>ERZ795061.4314-NODE-4314-length-12056-cov-5.954420_pt1 | contig 12056 bp, 12 predicted proteins | sample MGYA00375145_ERZ795061 | MGnify/ENA primary metagenome ERZ795061 (study PRJEB30190, sample SAMN05720144) | anaerobic digester metagenome | isolation source: active sludge of municipal wastewater-treating anaerobic digesters | place: USA | collected 2014-12-22 ... | reverse complement strand
CGTCGTCGGCGGCGTCCTGGGGGGCGTCGTGGGCGGGGTCCTGGGCGGCGTCGTGGGCGAGGTCGAGGCGCCGGTGCGGGCCATCGGCGACGTCAAGCCGCCCAAGCTCGTCCGCTCGGTCGATCCCGTCTATCCGGAGATCGCCCGCCAGGCCCGGGTCGAGGGCGTGGTCATCATCGAGGCGACGACGGACGTCTACGGGCGGGTCCAGGGGATCAAGGTCCTGCGGTCGATCCCGCTTCTCGACCAGGCGGCCATCGACGCCGTCCGCCAGTGGGTCTACGAGCCCATGATCATCAACGGCCGTCCCCGGCCCGTCGTCTTCACGGTCACCGTACGCTTCCAGCTGAAATAACCAAACCAGAAAATGGCTTTGGATATCTTACAGGAGGTTTAACCCATGCAATTCGGTCTTCTCGAAATGTGGCAGGCCATGGGAGCCGTGGCCAAGACCGTCGCGATCATCCTGATCGGGCTGTCCGTCATCACCATCTACATGTTCATCGAGCGCCTGCTCGTCTTCTCCCGGGCGAAGAAGAAGTCCCGCGAAGTGGCCCCCAAGCTCGCGGACCTGCTGAAGAGCGGCAACCTCAAGGACGCCTTGGTCCTGTCGTCCAAGAAGGACTATAAGGGCAGCCACCTGGCCCGCGTCACGGCCGGCGGCATCCAGGCGATCGTCGAGGGCAAAGAGGCCAAGCTCAGCATGGAAGAGCAGCTCGAGACCGCGGCGCGCGGCGGCGAGCGGGCCAAGACCCTCTTCAATCAGGAGCTCCGGCGCGGCCTGAGCATCTTGGCCACCATCGCCACGTCCTCCCCCTTCATCGGGCTGTTCGGGACGATCTTCGGCATCATCAACGCCTTCCGCGGCATGCAGCTGACCGGCTCGGGCGGCATCGGCGCCGTCGCCGGCGGCATCGCCGAGGCGCTGGTCACCACGGCCGTCGGCATCGGCGTCGCGGTCCTGGCCCTGTGGGTCTTCAACACGCTGAACTCGAGGATCGAAGTCTACGACGCGGAGATGGACAACACCAATTCCCAGGTCGTCGACTTCTTCCTGAAGGCCGGCGGGTCCCACTAAGGGCCCCGTGCGCCGGCCCCGCCGGGGGGCCGGCCTGAGAGAGAGGCATATCATGGGATTCTCAGTTTCGACAAACGGCAAGGAGACCGTCCGGTCCGAACCGAATGTCGTCCCTCTCTGTGACGTCCTGCTCGTCCTTCTCATCATCTTCATGATCGTCACGCCCCTCATCCAGAAGGGCGTCGACGTCAAGCTGCCGAACGCCCAGTTCACCAGCAATATGCCGGAGAACCCGGACGTCGTGCTGGCCGTGAAGAAGGACGCGCGCGACCCCAAGGGTTTCCTCCTTTATGTCAACCAGAACAAGGTGACGATGGAGGCCTTGCAGAACGCGCTCGAAGAGGAGTTCCTGACCGTGGCCGAGAAGAAGCTCTACCTCAAGGCGGACCAAGACCTCGAATACGGCAACATCGTGGACCTCATCGACATCATCCGCGGAGCGGGCATCGAGATCGTCGGCATCATCACGGAGAAGAAGACCGAAAAGGGCGACTGAGCGCGCGGCTCGATCTCCCGTCGACCTTCGCGTCCGAACGTCAACGGCACGGGGGATGGAAGCGAGCGATCGCTTCCATCCCCCTTTTTTTATGGGGGACATGATACCTGTTTCCCATTTTCTCGGACGCGCTCTTTGCCGGGCATGACCGCAAAATGGGAAATAGGTATCATGTCCCCCATTTGTTGATCTCGGCGATGAGCGCGTCGGCCATGCGGGCGGCGGGCACCTTCCTCAGGACTTTCCCCTTCTTGAAGATGACCCCGCTCCCCCGGCCGCAGGCCAGGCCGATGTCGGCCTCCTTGGCCTCGCCCGGGCCGTTGACCGGGCAGCCCATGACCGCCACCGTCAGCGGCGCGCGGAGCCCCAGGACCGCCTTCTCGACCTCGGCCGCCACGCGGAACAGCCCGACCTCGCACCGGCCGCAGGTCGGGCACGAGACGAACGTCGCCCCGCGCTCCCGCAGCCCCATGGCCTGGAGGACCTGCCAGGCGACGAAGACCTCCCGCTCGGCCGGGGCGGTCAGTGAGACGCGGACCGTGTCGGCCAGGCCCTCGGCCAGGAGCAGCCCGAGGCCGGCCGACGACTTGACGCTTCCCGCGAGCAGCCGCCCGGCCTCAGTGATCCCGGCGTGGAAGGGGTAATCGACCTTCGCGGCCAGCAGCCGGAAGGCCTCGAGCGTCCGCGGCACGTCCGAGGCCTTGAGCGAGATCTTGATCAGCCGGAAATCGAGCTCCTCGAGGAGGCGGACGTGGCGGAGGGCGCTCTCGACCATGGCCGCCGCCGTCGCCCCGCCGGCCTTGGCCAGGAGGTCCTTCTCCAAGGAGCCCGAATTGACGCCGACGCGGATGGGCACCCGGGCCGCGGCCGCGGCCCGGACGACCTCGCGGACCTTGGCGGCGCCGCCGATGTTGCCCGGGTTGAGCCGCAGCCCGTCCATCCCGGCGTCGACCGCGGCCAGGGCCAGGCGGTGGTCGAAGTGGATGTCGGCGATGAGCGGCACCGGGGACCGGCGCCGGACCTCCGCCAGCGCCGCGGCCGCGGCCCGGTCGGGCACGGCCAGCCGGACGATCTCCGCCCCGGCCCGGGCCAGGCGGCGGACCTGGGCCACCGTGGCCCGCGCGTCGCGGGTGTCGGTCTTGGTCATGGCCTGGACGACGACGGGCGCGCCGCCGCCGACGGCCACGCCGCCCACCGAGAGCGGGCGCGTCTCGCGGCGAGGGAACATCCTGTCCTCCTCAGCCGCCTAGAACGGCCAGAGGCCGGCCCAGCCGTTCGGCAGCTTCCTGACGATGTCGTTGAGGATGACGAAGGCCATCAGGGCCACCATCATGGCCCATCCCACGTAGGTGTAGGCGATCCGGAACTTCGGGCTGACGTCCCGGCGGAAGAGCGCCTCCAGGGCCAGGATGACGATCTGGGGCCCGTCGACGATGGGGATGGGGAAGATCAGGTTGATGACGCCGAGCTGGAGGCTCAGGAAGGCGATCCAGGTCAGCAGCGAGACCCAGCCCTCGCGCAGGAACGCGTAGGAGGCGTCGGCGATGGCCAGCGGGCCGCCGAGCTGGCTCGTCGGGGTCTCTCCGGTGAACAGCCCCTTGATGATCCGGACGATGAGCAGGGCGTTGTACGAGTTCTCCCGCAGGCTGTTGCCGATGGCGGCGGCGAAGCCGTACTTCTTGATCACCGACTCGGCCTCCTGCTGGATGCCGATGCGCCCGATGTCCCCCTCGCGGCGGGGCGTCACGGGCAGGTCCAGGGTCCTTCCGCCGCGGTCGACCGTGAAAACGAGCTCCCGGTCCGGATGGGCCCGGACGACCTCGAGGAACTGGCTGAAGTAGACGGGCCGGCCGTCGATCGCACGGACGACGTCTCCCGGCTCGAGCCCGGCCCGCTCGGCCGGCGTGTGCGGCTGGACCATCCGGACCTGGGTGAAGACGCGCGGGTTGAACCCGGCGTACCCGGCGTCGGTCCGCTTGTCGGAGCCGGTCGCGAGGGCGGCCGTCAGACGCTCCCCGCCCCGGACGACTTCGATCGCGATTTCGCGGTCGGGCGCGAGGCCGACGGCGACCAGGACGTCCTTCCAGGTCTTGACCTCGCGGCCCGAGACCCGGACGATGAGGTCGTCGGCCCTCAGGCCGGCCCGCTCGGCCGGCGAGGCGGCGTCGATCCAGCCGATGACCGGGGGGTCGTCGACGTACTTGACGGCCCTGGCGCCGATGCCGCTGACGATCGCCATCAGGACCACGGCCAAGGCCAGGTTCATGGCCGAGCCCATGACCATGATCAGGAAGCGCTGGCCGCGGGTCTTGGCCATCATGTCGCCGGGCGGGACGGGCCGGTCTTTCTCGAACGCCCCCTCCCCTTCCATCTGGACATAGCAGATGACCGGCAGCAGGCAGACCCTGTAGTCCGTCCCGGCCCCCGCCGCGTCCGCTTTCCCGATCGAGAAGCGGCGGTTCCGGACGCCGAAAAGCCGCGGGCCGATGCCGAACGAGAAGGCCTTCACCCCCACGCCGAACCTCTTGGCCATGAAGAAGTGCCCGAATTCGTGGACGAACGTGACGATGAAGAAGACGATGGCGAAGGAGACGATCGTGCCGATGATGTTGCCCATGGTCTACCTCCGCGGAAGGGCGCGGCGGGCCTCCCGCCGGGCCTCCGCGTCGATGTCGCGGATCGCCTCGATCGAGTCGGCCGGCCGGGGCCGGTGCGGCTCCACGACCGCGGCGACGACGGCGTGGAGGCCGGGGAAGGCGATGCGGCCCTCGAGGAAGGCGGCCACGGCCACCTCGTTGGCGGCGTTGAGGGCCACGGGAAGGCTCCCGCCCTCCCGGAGGGCCCGCCGGGCCAGGGGGAAGAGCGGATAGCGGCGCTCGTCGACCGGCCGGAACTCGAGCTTCCGCAGGGCGCCGAGGTCGAGGCGAGCGAGCCCCGAGTCGCGCCGCTCCGGCCAGGTCAGGGCGTACTGGATGGGCAGGCGCATGTCGGCCGGGCCGAGCTGGGCCAGGAGCGAGCCGTCGGCCGTCTCGACCAGGGCGTGGACGGCGCACTGGGGATGGACCAGGACCTCGAGCTCCGAGGGCTCGAGGTCGAAGAGCCAGCGGGCCTCGATGAGCTCCAGGCCCTTGTTCATCATGGTCGCGGAATCCACGGTCACCTTCCGGCCCATGACCCAGCGGGGGTGGCGCAGGGCCTCGGCCGCGGTCTTGCGGCGGAGCTCGGCCAGCGGGGTCTTCAGGAAGGGCCCGCCGGACGCGGTCAGGATGACCCGCCGCAGGTGCCGCCGCTCGATCCCGGCCAGGCACTGGAAGACGCCGCTGTGCTCGCTGTCGACCGGGATGATGCGGGCCCCGGAGCGCGCCGCCTCGCGGCGGAGGAGGGCCCCGCCGACGACCAGGGACTCCTTGTTGGCCAGGGCCACGCGCCGGCCGGCCTTGACCGCCTCGAGGGTCGGGGCGAAGCCGCTCATCCCGGTGATGGCCGCGACGACGGTGTCGGCGCCCTCCGTCCGGGCCACCTCGGCGGCCCCTTCGGGCCCCCAGGCGACACTGGCGCCGGAGCGGCGGGCCAGGCCGCGGATGCGCTCGGCGTCGCGGCGGGCGCCGACCGAGACCAGCCGGGGCCGATACTTCTCGATCTGCCCCGCCAGCGCCTCGAGATTGGACCCGGCGGCCAGGGCGGCCACCCGGAAGGCGCCGCCCATCCGGTCGACGACGTCGAGCGCGCTCCGGCCGATGGAGCCGGTCGAGCCGAGGATGGCGATGGCGCGCGACATCGGGCCCGCCGGTCATCTCCAGAGATAGGCGACGACGAAGTAGAAGAGCGGCCCGGCCAGGATGAGGCTGTCGATGCGGTCGAGGAAGCCGCCGTGCCCCGGCAGGGCGTTGGAGGAGTCCTTGGCCCCGGCGGCGCGCTTGAACAGGGACTCGAGGGGGTCGCTTATCTGGGCCGCCGAGTGGACCGCCGCGGCGGTGAGCAGGGCCGCGGCCAGGGAGACGTCCAGGCCGAGGACCCAGCGGGCCAGGGCCGCCCCGCCCAGGGCGAAAAGGAACCCCCCGGCGCTCCCCTCCCAGCTCTTGTTCGGGCTGGCCGTCGGCGTCATCTTGTGCCGGCCGAACGGCTTGCCGATGAAGAAGGCGCCCGTGTCGCCGAGGAAGACCACGGCGAACAGGAAATACAGGGGGAACGGTCCGAACTCGAGGCGGACGCGGTAGAGGAAGTCCAGGGTGAAGGCCAGGTAGAGGGGCCCGAACACCGTGAAGGCGAAGGCGGCCGGGAAGCCGTCGAGCTTGTCCGCGGAATCGACGGAGACGAGGAAGGCGACGCCGGCGGCGAGGAGAGCCGCGAACAGGGCCGCCTCGAGGGGGATGGCCTCGAAGGCGAACGGCAGGCCGACGAGCAGGGCCAGGAGGACGCCCAGGGCCTTGCGGGGATGGAGGCCGTTGCGTCCGGCCAGGGCGTAGAGCTCGAGGAGCGCGGCGACGATGACGGCCTGGCTGAGGAGGAAAAAGACCCAGAGGGGGGCGTACTGGATGATGAGGAAGAGGACGCCGAGCAGGACGGCGGCCGTCAGCGTGCGCCTGACGAGGTTCATGCGGGGTCAGCTCCTTGGGCGGGGGCGCCCCCCGGCCGGCCGGACGTCGCCGAAGCGGCGTTCCCGCTTCTGGAACTCGATCACGGCCTCGAGGAGGTGCCGGCGCCGGAAGTCCGGCCAGAGCACCGGGGTGACGTAGATCTCGGCGTAGGCGAGCTGCCAGAGGAGGAAATTCGAGACGCGCATCTCGCCGCTCGTCCGGACGAGGAGGTCGGGGTCGGGCAGGCCGGCGGTCGAGAGGCGGGCGGCGAAGGCGGCCTCGTCGAGCTTCTTCGGCGGGACGCGGCCGTCCTCGAGCAGGCTCCGGGCGGCGTCCACGATCTCGTCCCGGCCGCCGTAGTTGAGGGCGACGACGACCGTCATCCGCTGGTTCGCCCGGGTCAGGGCCTCGACCCGCTCGATCTCCCGGAGAACAACGGCGGGGATGCCCTGGCGCCGGCCGATGACCCTGAGGCGGAGGCCGTTCCGGACCAGGAGACCGTCCTCCTTGGCCAGCTTCTCCCGGAGGAGCCGCCAGAGGCGCCCGACCTCCGCGGCCGGCCGCTTCCAGTTCTCGCTGGAGAAGGCGAACAGGGTCAGGGTGCCGATGCCCAGGCGGGCCGCGGCCTCGACGGCCTCGTGAACGGAGGCGGCGCCGGCCTTGTGGCCCTCGACGCGGGGGAGGCCGCGGGCGGCGGCCCAGCGGCCGTTGCCGTCCATGATGACGGCGACGTGGCCCGGCAGGCGGCCGAGGTCCACCTGGAGGAGAAGCCGCCCCTCCTCCGTCCCGGGAGGGAAGAATTCCTCGAGGTGCTTCTCCATCGGCCCCCCATTATAGCACAAGGTGGACCGGCCCGGCCCTTTCTGGTAAAGTGATGAACCTGGAGAGAACGCCCATGTGTCTCGCCGTGCCCGCCAAGATCGTCCGGCTCGAGGCCGGCGGCCAGGGGGCGGCGAGCTACATGGGGAGCGAGGTCCGGGCCAATTTCAGCCTCGTCCCGCAGGCCCGGCCGGGCGACTGGGTCATCATCCACGCCGGCTTCGCCATCTCGGTCGTGGACGCCAAGGAGGCCCGGGCGACCCTGCGCCTGTTCAAGGAGATGGCCGCCGCCGAACGCCGATGAAGGAGCTCAGGGACCCGGCCGCGCTCCGCGGGCTCCTCGAGGACATCCGCGCGAGGGCCGGGCGCCTCCGACGGACGCCGCGCCTGATGGAGGTCTGCGGCACCCACACGATGGCCCTGTTCAGGAGCGGCCTGACGCCCCTGCTGGCCGAGGCCGGGGTCGAGATGGTCTCGGGGCCGGGCTGCCCGGTCTGCATCACCCCCAACGCCGTCCACGAGGCGGCCATCGCCGCGGTCACGGGGGCCGAGGGGCTGACGCTGGCCGCGTTCGGCGACATGACCCGGGTGCCGACCCGGCGCGGGTCGCTCCAGACGGCCGTCCCGGCCCGCGGGTCGCGGCTGCGGATCGTCTATTCCCCCGAGGAGGCGCTGGACGAGGCCCGGCGCGAGCCCGGGCGAGAGGTCGTCTTCTTCGGCGCCGGCTTCGAGACGACCATCCCGGCCGTCGCCTACACCGTCAAGAGGGCGGCGGCCGAGGGCCTGAGGAACTTCTCCGTCCTGCCGGCCCTGTGGCTCGTCCCGCCGGCGCTCAAGGCCGTCCTCGACGCCCGCGAGGTCGCCGTCGACGGCTTCATCTACCCGGGGCACGTCAGCGCGGTCATCGGGGCCGGGCCGTACGAGTTCGCGGCCCGGGACTACGGCGTGCCGGGGGCCATCGCCGGCTTCGAGCCCGGCGACATCCTGCTCGCCGTGCGCTCGGTCCTGGGCCAGATGGCCGCGGGGAAGCCCGAGGTCGCGCTCGAGTACGGGCGGGCCGTTGCGAGGGAAGGAAACGCCGCGGCCCGGGCGCTCATGGACGAGGTCCTGGAGCCCTACGACGCCGTCTGGCGGGGGCTGGGCAAGATCCCGCGGAGCGGCCTGCGCTTCCGGCCGGAGTACGCCGGCTTCGACGCCGGGCGGCGGTACGCGGCGGCGGGAGGCGCGGAGGCCGCAGCGGACATGAAAGGGTGCCGCTGCGGCGACGTCCTCCGGGGCGCCATCCGCCCCGAGAGCTGCCGGCTCTTCGGCAAGGCCTGCCGGCCGGACGCGCCGGCCGGGCCGTGCATGGTCTCCTACGAGGGCGCCTGCCTCATCCATTTCAAGTACGGGCCCGCGGGGAGGGGCCGGACATGACCAAGGTCAGCCTGGAGCTGGGGAGCGGCGGGCGGCTGATGCGCGAGTTCCTGGCCGGGAAGATCGTCCCGGCCTTCCGCGATCCCCTGCTGGGCGAGCTGTCCGACGCGGCGCACCTGCCGGGCGGGATCGCCTTCACGACCGACAGCTACGTCGTCGACCCGCTCGTCTTCCCGGGCGGCGACATCGGCGCCCTGGCCGTCAACGGCACCGTCAACGACCTCGTCGTGGCCGGGGCCGAGCCGCGGTTCCTGTCGCTCGCCTTCATCCTCGAGGAGGGGCTGGAGACGGCGACGCTCGACCGGGTCATCGGCTCGGTCAGGAACGCGGCCAGGCGGGCCGGGGTCCGGGTCGTCACGGGGGACACCAAGGTCGTGCGGCGCGGCCAGGGCGACAAGATCTACATCAACACGGCCGGGGTCGGGCGGACGGTCGCCAGGCCCCGCCTCGACCGGGTCAGGAAGGGCGACAAGCTCATCCTGACCGGGACGCTCGGCGACCACAGCCTGGCCGTCATGCTGGCCCGCGGCGAGTTCGGCCTGCGCTCGAGCGTCCGGAGCGACTGCGCGCCGCTCCTCTTCCTTCTGCCGCTCTGGCGGGCCGGGGCGCGCTGGATGCGCGACGTCACCCGGGGCGGGCTGGCCACGGTCCTTTCGGAGCTGGCCGAGCGGCTCCCCTGCCCCGTGCTCATCGAGGAGGACAAGGTCCCGCTGTCGCGTCCGGTGCGGGCCGCGAGCGACCTGCTGGGGATCGACCCGCTCTACATGGCCTGCGAGGGGAAGGCGGTCATCGTCGCGCCGGCGGCCAAGGCGGCGGCGCTCCTGGCCCGCGTCCGCCGGCACCCGCTCGGGCGGCGGGCGGCGGTCATCGGCGAGGTCCAGGGCCGCGTCGGCCGCCCCGGCGAGCTCCTGCTCCGCACCTCGGCCGGCGGCCTGCGCCTCCTCGAGCCCCTGACCTCGGAGCTCCTCCCCCGCATCTGCTAAGAATCAAGACGGGGTCAAACCTTTAATTTTTTAATTTTTTCCGCTCCGGACGGACCAGCCGACCCGAAAATTAAAAAATTAAAGGTTTGACCCCGTCTTTAAGCCTTGACGACGTTCCTGCGGCGGCGCTTGACGGCGTTTCGCGTGTCGATGACGAGCGGCGCGTTCCGGACGATCATGTCGTAGTCGTAGGCCGAGTGGTCGGTCGAGATGACCACGGCGTCGCTCCTGCGGAGCCGGGCCGGCGTCAGCGCGACCGAGTCCATCTCCAGCCCGGGGTACTCGCGGTGGCCGGCGACCCTGGGGACGTACGGGTCGTTGTAGGAGACCTGGGCCCCCTTCTCCCTGAGCAAGGTGATGATCTTGAGCGAGGGCGACTCGCGCGAGTCGTCGATGTCCTTCTTGTAGGCCAGGCCGAGGACGAGGACCTTGGCGCCCTTGATGGGCTTGCCCCGCTCGTTGAGGGCCTCGATCGTCTTCTGCCGGACGTAGTAGGGCATGAACCGGTTGATCTCGCCGGCCAGCTCGATGAACTTCGTCTGGTAGTCGACCTCCTTGGCCTTCCAGGTCAGGTAGAACGGGTCGATCGGGATGCAGTGCCCGCCCAGGCCCGGCCCGGGGTAGAAGGGCATGAAGCCGAAGGGCTTGGACGAGGCCGCCCGGATGACCTCCCAGACGTCGATGCCCATGCGGTCGAAGATCATCTTCAGCTCGTTGACCAGGGCTATGTTGACCGAGCGGAAGATGTTCTCCAGCAGCTTGGTCGACTCCGCGGCCCGGGTCGACGTCACGGGCACGGTCTTGACGACGATCCGGTCGTAAAGGGCCTTGGCCACCCGCAGGCAGTCGGGCGTCAGCCCGCCGACGACCTTGGGCGTCGTGGCCGTCGAGAAGTCCTTGTTGCCCGGGTCCTCGCGCTCCGGCGAGTAGGCCAGGAAGAAGTCCCGCCCGGCCTTCAATCCGCCGGCCTCGAGGATGGGCCGCATCTCGCCGTCGGTCGTGCCCGGGTAGGTCGTGCTCTCGAGGACGACCAGCTGGCCCCTGCGGACGCGCTCGGCGACGCTGATCGTCGAGTTGATGACGTAGGACAGGTCCGGGGAGCCGTGGCCGTCGAGCGGCGTCGGGACGCAGATGAGGATGGCGTCGACGTCGCTGAGGCCGCGGAAATCGGCCGAGGCCTCGAACAGCTTCCGCCCCAGGAAGTCCTTGAGCTCGGCCGCGGAGATGTGGCGGATGTAGCTCTTGCCCCGGTTGAGCATGTCGACCTTCTTGGGGTCGATGTCGAAGCCCCTGACCCGGAAGCCCTTCTGGAGGAAGGTCTTGACCAGCGGGAGCCCGACGTAGCCGAGTCCGATGACCCCGACCACGGCCTGTTTCCTCTCGATCCTCTCGAGCAGCTTCGAAGCGACAGCGTTCATGCGGTTCAGCTCCTTCTCTTGTACCAGTCGATGGTCGCCCGCAGTCCCTCCCGGAAGGACAGGCCGGGCTCGAACCCGGTCAGGCGCCGGGCCTTGGAGATGTCGGCGGTCGAATGGAGGATGTCGCCCGGCCGCGGCGGGGCGTAGCGGGCCTCGACCCCGGCGCCCAGGGCCTCGTTGATGGCCGCGAGCAGGCCGTTGACCGTCGTCCCGACGCCGCAGGCGACGTTGAAGGCCTCGCCGGCCGCGCCCGCCGACTCGGCGGCCAGCAGGTTGGCCCGGACGACGTCGTCGACGTGGATGAAGTCCCGCGACTGCTCCCCGTCGCCGAAGATCGTCGGCCGCTCGCCCCGCAGGACCTTGGTGACGAAGAGCGGGATGACGGCCGAGTACTCCGAGGCCGGGTCCTGGCGCGGCCCGAAGACGTTGAAATAACGCAATGAAACCGTGTTCAGGCCGTGGAGGGCGTGGAAGGTCTGGGCGTACTTCTCGCCGATGAGCTTGTTCGCGCCGTAAGGCGAGACGGGACGGCCCTCCCGGCCCTCGACCTTGGGCATCGCCGGGTCGTCGCCGTAAACGGCCGAGGACGAGGCCAGGACGAAGCTCCGGACCCCGGCGGCCTGGGCCGCGACGAGCAGGTTGAGCGTCCCGGTGACATTGACGGCGTTGGCCAGGAGAGGGTCCTCGACCGAGCGGGTGACCGAGGCCAGGGCGGCCTCGTGAAAGACCGCGGCGACGCCCTCGACGGCCCGGCGGCAGGTCTCGAAGTCGCGGATATCGCCCTCGACGAACTCGATCGTCCCGGCGAACCCGGCCAGGTTCTCCAGCTTCCCGGTCGAGAGGTCGTCCAGGACGCGGACCTCGTCGCCCCGCCCGGCCAGGGCCTCGGCGATGTGCGAGCCGATGAAGCCCGCCCCTCCCGTCACCAGGTATCGCGCCATCCTATCGGTTCCTTAAGGGCTTGATTATATTGAAATTCTCAAGTCTTTCAAGCAATCAGGAGAAAAGAGAGCGCCCAGGCGACCGGGCGGCGCTGGCGCTAGGACCGGCGCTGGCCCTGGCGCCGGGGTCAGGCCCGCAGGCGATGATCCCCGCCGCCCTTCAAGCGAGCCCGAGCTCCCCCAGGCGCCGCAGGACCTTCTCGGCGCTCTCCTCGACCGTCTCCTTGTCGGTCTCGAGCACGATCTCGGCGTTGAGCGGCTCCTCGTACGGGTCGAGACGCCGGTGAACTCCTTGATCTCGCCGCGGAGGGCCTTCTGGTACATGCCC
>ERZ795061.4300-NODE-4300-length-12073-cov-4.475953_pt1 | contig 12073 bp, 9 predicted proteins | sample MGYA00375145_ERZ795061 | MGnify/ENA primary metagenome ERZ795061 (study PRJEB30190, sample SAMN05720144) | anaerobic digester metagenome | isolation source: active sludge of municipal wastewater-treating anaerobic digesters | place: USA | collected 2014-12-22 ... | reverse complement strand
CCATCACCCCGCAAACACAGCCAGGCAGCGGAAATGTAAGCGTACGCTTGTACATCAAAAAAAGTGAACTGGACTCTTTACGAACAGCAATGAATTCAATGAACCAGCCAAGTGGTGTGGCATCTATTAATGAAGTGGATGTGTTTAAGAACAACGATGCCTGTTCTACAGTTGGTTCCCTTACTGCTTTGCCACTTACTGCAACCACGGGTACTTATAATTCTGATTACTATTTGCAGGTAAGCATCAGCAGTTTCTCCAGTTTTTACTTTGCCAATAAATTATTAACCGCCATACTTCCGGTTAAGATAAAATCCTTTACAGGTAAAAGGGTTGGGGCTGCCAATGAATTGAAGTGGGAGGCCAGTTGCAATTCACCGGTTTCTTTTTATGTAGAGCGCAGTTCAGATGGCAGCTATTTTGAGACCATCGGAAATGTGGCAGCAGCAGATTGCAATGCTCCCTTTTACTTTACAGACAATACACCATTCTCTAAAAACAATTATTACCGCTTACGTTTTACAGAAACAGGAACAACTGTAAAGTATTCCGCGGTGATATTGTTGAATGCGGATAAAACCAGCCCGCTGCTTGTCAGTGTACAGCCGAACCTCGTAAGAGGGTCATCAATTAATATTAAATTGGTAGCCGACAAAAATCAGGCCTTTGAGTTGATGATAACGGATGTAACAGGCAGAATGATGTTGAACAGGCAGCTAACGGCACAGGCCGGCATTAATAATGAAACTATAAATGTATCATCATTGGCATCTGGTATTTATTGGTTGCATGCGGTTGGAAAAGAGGGAAGGTCAAATGTGGTTCGTTTTGTAAAGCAATAAAATAGATTGCATGAACCCTTCTTCAGGAAATAATACGAACTCCTGTATTACCTGGTGCCTGTGGCAGTAATATCATTTTTGAGTTGAATCCTTTAGCGATCCTGCCCAAGTGGTCATCCATATTCACCGCCCTTGCCGGGTAAAGACTGCACATGCGCAGCGCCTCATCTAATTCAATGCCGCAATGATTCACCAGGTTCTGCAATGCCTTGTACATTGTTAATGCCGAGCCGCTGAGGATGCCATCGGCGGAATATTTATCTCCATCGGGGTAATGCCGGTAATATCCTTCATTTGTTGTTGTTACTGCATCGGTAATGGCAAATAACCGGGGGCCCATCATTTTCTTTGCAATGGTTACCGCAGCAAAATCAACGTGCTGCCCGTCTGGTATAATGCTTGCCATTACTTTTGGATGATTGAATGCGGCGCCAACCAGTCCGGGGCTGCGGTGTAGCAGCGGGCTCATGGCATTGTATAAATGGGTAACGGACGTTATGCCGTTGTCAAAACTGTGCATCGCCTCTTCATACGTTGCGTTGCTGTGACCTGCGAAAATTTTTATACCGTACGATTGAATAAGATCGATTACTTCCTGGCTGCAGACTTCCGTTGCCAGGGTGATGATCTTTATTACTTCTTTGCCGTATTCCAGTAATGCTTTGGCTTCTTCTTTTGCAGGGGAGTGGATCAGTGATTCAATATGAGCGCCTCTTTTTAGTTTATTGATCCAGGGGCCTTCTACATGCAGTCCCAGTATTCCCTGTCCGCCTTGTTTCCAGTATTCCCTTATGGCATCAATACACCGAAAAAAAATTCGGGTTTCATTGGTGGCAACGGTTGGCATGCAGAAGGCAGCGCCGCCTTCGTTGCAATAGTTGTTTAATAACTGTAAAGATTCCGGGGTGGGATGAACAGCAAATAGTTTTTCGTAAGCTCCGTATATCTGCAGGTCGATGAAGGCAGGGGCCAGGATGCTGCCGGGGAAATGTTCAATGGTAAAGCCTTCGTCCAGTTCAATAACAGGTAACAGGTCTTTTATCTTGCCGTTTTCAACAAGTACGGCCTGTTTTTTTAAAAATGCATCGCCTGTAAAAACAAGATCGGGAATATAAACTTTTGTTGCTGCCATATTTTATATGTCAGCAACAAAAGTAAGGCAAGCGGACTGCTTATTTTAATTTGATGATAATTCCGCCCTGTATCTGAGTAATGTCGTAACCGGCTTCAATATTAAGTCCGAAAGAAGGTGTGATAAAATACGAAGCGCCAACAAAGCCGCCGAACACCGGGATCACTTCTTCCTGCTTCACTTTTCCGTTATTGGAATAGCGGTATTGATGAAAGCCAACGCCGGCAGAAAGGCCTGCATAGGTATCCAGGTTGCGTACATTCCAGCCATGGTGCCAGGCAGAACGGCCTGCCACTACGATGGTGCTGGTCTTGTAATCATTATAATAACCTCCGTTAGAGAAAGATGCGCCGGCTTGCAGTCCTAAGGTGATCACACCGGGACCGGCCTGCCAAAGACCGAACTCTAACGAGCCCTTGGTGCCCAAAGCGGAATTATAATAATCACTCTTGTATTCAGTACCGGAGCCTACACCGGCATTGAATGTGATGCTGCCTTTTTGAACAGGCGAAACAGTGCCCCGGTTTTGTGCAGTCACGGCTGCAGAAGAAATAAGTCCGAGGGCCAGAAGAATTGCTGGGATGATGTTTTGTTTTTTCATACCGGCCCCTGAACAAATACTATACCAACAGGGATGCAGGGAAATCAGCGGCCCGTTAATAATTTTAAAAAATAATTTCTTGTATTTTGATTAAAGAATGGCCCTATCACGGCTGTTTTTCCCGGGTCTTACATAATTCAGTGTGTATAGAGAATTTTACTACCTTCCGGCAATGAAACATTTTAAGTTTTACAGCAAGGAAGATATCTTATCGCTGACCAAAGTGCGTCGTTTTGAAACGAAAATAGGGGAGCGGCTTCAGTACCTCAAACCAGGGGAAGAATGGCCCGAAGTGATACAGCAGTCATCGGCCAGGTATGTGATCCTCGGTATCCCGGAAGATTTTGGTGTAAAGGCCAATTACGGCATTGGCGGAACCGATACGGCATGGCTTTCCTTTCTTTCTGCCTTTTTAAATATACAAAGCAATGATCACCTGCCCGGCGATAATATCTTACTGCTCGGTCATTTTGATTTTGGGGATGTGAAATTCCTGATAGAGAATAATGCATACAACGATGAAGAGAAAGTAAATGCATACCGTCATGCCATTCATATCATCGACGAAGAAGTGGAGAACCTCGTTAAAGTGATTGCTTCAGCAAAAAAGATACCGGTGATCATTGGCGGCGGGCACAACAATGCCTATCCCATCATCAAGGGAGTGGCAAAGGGATTGCACAAGGCTGAGCTGGTAGCGCTTTCGCAGATCAATTGCATCAATTTAGATGCACATACCGATTACAATGTGGCCGATGGCCGGCACAGCGGCAATGGCTTCCGTTATGCAGAGGAAGACGGGTACCTCGGCAAATACTGCATGATCGGCCTGCATGAAAATTATATTACGCAGAATGTATTGATGGATATTCATAATAACCCTTTCCTGGATTATATCAGTTACGAAGACATCTTCATTCACGAACGGAAGAATTTCATCCAGGCTGTGGCGCATGCCACGGGGTTTACGGAAGACAGTTATACCGGTATCGAACTGGATCTTGATTGTGTGGAGAATGTATTGAGCAGCGCTTCCACGCCAAGCGGTATCACGCCCTTGCTGGCAAGAAAATATGTCACCTTTGCTGCCCAGGATGCGAAAGTGGCTTACCTGCATGTTTGCGAAGGCGCCACGCAACTGGCAGATGGCAGAAAGGACGGATCAACCGGCAAGCTCATCAGTTACCTGGTGAGTGATTTTATAAAAGAACTTACACAGGAATAAACAGAACAATGTATGGATAAGAACTCAGCCAGGATTCCAGCTTATTATCTTATCATCCTGTTCATCCTTGGCTGGTTTGCCCTTGGATCACAATTGTACCTCATTATACAAAACAGGATTGTTTCACTTCCGCAAACAGTGATACGGTACTTCAGTTTTTTTACCATACTTACCAACCTGCTTGCAGCAATTTCTGTTAGCTGTTTATGGTTAAAACCAGGGTCCAGATGGGGCAGGTTCTTTTCAAAGCCAACAGCATTAACTGCCATTACCGTTTATATTGTTATTGTTGGCGTTGTGTATAATGTTATCCTTCGTTTTTTGTGGCAGCCCCGGGGATTGCAATATGTAACGGATGAATTACTGCATACCGTGATACCGGGTTTGTTTTTATTGCTGTGGATATTCTATGTTCCCAAATTGAACCTGGAATATAAAAACGCTTTTCCATGGCTTATTTATCCATTGGTCTATTTAATATGGACAGCCATACATGGGGAAATGACCGGTTATTACCCTTATCCGTTCGTAAATGTAACAGAACTGGGTTATTCCCGTGTGCTCATTAATTGCGGGGGATTGTTTGTTGCGTTCCTGGGACTTTCCTTATTCTTAATTGCATCAGGAAAATACCTAAGCCGTAATAAAAGCTGAGGTAATTTATTTTACCTGCTCAGCCAATTCCTTCTCGTCGGCCATACCATCTTTGCGCCAAACGGGTTTGCCATCTTTAAAGACGATGAACACGGGTAAAGCCGTTACTTTATATTGTTGAAGGATATCCTGGTCACGGCCGCCATCTACTCTAACCAATAAGAATTTACCGGGATTATTTGTTTCCAGGCTTTTTAAAACAGGCTCCATTTTGCGGCAGGGTGGGCACCAGGTAGCGCCAAAATCAACCAATACCGTTTTAGAACTGTTGATGGATTTATTGAACTCATCAATGCTTAGCTGTTTTTCATTGCGGCTTCCTTCCAGCGGCTTGCCTGCCGATATCCAGGCATTGGTGCCGCCTTTCAGTTCATACACATTTTCGTAGCCCATCTTACGGAGTCTGGCAGCTGCAGCAGCGCTTCGCCCACCGGATAAACAATATACATACAGCGGTTTGCTCTTGTCAATAAAGGAGATCCTCCGTTCAAATTCCTTTGTGTCTGTCCAGTCGGCCAGCAGGGCATTTTTTATATGACCGGAAAAGAATTCACCCGGCGTTCTTACATCCAATACCTGGATATTCTCTTTGCCGGTTATCTCTTTTTCAAACTGATCTGCCGTTAAACTCGTCTTGGGTTGTGCCAGGCAGGATAGAAGGACTATCGAAAGTAATCCGGTCTGCACGAAACGAAATAAGTGATTCATTAGGTTGAGTTTGTATAAAATTATTTTAATACTGATTTAGATACGGGATACAAGATCCAGCATCCTGCATCCTTAAAGGCATCCCAGCCTTCCTCCATCAACCGGTAAATTTATTCCATTGATATAGGCAGCAGCAGGGGAGCACAGAAAGGCAACGGCAGCGCCAAACTCCTGGGGCTCACCAATTCTTCCGGCAGGAATTTCTGCAACCAGGTTCTTCATCACTTCATCTTCAGATATGTTTGCGGCTTTTGCTTTGGACGAGATCACATAGTCGGCCCTCACCGTTTTGGTAAAACCCGGCAGTACATTATTAACGGTAATACCAAAGGGGCCGAGTTCGGTGGCCAGGGTTTTTGCCCAGTTGGCAACGGCAGCTCTTATGGTATTGCTAACACCCAGTCCGGCAATAGGACTTTTAACCGATGTGGAAATGATATTGATGATGCGGCCAAAACCAGCCGCTTTCATTCCCGGCACCACAGCCTGCGTAAGATGCTGGTTATTGATGAGGTGACTATTGAATGCCGATAAAAACTCCTCCGGCCTTGCATTCAGCGCTGTGCCTCCGGCCGGCCCCCCCGTATTGTTCACCAGGATATGAACCGTATTGTTCTTCACAAAACCATCAATGGATGCCTTTACTGCATTGTTGTCTGCAAAATCAGCCACCAGGTATTGGTGTGTTTGTCCGTTCAGCTGGCTGAGTGTTTTAATAACTTCTTTCAGCTTTTCTTCATTGCGTGCCATCAATACAACGGAACATCCCAGCAAAGCAAGTTCAACGGCACTGGCATATCCGAGTCCCTGTGTGCTTCCGCAAACAACAGCGGTCTTTCCTGTAAGATCAAGATTCATGTATATGCTTTTTATAAAGCTACTATAAAAATAACGTACAATAATTCCGGCAGCTTAATCTTTCTCTCTCTTCACCTGGTCGGTGATCAGTTTTTTCTTCGCCATATCTTTTATCAGCAGCAACCCGTGCTCGTGGGCGAGCATATTGGCTGAAGCCGGATCGAATGACTTTGTACGGGCAGAATATACCAGCTTGTCCTGGTTCACTTCAAACAGGTTGCTTTCCCAGAAATAGTTGGTGGTACTGATATAGTATCCCGGGGTAAACACCTTATCGTATACGTTGGAATAGTATTTGTCAATATGGTCCTGCGAAACGGGGTTATTGATAACGCCCGGCGGCACATATACTTCTTCTTTCTGCTTATCCAGCAATACAATGGTGATCACTGCATCCACCCCGCTGTTCCTGAATTGATCGACGATCTCTTTTTCGGTGAGTTTTTTATACGAGCGGGAACCGAAAACACTCAGGGAAGAGATGGCATGATAGCCCAAATCTGCCAGGTCGTTCACCAGGTGTGTTTCCATATCCGCTTTCAATGCGCTGTCTTTTTCGGTAAGAATGCCCCATACCATTATGTTATGGTAGTTTTTGGTGGCCGTATTGGCCGCTTTCCAGGAAGATGTGAGTTTGGTGCTGCTGCAGGAAATGAAAAAAAATGCCAGCAGAATCACTCCCGGTAGTTTAATTGTTTTCATGACTTAAATTTCAGTAAAAATACAATATCGTTCTTTCCGGAATATGACCAAATACATCAGCGGAACAGATATTTGTCATGCTCCTGAACAGAGTATCAAAAATACAAATACGGGCAAACAGGTTTTTCGCACATTTTATCATTGTATGTGGATAATTACAGCCCGTTGAAAATCCCTGCATTCCGTTATATTCGCAGCCTTGAACGGAAGGTTATAAGTTAATCCGTTAATTAGTTAATCCGTTTAAATCTCTTTACTAATTAACCAGTTAACAAATAAACTAATTAACTAAGTAATGGCAGAGAAAGACCTGTTTGATTATACCGAAGAATCCATAAAAAGCCTCGACTGGAAGGAGCATATCCGCCTCAGGCCCGGGATGTATATAGGTAAACTGGGCGATGGCAGCAGTCCGGATGACGGTATTTATGTTCTGATAAAAGAGGTGATTGACAACTGTATCGATGAACATACCATGGGTTATGGCAAGCACGTGGATGTGGAGATCAATGACAAAACCATCAGCATCCGGGATTATGGACGCGGCATACCGCTGGGAAAAGTGGTGGATGTGGTGAGTAAGATAAACACCGGCGCCAAGTACGACAGCAAGGCTTTTCAAAAAAGCGTAGGGTTGAACGGCGTGGGTACAAAGGCGGTGAATGCCCTCAGCAACTATTTTAAAGTCACTTCTTTCCGGGAAGGAAAAGAAAAAACGGCTGAATTTGAAAGGGGCGTTCTCATCAAGGAATATAAAGAAACGAAGACCTCCGAAGCGAATGGAACCTTTGTGACCTTCATCCCCGATGATACCGTATTCAAAAAATTCCATTTTGTACAGGAATACCTCGATAACCAGTTCTGGAATTATTGCTACCTGAATGCCGGCCTGGTGATGAACCTGAATGGAAAACGGTATGTGAGCAAGAATGGTTTGCTTGACCTGTTGCAGCGCAAAACCAATGAAGACGAGATCCGTTATCCCATCATTCATTTAAAAGGCGATGATATTGAACTGGCCATTACCCATGAAAATGATTATGGCGAGGAATACTACAGTTTTGTGAATGGCCAGTTCACCACACAGGGAGGTACTCACCTGGCTGCTTTTCGTGAGGGCTATGTAAAAACCATCCGGGAGTTTTATAAAAAAGATTATGATGCATCGGATATCCGGGGCAGTATCTGTGCGGCCATCAGTGTGCGGGTGCAGGAACCGGTTTTTGAAAGCCAGACAAAAACCAAGCTGGGTTCACAAACGGTATTTGAAGGCGGTCCATCCATGCGCAACTTCATCGGTGATTTTTTAAGCAGAGAACTTGATAATTATTTGCACCGTAACCCCGAAACGGCCGATGCACTTAAAAGAAGAATTGAACAGAACGAGCGGGAGCGGAAAGATATGGCCGGCATTAAAAAACTGGCCAATGAACGGGCCAAGAAAGCAAACCTGCACAATAAGAAACTAAGGGATTGTAAGTTTCATTATAACGATGAAGCTACAGGGAAGGATAAGGATAAGATATCAGAGAAGCAAAAGGAAAGCACCATTTTCATCACCGAGGGCGATAGTGCCAGCGGAAGCATCACCAAGGCAAGAAGCGTGGATACGCAGGCGGTTTTCAGCCTGCGGGGTAAACCACTCAACTGTTTCGGTCTTACCAAGAAAGTGGTTTATGAGAATGAGGAGTTCAACCTCTTACAACATGCCCTCAACATTGAAGAAGGGTATGAAGGCCTTCGCTATAATAATATAGTGTTTGCCACCGATGCCGATGTGGATGGTATGCACATCCGGTTACTGCTGATGACCTTCTTCCTGCAATTCTTCCCCGACCTGGTGAAGAATGGCCACGTATATATATTAGAAACGCCGCTCTTCCGGGTACGCAATAAACAGGAGACCATTTATTGCTATAATGAAGCAGAAAAACAGGAAGCCACCAAAAAACTCGGCAACAAACCCGAAACCACCCGCTTTAAAGGATTGGGGGAGATCAGCCCGGATGAATTTGCCCGTTTCATCGGCGACGACATGAAACTGCAGCCGGTGATGTTATTACCCGAAACACATATCCAGCAGTTGCTGGAATATTATATGGGAAAGAATACACCTAACAGGCAGGATTTTATTATTGAGAATCTGAAAGTAGAACTTGACCTGGCGGAGGAAGTAATTAAGAATTAAGAATGAAAAATTAAAAATGTTGTTATTGCAGGAGCATATAGTAAAGCAAAAAATCCAATAGTAAACCGGGAAAATAGGAATTTTTAATTCTTAATTTTTCATTTTTAATTAAAAGAAATGATACATATAGTACATAATGCAGCCGATGTGGACGTGTTGCAGAAGGCAATTGAACTTGATGAAACACTGGCAGGGGAGGTCATCCAGATCAAAGACGATTTTGCAGTGGGACCCTTATCGGATATATATACCCCTGCAGGAATAGAAGCCCGTAAACAATGGCAGCGTGATGTGTTGGCCGGGGGTGATTATGATGGACATGTAGATTCAGGGGTTGTGGATGATGCAAAAACAGTGGCAGATTTAAAAGAACGGCTGGATAATGATCCGGAAGAATCTATCTGGATATGGGCTGCACAAAACAAACACGATGTGTGCAGTTATTACTGGCTGATGAGCCAGTTGAAAGACTACCAGGGCAGGGTGTTCATCCTCTACCTTAACAATCTTCCTTTCCTGAATGAGAAAGGAAATATATTTTATCCCAACTGGCTGCACGAAATTCCTGCAAAGGAATTTTTAAAAGCAAAAAAACTGGCAAGGGAAATTACATTAAGCGAATTTGAAGTGGACCCGGATGAATGGTTGAAGATATGCAATGATGCAAAGGGCGTAAGGTTGCTGGAAGGGGGTAAAAAACTGACATCGGAAGACTATGATTTTTATGACACCGAGCTGAAGAAATTCGTAACAGCCGACTGGCAGAAAGCATCCAGGATCATTCACCATTTTTTAAGCAAGGCTAAACATACAACGGGTGATATGTATTTGCTGTGGCGTTTGAAAACAATGATCGCTATGGACATGTTCGACGTGCAGGGCAATGTGGGAAAGATGAAAGACTTTGAAGTGAAACTTAAGTCTGGATCATAAATGAAATTATAAATTAAAAACGTAAACATCCTCCCTCTCCTCCAGAGCGAAGTCGAAGGAAGGAGAGGGCTGGGGTGAGGTAAAAATGGCGAAGAGTAAAAAAAACAGCGAAGAATACGAACACACCGACTCCGGCATCGGCGGCCAGTACAAAACCTGGTTCCTCGATTACGCCAGTTATGTGATATTGGAAAGGGCGGTACCGGCAATAGAGGATGGACTGAAGCCTGTACAGCGCCGCATCCTGCATGCCATGAAGGAAATGGATGATGGCCGTTTTAATAAAGTGGCCAATATCATCGGGCAGAGTATGCAGTACCATCCGCATGGCGATGCTTCCATCGGTGATGCGTTGGTAAATCTTGGCCAAAAGGATCTTTTGATAGATACGCAGGGTAACTGGGGCGATGTACGTACCGGTGACGAAGCCGCTGCATCCAGGTATATTGAAGCAAGGCTAAGCAAGTTTGCCTTAGAAGTTGCCTTCAACGCAAAAACAACCGATTGGGCATTGAGCTATGATGGCAGAAAGAATGAACCGGTTACCCTGCCAATGAAATTTCCCTTATTGCTTGCGCAAGGTGCCGAAGGTATTGCCGTAGGCCTGGCAACAAAGATACTTCCGCATAACTTTTGCGAACTGATCGAAGCTTCCATAAAATATTTAAGGGGAAAGCGGTTCGAAATTCTTCCCGACTTTCAAACAGGTGGAACGATGGATGCCAGCAATTACAATGATGGTGTTCGGGGCGGAAAGATAAGGGTAAGAGCCATCATTGAGGAACAGGATAAGAAAACACTCGTAATTAAAAGTGTTCCGTTTGGGGTTACCACCACGCAGTTGATGGAGAGTATTGTAAAAGCCAACGACCAGGGAAAGATAAAAGTTAAAAAAGTTACCGATCATACCGCCGCAGAAGTGGAGATCATCATTGAACTGGCTGCAGGCATTTCGCCGGATATTACCATCGATGCCCTGTATGCATTCACCGATTGTGAAGTGAGCATTTCGCCCAATGCCTGCGTGATCGTGGAAGACAAGCCGCAGTTCATGAAAGTGAGTGAACTGCTGAAAGTGTCTGCCGATAATACAAAAGAGTTATTAAAGCGGGAACTGGAGATACGGCTGGCCGAGCTGCAGGAGAAATGGCATTACACTTCCCTGGAAAAAATATTCTTTGAAGAAAAGATATACAAGGAACTGGAGAAGAAACACGAGACCTGGGATAAAGTGCTGGAAGCAATTGATAAGGCATTCACACCTTTCAAAAAACAACTGAAGCGGGCGATTACGAGAGAAGATATCATCAAGCTTACTGAAAAGCCCGTTCGCCGTATCTATAAACTGGATATTGATGAACTGAACGACCAGATAAAAGCGCTGGAGGCAGATATCAAACAGGTAAAGCACGACCTGGCAAACCTGGTTGACTATGCCGTGGCTTATTACGAGAACCTGCTGAAGAAATACGGAAAAGGAAGGGAGCGTAAAACAGAGATCAGATTATTTGATACTATACAGGCAAAAGCCGTTGCCATTGCCAATACCAAATTGTATGTGAACCGGGAAGACGGTTTTGTTGGTACCGGTTTAAAGAAAGATGAACTGGTAGCCGAAGTATCCGACTTTGACGATATCATTGCCTTTACCAAGGGTGGCGTAATGAAAGTGGTGAAAGTGTCCGACAAGGTCTTTATCGGCAAAGACATTTTACATGTAGCTGTTTTTCAGAAGAACGATGAACGCACTACCTATAACATGATCTATGTGGATGGAAAGACAGGGGTGAGTTTTATCAAGCGTTTTAATGTAACGGGTGTTACCAGGGATAAAGAGTACGATCTTACCAAGGGTTCGGAAAAAAGTAAAGTACACTACTTTAGCGCCAATGCAAACGGCGAGGCTGAAGTGGTAAAGGTTCTTTTGAGTCCGAACTGCAGCGCCCGCATAAAGGAATTTGATCTTTATTTTGAAGAACAGGATATCAAGGGAAGGGGAAGCATTGGTAACCAGGTGACCAAGTACCCCATTAAATCGGTTAAGTTCAAGGAAGCAGGCAATTCAACACTGGATGCAAAGAAACTGTGGTTCGATAATAAATTCGGAAGACTTAATATAGAAGAGAAAGGCGATTACTTAGGTAAGTTTGAAGCCGAAGACCGGTTGCTGGTGATCTACAACGACGGTAACTATGAAATAACCGACCAGGAACTTACCCAGCGCTTTGAT
>ERZ795061.4295-NODE-4295-length-12078-cov-11.571821_pt1 | contig 12078 bp, 8 predicted proteins | sample MGYA00375145_ERZ795061 | MGnify/ENA primary metagenome ERZ795061 (study PRJEB30190, sample SAMN05720144) | anaerobic digester metagenome | isolation source: active sludge of municipal wastewater-treating anaerobic digesters | place: USA | collected 2014-12-22 ... | reverse complement strand
TAGCATAAGAACTGCTATCAAATTCTCTAGTGGCTATTATAACTTTAATCCCATTATTCCTGCAAAAGGAACGTATTTTACTCAACACCTTATCAGGATAAGATTCTTTTTCAATATCAAAACCTCCATTGATATCTAATTTCAAACTTTGAACAAACGGGAGAAGTTGCGGTTTGGCAATAATTATCGGCGTTCTTTTTGATGAAGAAATCACCGAAAGAGAACCCTGAAGAAGGGTGTCTATTTGTATGGAATATTCATAAGCATTATTTATAAAATATTCCTTATTTCCAACATCAATTCCGCCAAATTCTCTTGCAATTGCCTGAACCACTCTTCTGGCATTATCCAGAGATAACCAATAATAAAATTGGACGCCTTCAAAAGAATCGTTTGAATCAATTATATTTGAAATCGGTATGGAAGACGTAACAAATTGATTCATGGAAACAACCGAAATCTCAGGAAATTTTTGAGTTATAGAATCAGTCCAATCATCAAATCCATTGCCAATGGAAAGAAATAAAGCTTTTTTATCCCTTGAACTTTTAGAACTTCCAAGCCACTGTCTAATATCATCCTCGGCATAAAAAGGCATAACCATCACATCAACTCTGGTTCCTCCAACTTTAGATATCCATTCAGCTGCCAAGGGTAAAGATGTTGCCACTTTCAACCTGGGTATTGAAGAACTTTCAATGACAGAATATTCATCATCTTCCTTAAATGGAGAATTTTTTAAAACAAAAAACAACCCTACTAAAATAAAAATAATCACAAAAAGAATAATGTCTCTAAATGGAATATGTAAAATCTTCATATTTAAAATTGATCAAATATAAAAGTGAGGGGGTCAGTATATCCAAAAAGAACTGGATTATCTGATGTGTACCCCACACAATCGGTTATTTTACCGCTGGGTATAACACATTTATCGGATTTTGGAGATCCCAAAACTGGTGCTTCTTTTATTTCAAGATGTAGATGGGTATCAGCTTCTCCGGTTTCATCGCACCCATCTTTTCCTATTCTCCAATAATTACACCCATAACCAGTATTTCCAACTTTCCCTATTTTTTGACCCCCTAACACAAGACTGCCGACTTTAAGAGAATCATCAATAAGACCAAGATGCGCATATAAAGAATAAACGTTCTTTTTATCAACAAGATGGTTTAATATCACCCCATTGCCCAATCCGGCATCTTGGCTGCCATTATAAATTATTTTTTCAACAGTCCCTGTAGCAATAGCATACACGTAATTATCGGTAGCATTAGGATAAGGCGCCAAATCAAGTCCAGCATGTTGAATATAGTTTTCTCTTTTATCCTCATACCACTTTGAAACTGTTTTTAACGGAGAGTTATATCTTTGACGCACCCAAAACTGAGAGATATTTACCGGGGCATAGAATCCGTTTTTCAAAACGGCCTTATCAAAATTCAAATAAGAAACAACAGCATCCCCTTTTTGGGAATCGTTATAAAATTCTAAGGCCACGGGATCTTCCAAACGAATACATCCTCCGGAAAATTGGCTATCAACTTTTGATCCATCTTTCCAATAAGGAATGTTGTGAATAAAAAAATCTTCATACAACTGAACAGCATTTTCCATAAAAACAGGGATTACTGAAGACATAAATTTTTGTTTTTTAACTCCCAATTCAAAATATCCCGTAGGAGTTTGAAACCAAACCCCATAAGCCGCTTGATAAGCGATTGGATATGTTTTTTGAAGCAATCCGTTCAGATAAAAAAGTATTCGATTGTCGCTCAAATTAATTTCAAAAAGCCTGAAGGCATGGTTCTTGGGCGGTAATGAGCAAAATTTATTGTCTGAATTTTCATAGAATTTAACATTTGAATCGCAATAATTTGATACCAATATTTGACTTTGTTGGGTAAAAATACTTTCAGGTGTTGATGTGGTTGTAGAAGCCAAATTGATTGAGTCATAAATTAAAGCCGATGTAGACAAATCGATATTTTTTCCTTGTTCATAAGAAAAGGTCCGATGAAAAAGAAAAACGCTTCCTGCCAGAAGCATTAAAATAACTATTAAAATAATTTTCTTTATCATCCAACCAATGATACATAAAAAACTGCATAAACCGCAAGAATAAAAAAACCGCTTATATCCCCAAGCGGCAAGGGTGGCATCAATTATGAGAAGACGCCAAAAATGAAATACAAACGAGCTGTAATGATCGTCAAAAACAAAATCACCACCACAGCCCAAGTCAACCTCCAGTCATAAACTACTTCCAAAAATCTTGTAACAAACCAAACCATAAGAAGAAAAATTAAGGAGGTTCCGACAAACACAAACGCCAGAATCATCCTTTCCATACCTGTGTAATGTGCCGGCAACGGGGTTGGATTCACCATCTCAATCATTGGAGCCGAAAGAAAGACGTCCAACAGCCCCTGGCCCGAAAGCCACGAAATAGAAAAAAATACGGCGGTAAAAGAGACTAGCAAAAGAACAAAAAGCCCCACTGCAACCTTTTTCATCTCTCTCTCCGTTTCTTGTCGTGCCCCATTTTAAGGGCGTTGATTTTTAAAGAACCGCTGTCAGTTTTGAATTATAACACACACAATACAAATGTCAATATTTTATTGTTAAATTATAAAACAACTAACTAATCACCAATTCATGCAAATCATCTTCCTTTCTTGTAGATTTTTGTTTGTTTTTGTGAGATAATTAGCCCGTAAGCCCAAAAAGAGGGCTTTTAAATTAGAGAGCTTTCAAAAGAATAGGATTTAAGCCACTTTTATCCGTTTGTTTGTTATTTTATCATTGAAACAGTCTTGTTATATCTTCGTTTTATATGTTAGAGCGCGAAATTGAAAATGAAAAAAACGTGCTTGAACGCGCCATCCGGGGTGAGTCCTCGGCTTTTGGCTTGCTTTACGACAAATACCAACCCAAGATATTTAGGTTTATTTTTCTCAAAGTAAGCAACCGTGAGGAAGCCGAGGATCTCACTCATCAGGTCTTCTTGAGCGCTTGGCAGAATATTGGCCGGTTTAAGGATGAGGGACTCCCCCTTTCCAGCTGGTTATATGCTATCGCTCGCAATAGAGTTATTGATTTTTACAGAACAAAAAAACGAACTGAAAGCATAGATGAAAACACTGACGATGTTTTAACTCTTGCGACCGCTACTCTTGAAGATGATGTGATTCACAAAATAGATCTTGAATCGGTTTATAAAGCCTTAAAATCTCTTCCATCGGAATATCAAGAAATAGTTATTATGAGATTTGTTGAAGGATTAAACCCGTCAGAAATATCAAAAGCAACGGGAAAAAATCAGGGAGCAATAAGGGTAATCCAATTTAGAGCACTTCAAAAACTGAAGAAAATGCTCAATAACAACCATGACTAAAGAAAGGATTCTAACAATTTTATACAGAATGAGGCAGATAAGCCCCAATAAGGATTTTTCTCAAAAATCCAAGTTTGCGATACTCCAAACGCCTCATGATTTTTCCTCAAAACAAACGGCTTATGTTCAAAACAATCAAATGGTACTGGGTCTTTTTATACAAAAATCATTTAGAGCTGTTTTCTTAGCGGGAGCAACAATAGCTATATTATTTGCCATATATTTTGCCACTGCTCAGCTTTCACCTCTTTTTCTTCCGGGTCTCAACCAAAACGGTATTATAGCCGAAGCTGATATGATAAATACTTCAATTGATATTCAACTTTCAAATATACAAAAATTTGACGCCACCACTAAACAAAGTATAACCGTCCTTCAAGAGATAACAGCTAATACTCCGGATCATTTGAGTGAAGAAGTTATAAAAAGTGAGCAAGAAAAGATAGGGTTACCCGCATCAACTCAAACTGACGACCAAATCAATTCAATACTAAAAGCTATCGGTAAATAAGATTATGAATAATAAAATAAAAAAATTGATTTGTTCAATTTCAACCATCACCCTGCTTGCAATTGGTTGTTCTTTTGCTAATGCCCAATCAGAAAAAATTCAGGAGAAGCTTTCTCAAACACAGCAAGACGTCACCAAACTGCTTAATATAAAGGATGACACCAGTATTTCCGAGGAAAAAAAGATATCCCTTGAAATAGAACTTAAGAAGAAGATAATTTCCGACGTCATTAATATTTCACTTGATCAAATTGCCAACGCCCAGTCTCAATTAGATGATCTGAAAATCCCAGATTCACAAGAATGGAAGTCGGTCAGGGATTATTTCCAGAAAATAATCGATCAAACACGAGATTATTATGAAGATAGACGAAAAGAATTTGATAATAAAGAAACATGGACTTTGGATGATGTGAAAGTTTTTGCCAAAGCCATGGAAGAAAAACGTTCTTTGGAGATAGACAAAAACCTCAAAAGGATCAACTCGCTGATTTTAACCGTAAACGTTTCTCAGATATTGAATTTAGCCGATGAAAGACTTTCAAAGATATCTTCAGATGTTGATAGGATATACACTAAAAAACTTACCAAAAACCCAACATTAAAAACCATGCTTGAAGGCGCTGCCGCTAATGTAAAAAAATCTCACGATCTTAATGATGAGGCTTATCAAGTGGTTCTTAATCTCTATACCGAAGATAAAAGCACCTCAACCCAAGATTTTATTCTAAATTTAAAAAAGAAAATCGTTGATATAAAAGAGTTTGAGGCATTAATTGACTCAAAGACAAAAACCGAACCGATTAAAATAGATTCTTCTTTGATAACAAACGAAGATTTGGATGGTTACTTAATTTCTCTTACATCCCAAACCTATAACCAAATCAAATCAGCTTATGAAACTTTTGTGAAAATGAGTGTTAATGTTAAAAGTTACTTAAAATAAATTGAAACTAATCATAACAATAATAAAAACCCGCCAACAGCGGTTTTTTATTATTGTTCTATAAAAAATAACCCTCAAGACCTCACCTTAAGAGTTATTTTCAATGCTTGAAACTATAAAACTATTTAACAGCTTCTTTAAGAGCTTTGGCAGCTCTGAATTTTGGCTTGATTGATGCTGCAATCTGAATCTTTTCTCCAGTGCGAGGATTAATTCCTTCTCGGGCAGCCCTCTTGGCAACACGAAAAGTTCCAAATCCTGAAATCGCAACTTCTTCTCCTTTACCCATCGCTTTAGTGATGGTGTCAAAGATTGCATCAACAGCAGCTGTGGCTTGTTTCTTAACTTCAATACCAGTAGCTTTCATTAATGCTTCAACTAAATCTGGCTTTTTCATATGTATATTGCTTGTTCTATGGTTTAGCCGACCTTTAATGCTATTTGCAGTAATTATACACTATAAGTATTTTAAAAACAACAACAAATACCGCTTCAAACCTTGTTGTTTTACCACAACATCAATAATATGGCTTAAAATCTATGTATTTTAACAATCAAAAACCCCGATAAAATCAGGGTTTTTGTTATTAACAGCTTAATTTAATCAATCTTCAATCACTAATTCCCAATCTCTAATTCCTAATTATTAATTACTAATCGCTAATCACTAACTACTTGGCATATTCCACCGCTCTAGTCTCTCTAATAACTACCACTTTTATTTCTCCAGGATATTTAAGTTCTGATTCTATCTTTTTAGCTATTTCTCTGGCTAACTGAAGAGATCCAAAATCGTCCGTTTTTTCGGGAGTAACAAATATTCTCAATTCTCTTCCGGCTGAAATAGCATAGGCATTTTTCACCCCCTCAAAACCGGAAGCGATATTTTCCAAATCCGAAAGACGTTTGATGTAGTTTTCGAGAGTATCTCTGCGAGCTCCCGGTCTGGCGGCTGATACCGCATCGGCTGCAGCGACCACATAAGCTTCATTAGAAGCATACGGATATTCTTCATGATGAGCTTCCATGGCTTGGATAATAGTATCATTAACTCCGTATTTTTTGAGAATCTTCCTTCCGATTTCAACATGACTTCCGGCAACTTCGTGGTCAATGGACTTTCCAATATCATGGAGTAACGCTCCCTTTCGGGCAATATCAGCGTTAACCCCTAATTCTTCCGCAATCATACCGGCAAAATGAGCCACTTCAACAGAATGTCTCAAAACATTCTGACCATAACTAGTTCTAAAATTAAGTCGTCCAAGAAGTTGGATTATTTCTTTGGGAAGATCATAAACTCCAACCTCATAAGTAGCCGCTTCTCCAGCTTCAACAATCCTCTTGTTGATTTCTTGATTTGCCTCTTCAACCTTCTCTTCTATTTTAGCGGGTTGAATTCTTCCGTCTTTAATAAGTTTTTCTAAAGCTAATCTGGCAACCTCACGTCTTATAGGATCAAAAGATGAAATCACAATGCTATCAGGTGTTTCATCAATAACCAGCTCAACTCCGGTAAGTTTTTCAAAAGTCCTTATGTTTCTCCCTTCTTTTCCTATAATTTTACCCTTGAATTCTTCATCGGGGAGTTGGATGGTGGTGGTGGTTAATTCCGCGGCTGATGATCTGGCATAACGCTGAATAACAGTTGTTAATATTTCAAGAGATTTCTTTTCTATCTCTTCGCGTCTTTCGCTCATCATTTTTTTAAGATATTCGGCCAAGTCTTGTTGATATTTTTGTTCAACATCTTTTAAAAGAACTGCTTTTGCCTCTTCCGTTGAAAGACCGCTTATTTTTTCAAGTTCTTTTAGAATGTTTGCCTTAAGCTGTTCAATATAGCTCTTGGCTTCACCTAATTTAGCAATATCGTTTTGGATACCCTTTTCTTTTTCTTTAAGCTCTTGGGAATCGCGTTCAATAAGCTCTTCTTTTCTTAAAAGTCTTTCCTCTACTTTATCAAGTTGGTTTTTTCTATCTCTTTCTTCTCTTTTAATTTCTTCAAGAATTTGTGTGGCTTTTTGTTGCGCTTCTAAAACCACCTCCTTAGCTTTGGTCTCGCTCTTTTCCAATTGATGCTTTATTTTTTCCTCTAACGATGATGACTGTTTAGAAACGACTCTCTGCCTTATTATATAACCGGCCATCAAACCGGCTAAAAGGGCCACTCCAATATAAACAAAAATGATTGTTTCCATGTGTAACCAGACCCAGATTCTTCTCGTTGGCTTTCGGGTTTGTTTTTTCTAGAACTAACATAAGCTGGTAAGAATTCATCTAAGGTCAAAAATTAATTTAAATTCACGATTCAATCATACCCCCAAGCCCACCACCTCGTCAAATAAAAGAAATGATTATCAATAACTTGTCTAAACTTTATTCCTGATTACTTATTACTATTCCCTGTGTTATATTTAACTTATGCGAAACACGGTAGTTTTAATGGTTCTAGATGGATGGGGAATCGGAGCTCAGGGAGAATCCAATCCGATTCACGTTGCCAAACCCAAAAACATAGAATACGTAAAAAATAACTTTCCATCAGGAGCTCTTCAGGCATCTGGAATTGCCGTCGGTTTACCATGGGGAGAAGAGGGTAATAGTGAAGTTGGCCATCTTACTATGGGTGCTGGAAAAGTCATATACCAACACTACCCCAGAATATCTTTATCTATAAGAAACAAAGATTTTTTCAAAAACCCGACTTTTGAAGCTGCTTTTGATCATGCTAAAAAAAATAATTCCAAAGTAAATTTCATCGGACTTGTTGGAGAGGCTAATATTCACTCATCTTTGGAACACTTAGACTCTCTTATTGCTATGGCAAGACAAAAAAATGTTCAATTTTCCATACAGGCATTTACTGACGGCCGCGATAGCGGACCTCACTCGGCTTGGTCCCTTATCCAAAAATTGCCCGTTGATCATTTGGGTAGTATTTCCGGAAGATTTTATGCAATGGACAGAGATAAACGTTGGGATCTGACTTCTCAAGCTTATTCGGCTTTAGTTGGAAATGCACCGGTAATTCCTTCATCAGAAATTCAGAGCCATATTAAAAAAACGTATGAAAAAAATCTCAACGATGAATACATTATTCCGACTATTATTAGCGACGCCAAAAATTCTATCTGTGATAACGATGCGGTGATATTTTTCAATTTCAGAGAAGATAGGCTTCGTCAGATAGTAGAGAGTTTAATAAATCCCAATTTTTCTCAATTTCCAATCAAAAAATTACAAAATATTATTTTTGTCTCAATGACCCAGATTAGAGAAGATTTTAATATTCCCGTCGCATTCCCTCCCCAACACGTTGATAATCCACTCGGAAAAATAATCGCCGATTCGGGAATGTCTCAATTAAAAATCGCTGAAACGCAAAAATATGCCCATGTTACATTCTTTTTTAACGGACTAAATGATGCCACTTTTAAAAATGAATATAGAATACTGCTTCCATCTAAAATAACCCCCAAACAAGATCAAGATCCAGAGATGATGGCGCCAGCCATAACCACCCGACTAATGCAAGCCATAGAGGAAGAAGCCTTTGATTTTATTTTAGTAAATTATGCAAACCCCGATATGGTTGCTCATACTGGAAATTTCAATGCTTCTGTAAAAGCAATTCAAATTATTGATGAACAGATCGGAAAAGTTATCCAAGCTGTTCTAAAACATAATGCCACTATGATTATTACCTCAGATCACGGCAATGTGGAAAGACTTTATAATCCCCTCACGGGAGAACCCGAAACAAAACACGATACCAGTCCAGTCCCCATCTATCTTGTGGGAAATAAATATATGCGCCCCCAAAATCCATTTGAAGTCAAAGAAAAAGAGCGATTTACTATAGGAATGCTTTCGGACATCGCCCCCACCATTCTTGAATTAATCGGAATGCAAAAAAATCCGGATATGACCGGACAAAGTCTTTTGAGACAATTGATGCATTAATAAAAAACTATCCTGTTGGATGGTTTTTTATTACTGACTTTCATTCATTATTTTAGATTTATTCTTTAATAATCAGCATTAAATCCGAGACATTGAAAGCCCGGCGTTCAACTTCTATAAAATCTCCAAGTTTAATAAATAATTCATACGAATCGTCATTTTCAAGATTTTTAACCGGATCTATTTTTTTATCAAAAACTTTTTTTAAAGTTAAGGCATCAACAATAGCTCCGGCAATAGGAGTATTATCATATCCATCCGAAGCAAAACTGGAAACCAATAATCCATCTAAAGAAATTTCTTTTTTGTAAGCTTGTGCCAAAACACCCAAACACGCTTCTTGATTTCTTCCGCCAACACCGCTTCCCCTAAGAGTAATAACTGTTTCTCCAGCCATTACTAAAACGCTTTTTTCTTTTATTTTTTTTAATTCCGGAAGAAAAACATCCCGTGCTTCTCCTTGAATTGATAACGATTCAATATTTGAGTAGTAACCCAATTTTCTGGCAGTTTCAACCATCGCTAAAGCTGCATCCTCATTACAAGCCAGTATAAAATATCTGCATTTATCAAAATAATGTTTTTCTTTAGGCGTTTCAATAAAATCAATATTATCAAGTGGTATTTTATATTTATTAAGGACGGATATTGCGTCATTAATTGTTGATGAATCAAAAACTGTCGGCCCAGAAGCTATCGTGCTCAAATCATTACCGCACACATCAGAAACAAAAAGAGAAACCGAGGTTGCCGGATAAGTTAATTTTGCCAAATTACCTCCCTTAACCAAAGAAAGATGTTTGCGAACGATATTAAGTTCGGTAATAGAAGCCCCTTGGCGAGTTAATTCTTTAAATAATAAAGAGGAATGTTCCATTTCATCCAATGATCCACACAAAAGAGACGACCCTCCTCCTCCGGTAAAATAAATAACCAAATCATTCTCTTTTAAGTCATCGACAACGGAAACAATTGTTGAGGTGGCTTCAACATTTGCCTTAGATGGCCTTGGATGTGTTCCCCAATAAATATCCACATTTTTATTTGGTTTTATTGGTTTACAGGATGCTTTGGTATCAAGAGCAATGGCGCCGTATAATCTTTTACCCAAAACATCGGCGATTACCGAAACAGCTGCGTAGGATCCTTTTCCAAATCCAATTGCAAAAATTCTATTATAAAGACTTAGGTCAATTTTTTCTTTTTTGCCAAGATCGCAAATAAACAAATCGCTGCCTTTAATATAAAATCTTTTTCGGGTTGTTTTTTCTATATCAATAGCCTCATAAGCGCTTTCAATTATCTCAAGAGCGTCTTTGCGCATTTTACTGACAGCAAGACTTTTTTTATTTAATATTATTGATTTAGAAAAAAACATATTTTAATTGATTAAACAAATCAATTCTTTTTTAAACCAAGCCAAATTTTAGAATCTCCTATTTTAGTTTCCGTTTCAGCATCAAATTTATTAGTCTGTCCGATATAAATTTTTGTTGCTCCCACCTCCTTACTTAAAGCAGTTGGGTTTGATAGAACAAACGCCTCAATATCCGAAACGCTTTTTATCCAAACATTAATTTTATCTTTAGGAACAAAACCGGCACTTTGTCTCAAATCCTGAATTGATCTGATTAGTTCTCTTAATAATCCCTCAGCCTTAAGTTCCGGGGTAATATTAGTATCTAATTCAAAATCATCTTTTATTTTAGAATCAAAAATTATGTTTTTTACATTTACTTCGTCTTTTAATATTTCCAAGAGTTCCGGGTAATTTTTAATATTTGATATTTGATGTTTAATGCTTAATGAGGATAGCGGCTGTCTCACTTTTATTCCCGCCTCAGCTCTTTTGGCTAATGCGGAACTGGCAACATTGCGGATTTCTTTCATAGCCGAAAGAAAATCTTTTTCGATTTTCAAACTTTTAATCTCCGGCCATAATTCAAGATGAACCGAATCTTTAGATGGGAATTTGTATGTTTTTTTAATGGATTGATACAAAGCATCGGCAAAAAACGGAGTAAAAGGCGCCATTATTTTTGATAGTTGAAGAAGTACGAAGGCCAAAACTACGGAAGCCGTTTGATGATCTTTTGCGTTCTCGGGTTTTTGAAAACGACGACGCGAACGTCTAATGTGCCATCTGGATAAATCATCCACAAATTCTTCAATATTCCTTGTAGCCGCCACAAAATCGTATTTATCCATCCGTTGAGAAACAACTTCACAAACCTCAGCTATCCGCTGAATAATCCATTTGTCTAAAATATTTTTACTGGAAGAAATTTTTTCAATATCTTGTTTGTCTTTCCCATATAAATTCAAAAAAACAAAGGAATTATATATGGTTAAAACCAATTGCCTTAAAATTTTTGCAACCTCATTCTCATCAAAGTTTTTCGGTTCCCCCGGATCATTAGCGCTATAAAAATACCAACGCACCGCGTCAATTCCGTGTTTATTAATTATTGCCCAAGGATCTACTATATTTCCTTTGGATTTGGACATCTTTTGACCGTATTTATCATTGATGTGTCCTAAACATACTGCGTTTTTATAAGGAGTCTCATATTCCAACAATGTCGCTACCGCTAATAATGTATAGAACCAGCCTCTGGTTTGATCCACAGCTTCGCAAATATAATCTGCCGGATAAGTAATAAACTTTCCGATATTTTTTACATTCGTATTTTTTTGATTATTATTTACGTCTAATTTTTGATTTACAAACGGGAAGTGATCTTGAGCAAAAGGCATTGACCCAGAATCAAACCAAACATCCGCCACTTCTTTTACTCTTTTCATTGATGCCTTGCATTTATCACAAGGAATGCTCAGTTCATCAACGTAAGGTTTGTGATAATCGGCAAAACCCTGATCATCCCTTGAAGAGGGCAATATTTTTACGGTGTGCGTTCCGGCTAATTCTATAAAATCATTTTTTCTTTTTTCTTTCTCAAAAACCGATTCTTCCTGGCTCCACCCGGAAAGAATTGTTTCAAACATCCAAAGAGTGTATTCGTGCCCAACAATCATAATTGTTGAGTTTTTAAACTTTTTTTCACATCCTTTAATAAATGAAAATATTCTGCCGGCAACATCTCTTAAACTTTCACCCTCTGGGGGGCGCTTCATAAACTTTTCTTCCAAAGAAGAGAAGAATTCATGGTAACGTTTTATATTTCCACCATCCAAAGTCCCACAATAAATTTCTCTAAGATTTTTATCGGATATTACTTTTTTTACACCCAAAGAATC
>ERZ795061.4293-NODE-4293-length-12081-cov-7.774572_pt1 | contig 12081 bp, 9 predicted proteins | sample MGYA00375145_ERZ795061 | MGnify/ENA primary metagenome ERZ795061 (study PRJEB30190, sample SAMN05720144) | anaerobic digester metagenome | isolation source: active sludge of municipal wastewater-treating anaerobic digesters | place: USA | collected 2014-12-22 ... | reverse complement strand
TCGTGCGCACGTGCGACGCCTTCAACGTGCCGATCCTGACCTTCGTCGACGTGCCGGGCTTCCTGCCGGGCACCGACCAGGAGTGGGACGGCATCATCCGCCGCGGCGCCAAGCTCATCTACGCCTACGCCGAGGCGACCGTGCCCCTGGTGACGGTCATCACCCGCAAGGCCTACGGCGGCGCGTACGACGTCATGGGGTCCAAGCACCTCGGGGCCGACATCAACCTCGCATGGCCCACGGCCCAGATCGCCGTCATGGGGGCGCAGGGGGCGGTCAACATCCTCTACCGCAAGGAGCTCGCGGCGGCGGCGGCAAAGGGTGAGTCGGTCGAGGAGGCTCGCGCGTCGTTCATCAAGCAGTACGAGGACGCGCTGGCCAACCCCTACATCGCGGCCGAGCGTGGCTACATCGACACGGTCATCACGCCGTCCAACACGCGGATGAACGTCACGAAGGCCCTGCGCGCGCTGCGCACCAAGCGGGCATCGCTGCCCCCGAAGAAGCACGGGAACATCCCCCTGTGAGCCCGGACGCGAGGCCGGAGCAGGCCGGGAGCGGGGCACCCGCCGACGCCACGGCATCCGATGCCGTGCCGCCGGTCGTGGTGGTTCGTGGTGCCGCGACACCCGAGGAGGTGGCCGCGGTGACCGCGGTGCTCGCGGCGGCATCCGGCGGTGGTGACGACTCCGGGGCTGAGGTCGCGCCGTCGGCGTGGGCGGCGCACGGCGCGACCCTGAGGCGCCCTGTCGGTCACGGCCCGGGCGCCTGGCGCAACTCATTCCGCTCCTGACCCGGCTGCACCGTCCCCCCATCGACCAACAGGTCACTCCGCTTCGCCGGCGCGGCCTACCGCCTGGTAGGTGATGTCCCAGCAGCACCTACCAGGCGGTAGCGCGCGGCAAACCCCTCGCAGTCCCCCCGAACCCCCAGCTCACGGCGGCAGGTGCCAGGGGCCGGTGCCGGTTGTCCGGGTGCAGGTGCCAGCGGCAGGTGCCGGGTTTGATGGGACCGGGGGCCGGCTTCCAGGCCCACTTGTCCACAGGTACCCGACGACGGGCACTCGATCCACCGGGCACGCCGAAGGTACGGGCGCATCACGCCGGCGCAGGCCAGGGTGCTCCCATGCCCACGTTCCCACCGCCCGCGCGAGCCCTGCTCACGCGACAGGACAACGTCATCACCCGCGCGCAGCTGGTGGATGCCGGCCTGTCTGCCGCAACCATCCGGTGGAACGCCGGGCGAGGCTGGCGCGTCGTGCTCCCCCACGTCTTCACTGCGTCCCGCGAACGCCCGACGACCCGACAGCAGCAGATCGCCGCACTCCTCTGGGCAGGGCCCGGTTCCGTCCTCGCCGGTGCCACCGCGGCCAGGCTGCACGGGGTCACCTCCGCGGACCCACTCGCTCGCGTCCACGTGCTGGTACCCGCCCCACGAAGCAGCCGGTCGAGCGCATTCGCCGACGTCCGGCGCACCCTGCTCCACGATGCCGGCGAGGTCTCGCGAGGGCCACTTCGCCTGTCGTCCCCCGCGAGGGCAGCGGTGGACGCCGCCCGCGCGGCCCGCACCCGTGAGGCCCGCTCCGCCATCCTCATCGAGGCCGTCCAGCGGGGAATCGCCACCCTGGACGACCTCTCGGAGTGGGTTCACCGCCTGCGACCTCGCGACGCTGCAGCGCTGCACGCCCCGTTGGCCGAGGCCGCGTCGGGGGCCTGGTCGGTGCCCGAGTCCGAACTCCTCGACCTGGTCGCGACGTCGGCGGTCCTTCCCGTGGCCTGGGCCAACCCGGTCCTCACGCTGCCGTGCGGCGCAGCACTCACGACACCGGACGTCTGGTTCGACGACGTCGCCATGGCCGTCATGGTGCACTCGCACCGCTTCCACAGCCAGGGCGACCAGTGGGACGACACCGTCGACAAGGACGGGGACCTCGTTGCCGCCGGCATCGTGGTCGCAGGCGTCACCCCGCATCGGATCCGGGAACGCCCGGATGCCGTGCTCGCGCGCCTCGATCGCGCCTACCTGGCGGCGAAGGCGCGTCCCCGACCCGATGTGCGCGCCACCCCGCGCCACCTGCTGGCCCTGCAGCCATCCCGCCCTGCGTCCTGACCCGTGGTGGGCACCCACCCGCCGGGTACGACGCGACCTACCGACTGGTAGGTGCTGCTGCAGCAGCAGCTACCGCGCCGTAGGACGTGCGGTACCCGAGGCGAGTCCCAGCAGCGACCTATTGGTCGATCCGGGGACGGCGGGTGAGGCGGCGCTCGAGGTCCCGGTGCTCATCAGCGCCGAGCGCCCCCGCCGCCAGCACCCTGGCCGCCAGCTCGTCGTCACCCATGAAGGCGCCGAACACCTCGGGCACGGTGATGCCGTGGTCCGGCCGCCCGACCACCTCGACCACGTCGCCCGCCGACAGCACCCCGGGCTCGATCACCGCGAGGTAGGCCCCGGTCCGCCCCCGCTCGGTGAACCGGCGCACCCATCCCCGCTCCGCCATCCACGCCCCGAAGGTCGCACAGGGGATGCGCGGCCCGGTCACCTCAAGAACCGCCGAGCCAATCCTCCAACGCTCCCCCACGACGGCGCCGTCGACGTCGAGCCCGGTCGTGGTCACGTTCTCCCCGAACATGCCGTCACGCAGGTCCCGACCGAGCTCGGCACCCCACCAGTCCAGCTCCTCACGGGCCACCGCGTAGACCGCCTGGCGCGAACCGCCGTGATGCTTTCGGCTCACGACGTCATCCCCCAGCACACCGCTGCCGAGTCCCCCGCGCTTGGGCCCGGGGTCGCGCACCTGGATCGCCGCCACCGGGCGCTTGTCGATCGCCGTCTCGCCCCACGCCGCCGGATGCCGCTGCGTGCGCCACCGACATTGACCGACCTCACCACGGGTTGCATGCGCGAAGGGTACGACGGCCGCAAACCCGCGAGACCGCGGCGCCCCCCTCGGGTAGCGTCCGCAGGGTGACCGAGACGACCACCTCGAACCGTCAGCCCACCGCCGTCGACGCCCTCGCCGATGCCCACTTCGACGCGGTGATCGAGGCGAGCCCGATCGAGGCCACATACCTGGGCGTCCCCGGGCGCGACACCGAGCTCGACGACCTGTCCCCCGACGGCTTCGCCCGGCATGCCGACCTCGCCCGCACGACGTTGTCCCGCCTCGACGGCGTCCGGCCCGTCGACGACGTCGACCTCGTCACGGTCGCAGCGCTGCGCGAGCGGCTCGGGCTGGTCGTCGAGACGCACGAGGCCGGCTACGACGCCATGGCCCTGAACGTCCTCGCCTCCCCGCTGCAGGCCTGCCGCGACGTCTTCGACCTCATGCCGACCACCTCGCAGGACGACTGGGCGGCGATCGCCACCCGGCTCGCGGCGGTGCCGACGGCCCTCGAGCAGTACGCCACCACCCTGCTCGACAGCGCCGACCGTGGCCTTGTCACCCCCCGGCGCCAGGTCGCGGCGTGCATCGCCCAGTGCGAGGAGCACACCGCTGACGACGGCTTCTTCGGCGCCTTCGTCGAGCGGGCGTCCGCGAACGGCATCCCCCTCGAGGCGTCGGTCCGGGCCGACCTGGAGCGGGGCGCCGAGGCGGCCGCAGCGGCCTACGGGCGCCTGGGCGAGCACCTGCGCGAGCACCTCCTCGAGCGCGCCCCCGAGTCGGATGCCGCGGGGCGCGAACGCTACGGTCTGGCCTCGCGCTCGTTCCTCGGTGCCACGATCGACCTCGAGGAGACCTACGCGTGGGGCCAGGAGGAGCTCGCGCGCATCACGGCCGACATGGAGCGCACGGCCGAGCGCATCCTGCCCGGCGCCGGCATCGCGGAGGCGATCGAGCACCTCGACGACAACCCGCGCTACCAGCTGCACGGCACCGAGGCGCTGCGCGACTGGATGCAGGAGCGGGCCGACGAGGTCATCACGGCGATGGCGGACACCCACTTCGACATCCCGGAGCCGGTGCGCACCATCGAGTGCCGCATCGCCCCGACCCACACCGGTGGCATCTACTACACCGGTCCGAGCGACGACTTCAGCCGCCCGGGGCGGATGTGGTGGTCGGTGCCCAAGGGCGTCACCGAGTTCGGCACCTGGCGAGAGCTGACGACGGTCTACCACGAGGGCGTCCCGGGCCATCACCTCCAGGTCGGCCAGACGGTCTACCGTCGTGAGCTGCTCAACAAGTGGCGCCGGATGATGTGCTGGTCGAGCGGGCACGGTGAGGGGTGGGCGCTCTACTCGGAACGGCTGATGGCCGAGCTCGGGTACATGGACGACCCCGGCAACTACCTCGGGCTGCTCGACGGCCAGTCGCTGCGGGCCGCCCGCGTCGTGCTCGACATCGGGGTGCACTGCGGCTTCGAGGCACCCCCCGAGGTCGGTGGTGGGTCGTGGACCTACGACAAGGCCTGGGCCTTCCTGCAGGCCCACTCGCACGAGGGCGAGAAGATGCTGCGGTTCGAGCTGGACCGCTACCTCGGCTGGCCCGGGCAGGCTCCGAGCTACAAGGTGGGCGAACGCCTGTGGCTCCAGCTGCGCGACGAGGCGCAGCAGCGCGAGGGGGACGCGTTCTCGCTCAGGGACTTCCACCGGCGCGCCCTCGACATCGGCTCGGTCGGCCTGGACGTCCTGCGCGAGGCCGTCCTGCGCGACGCTGCCGTGCGCTGACCGTGTCCGAGCCGGAGAAGGGAGCCAGGGCGGCGATCGCCCGGGGCCGCCGCCCTGCAGGCAGCGGCACGCGCGAGGCGATCCTCGCGGCCGCCTCGCGCGCCTTCGCCGACCAGGGCTACCCGCGCACCACGCTGCGTGGCATCGCCCGCGATGCGGGTGTCGACACCCGGCTGGTGTCGCACTACTTCGGCTCCAAGCAGGAGCTGTTCGTCACGGTCGTCGACCTGCCCTTCGACCCCGACGTCGTCATGCCCGCCCTGCTGTCACCCGGTCGGGAGGGGGTCGGCTTCCGACTCGCGGCCTTCGCCGTCGACGTCATGGAGACGCCCGAGGCGCGCCAGACGATGACCGGACTGCTGCGCGCTGCGGCGTCCGAAGAGGCGGCGGCCGTCCTCGTCCGTGACCTCCTCATGGAGCGGCTGCTCGGCCCGCTGGCCCGGCACCTCGGTGGCGAGGACCCCACCCTGCGCGCGTCGCTGGCCGCGTCCCAGGTCGCCGGGTTGGCGTTCTCGCGCCACGTCGTCGGGCTTCCGCGCCTCGCGAACGCCTCCCGTGAGGAGCTGGTGGCCGCCCTCGGCCCGGTCCTCGAGCACTACCTGGTGGGCGACCTCTCGCCCCGCCACCCCTGACGGGGCACAATCCTCCGGTGGAGCTCGCCTCAGCCGTCGTGGCCATCGTGCTGGTCGTCATCGTCGTCAGCCGGGTGACCGCACCGATCGGCGTCCCCACGCCCATCGCCCTCCTCCTCGTGGGGGCTGCGCTGTCCTTCGCCCCCGCCGTGCCCCAACTGACCCTGTCGAGCGACCTCGTGCTCTACGGCCTGCTGCCGCCGTTGCTGTACGCCGCGGCCCTGTCGACGTCGCTGCTCGACATCAGGGCGAACCGGGTCGCCATCCTCGGACTCTCGGTCGGGCTCGTGCTGTTCACCGCGGTCGGCGTGGCCGTCGTCGCGTGGCTGCTGCTGCCGATCCCGTTCGCCGTCGCCATCGCGCTCGGCGCCATCGTGGCACCGCCGGATGCCGTGGCGGCCACGTCCGTGGCCCGCAGCATCGGCCTCCCACGTCGGGTGACGACGATCCTGGAGGGCGAGTCGCTGCTCAACGACGCCACCGCGCTCGTCACGCTGCGCACCGCCCTCGCCGCAGCGGGGCTTGCGGCCCACGGGGCCTCGAGCCACGCCGAGGTCCCGGAGGTCACCCTCCCGTCGGTCGCGACCGACCTGCTCATCGCCTCACTCGGCGGTGTGGCCATCGGGGTGATCGCCTTCGTGGCCATCGGCGCGCTGCGGCGCCACCTCACCGAGGTCCCGGCCGACACCGCACTGTCCTTCGTCGCGCCGTACATCGCGTTCGTGCCCGCCGAGCAGGTGGGCGCCTCGGGGGTCCTCGCCGTCGTCACCGCAGGCCTGCTGCTGGCCCACAAGGCTCCCGTGATCCAGACCGCGCCGTCGCGGCTGTCGGAGAGGATCAACTGGTCGAGCGTGACCTTCGTGCTGGAGAACGCCGTCTTCCTGCTCATCGGCCTGCAGATCGCGTCCCTGCTCGACGACGTCGGCGCCGGGGACCAGTCCCTCGGCCGCACCCTCCTCGTGGGCCTCGCAGTGTTGCTCACCTGCCTCGTCCTCCGGCCGATCTGGGTGGTGCCCTTCACCCTGCTCGCGTCACGGCGCGCAGGTGACGAGGGGAACGACCGCCTGCGCGGTGGCCTGGTCAGCTCGTGGGCGGGCATGCGCGGCGTCGTGACGCTCGCGGCCGCCCTCACGCTGCCCGACGAGACGCCCCTTCGGGCCGAGCTCGTCGTCATCGCGCTCGTCGTCACCGTGGGCACCCTGCTGCTGCAGGGGCTGACCCTGCCCCGGCTCGCGCGGGCCCTGGACGTGCGCGGGCCCGATCCCCGGGAGGATGCGCTCGTGGAGGCGACCGTCCTCGGTGCCACCACGGGAGCCGGTCTCCGACTCATCGAGGCCGACCCCGCCGCCGACCCAGCCGTGGTCGCCGCGATCCGCGACCAGGCGAGCGCCCGCGTCAACCGCAGCTGGGAGCGCCTCGGCACCCTCGGTCCCGGGGACGACGAGACCCCGAGCGAGGCCCACGCGCGCCTGCGGACCGTGATGATCCGCGAGGAGCGGGCCGAGCTGATGCGCATCCGGGACGAGGGGCACGTCGACCACGCCGTGCTCAGTGCCGTGCTCGGCCAGCTCGACGCCGAGGAGACCGCGCTCGTGTGGAGTGCCACCCGCAGCGGGGCGGTCCGGGCCTCTCCACTGCGACCCCCCGACCGCATCGCCGGGGCGTGCGCGCACCTCGTGGCGGCGGAGGTGCCTGTGGCGCCGACCTTCGCCGAAGGCTGCCCGCGCTGCCTGGCCGAGGGGCAGCGATGGGTGCACCTGCGGGCCTGCGCCACGTGCGGAGAGGTCGGCTGCTGCGACTCCTCGGCAGGTCGGCACGCGGATGCCCACTTCCGGGAGACCGGCCACCCCGTGATGCGCAGCATCGAGCCGGGTGAGGCCTGGCGCTGGTGCTACGTCGACGAGGTCGTCGGCTGAGCGCACTGGCCCGGCTCGCCCGCGGACGGGCGTACCGTCAGGAGGACAGGAGGCACGTCGGAACCGGAGGGCGACCATGGCGGAGCACGCACCGGATGCCGTCCAGGGCACCTGATGGAGCCCGTCAGTCGCCGAACCGCAGCGGTGGTGGTGGGGATCGGTGCCCTGGGCGCCGCCGGCGGCATCGCCGCGGTCACCGGCGCCCTGAGGCCGCTGTCGCCGGGTCGGAGGACCACCGGCTCCGCGTCCGCCGGGAGACCCGGTGGCCCGCTGCGCGAGCCCACGGTGCTGCGCAGCGAGGGCGGCATCCTCGAGGTGCGGCTCGAGGCCGCGCGCGGGTCGCACCCCCTGGCCGGCCGCAGCGCGACGACCCTGGCGTACAACGGTGCGATCCCGGGCCCCACGCTGCGCCTGCGCGCCGGGGACCTGCTCCGGGTGGAGCTGGTGAACTCCTTCGACGAGACGACCAACCTGCACGTGCACGGACTGCACGTCTCCCCCGGGGGCAACGCCGACAACGTCTTCGTCGCGGTCGAGCCGGGGTCGTCGTTCTCGTACGAGTACCAGCTGCCGAAGGACCACCCCAGCGGCACCTACTGGTACCACCCACATCACCACGGCATGGTGGCCGACCAGCTGTTCGCCGGCCTCTACGGCGCCATCGTGGTCGAGGAGCCCGAGCCGCTGCCCGTCGCGCGTGAGCGCCTCCTCGTCGTCTCCGACATCACCCTGGACGCCGCTGGCGGGGTTGCGGCGGTGTCGATGAGGGACCGGATGACGGGCCGCGAGGGCGAGCTGCTCCTCGTCGACGGCCAGGTCACCCCCACCCTCCGGGCCCGCCCCGGGGAACGGGAGCACTGGCGGGTCGTCAACACCTGCTCCTCGCGCTTCCTGTCCCTGCGGATGAGTGGGATGCCGCTCGTGATCCTTCGCCGCGACTCCGGGCGCCTCGCCACGCCGACGGAGGCGCCCGAGGTGTTCCTCGCCCCGGGAAACCGCGTCGACCTCGTCGTCACCGCGGGCCAGGACGGCGGCGTGCTCCGTGCGCTGCCCGTGGACCGTGGGTCGATGTCGGGCGCGATGATGGGCAACCGCCCGGCATCCGGGAGCACCGAGCCGGTCGACCTCCTGGTGCTCGAGGTCGCCGGGCCACCCGTCGACGACCTGCCGGCGCTCCCCCGGCCCCCGGCTCCCCGTGACCTGTCCGCGGACGACGTGGCTCGCGAGCGGGTGCTCACCCTCGCGATGGGCATGGGCATGGGCATGGGCGGCGGCCCCGGGCGGGGCATGAGCCTGACCATCGACGGTCGCGAGTTCGACCACGAGCGCGTCGACCAGCACGTCGAGCTCGGCACCGTGGAGGCGTGGAGGATCGTCAACACCAGCTCGATGGACCACCCCTTCCACCTGCACGTCTGGCCGATGCAGGTCCTGCGGCAGGGTGGCCGCGCGGTGGAGACCCCCACGTGGCTCGACGTCGTCAACGTGCCGGCGTTCGGCGAGGTGGACGTCCGCATCGCCTTCGAGGACTTCGGTGGCCGCACCGTCTACCACTGCCACGTCCTCGACCACGAGGACCTCGGCATGATGGGCGTCATCGAGGCCCGCTGAGGGCCTCCCCGGCGCGCAGGTCGCCGTAGGTGGTGCGGGCCTTCTGCAGCGCCTCGACGTATCCGGCCCGCTCGTAGACGCCCTGGTCCACACCCACCGGCACCGCCAGCCGACCCCGGAAGTCCTCGGGTGTCGCAAAGCCCTTGCGCCGCATCCAGTCCTGGAGGCCGTCGAGCAGCACGCCGGCGTGGCCGACGCCGTGGCGCAGCAGCGCGGATGCCGTCATGACGACGTCCGCCCCGGCGAGGAGGTAGGCCGCGACGTCCCCGGACTGGTCCACCCCGGTCGTCGCGGCCAGCGAGGCGGTCACGTGTCCGCGCAGGATGGCGATCCAGGTGCGCGCCACCCGGGCCTCGGCAGGCGAGGACAGCGTGACACCCGTCGTGACCGCGAGCGCCTCCGGGTCGACGTCCGGCTGGAGGAAGCGGTTGAAGAGCACCAGCCCGTTCGCTCCGGCCCGGTCCAGCCGCATCGCCATCTCACCGGTGGAGCTGAAGTGCGGGCTGAGCTTGACCGCGACGGGCACCGTCACGGCGTCCCTGACCTGCTGGAGGATCTCGACGTGGCGGTCCTCCACGTCACGCGCGCGGGTGTGTGGGTCTCCCGGCACGAGGTAGACGTTCAGCTCGATGGCGGCGGCGCCGGCATCCTGCATCGAGCGGGCGAAGCCCACCCAGCCACCAGCCGTGCTCCCGTTGAGGCTGGCGATGACCGGAACGTCCACGGCGTGTGCTGCCTGCTCGAGCAGCCGCAGGTAGCGCGTCGCACCGCCGGTCTGCGCGCTGGGAACGTTCGGGAAATAGGACAGCGCCTCCCCGAACGCGTCCTCGTGCGCCTCGCTGACCATGAGGTCACGCAGCTGCTCACGGTGCACCTCCTCCTCGAAGAGCGAGTACATGACGATGGCGCCCACTCCCGCGTCAGCCAGCGCCCGCACCCGGTCCACGCCCTGGGACAGGGGTGAGGCGCTCGCGACCAGCGGGTTCCGCAGGGCCAGCCCGAGATAGCTCGTCGACAGGTCTGTCACTAGGTCCTCCTCGTGTCCGCGGCGAACCGGTCGGCACCACGGGTCGCCATCTCCTCGTAGGTCTGCCACCGCTGGTTCACGGCCTCCTGCTTCAGGGCGAGCAGCCGCTCGGCCTCGGCGGGGTCCGCGTTGCGCAGCATCCGGTAGCGCAGCTCGTTGTAGACGTAGTCCTCGAGCGGGATCCGTGGCCGGGGCGAGTCGAGCTGGAAGGGGTTGCCCCCGCTCGCCCGTACGGCGGGGTCGTAGCGCACGAGGGGCCAGTGGCCGGAGGCGACGGCGCGGTACTGCTGGTCCAGGCCCTTGCGCATCTCGATGCCGTGGGCGATGCAGTGGCTGTAGGCGATGACGAGGGACGGACCGTCGTAAGCCTCGGCGTCGCGCAGCGCGGTCAGCGTCTGCTGGGGGTCGGCCCCCATCGCCACCCGGGCGACGTAGACGGTGCCGTAGGCGATGGCCTGGAGGGCGAGGTCCTTCTTGGCCACCGACTTGCCGGCCGCGGCGAACTTGGCCACGGCACCGATCGGTGTGGCCTTCGAGGACTGCCCCCCGGTGTTGGAGTACACCTCGGTGTCGAGCACGAGCACGTTGACGTCGCGGCCGCTCGCGAGCACGTGGTCCAGCCCACCGGAACCGATGTCGTAGGCCCAGCCGTCGCCGCCGACGATCCACACGGTCCGGCGCAGCAGGTGGTCCGCGACGCTGCGCAGGTCCTCCACCACCGGCCCGGTCATCCCGTCGAGCCGGCGCAGCAGCTCGGCGACCCGCTCGCGCTGCGCGGTGAGCTCGAACTCACGAACCTGTCCGGCCCCGAGGATGCCGTCCGCCAGGTCGGCACCGACCTCCTCCCTGAGCTGGCCGAGCCGTTCGCGGGCCAGCCGGGTGTGCAGGTCGGCAGCCAGCCGCAGCCCGAGCCCGAACTCCGCGTTGTCCTCGAAGAGCGAGTTCGACCATGCCGGCCCCCGCCCCGCTGCGTTCTTCGTCCACGGCGTCGTCGGCAGGTTGCCCCCGTAGATCGAGGAGCAGCCGGTCGCGTTCGCGACGGTGAGCCGCTCACCGAAGAGCTGGGTGAGCACCTTGAGGTAGGGCGTCTCCCCGCACCCCGAGCACGCCCCCGAGAACTCGAACAGCGGCTGGAGGAACTGGGTGCCCCGGACGGTGCCGAAGTCGACGCGGGACCGGTCGTTGACCGGCAGGGACTCGAAGAAGGTGATGTTCTCGCGCTCGGCCTCGAGCACTTTTTCCAGCGGTGCGAGGTTGATCGCCCTGCGATCCGGGGCTCCCGGCATCCCGGGCACGACGAGCGGGCTGACCGGGCAGGCCTCGACGCACAGCCCGCAGCCCGTACAGTCCTCGACGTAGACCTGCAGCGTGTAGCGCGAGTCCGGCAGGCCTGCCGCGTTGAGCGGCGCCGACCGGAATCCCGCCGGTGCACCGTCCAGGGCCGCGCCGTCGTAGAACACCGACCGGATGACGCTGTGCGGGCAGACGAAGCTGCACGTGCCGCACTGGATGCACGTGTCGGGGTCCCAGTCGGCGACGAGGTCGGAGATCCGTCGCTTCTCGTAGGCCGTGGTGCCGCTGGGGTACGTGCCGTCGGCCGGCAGGGCACTCACCGGAAGCGCGTCGCCACGACCGGCCATCATCTCGGCGGTCACGGTGCGCACGAACTCGGGGGCGGTGCGGGGGACGACGTCCGGGATGTCCCGCCCTGAGGTCCGCACGGCGGGCACCGGCACCTCGTGCAGGGCGTCGAGGGTGGCGTCCACGGCGGCCTCGTTGCGGCGCACCACCTCGGCACCGCGCCGACCGTAGGTCTTGCGGATCGCGGCCTTGACCCGGGCGACCGCCTCATCGGCCGGTAGCACCCCCGAGATCGCGAAGAAGCAGGTCTGCAGCACCGTGTTGGTGCGGCCGGGCAGCCCGGCGACCCGGGCCACGGACGTGGCGTCCACGGCATACAGGCGCAGCCGCTTGTCGATGATCTCCTGCTGGACCGGCCCGGGGATGGCGTCCCACACCTCCTCCGGGGGCTGGGGGGCGTTGAGCAGCAGGGTGGCCCCGTCCTGCGCGCAGGCCAGCACGTCGACGGTGTCGAGCAGCCCCAGGTGGTGGCACCCGACGAAACCCGCCCGGCTGACGAGGTAGGGCGCGCGGATGGGGTGCGGGCCGAACCGCAGGTGCGAGACGGTGAGCCCGCCGGACTTCTTGGAGTCGTAGACGAAGTAGG
>ERZ795061.4282-NODE-4282-length-12102-cov-6.916494_pt1 | contig 12102 bp, 12 predicted proteins | sample MGYA00375145_ERZ795061 | MGnify/ENA primary metagenome ERZ795061 (study PRJEB30190, sample SAMN05720144) | anaerobic digester metagenome | isolation source: active sludge of municipal wastewater-treating anaerobic digesters | place: USA | collected 2014-12-22 ... | reverse complement strand
CCAGACGTTCGATCTCGCAATCATAGACAAGCCCCAACTCGACAACATTGATGGGAATTTCCGGATCAAAACAGGTGCGCAGCTGACTCCACACCAGGACTTCCACTGCGTCATCATCGGCCTCGTTTTCCAATTGCAAGGCCTCCGGCGGTTCCTTGCCGAGTGCATCGGCATCGTCGCCGGCAATACGGAATAAATTACCCTCGACAAAGACCGTAAACGAGCCTCCCAGCGCCTGCGTGATATAGCCGACGCTGCCTGCCGGCAGAGTCACTTTCTCGCCCTGCGGCACAAGCACTGCGGCGCAATCGCGCTCAAACTTCACCGGCTCACTGGTTCTGGAATAGCTCACGTGGTTCCTATCGCAATATTTGAAGATGGGCTATTTTAACGTTTGTTGATGTCAGGGCGGCGTTTTGTCGGAAAAATCTCGTAATTCATGGCTTTGGCCGAGTCTGGCTTGGTGTGTGGGCATTCTCGGCATGACAGGCATATGGGTCAGCACCAGTCTGTGGCTGGACAGCGCATGTCTCTGGATGACGATGCTCGCCGTTGTCGATATCGCCCTGATCCTGCGTTTTACCGGCGTAGATGTGGGCTGGCCAAAGTTTGTTGGCATCCTGTCGGGCACTGTCATGACTGCATGGCTTAGCCAGTGGCTTATTGCGGCTAACGCATTCGGCTTGGCGATGGGCTTATTGCCGACGGATGCCGCGCAGATGGTCGGCTCTGTGTTGGTAATGGAATTTACGCGTTTGCGAATCAGTGAAACCGAATTCCTTTATCCGGCAATCGCGATGCTTCTTGCATGGTTTTTCGGTTTGCATGGCCGAAAATAAAACATCGCGCCAGAGCGCGATGTTTTATTCACTTCGACAGGGCCAATGATCAATGACCGCCATCGATCGCTTTCAATTCAGAAATTAACTGCGCGATCGCGGCACCGCCGTCGCCGTACAACATACGGGTATTGTCTTGATAGAACAGGGCATTCTCGATACCGGCAAACCCGGTGCCCTTGCCACGCTTGATCACGATGGTATTTTTCGACAGCGACACGTCCAGAATCGGCATACCGTAAATCGGTGAGGCCGGATCGGTTTTCGCCACCGGGTTGACCACGTCGTTCGCACCAATCACCAGGCTCACGTCGGTATTCGGAAATTCGGGATTGATATCGTCCATGTCGGCGATCAAGTCATATGGCACACCGGCTTCGGCGAGCAACACATTCATATGGCCGGGCATACGGCCCGCAACCGGATGAATGGCGAATTTCACTTTCACCCCACGCTTCATCAATTGCTGCGTCAGCTCCCAAACCTTGTGCTGTGCTTGCGCGACCGCGAGGCCGTAACCCGGCACGATCACCACGCGTTCTGCGTAGGCCATCATGGCGGCAACATCGCCCGCTTCGATCGGTTTTTGCGAACCACTGATTTCCTGCTGCTCGCCGGTACTGCCAAAATTGCTGAACAGCACGCCGCTAATAGGGCGATTCATCGCTTTCGCCATCAACTGCGTCAACATTGTGCCCGCCGCGCCAACCACCATGCCGGCGATAATCAGGGCTTCAATGCCGAGTACATAACCTTCGAATGCCACCGCCAAACCGGTAAGCGCGTTGTAAAGCGAAATGACCACCGGCATATCGGCACCGCCGATAGGCAATGTCATCAATATGCCGAATACAAGCGCGGCAACAAAGAAACCAATGATGATTGGTTGCTGAAGGGAAAACACCACAAAGATGCCAAGTAAAACCGACGCAAGAAACACCAGTCCGTTAAACCATTGCTGGCCTGGAAAGGTAAAACGTCGATCCATGCGGCCATCGAGCTTGGCCCAGGCAATGATGGAACCGGTCAAGGAGATGGACCCAATCAAGCCACCCACGACAGCAAGCACGAGCGTCGTTTGCGATGGTGTTGCTTCGGTACCGCCGGAAAATTTCATCAGCTCGACAAAACCAATCGCCGCTGCCGAACCGCCACCGAGGCCGTTATACAAGGCCACCATCTGCGGCATGTCGGTCATCGCGACTTTTTTACCGGAAATCCAGGCGACGGCTGTGCCCAAGGAGACCGCAACCAGAATGAGTGCAAGATTATGCAGACCCGGCGTCAGGAAAGTGGCAAAGGTGGCCAGCAGCATGCCGACACCCGCCCATTGAATACCGCTTCGTGCGGTAACCGGTGACGCCATGCGCTTGATGCCGAGAATAAACAGCAGCGCTGCACCGAGATAGCAGGCCTTTACCAAAACGGGCAAGAAGGATTCCATTATTTATCTCCTTCTTTCTTGCTGGACTTGAACATCTCCAGCATGCGCTCGGTCACCACGTAACCACCGGCGGCATTGCCGGCCCCCATCAAGACGGCTATGAAACCGATGACTTTTTCGAATGTGGTATCGGCATGTCCCAGCACGACCATGGCACCGACCAGAACAATACCGTGGACGAAGTTGGAGCCCGACATCAGCGGGGTATGAAGAATCACCGGCACCCGGCCAATAATTTCATAACCGGTAAATGCTGCCAGCATGAAGACGTAAAGCGCTAGAAAACCATCCATTCGTATCGACTCCCCGTTAACTGGCCTAATCATAACCGCTCGCTGAATAATCTGGGCAATAGGTCAACGAATTCGATGGATCGGCGTTTTTATCGTTGCCCCCAACGAAAGGAACCTGCAATATGAAATCCATGTTTTGGCTCTCGATTCCGCTTCTGCTCTGCGCTGGCCTGACCCAGGCTGCCGACCGCGGCGACCGTATGGAACGTCGCTGGGATCATCGTGGCGATGTCATCGATGCCCAACTAGACACCCGTGCTGCGCGCCAGGATGCACTTGGCCATGAGCAACGTGCAGACAAGCTGGATCGCCGTGGCGACCGTATCGATGCAAAATACGACCGTATTGGTCAACGTCGCGAGAACCGTTTTGACCGTCGCCATCGCCACTGACAAGATGATATTTGAGCAAGGCAGCTCGAACGATATCGCCGCCGAAGAAGCGGTGATTCGCCTGCCCGCTACGCTGGACGAGTTTCTGGCGGGCGTGGAACGTCGCGCTTTCCGCATGGCCGAGCTCGCGCTCGGCCATCGAGAAGATGCCATGGATGTCGTGCAGGAAACCATGATCAAGCTTCTGCAATACCGCGACAAACCGGCGTCCGAGTGGTCGCCGCTGTTCTGGAGCATCCTGCGCCGGCAGCTGACTGACAAGCATCGCCGCAATGCCGTGAAAAAGCGCGTGATGCAATTCTTCGGAAAGACCGACGAACATGACGAAGATCCCATTGAAGCATTGCCCGATCACAATGAAGATCCGCTACGCCGCCTGACCGACGACAATTCCTGGAACGCATTGGGAAAAGCCGTGCGGGCACTACCTGCCCGGCAACGCGAATGTTTTCTGCTGCGCGAGCTGCAGGGCTTGAGCGTACTGGAAACGGCTGCCGCCATGGGCTGTTCCGATGGCTCTGTTAAAACGCATCTGTCACGTGCACTGAGTGCACTGAGAATTCAACTGGAGGACTGGCAATGAACAGTCACGACGATATCAGTAACAAATCCCGCGCCCTGTTCGAACATTCGGTGGCTACGCTTGATGTTGCAACGGCCAACCGTTTGCGTTTGATGCGCCGGGACACCTTGTCGCAAAAGACTCCGAGTCGGCTCAGGACTTTCCTGATTCCCATATCCGCCAGCCTCGCCATTGCGCTGGGTATCGCCTTGTTTTTGCCACAGTTTCAAACCAGCCAGGCCATCACCGAGCAAGACACGGTTTATATTTCCACCGAAGACGATGCCGATGCCGACATGCTGACCTGGCTCGCCGATGCTCCGGTGAATACTTCATTTAATACAAAAGGCAGTCTGTAATGTTGCGAACACTCTTTTTCATACTTTGCCTGTTTGCCGGCAGTGCCTTCGCAGAGCAGGCATCGGTGCCGCAAGGCGTCACTGTGCCAAGCTGGAAGCAACTGAGCGCCGAACAGCAAAAAGACCTGCAGAATTTTTCGCAGCGCTGGGATTCGATGCCCGCATCGCGTCGCGTGCAGATACTCGAGCGCTATGATCGCTGGAAAAAGCTCCCGCCGGCAAAACGCGAGGCGCTTCGCGAGGGCGTGCAGAATTTCCAGGAAATGACGCCCAGACAGCGTCAGAACATGCGTGAAAGCATACGTTACGTCCGCACGCTGCCGCCCGAAGAACAAAAGCGCTTACGCCACTTATGGGCCTCGCTCACGCCCGAACAACGTACACAGTGGCTAGAAGCAGGCGGCCCCGGCATTGCACCGGAACCCAAACAATAATCTTTCGCATGAGGGCCCTTGGGCCCGGCCGATTGTTCCGTTTGCTAATGGAGGTATCGCCCGCAAGCGGCCTCCGACGAATGATCAGGTTTTATTGACGCCATCATGCGTCAGGCATGTCTTCGCAATCAGCTCGTCATCCCAATCAAGCTTGAACACGCCTTCCTTGTCGATCATCAACGAAAGGAAATTGAATACATTGCGTGCATACATTTCACTGGCGTGCATCGCACCTTGACTGGCGAGATTCAGCGGGCCTGAAATCAGCACGCCATTGGTTTCATAATTCTCGCCCGGCTTGGTCAATTCGCAATTGCCGCCGGTTTCGGCTGCCAGATCCACGATCACGCTACCCGGTTTCAAATTCGTCACCATCGCGGCCGTAATGATTTTTGGCGCCGGTCGCCCTGGAATCGCGGCGGTAGTCACAATGACATCGACATTTTTCAGGTGTTCGCCGAGACGGCGTTGTTGCTCTGCACGCTCCTCATCCGTCAATGCACGGGCGTAACCGCCTTCACCTGCTGCAGAAACACCAAGATCAAGAAATTTACCGCCAAGCGATTCGATTTGCTCACGCGTTTCCGGACGCACATCGAAACCTTCGACTTGCGCACCTAGTCGGCGTGCAGTTGCAATTGCCTGCAGGCCTGCAACACCGGCACCGACAATCAATACCTTCGAAGGCCGAATCGTGCCGGCTGCCGTGGTCAGCATCGGGAAAAAGCGCGGCGCCAATTGCGCCGCCAACAAAACGGCTTTGTAGCCTGCCATGCCTGCTTGCGATGACAGCACGTCCATCGCCTGGGCACGTGTTGTACGTGGCAATTTTTCCAGTGGAAACGCACTGGTTTTTTTATCGATGAAAGTCTGCAAGCGTGCTGCATCGGCATGCGGCGCAAGCAAACCCATCACGACGGCACCGGATTTCAATTTTGCCAGATCGGAATTGGGCGGGGCCTGCACGCAAACGAGAACATCGGCAGCCGCAAGAATCTCATCGCGCTTGTCGGAAATTTCTGCACCGACATAATTTTCGTCCGTGAAGTGCGCATTCAATCCGGCGCCACGTTCAATCAGTACGCGGGTTTTCAATGCGAGCAGTTTCTTGCAGGTTTCCGGCGACAGCGCCGCACGGCGTTCGCCGCTTGCAGTTTCTTTGACAAAAGCGATTGTTACCGACATGCGCATCTTCCCCGGACAATGCCCTGCTCGTTAGCAGGGCGACGTGGTGATGCTACCGGATTTAACGCTTGTCCTTCAATAAATCTAAGGAATGCGACCGAAAGAATCAGCTGGCTTCGGTTTTCAGGCGACCCATGACGCTCTGCATGGCTTGGTCAAACAGGTTTTCCTGTTCCCGCACAACAAGCTTGCCCTGCTTTTTCATTGCGGCCAGTTCTTCGAGCGAAGCCACCAGCACGCGAACACCGCGACGATTGACGAACATCAAACGCGATGAAATCGGGCTTATCCAGGACAATTTGGCCGGATGCAATTTGTCGTCGTCTGCGGCCAGATGCACCCACATGCCCACGGCCAGATTCCGCAGCACCGGAATGTCTTCGACGTTGTAATCGAGTGCATCCTTGTTCGACACCACCGACAGCAGAGGTTTGCGTTCATCGGCTGCCGGCACGGCGGCAATTTTCACCGTGGCAGGTTGAGGTGCCATGGATTCCATGCTCACCTGCAAACTGCGAATCGTTTGCTGGGCCGATTCACCGGTGATACCCGAACTCGCCAAAACGGTTTCAAGCGGCTCGCGCATATTGATCATCGAAGGAGCAATAGCCCGACGATTTGGATGTTCGCTGTTCGGCAACAGTTCAAGCAATGCATCGGCAACGCCCAATGCGGCATTCCAGGGTTGACTGTCAGGACCTTCGCGCAAGGCGATCATCGATAGATGATGCGCCCAGCAGCGACTGAAAAAATCGTCCAGCGCAGGTGGCAAATTCAAACCGGTTACCCGTTTTGCCAATTCCGCCGATGCCAGTGTACGTGCTTGTTCTAGACGTTCCTGACCGCGCTGTGCTTCGGTCGCACGACGTTCGGCCAGCTCCATCCGGCGACGATGCTGATCAAGAAAGCTGCGCAATTCCTGCTCCAGCGTTTCAAAAATCGCCATGTCTTCATTGAATTCGGCAACCAGGGTGTCCACCGTATTTTCGGCTTTCTGCAGGAGTTCGCGTTCTTGCGGACCCTCGCCTTTGTTACCTTCCACCGCCTCGGCGAGCGAGTTCAGCAAACGACGGGCAGGATGCCCCTTGTTCATGAACATCCGGCGATCAATCACGGCGGCTTTTACGTAAGGCACAACCAGACGCGACATCAGGCCGCGCGCCAATTGTTCAAAATCACGTTCGTCGAACAGAACATCGAACAGCATACCGACGAGATCCACTGCATCCTCATCGTCCTGACTGAGTCGAATCTGGTCAGACGGCAAGCCGATGTTTTTGGCACTGCGCAACATTTCTTTTTTCAGGTCGTGCGCCAGTGAAACCTTCGGATCCATCATCGCGGCTTGCACTGCCTGCGGAACTTGTCTCTGCAAGAGAGAGAGTACCGATACCATTTCCTCCATCGCCATCGGGCGTTCATTGGAATGGGTACCGGCCCCTGAAAAACTTTGTGCGGCCGAAAAACCGGCACCGGCATGGGCATTGCCGGAGGCTGCAAATCCGCCATCACTGCGGCCTGCATTACCTGCATTGCCATTGCCGCCGCCCATTTGCGGACGGAATGCATGCAACATGCTGCATAACGCATCGAACATTTGTTTGTCGTCAGTACTGCCCTGAGTAGCGCGCTGCGCGACAGGTGCCGGTGCAGGCTCGGGGGCTGCATCCACGGGACGCGGGTTGCCAAGGTCGGCACGAATGCCTGCAGCCGACATGCGCGCATTCAATTCGGTCAGCAAACTACCAAGGCTTTGCACCAATTCGCGTTCGAAATATTTGTAAAGAACAACACGAACGCTGGGCGGCAGTTGCACATCACGCTGGGCAACGTAAATCGAGTTGGCGAGATTCGCCGCACTCAAAGGATTCAAACTGGTTTCCAATTGCTGTACGCCGACGATGGCAGCAAAGCGCTGGGCAATGACATTAAGTGCCGGGCCATGCGCATTGACGACAGCTTCCACCACGAACTCGGAGGCAAGTTGAACTTCGAGTTCATCATCAGCCACCAGGCTCATCACGCGACCGACATTCGACTCCTGCTGGACACCGCGTCGCATCGATTCAAAACCGGAGTCGAAATGGCGCTTGAAGCCATTCTCGAGCGGCGTGCGGGCCATGCGCAGTTTGCGCATTGAATCCATATGGGGCGAGCCAATCAGGACTTCTTCTTTCTGTGCAAGATCGAACAACCAATCGTCCGCTTTACCCAACACGCGACCGAGAACCATCGTCAGATGACTGATAGTATGCTTGCGCAGCGTATTGAACAGCTCCGGATCGTTTTGATACGACCTCTGACCTGTGACGTGGAATTCGTTCTGGCTCATAAATACTCTTGGGAAACTCTTGGGGGGATAGAGTTGTCGGCATACGTAAAGTATGCGGTCGAGCGAATATAATCTGTGAACAGGCTCTCACTTTTTCGCACTTTCCTATTGAATGTTAATATTTGTTACATGAATCTCATAAAAATGCTCGACCAGCGACGTTCTACGCCTTCACGCACGCTCCACGGGCCCGGCCCGAATGCCGAAGAAGTGCGGCAAATGCTCACATCTGCACTAAGAGTTCCCGATCACGGCAAATTGGCGCCATGGCGTTTTCTCAAAATCCAGGGTGATACCCGACTCGCCCTGGGTGACTTACTGGCGCAGCGAGCACTGGAACTCGATGCAAACGCGTCCGAGTCCATCATCGAAAAAGACCGTGCGCGTTTTTCGTTTGCTCCTGTGATCATCACCGTCATCGCAAGGCTGACGCCAAAGCACAAAGTCCCCGAACAGGAACAGATTTTGTCGGGCGGCGCGGTGTGTTTTGCATTGCTGCAGGCAGCACAGGGCTTGGGTTATGGCGCGCAATGGCTCACGGGTTGGGCAGCCTATGATCCGGTGATCACGAAAAAACTGGGCATCGAGGAAAACGAATGCATTCTGGGTTTTATCCATATCGGCAATTCCGATGAAATGGCACCGGAACGCTTGCGGCCGAAACTCGAAGATTTATTGAGCGATTTGAGTCTGTGAGTTCCTCGACGACCTATTTGATTGACTCGAGTCTCTATATTTTTCGGGCCTGGCATTCGATGCCTCCCGAGTTTGACGATATCGACGGACAACCAGTGAATGCCGTGCACGGCTTCACGCGTTTCGTGCTGGACTTCGTCGAAAAAGTGAAACCGCAGCGATGCGCTTTTGCGTTCGATGCTTCGCTGGAAAGCAATTATCGAAACGAGCTGTATCCCGCCTACAAGGCCAATCGCGACCCGGCGCCGGAAGAATTGAAACGGCAGTTCTCGTATTGCCAGGAAGTCTGTGCCGCGCTTGGTTTTCCGGTACTGGTGGATGGTCGCTATGAAGCCGATGATTTGATCGGCACCGCTGCGAAACTTTGCCGCGAAGCGGGACAAAACATCACGATAATTTCGGCCGACAAGGATTTGTCGCAGTTGCTCGACACCGGCGATTCGCAATGGGATTTCACGCGCAACGATCGTTGGCATTGCGAAGGTGTAAAAGCACGTTATGGCGTGCATGCACACCAAATCGCCGATTTTCTAGGGCTTACCGGTGATGCCGTTGACAACATACCGGGCGTGCCCGGCATCGGCCCGAAAACCGCGGCGACTTTACTCGGGCATTTCGGCAGTCTGGATGCCATGCTGGAACGTGTCGCGGAAATTCCGTACTTGCGAATCCGCGGCAGCGGCCAACACGCCGAACGCCTGAAAGAACATCGCCAAATCGCACTTTTATCAAGACAGCTTGCCACCGTTATTTGCGACGTGCCCCTGCCAGACGACTTCGCACTGGCCACACGAAAAAACGTACAGCGCGATTTGCTGATTCCACTTTGCGAGAAATTACGCTTTGGACCGATGACGCGTCGTCGCCTGCTGGAATTGCCGTTACAATAAACCCATGAATACGACTGAAACACTTTACGAAGGCCATTATCTGCGTCTGAAAAAACGCGATAACTGGGAATATGCCGAACGCACCAATGCGGGCTCCGCCGTCATCATCATTGCGGTGACGCCGGAGGAAAAACTTTTGTTCGTCGAGCAATTCCGGATACCCATGAATGCCAATACCATTGAAATGCCGGCAGGCCTGGTAGGCGATCTGGACGCAAACGACACGATTGAAATCGCCGCGAAACGCGAACTGCTCGAAGAAACCGGCTGGCAGGCAGACGAAGTGAAAGTATTGATGATCGGCCCCAGCTCGGCCGGCATGAGCAACGAAGTGATTGCGTTCGCACGCGCCAGTAAACTTACCCGCATCCATGCCGGTGGCGGCGATGAAAGCGAAAACATCACCGTACATGAAATACCGGTGAAAGATGCACCACGCTGGCTGACGCAGAAAATCGCCGAAGGCTATTCGATGGATCCAAAATTATGGGCCGGCTTGTGGCTGCTGGATAAAAACCCGGACGGCAGTCCGGCATAACAACATGACCCGCTGCATGGCGCGCGTATCGCGTGCCAACAATCATTTCCCTATTTGAAGTCGTGCGCGATATGCGCACCCTGTTCATTCGTAGAAAAAACAATGCACAACAAGAAAATCGCCGACATCATTGCGCTGGAAATCAAGGCGCAAACCCAGCAAGTTATTGCCGCCATCGGACTGCTCGATGAAGGTTCGTCCGTCCCGTTTATCGCACGCTATCGCAAGGAAGTGACCGGCGGACTCGATGACACGCAACTGCGGGACCTGGAAACGCGCTTGCGCTATCTGCGCGAGCTTGAAGAACGCCGCGGCGCAATTCTTGCCAGTATCGAGGAGCAGGGAAAACTTACCGATGAATTGCGAAACGATATCAATGCCGCCGACAACAAGGCTCGCCTGGAAGATTTGTACCTGCCCTACAAGCCGAAGCGCCGCACACGCGCACAAATCGCACGCGAAGCCGGACTGGAGCCATTGGCAGACGGTCTGCTGAATAATCCGCAACTGATCCCTGAAGAATTTGCCACGCAATTTTTCAATGCCGACCACGACATCAACGACAGCAAATCGGCTCTCGAAGGCGCGCGCTCGATCCTGATGGAACGCTGGGGTGAAAATGCCGCCTTGATCGGCGAATTGAGGCAATGGATGAGCGATGTCGGCATCATTCGCGCCAAGGTCACCGAGGGCAAGGAAACCGTCGGTGAAAAATACCGCGACTATTTCGATCACAGTGAGTTATTGCGGAATATTCCATCGCACCGTTTACTCGCTTTGTTGCGTGCACGTCGCGAGGAAATTTTGAACCTCGACCTTGATCCCGGCGCCGACATCGAAGCAGGCAATCTTTATGCGACGGGTCGTGTTGCGAAAACAGCGGGCATAGAAAATCTCGACCGGCCTGCCGACAAATGGCTGATGGACGCATGTCGCCTGACCTGGCGCGCGAAACTGCATTTGCACCTGATGCTCGATTTATTCAACCAGGCGACCGAAAAAGCCGAGGCGGAAGCCATCAACATATTCGGCGACAACCTGAAAGACCTGATGCTGGCGGCTCCCGCCGGCGCGCGCACGGTACTAGGCCTGGACCCGGGAATTCGCACCGGCGTGAAAGTGGCCATCGTGGATAAAACCGGCAAGCTGGTTGCGCACGACACCATTTATCCGCATGAACCACGCAAACAATGGGATGCTTCGCTGCACAGCCTGAAACTGCTTTGTGAGAAACACGCGGTAGAACTGATCGCTATCGGAAACGGCACGGCATCGCGCGAAACCGACAAGCTTGCCGCCGATTTAATCAAGCAAAACCCGCATTTGAAAATGCAGAAAATCGTCGTCAGCGAAGCCGGCGCCTCGGTGTATTCAGCATCGGAATTGGCAGCGAAGGAATTTCCGGATCTCGATGTCAGCATTCGCGGCGCGGTGTCGATTGCACGCCGATTACAAGACCCGCTCGCCGAACTGGTAAAAATCGAACCGAAAGCGATCGGTGTGGGCCAATACCAGCATGACGTAAATCCTTACCGTCTGGCACGCGCACTTGACACAAAAGTCGAAGACTGTGTGAATGCGGTCGGCGTACACGTCAATACAGCCTCTTCCGCCTTGCTTGCTCGCGTGTCGGGCCTGAGCACCGTAGTCGCGGAAAATATCGTTGCTCACCGTGATCAACACGGGCCGTTTGCTTCACGCCAGGCCTTGCTGAAAGTATCACGCCTCGGCGAAAAAACCTTTGAACAATGCGCCGGTTTTCTTCGCATTGCCGATGGCAAGAATGCGCTCGATGCTTCTTCCGTCCATCCTGAAGCCTATCCCGTGGTCGAACGCATTCTGAAAGATTGCGGTCGTGAAATAAAAAGCGTGATGGGCGACAGTGCATTCCTGAGAAACCTGAAACCGGAAAACTACACGGATGAGAAATTCGGCTTGCCCACCGTGCGCGACATCCTGAAAGAACTCGAAAAGCCTGGCCGCGATCCGCGCCCCGAATTCAAGGCCGCCAGCTTTGCCGAAGGTATCGAGGAGATGAAAGATCTGAAAGTCGGCATGATCCTCGAAGGCGTAGTCAGCAACGTCGCCGCGTTTGGCGCTTTCGTCGATATCGGCGTACATCAGGACGGTTTGATTCA
>ERZ795061.4274-NODE-4274-length-12115-cov-4.465257_pt1 | contig 12115 bp, 6 predicted proteins | sample MGYA00375145_ERZ795061 | MGnify/ENA primary metagenome ERZ795061 (study PRJEB30190, sample SAMN05720144) | anaerobic digester metagenome | isolation source: active sludge of municipal wastewater-treating anaerobic digesters | place: USA | collected 2014-12-22 ... | reverse complement strand
GTTTTGCATCGATATCATAAAAGATCACTTTCATTCCCATATTCTCTGCAAGTACAGAAACTTGAGAGCCAATATGTCCATAACCAATGATGCCTAATGTTTTTCCCCGTACCTCATAACTGTCAGCACTGTCTTTCATCCATTTTCCTTGATGTGCGCCTTCGCTCTTTTCAAATACACGACGCATCAAATTGATACAATGAGCGATCACTAATTCTGCAACTGATCGTGTATTAGAAAATGGTGAATTAAAAATAGCAACACCATTTTCAATTGAAGAATTCATATCAATCTGATTTGTTCCAATACAAAATGCACCAACAGAGATCAGCCTGTCAGCGGAATCAAGAACCTTTTTTGTCAATTGTGTTTTTGATCTGATCCCAAGTAAATGAACATCTTTGATCTTTGCACAAAGATCTTCTTCACTCATGGCTCCTTTTACAACTTCAATATCGCTGTAGCCATGATCTTTAAATAATTGTAATGCGGCAGGATGAACTCCTTCAAGCATTAAAATCTTGATCTTCTCTTTTGGAAAACTCGTATTTGTATTCATATAAGGCAATTGTGGTGGGGACGAAGATAATGATTCGATACTGCTTTCCATCAAAAATTGGCAATCAGCAATCATGCTTATATATAGTATGGAACCGATCTTTGAATATTTCCGAATTAATGCAAAATTATATGTAATTTGATAGGCGAAAAGGCTTGATTTTCAATAGTTCTGAGGTGAATGTCAGGAATCAGTCTCAGATTCGGTTTCAAATGTTAGTTTTGCACCAATAATGACACGAAAAATGAACAAAGTAGTTACCCTCGGACAGTTTATCATTGAGAGACAATCTGATTTTCCATATGCAAAAGGTGAATTATCTCGCCTACTCCGTGATATTGGAATTGCTGCAAAAATTGTAAACCGGGAAGTAAATAAAGCAGGTCTGGCCGATATCCTTGGTGAATATGGTACCATCAATGTCCAAGGTGAGTCAGTTAAAAAACTAGATGTTTTCGCTAACGAACAATTTATCGCCGCTCTCAGTGCCGGTGGAGAAACTTGTGCTGTTGCATCTGAGGAGAACGAAGGACTTGTTCAAGTGGATAGTGCCGTTAGTAAAAATGCGAAGTACGTTGTCTGTATCGATCCACTCGATGGATCATCTAATATCGATGTGAACGTTGCAATCGGTACGATCTTTTCAATTTACAGACGTACGTCTTTTTCAGGAATCGTTGAAGAAAAAGATTATTTACAAAGAGGTGTTGATCAGATTGCTGCCGGATATGTAATCTATGGTTCATCGACAATGCTGGTTTATACAACAGGAAAAGGAGTAAATGGATTTACACTCGATCCAAGTATCGGTGAATTCTGTTTATCTCATCCTGATATGGTTTGTCCTCGCGACGGAATTATTTATTCGATCAACGAAGGAAACTATGTTCATTTTCCTGATGGCGTTAAACAATATATTAAGTATACACAGGTAGAGGATACAAAAACGAATCGACCTTATTCTTCTCGATATATAGGTTCACTGGTTGCCGACTTTCATCGTAATCTTTTAAAAGGTGGAATCTTTATTTATCCGTCGACATTGAAATCGCCAAAAGGAAAACTCCGTTTACTTTACGAATGTAATCCGCTTGCATTTATCATTGAGCAAGCCGGAGGAAAAGCATCTAACGGTTTCAAACGTATCGTAGAATTACAACCCACTTCACTACATGAGCGTACTCCACTTTTTATTGGTTCAGCTGATATGGTAGCGATGGCAGAGGATTATATGGCGAAATATTCGCAAGTAGAGGCTAAGTAGTTTCTTCGTAGTAATCTTCGTACTTTTAATAGGTCAAAGGTCAAGGGTCAAAGGTTAGTTCAAATTTACTAACCTTTGACCCTTGACCTTTGACCTAATGGTTCACCCGGAATTTTCCTTACCTTCGCCCATCTATGGACCGTAACCAACTGCTGGGATATTATACATCCCGGCCTCTTGTCGTTTCTTTAGCTGCGAAAATCAAAGAACCAACTGCGAATCATTTGCAAATTGGTGGGTTGGCGGGATCGGCTGATGCAATCATTTTAGCTGCTGTGACTTCGCTTACGGAACATTCGCATCTTGTAATTCTAAATGACAGAGAAGAGGCAGCGTACTTTCTGAATAATATCGAAAATCTTCTTGCAAATAATCAACCGTTATTTTTTCCATCATCATACAAAAGAACTTTCCAACTCGACGATTCCGATAATGCAAGTATTCTGTCGCGAGCGGAAGTGTTAAGTCGGTTGAATAAATCTGCTTCTGCAATTGTTGTAACATACCCGGAAGCTATTGCAGAAAAAGTGGTTACAAGAAAAAATCTGGAGCAGAATTCGATTGCTCTTCGTGTTGGTGAAAAAGTGTCTACCGATTTCATTACTGAATTTCTTTTACATCATGAATTCGAAAGTGTCGATTTCGTCGCGCAAGCAGGAGAGTTTTCTGTCCGAGGCGGAATCATCGATATTTTTTCTTTTGCAAATGAATTGCCTTATCGTGTTGAATTTTTTGGCGATGAGGTGGAAAGTATCAGAACATTCGATCCGTCGACTCAACTATCGGTTCAGCCTATGAACCATGTGACGATCATTCCGAATGTGCAGACAAAATTGCTGGAAGACAGTAGGACATCGTTTTTCGATTTTCTTCCGGCAGGAACTACCATCTGGACAAAAGATCTCACTTCTGTTTTGGCATTCATCGAACTTCATCAGAATAAAGTGAAGGAAATGATCGATGAATCGAAGAGTTATTCTTCTGCGAAAATTGATGAAGTGTTCGATAGCGCAACCATCATTGAAGAAAAGATTTCAGGGAAGACAACTATAGAATTTGGGAATAGACATCATTTCAAAAATAGTGAAGTCTTTAAATTCGCATTTTCACCTCAGCCATCATTCAACAAAAATTTTGATCTCCTCATTAGAAATCTTCAGGCAAATCATGCCCAGAAAATAAAGAATATAATTTTCGCAGACTCTTCTAAGCAAGTTGAACGACTTTATGCAATTTTCGAAGATCTTGAAAAGAAAAATAAGATTGAAAATAAAGTAGAATTTACAACGATACTACTTTCATTACACGAAGGATTTGTTGATCATGACCAAAAGATCGCTTGCTATACCGATCATCAGATCTTTGACAGATATCATCGTTTCCGTCTAAAGAAAAACTATAGCAGAAATGAAGCACTTACACTTAAGGAGATCTATTCACTTAAACCCGGTGATTATGTAACGCATATTGACCATGGTGTCGGACGATATGCAGGATTAGAAATGGTTATGGTGAATGATAAACCACAGGAAGCAGTGCGACTTGTTTATAAGGACAATGATATTCTTTATGTGAGCATTCATTCATTGCACCGTATTGCAAAATACACCGGTAAAGAAGGAACTGCACCTTCGCTCCATAAATTGGGTTCTACAACCTGGGCAACACTCAAGCAAAAGACTAAAAAGAAAGTCAAGGATATTGCAAAAGACCTTATCGCACTTTATGCGAAACGGAAAGCGACAAAAGGATTTGCATTCACTCCGGATACATATTTGCAAAATGAATTGGAAGCAAGTTTTATTTATGAAGATACTCCCGATCAGGTAAAATCGACAGTCGATGTAAAGAAAGATATGGAACGCGAATATCCGATGGATCGCCTTATCTGCGGAGATGTTGGTTTCGGAAAAACGGAAATAGCTGTACGTGCTGCATTCAAAGCGGTTACAGATGGAAAGCAAGTTGCTGTTCTCGTTCCTACAACCATTCTTGCATTGCAACATTTCAATACATTCAGCGAACGACTAAAAGATTTTCCTTGTACAGTCGACTATATCAATCGTTTCAAATCAGCAGCAAAGCAAAAGGAAACGCTGGCTTTAATGGAGAAAGGGAAAATTGATATCATCATTGGTACACATCGCTTACTTGGAAAAGATGTTAAGTTCAGTGATCTCGGATTGATGATCATCGACGAAGAACAAAAATTCGGCGTAGCGGCAAAGGAAAAGCTGAAAGCAATTCGAGTGAATGTCGATACGCTTACGCTTACTGCAACACCAATTCCTCGTACGCTGCAGTTCTCATTGATGGGTGCAAGAGATCTTAGCATTATTAATACTCCACCGCCGAATCGCCAGCCGGTGACAACGGAATTGCATGTGTTCAATGAGAAGGTTATTAAAGAAGCGATAGAGTATGAATTATCACGTGACGGACAAGCGTTCTTCATTCATAATCGCGTTTCAGATATTCACGAAATTGCCGGAATGATCCAACGCCTTGTTCCTAAAGCGAGAATAGGAGTAGGACACGGGCAAATGGACGGTGAAAAACTGGAAGGAACGATAATGGAATTCATCGAACATGAATTCGATATTTTGGTTGCGACTACGATCATTGAATCCGGACTCGATATTCCAAATGCAAATACCATCATCATCAATCAGGCGCAGAATTTCGGTTTGAGTGATCTGCATCAAATGCGTGGACGTGTCGGACGTTCGAACAGAAAAGCATTCTGTATGTTGTTATCTCCTCCAATGTCTGTACTTACCAATGAAGCAAAACAGCGATTGAAAGCAATTGAAGAATTCTCTGATCTGGGTTCCGGATTCAATGTTGCCATGCGTGATCTGGATATTCGTGGTGCGGGAAATTTATTAGGCGGAGAACAAAGTGGATTTATCTCTGAGATCGGTTTTGAAATGTATCACAAGATCCTCGATGAAGCGGTGCAAGAATTAAAAGATACCGATTTTGCCGGAGTTTTTGAAACGGATACAACCGTTGAAAGGAAATTCGTTTCAGATTGTCAGATCGACACCGATATGGAAATACTTTTGCCTGCAAATTATGTCAACAGTGTTTCCGAACGATTGATATTATATAAAGAACTGGATAACATTTCTACAGAAGAAAAACTTGACGAATTTGCTTTTAAGTTAAAAGATCGATTCGGACCAATTCCAAAACAAGCTCAAGAATTATTGGCAACAATTCAATTAAGATGGTTGGCAGAAAAATTTGGATTTGAAAAAGTGTTATTGAAAAATATGCGATTTATCGGTTACTTTGTGAGTAATCAGGTTTCGCCATTCTATCAATCCGAAACATTCTCACAAGTATTAAAATACGTTCAGAAGAATTCGCACAAAGTGAAACTGAGAGAAGAGAAGTCTAAACTTTCTCTTACGATCAGAAATATCGATACTGTTGATGAAGCTATTGCATTCTTGAAAACTCTTTCCAATTAAATATGTAACTACGAAAGACGAAAGACAAAAAACGAAAAATAACAACATGAAACTATTCACCTTCAGACTAACTCCTGGCACTGACCTGAAACACGAACTTGAGGCATTTGCAGCTAGAGAAAAACTGGATGCTGCTTTTATTATTACATGCGTTGGAAGTCTTACAGTCGCTGCCATTCGTTTTGCAGGGAAGTCTGATACGGCTTCTGTTGCCGGTCCGCTCGAAATAACTTCACTAACGGGAACTTTTTCAATTCACGGCTCCCATTTTCATATTACAGTAGCAGATAAAAACGGAAAAGCAACGGGTGGACATTTGAAAGAAGGAAGTGTTGTTCGTACAACTGCAGAATTGGTAATTGGAGCCGATGATAGTGTAAAATATCTTCGTGAGAAGGATGAGGCGAGTGGGTATATGGAACTCAAGGTTGAAAAGAAATGAATCCCGATGGCTATCGGGATGAAAAATGGAGTGGCGCTTGAACCGGGATTTAGAGTAATTTGAAATTGGATTTCAGATTTTGAATAGTCAGTAAAAAATATTAAATCCTTCAAGGATGTCCGGATTTTAATAACCTAAATGATTCCTCCTGAATGACAATCTGCATTATCTAATATTGCGAAGGGTGAAAAAAAAGTGATGCCGATGGCATCACTTTTTTTTCACCCTTCGCAATAAATAAAACCGAACGCCGTCATTCAGGAGGAATCTTTTAGGTTATAAAGACGAAATGTAGGTTGGAGTGCAGTCTTTAAACTTAGTGCAAGTGTAGGAGTAGGTGTACGAGCTGATTAAGCTACTTTCAATTATTCAGCACAATCCGAATGTCCCCTTCCGCCAATTCAAAAATAACAAGCTTTCCATCAACAGAGTACTTCCCGCCACCTTCAATTGAAACAGGAGTGGAGCGGAGTGGAAGCATAATAGCAAGGCCTTCCATGCGTTTTGGGACACTGATATTGACAACACGACTTCCACCAACTGATGAAATGTCGATCGTTACTTCATTACGTGCTGCCCACCATAAACCGAAATCTCTAAATGTTCCGATCCAGGCAATATCTTTAACTGCTTTTACAAAATCTTTCTCAATTTGCCAGCCTATTTCATTTGGGTGAACTTGTCCGATGAAACACCCGCCATAGGTTGCAATCTTCTTTGCCAATTTGATTGCAGAATTTTTTCTTGATAGATCAAATGGTGGCATTTCATCGTCATCAGTAACAGGAAATTCAAAAGCTTCAATCTCTGAATCATATTCACGATTGAAATTCATTTGAAAAGGTAAATGCGTCAAGGCTAAATTTGCCGGGACAGAAGAACTGAAACGATATCCACTCGCCGCTAAACTTTGCGGATAAGTAAAAGGAACATAAGAATAGGTTGAACGGAATGCAGACGTATTGTTTCCGGGAATGAAATGATCAAGTAAATAGCGACTCACTCGCATCTCTCCGAAAATCGTTCCGTGATATGTTTTATTAAACGCCATTACATATGGTTGGTAATCCGGATAGACTTCATCACCTGTCCCTTGATCAAATTGATCAAATAATGGTGACCCGGAAACAGTGTTACTTTGAATGTCCATTCCTGTTCCAGCAATCTGCTTCAATTTATTTATGTCGTCATTTGAAAATAAAATACCATTATGGCGATCACGGATGTATTTTGTCTGTATAAAATAAGTGGAACGGATACCTGCTTCTTTTTCTTTTTTTGCAAACTCAGGTGCTTGTGCAAGTGCTTTATTGAAATTGATGTTATGCGTAATACAAACCGAAAGATCTTTGTTATAAGGAACAGTGCAAATGTATGCTGCATCTCTGCTACTGGAAATATAAATATTTTTAATCAAGCGCAATAAAACATCCAATGTTGGTTCAAAACTATTGGCCGGTGCGCGATTGTAATCTTCGTGTCTGATATTATGACCTTTCAATATCAAGTAGCCAAGATCAAAGCCAAGAGCATATGCATTTCCATTTTCATAAAATCGTTGAGTAATTGCTGCTGATTTGTCTTCATATGTAGCAACAGGAGCAAGGCGTGGTTTAGAATAGCTATACGTTCCAATTGTCTCTTTGAATTTTTCTTTATTTCCTATTGAAATGTGAGTTTCTTTGTCGTTTCTGAATTCTTTAGTAAGCAGATTGCTACTGTCCTTGCCAACTACAATTTCAAAATGTTGCTTACTTGGAACCGGTTCATCAAAACCAAAAATTTCGTTTAATGCTCCTAAAACCTGTGAACCTATCAGCGTTCCTCCATTTCTTGGAAAATTTGCAAGAGCTTGTAATGCATCCGGTGATAATGATGCGCCTGATACAATGGGATAAACCATTACCACCTTGCTTTGTAAGGCACGTCGGTAGTCTGTCGTAATAATAAATGGAATACCGATAGATTTAAAGCCATGTGCTAACCCAAGCCATGAAGCAGTTGTGTCTGTCAATAAAATTGCAAGTCGACTCGAACTTCCGGAAGAATATGCAGTCCACGATGTCAAATTCCTGGCTGTTAATTCTGATTTATCTTCAGGTCCTCTGATGCCACTAACAGTAAATAGTTCATTTTTCCGGACATCATAGGTTTCCGGATAATTGTTCTTTTTCAAAGCACCTATTTCATCGCCCTGCTTGTCTGAACCACATCCCTGTGAAAAACAGAGAGCGATCAATGCTAAAAAAATGTAGGATAGATTTTTTGAAAACAAACTTCTAAACATAAGTGGGTACAGGTATTGCCATTGATTTGTAGTATGGCAAACATATTAAAAAAAAGGCAGAAAAATTGCTTTTATCGTCAGTAATTAACACCTGTTTAAAGTGATGCTGTGGATAATTTTGGACAAAAAGTCAGTTTGATCGGATGGCGTCCACCGGATTCATCTGAGAAGCCTGATATGCAGGAATGTAGCCGCTAATTATGCCTACAATGGCGCTGATTAAAATTCCCATGGTGATATTTCCCATTGAAAGTCCAATATCCATTCCTGTTCCCATTGAAACCAAAAGCGTTAAAACGTAAATGAGTCCTAAACCAAAACTCCCGCCAATAATGCACAGTACAATTGATTCAATTAGAAATTGCAACAGAATAAAATAATTTTTCGCTCCAAGAGATTTTTGAATTCCAATAATCGGAGTACGCTCTCGAACCGAAACGAACATAATATTTGCAATTCCAAAACCTCCAACAACAATGCTAAATCCGCCAATGATCCAACCTGCTAAACCAAGTGTATTGAAGAGCTCGTCCAATCCGCTGGAGAACATACTCGTTTCATTTAGTGCAAAATCGTCGGATTCCTGAGGTTGTAGTCTTCGAATGGAACGCATAGCCCCTCTCAATTCATCTTTCATTTCCCCATTCGTCACATTATCGTTGGCTTTCACTAAAATATATGGGTCGATATTGTTAGATCTTAAGTTGACCAAATTTCTGGCAAAGTTGACAGGAATGATCACCACATTATCGAAGGAATTATCAAAAGTACTGCTTCCTTCGTGTTTCAAAACTCCAATTACTGTATGTTTGAATTTTCGTATGGTTACTGATTGACCAATTGCATTCCCGCTTGGGAAAAGGGCTTTCGCAACATCACTACCAAGAATGATCAAAGGCCTTCCACTAGCAAATTCACTTTCTGTAAAAAATCGTCCATCTTCAATTTCAAAGTTCCTTACCTTATCGTAATCTTCGGATACACAACTTACCTGTATATTTTCAATTGAACTACTTTCGTGTTTGATGGTCTGTCCACCAATGTCAGCAGCATAGGCAAGTGAATTACTGGTGGTAATTTTTTTTCGAAGATCCGTAAGTTCTTTAATTGCAGGTAGTGGACGATTCATGTATTTCCACCACGGATATTCATCACCACCCTCAGGAACCCAAGGCCACTTCTGAATATAAATTACATTGTTACCTAAAGAAGATATGTCTTTCCGAATCTTATTCTCAAGTGCATCGGTTGCAGTAAAAACGGCTATAATTGCAAAGATACCAATGGTGATTCCTAACAAAGAAAGAATTGTTCGGAGTTTATTCACCCGCAGTGCTTCCAAAGCAAATAAAAAACTTTCGCGTATTAAACGAAGCACTAATTTAAATTCTGATTGTGTAGCCACTTGACAAAAGTAGGATTATGGTTGGGATTGGAAAGCTTGTTAACTCATTTTATGAATAATTTCGGATGATGGATTTCAAATTTCGGTTTGTGCGGCCCAATCCGAAATCCGCAGTCCGAAATCCGCAATTATTTTTCATCCCTCCCGTTTAAGGCGCGTCAAATTTCCGTAAAATTGCACCCGAATTAAGAGGGTAAATGAAAGCAATAAAAAAGATCAACAGCGCACTGATTTCAGTGTATTATAAAGACAATCTGGAGCCGATTATCAGGCATTTACACCGTTTAGGAGTTACACTTTATGCAACGGGCGGAACTCAGGAATTTATAGAAAATCTGGAAATTCCGGTTATCCCTGTTGAAGACGTTACAGATTACCCTTCAATTTTAGGAGGAAGGGTAAAAACACTGCATCCTAAGATCTTCGGTGGTATTTTAAGTCGTCGCGAACATCTTGGCGACATCGCTGAACTCGAGAATTTTCATATTCCGGAAATTGACCTCGTCATTGTTGATCTGTATCCTTTCGAAGAAACAGTAGCATCAGGAGCGGACAGCCAAAGTATCATCGAAAAGATAGATATCGGTGGTATTTCACTCATTCGTGCTGCAGCGAAAAATTTTAAAGACGTTTTGATCATTCCTTCGAAAGATCAGTATGATTTTCTCTTGAATATTCTCGAAAATAACAATGGAGAAACTAGTCTGGAGGACAGACACCTTATGGCTTCACACGCTTTTGCAACTTCTTCGCATTATGATTCTGCAATTTTTAATTACTTCAATAAGGATCATCACTTGAATCTTTTCCGTCAAAGTAGCAATGAGTCAAAAGTGCTGCGTTACGGCGAAAATCCACATCAGTCTGGAATATTCTATGGAAATTTCGAAGGACTTTTCGACCGATTGAATGGTAAAGAGATTTCGTACAACAATTTACTTGATATCGATGCTGCTATTTCACTTTTAACAGAATTTCAAGAGCCAACTGTCGTTATCGTGAAACACAATAATGCCTGCGGATTAGCAAGCCGAAAAACAATAGAAAAAGCATGGGACGATGCTTTGGCAGGTGATCCGGTTTCTGCCTTCGGTGGTGTTATTTGCGTTAATCAAAACGTAAGTGTAGAACTTGCAGAGAAAATGAACTCACTTTTCTTTGAAGTATTGATCGCCCCTGATTTTGATGTTAAAGCCCTTGAAATTCTTGCCTCCAAAAAGAACAGGATCATTTTGAAGAGTAAAAAAATTGAGTTCCCTGAATTCATGTCAAGATCAGCATTGAATGGTATCCTTGTTCAAAGTCGCGACAATAGCACTGAAAAGGTTGCCGACATGACTACCGTAACAAAAGTTGCTCCAACTGCATCACAGTTACTTGACTTGGAATTTGCAAATAAAATTGTAAAACACACCAAATCGAACACTATTGTCATTGTGAAAAACGGACAACTCTTGGCAAGTGGAACAGGTCAGACATCAAGAGTGGATGCTTTGCAGCAGGCAATCGCCAAAGCACGGCATTTCAAATTCGATCTGAATGGAACGGTCATGGCTTCTGATGCTTTTTTCCCTTTCCCGGATTGTGTGGAAATTGCAGATAAGGCAGGAATAAAGGCAATTATTCAACCCGGCGGTTCGGTAAAAGACCAAGAATCGATTGACTATTGTAATCTGCATGGATTGGCAATGGTGACTACCGGCAAACGACATTTTAAGCACTAATCGGCTTTAATTATTCTCAAACTTATTCATTTAGCTAAAACTATCTGTTTGAATTTGCGTATAGATGGGACGAAAGTGTATTCTGACTATTTAACCAACCTAATACCGGCCCTATGGGCACAGTGAACGCATGGGATTGTTCGATTTTCTAACTCAAGAAATTGCTATTGACCTGGGAACGGCCAATACGCTGATTATTCATAACGATAAAGTTGTGGTCGATGAACCATCGATCGTGGCAATTGACCGTATGACTGGTAAAGTCATTGCTGTCGGTAAGCAAGCCATGATGATGCATGGTAAGACTCACGAAAATATAAAAACGGTTCGCCCATTGAAAGATGGTGTGATCGCCGATTTCGATGCTGCAGAACATATGATTAGAGGAATGATAAAAATGCTCAGCCCTAAAGGCAGCCTTTTTACTCCTTCCTTGAGAATGGTGATCTGTATCCCCTCGGGAATTACGGAAGTGGAAAAACGTGCCGTTCGCGATTCAGCAGAACATGCCGGAGCTAAAGAAGTATATCTGATTCATGAACCTATGGCAGCTGCAATCGGTATTGGTATCGATGTAGAAGAGCCAATGGGTAATATGATCATTGATATCGGTGGTGGTACCAGCGAGATCGCTGTCATTGCACTTGGTGGTATCGTTTGTGATCAGTCTATTCGTGTTGCCGGTGATGGTTTCACAAATGACATCTGGGATTACATGCGCCGTCAGCACAATATCCTTATCGGTGAACGATCTGCTGAACGTATCAAGATTGAAGTCGGCTCTGCTTTACCTGAACTTGAAAACCCGCCACCTGATTTCGCTGTTCATGGACGCGATCTGATGACTGGTATTCCTAAAGAAATTACAGTGAGCTATTCTGAAATTGCTCATGCACTCGATAAATCTATTTCCAAAGTTGAAGAAGCAATTCTGAAAGCGTTAGAAATGACTCCA
>ERZ795061.4273-NODE-4273-length-12115-cov-7.489138_pt1 | contig 12115 bp, 9 predicted proteins | sample MGYA00375145_ERZ795061 | MGnify/ENA primary metagenome ERZ795061 (study PRJEB30190, sample SAMN05720144) | anaerobic digester metagenome | isolation source: active sludge of municipal wastewater-treating anaerobic digesters | place: USA | collected 2014-12-22 ... | reverse complement strand
GCTTCTTGGTGCGCGGAAACCGCATCCAGCACAGCGCATTGAAAAAGTCGTGCAGGTTCTCTCGGGTAGGGACCTGGCCGGCTTCGAAGATGAATTGCTCGTAGGCCGTTCCCCTGGGCAAGTCGCTCTGCGCAACGAACTGCACCGGCGCGCGCGCCAGGCGGTTCAGAGCGGGCAGCAGGCCAGCACCGGTGGCCTCTTCACCGGCCACGGGCTCGCCAAGGTCGCGCCACGGTTCCAGCCAAGGCGCGGCCCAGTCGATCAGGCCGTCACCAACCGCCACGGCAGCGCCTCGCCCGAACGCAGCGGTTTGAGTTCGGCCTCGCCGAAGGCAAAACTCTCCGGCGGCGTCCAGCTTTCCTTGCGCAGGGTGATGGTGCCGGTGTTGCGCGGCAGGCCATAGAAGTCGGCGCCGAAAAAGCTCGCGAAGCCTTCGAGCTTGTCGAGCGCGCCGACGGCGTCGAAGGCCTCGGCATACATCTCCATCGCCGCATGCGCGGTGTAGCAGCCGGCGCAACCGGTGGCGTGCTCCTTCAGGTGCGCCGGGTGCGGCGCGCTGTCGGTGCCGAGGAAGAACTTGGGGTTGCCGCTGGTGGCCGCCGCAACCAGCGCCACGCGATGGGTCTCTCGCTTGAGCACCGGCAGGCAGTAGTAATGCGGACGGATGCCGCCGGTGAAGATGGCGTTGCGGTTGTAAAGCAGGTGGTGCGCCGTGAGCGTGGCGCCCAGGTAGCGGTCTGCCGACGCCACGTACTGCGCGGCCTCCTTCGTGGTGATGTGCTCCATCACGACTTTCAGCTCGGGGAAATCGCGGCGCAACGGCATCAGCTGCTCCTCGATGAACACCGCCTCTCGGTCGAACAGGTCGATATCCGGGCTGGTGACCTCGCCGTGCACCAGCAGCAGGATGCCTTCGCGCTGCATGGCTTCCAGCGTGGCGTAGGTCTTGCGCAGGTCGGTCACGCCCGCATCGCTGTTGGTGGTGGCCCCCGCCGGATAGAGCTTGACGGCCACCACGCCCGCCTCCTTGGCGCGGCGGATTTCATCGGGTGGCAAGTTGTCGGTGAGGTACAACGTCATCAACGGCTCGAAGGCCATGCCGGCGGGCACGGCGGAGCGGATGCGATCGCGGTAGGCCACGGCCTGGGCCGCGGTGGTCACTGGCGGCTTGAGGTTGGGCATGATGATCGCGCGGGCGAACTGCGCGGCGGTGTGCGGCACGACGGTCTGCAGCGCGGCGCCGTCGCGCACGTGCAGGTGCCAGTCGTCGGGGCGGGTCAGGGTGATTTCACGTGTCATGCCAGCATTGTCCCAGACCTCCCCGGGTCTGCAAGTCCAGGCAAGGCCACGTCCCCGCGCTGCCGTGGGGCGCTGTGTGCAATGAGGTCAAGGAGGAGACGAGGGCGCCATGCCCTCGTCGGGGGACACGAACGGCGCCATTCGCCCGCCGTCGCCGGCTCGTTTCCGGCCGGCCAGAAGGCTGGGCGGATCGCGTGGCGCTCAGTGCGCCAGGATCTTGTTGAGGAAGTCCTTGGTGCGCGCCTGCCGGTTCTCGGGATGTCCGAAGAACTCGTCCTTGGAGCAGTCCTCCAGGATGCGGCCGCCGACGTCGATGAAGATCACGCGGTTGGCCACCTTGCGGGCGAAGCCCATCTCGTGCGTGACGACCATCATGGTCATGCCTTCCTTGGCCAGGTTCACCATCACGTCCAGCACCTCGCCGACCATTTCGGGGTCGAGCGCGGAGGTCGGCTCGTCGAACAGCATCACGATCGGGTCCATCGACAGCGCACGGGCAATGGCCACGCGCTGCTGCTGCCCGCCCGAGAGCTGGCCGGGAAACTTGTCCTTGTGCGCCATCAGGCCCACGCGGTCGAGCATCTTGAGGCCGCGGGTCCTGGCTTCATCGGGCGTGCGGCCCAGCACCTTGATCTGCGCGATCGTCAGGTTTTCCGTCACAGACAAGTGCGGAAACAGCTCGAAACTCTGGAACACCATGCCCACGTGCGAGCGCAGCTTGGGCAGGTCGGTCTTGGCGTCGTACAGGCTGATGCCGTTGACCGAGATTTCACCCTTCTGGATCGGCTCCAGGCCGTTGACCGTCTTGATCAGGGTGGACTTGCCGGAGCCTGACGGCCCGCAGACCACCACCACATCGCCCTTGGCGATGCTGACCGAACAGTCGTTGAGCACCTGCACCGGGCCATACCACTTGGACACATTTTTTATCTGGATCATGTTTCTCTCCGATGCTCAACGAACGATGGCGATCTTCGCCTGCAACCGCTTGACCGACCAGGACAGGCCGTAGCAGATCACGAAATAGACCACAGCGGCCAGCAGGTAGGCCTCTTCAGGGCGCCCGTAGATCTTGCCGGCGGTGGTGAAGCCCTTGAGCATGTCGTAGGCGCCGATGGCGTAGACCAGCGAGGTGTCCTGGAACAGGATGATGGTCTGCGTGAGCAGCACCGGCAGCATGTTGCGAAAGGCCTGCGGCAGCACCACCAGGCGCATGTTCTGGGCATAGGTCATGCCCAGCGCCTGCCCGGCAAACACCTGGCCGCGCGGAATCGACTGGATACCCGCGCGCATGATTTCGCTGAAGTACGCCGCCTCGAAGGCGATGAAGGTGATGTAGGCCGAGTATTCGGCCCGGTTGTTCATGCCGCCCGGCAGGTAGCCGTAAACCCAGCTCGGCACCAGCAGGAAGAACCAGAGGATCACCATGACCAGCGGGATCGAGCGCATGCCGTTGACGTAGATGGTGGCGGGCAGGGCCAGCACCTTGTTGCCGGACAGCCGCATCAGCGCCAGCACCGTGCCCAGCAGGATGCCGCCCAGGGTGGCCACGACGGTCAGCTGGACGCTGAAGCGCAAACCGCCCAGCACGAACTTGCTGAGGACATCCCAGTTGAAAAAAGTGAGATCAAGACCGAGCATGTCAGTGTCCCCCGCCGGTGCCACCCGCGACGATGAAGCCGGGGATGCGGACCTTGGTCTCGATGAAGCCGAACACGCGGTTCACGGCAAACGCCGAGATCGCGTAGAGGATCGTCACCGCGAGGTACACCTCGATGCCGCGCGAGGTCTCTTCCTGCGCCTGCATCGCGAACATCGTCAGCTCGGCGATCGACACGGCAAACGCCACCGACGAGTTCTTCAGCAGGTTCATCGACTCGCTGGTTAACGGCGGCAGGATGATGCGAAAGGCCATCGGCAGGATCACGTACCGGTAGGTCTGCGCCGTCGTGAAACCCAGCGCCATGCCGGCATAGCGCTGGCCCTTGGGCAGGGCTTGAACCCCGGCCCGCACCTGCTCGGCAATCCGCGCCGAGGTGAAGAAGCCCAGGGCAAACACCACCAGCACGAAACCCGGCACCTGCTGGAACACCGGGATCACTTTGGGCACCACGAAATACCAGAGAAAGATCTGCACCAGCAGCGGGATGTTGCGAAACAGTTCCACCCAGAAGTTGGCCAGGCGCACCAGCCAGGGGCTGTTCGGCAGCGTGCGCAAGGTGCCCATGATGCCGCCGAGCGACACCGCCACCACCCAGGAACAACCGGCCACCGCCAGCGTCCAGCTCCAGGCGTCCATCATCCATTGAAGGTACGTCCGACCGCTGCCGTCGTCGCTCAAGAAAACCTGCCAGTCCCACGTCATGTCGATCTCCGCAAGGGTTGTCCCACCGGTATCCTCTTGGTCGCGCACCTGTGCCGCACCGACCGCCTGAACAAGAACCCCGCCGCAGGCCATGCCCCGGCGGGGTCCGTGTGCCCGTCAGATCAGAGACTTACTTCTTGGCGTAGTCTTCCATCGGCTTGTCGTTCGGGTTCGCCCAGGCCGCCTTGGTGCTCTCGCTGGCGGGTAGGCCGACCCTGACGTTCTTCGGCGGGATCGGCTGCACGAACCACTTGTCGTAGATCTTCTGGATTTCGCCCGACTTCATCAGGTCCTTCAGCGTGTCGTCGGCCAGCTTCTTGAAGGCCGGGTCATCCTTGCGCAGCATGATGGCGATCGGCTCGACCGACAGGATTTCACCGACGATCTTGAAATCGGCCGGGTTCTTGGCGTTGGCGATGTTGCCGGCCAGGATGGAGCCGTCCATCACGAAGGCCTCGGCGCGGCCGGACTCGAGCAGCAGGAAGCTGTCGGCATGGTCCTTGCCGAAGATCTCCTTGAAGTCGATGCCACTGGCGCGCTCGTTCTTGCGCAGGGTCTACACCGAGGTGGTGCCCGTGGTGGTGGCGACGTTCTTGCCATTGAGCTGCGCAATCGAAGTGATGCCCGAGCTGGCCTTGACCGCGATGCGCACTTCCTCGACGAAGGTGGTGTCGGCAAAAGCCACGTCCTTCTGGCGTGTGGCGTTGTTGGTGGTGGAGCCGCACTCGATGTCCACGGTGCCGTTTTGCACCAAGGGAATGCGGTTCTGGGAGGTGACCGACTGGTATTTGACTTCCAGCTTCTTGCCGGCGGCCTTTTCCAGGTTGGCGATGATGCGCTGGCACAGCTCGACGTGGTAGCCCGCGTACTTGCCGTCTCCGAGGGTATAGGACAGGGCGCCGGACGAATCGCGAACTCCCATCGTGACGCTGCCGGAGGCCTTGACCTTGGCGATCGTGTCATTGGCCTGGGCCATGGCGCCGCCGGCGGCGAGGGCCATCACGGCAAAAGCGATCAGATGCTTCTTCATACAGATTCCTTGCGTTGATAAAGGTAAAAAAACCGGGTGAACAAATTCTAGGCATTCGGCTTGGCGGGTAAACCCGGAAAACCCTTGTGCGTGGAAACACGCATCTTGAGCCGGCGCCTGCACACAAGCAGGCTTCATGCCCGTACGGTCTCACATCGGTCGGCACCACCCACTGGGTTCGGCGCCGGCCGCTTTCTGCAACGGCGCGAACTGTAAATGGCGGCCTGATGAAAGACCAATGCCAATTCACACACCGGTTATGCAAGAAATGTATAACCGGTCCGATCCTCCTATGCCGCTGCGGATTGGGCCTCCAGAAAGGCCCAAAGCGCCTGCGCCGGGCCCTTGGAGGCCTCTTTGGTCGAGGGTTTTCCCCGATAAGCCCGGACATCCATGAGCAGCTCCAAACCGGTCATTCCAGGCGGCGTGGCCTTGACGAGCTTGCGTTCGCGCAGCTCCTTCTTAACGGCGCTGTAGGGCAGGAAGGCCACGCCATGGCCTTCCAGAGCCATGACCTTCAGGCCTTCGGCCATGTCGGTCTCGTACACGCGATCCAGGTGGATGGCGGTGCCCGCGTCCTTGAGGATCAGGTCCGCCACGCGCCCCAGATAGGCGCCGGGCGCATAGCCCAGGTAGGGCAAGGGCTGGCCCGGACGTCCCGGCAGACAGAACAGCGGCGCACCATCCGCATCCGCCTTGACATAGGGTGCCAGCATTTCCTGCCCGAGACGCACCATCTCGTAGCGGTCGGGGTCGAGCTGCAGCGGCTGTGAGGCATGGTGATAGGCGATAAGCACGTCGCAGCCGCCTTCGACCAGGCGCATCACCGCATCGTGCACATTCAGCGCGATCAGCCTGCTCTTGATCGGCCCGAACGATTCACGCAGGCTCGACATCCAGGCCGGGAAGAAGGTGAAGGCCAGCGTGTGCGGCACCGCGAACTCGATCACGTCATGGCCTGCGGTGGCGTGACCGCGCAGCATGGCGCGAGTCGTCTGCAAGGCCTGAAGCATCTCCAGCGACTGGTCGTACAGCGTCTGCCCGGCCGGCGTGAGGCGCGTGGGGTAGGAGCTGCGATCCACCAGGTCGGTGCCGGCCCAGGCTTCCAGCGACTGGATGCGCCGCGAAAACGCCGGCTGGGTGATATGACGAAGCTGGGCCGAGCGGCTGAAGCTGCGGGTTTCGGCCAGGCTGACGAAGTCTTCAAGCCACTTGGTTTCCATGCTGCGGATGATAAGGGCCCCGCCGCGGGCTTGAATTACTCTGTTTTTCATAGCATCTTGCGTCCGATCGACGCTGGGGAACTGCCCGATATCTCTCGAAAACCCGCCAAACAGGCGGGTTGAAGACTTGCGCGCTACATTGAAGCGCATGAAACGCATCCTTATCCTCGGCGCGACCGGCTTTGTCGGCCGCCACATCTGCACCCGGTTGTCGCAGGCGGGGTGGAGCGCCATCGTGCCGTCGCGCAGTCCTGCCGCAGCCCGCCACCTTGCAGGGCTGCCCCGAGTCGACGTGGTCCCGGGGGACGTGCACGACGAAGCCACGCTGATCCGGCTGCTCGCCGGCGCTGATGCGGTGGTGAATCTGGTGGCCATCCTGCATGGCAGCGAGGCGGCCTTTGAGCAGGTGCATGTCGAGCTGCCAAAGAAGCTCGCCCGCGCCTGCGCCGCGGCCGGTGTGCGCCGGCTGGTGCAGATCAGCGCGCTGGGCGCGGCCCTGGACGGTCCGTCGATGTACCAGCGCAGCAAGGCGCGCGGCGAGGCCGTGCTGCACACGGAGGCCGCCGCCGATTTCCTGGACCTGACCGTGCTGCGCCCGAGCGTGATCTTCGGCGCGCAAGACAAGTTCTTGAACGTATTCGCCCAGCTGCAGCGGATGTTCCCGTTGATCCCGCTGGCCGGCGCGGACACCCGCTTCCAGCCGGTCTGGGTGGAAGACGTGGCCGCGGCTGTCATGCGCTGCCTGCAGGACGACGCCACCATCGGCCAGACCTTCGAGGCCTGCGGCCCCGAGGTCTTCACCCTGCGGGACCTGGTGCGCCTGGCCGGCCAATACGCCGGTGTCAACCAGGGGCGCGGGCGAGCGGTGTTCGCACTGCCGATGCCGCTGGCGCGGGTGCAGGCCTGGGTGATGGAGCGCCTGCCCGGCGAGCCGCTGATGAGCGGCGACAACCTGGACTCGATGGCGTTGGACAACATCGCCAGCGGCAAGGTGCCCGGCCTGGACGCGCTGGGCATCACGCCGGCCGCGCTGGCCGCGATCGCCCCCGGTTACCTGCGCAAGCGCTGAGAGCGCGCAACCGCGTCGCGCGCGACGCCCTGCGGCCGCATCAATCCGGCCGTGATTTCGCATCAATCGCAGCGGCGCGGCGCGTTAGCATCGCAGTCCACGACAACCCTGGCGGGCATCCGGCCCCAGACCACCGGGTCAAACCGCCACATCGACCGAAAGGCTCTCCATGCCCAAGCTTTACATCGGCAACAAGAACTATTCCTCCTGGTCCATGCGCCCGTGGGTGCTGATGAAGCAGGTCGGCATTCCGTTCGAGGAGGTCATGGTGCGCTTCGACTCGTTCGACGCCGGCTCGGCCTTCAAGCAGGCGGTGGCGGCACAGAACCCGGTCGGCAAGGTCCCCGTGCTGGTAGAGGACGACGGCTTTGCCGTGTGGGACACGCTGGCCATCGCCGAAACCCTGGCCGAGCAGTTTCCCGAGAAGCAGCTCTGGGGGACCGATCCACGGGCGCGCGCCCGCGCCCGCAGCGTCTGCGCCGAAATGCACAGCGGCTTCGGCGCCCTGCGCAGCGCCTGCCCGATGAACATCGAGGCCTCGCTGCCGGCCGTCGGCGCGCTGGCGTTGCGCGACCAGCCCGCCGTGCGCACCGACCTCGCCCGCCTGGTGGCCATGTGGAGCGAGCTGCTGACGCAGCACGGCGGGCCGATGCTCTTCGGGCCGTTCTCGATCGCCGACGCCTATTTCGCCCCGGTCGTCATGCGCATCCGCACCTACGCCCTGCCGGTACCGGCGCCGGTGGCCGCCTACATCGAGCGCCTGTGCGCCTTGCCCGGCGTGAAGGCATGGATCGACGACGCCGTGGCCGAAAAGGATTTCCTGGACTTCGAGGAACCGTACCGGCTGGGCCGGAACTGAGACGAACCAGACGGTCCGCCCCAGCTGCTGGCGTCGCAATCCCCCGATACACTGCGGCGATGCAGATTTATCGGGTGGGTGGATCGGTGCGCGACGAGTTGCTGGGCCTGCCGGTCAAGGACCGGGACTGGGTGGTCGTCGGCGCCACGCCCGAGCAGATGAGCACGCTGGGCTACCTGCCGGTGGGCAAGGATTTCCCGGTCTTCCTGCATCCGCAGACCCGCGAGGAGTACGCGCTGGCGCGCACCGAGCGCAAGACCGCGCGCGGCTACAAGGGCTTCGCCATCCACACCTCGCCCGAGGTGACGCTGGAGGAAGACTTGGCGCGGCGCGATCTTACTATCAATTCGATAGCTGTCTATGACCATTCTGCGCTGGGAACCGGCCAAAATAGGCAAGAAAATGACCTGGTCGACCCCTACGGCGGCCAGCGCGACCTGCAGGCCCGCGTGCTGCGCCATGTGACCGACGCTTTCCGCGAAGACCCGGTGCGCATCCTGCGCGTGGCGCGCTTTGCCGCGCGTTTCAGCGATTTCCGCGTGGCACCCGAAACCCTGCAGCTGATGCGCGAGATGGTCCAGCACGGCGAGGCCGACCACCTGGTGGCCGAGCGGGTCTGGCAGGAGCTGGCGCGCGGGCTGATGGAGGCGACGCCCTCGCGCCTGTTCGACGTCCTGATCGAGTGCGGCGCGCTGAAGGTGCTGCTGCCCGAGCTGGACCGCCTGTGGGGCGTGCCGCAGCGCGCCGACTACCACCCCGAGATCGACACCGGCGTGCACCTGATGATGGTGCTGGACATGAGCGCGCGCCTGCGGGCGCCGCTTCCGGTGCGCTTCGCCTGCCTGGTGCACGACCTGGGCAAGGGCACCACGCCGGTGGAGATGCTGCCGCGCCACATCGGCCACGAGGAGCGCAGCGTGCGCCTGCTCAAAGGCGTGTGCGAGCGCCTGCGCGTGCCGGTGGACTGCCGCGAACTGGCCGAGGTGGTGGCACGCGAGCACGGCAACCTCCACCGCAGCGGCGACTTCGGCGCGCCGGCACTGGTGCGCCTGCTGGAGCGCTGCGACGCCTTTCGCAAACCGGAGCGCTTCGGCGACATCCTGCTCGCCTGCGAGTGCGACGCACGCGGGCGCCTGGGCTTCGAGGATGGCCCGTATCCGCAACGGGCGCGGCTGGCCGGCGCGCTGGCCTCGGCGCAGTCGGTGGCCACCGCAGACATCGCGCAGCAGGCGATGGGCCTCGGCCTCAGCGGCCCGAAAGTCGGCGAGCGCATCCACGCGGCGCGCATCGCGGCGGTGGGCGCCTGGCTTGAAGCCGGATCACCAGCGTCCGGACCCTGATACCCAAAAAAAGCCGCGCGCCCCGCCTCGGGGCAACGCGGCCTTCTTGCCGAACGCGGCGACTCAGACGATCACTGCGAGATCCTGACTTCCTTGAAGTTGGGGTCGGCCTTGATCTGGGCATCGGTGTAGGGCAGTTTCACCCATTCGCCGGCCGAGTACTTGCGGGTCTGGTCGCTGAAATTCACATGGGCCGGGTTCGACGACTGGCTGTAGGTCAGGATGCCCTCGGCCACGGGACCGGCATCGTCCCAGGTGACGAACTGCATGTAGCTGTTGCCATAGGCGCCGGCATTGGTCTTGGGGTCACCGGTGTAGACGTAGGTCCCCGGCGCAATCTGGGTCTTCTCGCCGCGCCAGTTGTTGAAGGTGTAACGCCCGCCCGGGATCGACAGATTGCCTTCGGCACGCTGCACCACCTGCACGTCGGCGGGACGAATCCGGCGTTTGGCGAACGAGTCGAACTGGGCCGTGGCCACCAGGGTCTCGAGCTTGGCCAGCGCCGCCGCCGTGCCCGCATTGCCGCGCGGCGTCTCCAGCGGGTCGGCCGCATTGAACGGCACCGACCAGTAGGAAGGTGCATCCAGTTCGCCCAGCGCCGCATAGAACTCGTAGAACAGCACCGCGCCGACGCTCAGCGGCGCGTGGGTCTTGTCCCAGTCCTTCAGCACGGTACAGGCATCCTTGGCAGCAGCCGAGGCGCTCGCGCTGGCCAGGCACTCGGTCGCAAATCCGGGCAACCATTTCTCAGCCTTGAAGAAGCGGCTCTTCTGGTAGATCTGCTGCAGGTTGGCCACGGTGAAGCGGTTGCCGGGCAGACCATCCGCACCTGACAGGCGGTCGCGGACGATGGCGTGACCGGTGCGGGTGCGGTTGTTCTGCACCGAGCCTTCGGCATCGGGCCCGGTCGCGATGATTTTGGGATAGCCGGTCAGGAAGCTGTTCGCGGCGGACCACCAGTGGCTGTCGTTGGCGTTCACGATGTAGTCGCTGCGCTTGATGGACGGCCGCTGTGCCGCGCCGATGCTGCCAGACCAGTCGCAGGCCGACGCCGTGCCGGCCATCACCACCAGGCCGGTGGCGGCCATCAGGTCCTGGAACGGCGCCCCGACGTCGCGCCCCGGCACGCAGGCGGCCAGCTGAGGGTCGGCCACCTTGGCAGCCACCGAGTAGTTGAAAAACATCGCATCGCCGTTCTTGTCGGCCGCCATGGTGTTGACCCAGGGCATGGCGGTGTGGGTGGCGGCCGCCTGCAGCAGGCCGTCCACCGTGGTGGCCTTGCCATTGAGGAGGACCTGGTCGATCAGCTTGTAGTTGGCGTAGTTGGCGTCCTGGATCGCGAAGGCCGAGCCCCGACCCCAGGCGAAGTCCTTGTCCATGATCATCGGCCCGAACTCGGTGGTGTAGAGCGTGCGGCTGAGGGTGATCAGCTTGCCGTCGGCGCCTTTGGCCGAGATGCTGAGCGGCACGGCGGTCATCGGCTTGGATGCGCCATCCTTGAGGTAGCGGGTCGGGTTGCTCGGGTCCAGCGCCAGGTAACGCAGCGTGAACCGGTTGTCGGTGGAGAAGGTATGCGTCCAGCCCAGGGTGCTGTTGAAGCCGATCAGCGGCAGCGGCACGCCCAGCAGGGTGGCGCCCATCACGTCGTATTTCTCGCTAGGCACGGTGAGATGGATCTGGTGCAAGCGCAGCGCGCCCCACCAGGGGAAGTGCGGGTTGCCCATCACGATGCCCTTGCCACTTTGCGTGGCGTCCCTGCCCAGGCCGTAACCATTGGAGCCGATGGTGTGGTCCTGCAGGTTCTGCAGGGCTGCGACCATCGGTGAAGCCGCCAGCTGCCTGGCACTGGGCAGCTTCGCCGGCTTCCCGGCTTTCAGGGCGGCAACCGGTGTGCTCGCTGGCGGCTGGGCAGCGCCGATCGAGTTGATGAAGTTCAGCGAGCTGCCGGCGATGGCGGCCTGCGTCAGGCGCAGATAGGCCTCGTCCTCGCTCATCGGCTTGACCCAGTCCGCACCGCGGCATTCGGCCGGCAGATTGGCCGCGCCGGTGTCGGACAGGTAGCGGTTGTAGCCGGCCGCGAAGCCGGTGACGATGTCGCGCGCCGACTGGCTGGACTCGGCCTTGATGCGCTCGGCCTGCGCCTTGGTCATGAGGAGCTTGTAGAAGAAGTCGGAATCGACGTTGCCGGAGATCGTGCCCAGCTGGCCCAGGTAGCCGCCGGTGGCGCCGAAATACTGCGCGCGCTCGCCGCGCAGCGTGACCAGCTCTTCAGCGTACAGGCAGACGTTCTGCTGGGCAAACGCATAGCCGTAACCGAAGCCAGCGCCCTTGAAGTTGTCGGCCACGACATGCGGCACGCCATAGGAGGTGGTGCGGATGGTGGCGGAATACTCCGGCGCGGGGTCGTCGCTGCTGGAGCAGGCGGCCAGGATGGCGGCCACGGCAACGGCGCTCAGCTTGAGCGGGGTGGCGAGGCGCGCGGCGCCACGGGACACAGGTTTCATTGTTATCTCCTTGGGGTTGGGTCGGCATCGGGACCCCGGTCAGGGCCGAGAAGGATCATAGGCCGGCGTCCAACGGTGCCGCAGCTTGGTTTTCCCTAGGTTGATATGCTCGCCGCATGAAAGCCGACCTGCTGGCCCTGGCCGCCATCGCCCTGTGGGGCACGCTGGCCCCGCTGGGCGTGAAACTGACCCACCTGCCCCCGTTCCTGCTCACCGGCCTGGGCCTGCTGGTGGGCAGCCTGATCGCCTTGCCGCTGTCGCGTTTCCGCCTGAGCGAGTGGCGGGTGCCGCTGCCCACGCTGCTGGTCGGCATCTACGGCCTGTTCGGCTTTCACTTCCTGCTGTTCATGGCGCTGCGCACCGCGCCGGCGGTGGAGGCCAACCTGATCAACTACCTCTGGCCGCTGGGCATGGTGGTGCTGGCGC
>ERZ795061.4269-NODE-4269-length-12122-cov-4.257893_pt1 | contig 12122 bp, 14 predicted proteins | sample MGYA00375145_ERZ795061 | MGnify/ENA primary metagenome ERZ795061 (study PRJEB30190, sample SAMN05720144) | anaerobic digester metagenome | isolation source: active sludge of municipal wastewater-treating anaerobic digesters | place: USA | collected 2014-12-22 ... | reverse complement strand
ATATTAGCCTTAGGTGAAATTGGGGATAGTAGATCTTTGGACCCAATAATATACCGCCTTAATTACGATTCTAATTCTGGAGTGCGTGGAGAAGCCGCAAAAGCATTAATGAAAATCGATGCTAGCAGAGGTGTGGAATTCTTATGTGGCTGCCTTAAGGATTTTGATCCGAATATACGCCGTTTAGCAGCTCAAATATTAGGAGACACAGGAGATCCCAGAGCTGTCGAATCGTTGATAGATCAACTCAAAGAGCCCCATATGCGTGAAGATAGCGCTGAAGCATTGGGTAAAATTGGAGATTCAAGAGCTATTGAGCCGTTGATCTCCTCTCTTAAAGATTCCGATCCGAAAGTACGTAAAAGGGCTGCGAATTCACTAGTATCCTTCTATCATAGCGGAAAATTAGATCCGGAGAAGCAAAAGATGATTCTTGCAAATAAATCAGTTATTCAAGCACCACATACCGACAATACTAAACAAAGTGATTGTAGTGTTCATGAGGATAGTGGCATTGGGATTTCTTTTTAATTTTGTAACTGTTCAGATACTCTGTGAGATCTTCTATGAAGTCAAACTATCGGATATATCTGTGGGGGAACACCTAGAATTTCATTTCCTCGACCGATAATATTATTCCAGATCCCAAATACAACCGTGCCTCCACCTCGTTTGCCACGCATACTGCCATTTCGATGACCTTTACAAGAATACTTGGAAAATATCTAACTGAGATATCTTTCCATCGACTCTTCATGTATTTCCTCAGTTCTACAATGTTAATTCGTTCGGGCACTCTTGGTTAGTAAAATGTTGGAAGCCTTTATTAGGGAATTACCAAATAAAATCGATTACCATTAAAGGTTTTTCAGTTTCACACTCATTCCGCGCGGATGCAAATCGGAGCGATTTTTACGCTCTGTCTGGACGCCGGGCTGAGGCATACTTCTCAAAAGACGCATAGAATCTATTTATTTTAATTTTTACGTTCTAATCCTCAATCTCCATAAAACGGCTCTTCCTCCATTACCCTCATTCTTGAAATCCCAGGTCCAGTCGGTCCGATGTTTATGAAAGACACGAGATCATTTTATCTGTCAGCATTTGTGGCAAGACGAAGTGAGAATCTTTCATTCGACAGGGATCGTGCTGTATGCAATTCCAGGTATCCAGATCCTCTTAATAAATCAGAGAAGCTATCGGACTGGGCATCTCCAGTCCAGCTTTGCCCCTTGAATTGATCTCCGTATCCTTCACCATATGCAGATTGGTTCATTCCAGGATGTTAGATGATGGATTTTAATGCCTCGATTGTCAGAATATACCCTCACTGGCTGACTCCTTTCTCATGTTTGGATATCATGACAAGAACGCTGATTTTTTGCCTTTTGGCGGGGATTACCTGTAAACGTATGGATCAGCTCCCAGTCCCGTTTCGGACTAATTTGATATCACGGCAGGCGGACCTGGCAGCTCTGCGTGCATATCCTGCTGAAAATCTCGCCGAAATCATATTAGAAGTTGGCTTCCAGTGTGACTGTTGCTCACGGTGCTGCACAAGGGATTTCAATGGACATATACTTCTCCTGGATACGGATGTCAGGAGGATCCGGTCATTTGCACCCGAATCTCTGGAACCCGTTCCGGTCCTTGATTTTTGCGACCAGCATGGGATGTACTATGCTTCCGGGTATACCCTCCGGTCGCAGGGAGATTCGAAGGGTTCATGTTATTTCCTCAGTGAACGAAGATGCAGGATTTATGAAAATAGGCCCTCGATATGCGGACTGTATCCCTACATGCTTCACAGGGAGCCGGACGACCAGGGCACTGTTGACTGGCGCCAGATCAGCGGACTCAATCAACACGGCGGGTATAATGTGAAAATTTCCGAAGATGAGGCACATTCTCTCGCACTTGAGATAAAGGCCTTTGAAGAGGCTGTCCTCTCCCGCGAGATTTCCTATCTCGCATGCACAGGGCGATATTTTCTCGACAATGGACTGAGAAACGTCAGGAAACGGTTTGATGATGGCTTGCGATCTGCCAGGGAAGGAGGAGCGATCGAGGTCATGGTTTTCTCAGATGGGGGGTATGATCGGTGGGTGATCAGAGAAGGGATTTCAATACAAATGCACTAGATAACTCCTGATCGACATTAGATAACTCCTGATCGGACATCGTAAAAAAGAATTAAGAGAAGACTGAAAAATCGTTTTTTAGAGCGATTGTGTCGATCAGGGGCTTTATTGCTGTTTCTGAAATGCCGAATTTCTCCATGTACTGCTGGAGGATCTTCTGTTCATTCCCGGCGAGGATACCATCAGCCATTGCAAGGTCAAGCAGGATCGCCATGGCAGCCATCCGCTGCTTCTCGTTGAGACACTTTGCAACAAGTTCCATTGTTTCCTGGATAGAATTGCCCTCCAGTATCTGGACTGCATCGTTCACGGCACTTTTATCTCCTCTGGCGATCTTCGCAAGATCCCTAAGCTCCGCCTCATCAAGAACTCCGTCAGATGCAATAACTGAAATTGCAGCTGCCACAAGAGCAGATTTGGGCGTCAGCTGGATAGTTTTACTCCCTTTTAATTTGTCAAAGATTCCCATTATTTCACCTGGTTTGAAGGATCAGTATTGCTGCTGAAGCATATTTTCTTTTTTGGTCTTGGTGCGTGTTAATCTCCAAGACAGTGAAAATGGAATCATGGTATTACTATCTCTGGGAATCCCTGAATTCACGTTCAAAGAGGACATAGCGAGCCTCATGCATACCCAGTGAACCATAAGCTTTCATCGCAGTGGTATTGTCACGATCAACGTAGAGCCTGAGACCGGCCACTTGGGATTTTTCTCTTGCCAGCCTGTATATTTCCCTGAAAATCTGAGTGAATATTCCCATTTTTCGGTATTCTGGGAGAACATAGACACTCTGCACCCACCAAAAATTTCCACACCTCCAGTCACTCCATTCGTAGGTGATCATGCACTGGCCGATGACCCGATCCTCCAGTTCTGCAACAACATAGAATCCGCGTGAGGGGTTGTCGAAGAGTTCAATAACCCCTTTGCATGCGACTATCGGATCAAGGATGCGACCCTCGGTCTCCAGGGCAGTTGCCCTGTTGTTGTCATAGAGTGCTGGGGCGTCATCACGACGTGCGGGGCGTATCGTAACATTTCCATGCTGCTGCACACACCATGGTAAAATGTCCAGTGGCATGAGTCTTACGTTGTAGTTCTTGGGACCGGTTTGTGGTAATATGCTAATCCCCCATTGAACCCTCCCTACTGCAGTCAAACCGTTACAAACAATGGATCGAGCCAATATGAAACGCATATATTCATTATCGTTGAAACGTTCTTGCATGAAATCAATGAAAGTTATCTCATTTCTGGCAGTAATCACTGCCATCCTGGTACTCTGTGCCGGATGTACCCAGACCGGGACTGAGAAACCATCACCGGAAGTAAAAGTATACATCGTTGGCATTGATGGGCAGTATCCCCCCTTCAGTTACGTGGATTCAAGCGGGAATGCCACCGGGTTTGACGTCGATTCCATGCGCTGGATCGCCGAGAAGAAAGGGCTGGCGATTGAGTTCCAGCCTATCGCCTGGGATGGCATCATCCCTGCACTGCAAGCTAAGAAGATCGACCTCATTTATGCAGGGATGACGATCACCGATGAGCGGAAGGAGAAGGTGAACTTCAGCACCCCCTACTGGGTTGTGAACCAGGATGTGGTGGCAAACAAGGGATCCAACGTAACCGTAGAGGATGTGCTTTCGGGAAAAGCGATCATTGGAACCCAGCGTGGCTGCACAGCAGCCATGTGGATCGAGGAGAATCTCATCGGGAAGGGTCTGATGCCGCAGAACAACCTGAAGCTCTATGATAACACGCCGCTTGCCGTCAATGATCTTGAATCAGGAAGAATCGACGCGGTTATGTATGATGATCTCTCCCTGAAAGACATGATCCAGGGCAAGGAGATCGAAAAGATAGGCTCGGTCGAGACAAAAGAAGAGTTTGGTATCGCCGTCAGGAAAGAGGACACCGAACTTCTGTCCACCCTGAATGAAGGGCTGGAAGCGCTGATGAACGATCCTTACTGGCAGGAACTGATCAGTAAGTACAATATGAAGTAACCCAGAGTGGGGGCATTGGAAGGGCTGAAGGAACCTTCTATCCCTGGAAGGGAACAGATCCGGATCCTGGGATTTGATCCCGAATCCCCTCCCTGGTCTTTGGATTTTTCATCATACTCATCCTGATTATCAGGCGAATGCATGAAATTCCCCATCTCCCTGCCATCGTTCCGGACCATTGACCCGGTCTATTTCGGCCTTGGCACCGCGGTACTTTTCGGGTGCGGAGCTCCCCTTGCAAAGCTGGCGCTTGACGGTGTCAGCCCGATGATCCTTGCCGGACTCCTCTATATCGGTTCCGGTGCAGGTCTTCTGCTTTATCTCTGTCTGTTCTCCTTTTCCCGGCCGCATAATTCACGGAATGAATCCGCGCTCAAAAAAACCGATATTCCCTGGCTATCGGGTGTGGTGATCTGCGGGGGATTCCTTGCGCCATTCACCCTTATGGTGAGCCTCCAGTTCCTGGCCCCAGCCTCTGTAGCGCTCCTCCTCAACTTCGAAGTGGTGATGACCACCGTTCTTGCCGCGCTTGCTTTCCATGAAGCGATAGGAAGACGGGTATGGACAGCCCTCCTCTGCATCACCACAGCATGCGTCCTGCTAACCTATAATCCGGGGGCCGTGACCAGCATCTCGCTCCCTGCAATGGGGGTCCTCCTTGCCTGCACCTTCTGGGCTCTCGATAATAATTTCTCGAGGAATATCTCGATACGCGATCCGGTCATAATTGTCATCATCAAAGGATTCGGCGGGGGTATTCTCTCGGTTTTTGCAGGACTGCTGCTTGGAGAGACATTTCCTGGAGGATCATCCACTCTTACGGCGTTATGCCTGGGATTCGTCTGTTATGGTGGCCTTGCCAGTGTCTTCTTCCTCATGGCCTTGAGGGGTCTTGGCAGTGCCAGATCTGGTGCACTTCTCGCCGTCTCCCCCCTGTTTGGTGGGCTCCTCTCCCTTCTCCTTTTCTCAGGTCAGTTTACCACACTGTTTTTCATTGCGCTTCCGGTAATGGCAACAGGCATCATACTCCTGCTCACCGAAGAGCATGTTCATGTCCATACTCATCATCACCTCGTACATGAACATCGCCATGGTCATGATGATCTTCACCATATGCATGTACATCCTACGGGGAATGCAGAGCAAGGCGATGGAGCTGAACATTGCCATTGCCATACCCACCATGAAATGACCCACGCTCATCCCCACCGGCCCGATATCCACCACCGCCATCCTCATGATGAACGTGGGGGCGGTCAAAGAAAGGATTAGTTTTAGTGAATCATACCGGGGACGGCCACTCTCTTTTCCAGATAATGGACTGCAACAGTGGTGAACGTAACCAGGGCAAGGTAGACGATTCCAACCGCGATAAATACCTCGTTATAGGCAAAATACTTGGTAGCCACCAGCTTCCCAGCCCCAGAAAGTTCTATTACCGTAAGCATGTAGGCTAGTGAAGAATACTTGATCAGGTAGATGAACTCATTCGACAATCCCGGAATAGCCCTTCGCAGAGCCTGGGGGAGGACCACCTCGCGAATCACCTGCCACTTCGTCATGCCAAGTGCCTGTGCAGCAATCGTCTGGCCATCTTTTACCGAAAGAATGGCCCCCCTGATATATTCCGAGTTATATGCGGCATTGCAGAGGATGAACCCTATGACCGATGCGGCAAAGGCAGTCAGGGTGATCCCGACCGAGGGAAGTCCGAAATAGAGAATGAACAGGAGAAGCAGAAGGGGGCAGCCCTTGATAAAAATAACATACAGCTTGCAGATGTTGGAGAGGTTTTTTCCACCATACTGTCTTCCGAGCGAGATCCCAATCCCGAGAAGCAGGCCAAATGGTGCGGAGAGAACAATCAGCTGCAGGGTTACCACGAGCCCCTGTGAGAGGGCTGGGATCAGGATATCAGTGATAAACCCTGCAGGTTCCATCTAATCCTTCCTTTGGGTAAGGTCAGCAAACTGGCCGACGAATTTTCTTGTTCTCACATAAGCCGGGTCATAGAGCAGTGCATCGGGAGGACCTTGTTCGACAATGTTCCCGTTTTCCATGAAGATGATCTGGTTTGCAACGGAGGCAGCAAATCCCATCTCATGGGAGACTACCAGCATGGTCATCCCCGATTTTGCCAGTTTCTTCATGACTTCAAGCACTTCTCTCGTCAACTCAGGATCCAGGGCAGAGGTGGGTTCATCAAAGAGAATGACTTCCGGATCCATGGCAAGTGCCCGGGCGATGGATACCCTCTGGGCCTGTCCCCCGGAGAGCTCGGCGGGGTAGTGGTCTGCCCAGCCCTTCATGCCAACCTGTTCGAGCTCGTACAGCGCTTTTCTCCGGGCACTTTCCGGGTCCATCTTTTTGACCTTGAGAAGGGCTATCTCCACATTCCTGACTGCGGTCAGATGGTCGAAGAGGTAGAAGTTCTGGAACACCATCCCTATCTTCTGCCTGAAATAGGAGATCTTAGGTCCTGAATTGGTCACTTCATCATCGTGGAGCCAGACTCTCCCTTTTTCTGGGATGGTCAACTGGTTGATACAGCGGAGCAGGGTGCTCTTGCCCGTTCCGGAAGGCCCGATAAAAACGATCGTCTCCCCTTTCCTGACGTTGAAGGAGACCCCTTTGAGCACCTCGTTTGTCCCGAATTTTTTATGGATATCCTCCACCCGGAGGACAAATGCATCATCTTTCATTGGACTATCCTGCCCCTGCCCCGAAGCCCGGGATGGCAACTCTTTTTTCGACCACATGGATGACTCTCATGCCGGCATAATTGAGGAGGATAAAGATCAGGGCGCAACACAGGTAAATCGGCATGGTGACATAGGTTACCGCAACGATCTGCGATGTCCTTGTCAGCAGCTCTGCTACGCCAATAGCATAACATATCGCTGAATCAGTGAGTATCTCGGGATATTCATTCGACCACCCTGGGAGTGCAATCCGGAGTGACTGGGGGAGGATGATGGATTTGATCGCCGTAAGCCTGGTCATCCCGAGCGAAAGTGCTGCAATCATCTGGCCCTCATTGATGGATTGGATAGCACCCCGGAATATCTGGGACTGGTATGCTGCACCACGGAGACCGAGCACTGCCGCACCGACGAAAAAAGCAGGAAGGTCAAGCCCCATCGCAGGGAATATCCCAAAGTAAAAGAGGAACAGGAGGACGAGCACAGGAAGTCCCCTGAAGAACCATGCATAGGCACTTATCGCTGCCTTTGCAGGGCGGGGTCCATAGACCTGCACGAGTGCGAAAGGCAGGCCAAGGGCAACACCAATTCCAAGGGCTATTGCCACGAGCCCGAGTGTGAGGGAAATCCCCCCGATCAGGTAGGGCGTCCATTCCGCGAGGATTGACGTGACATCCATAAGGGTATCCCGCGATCAGGGTTCTGTATACCAAGACTCGTTCACAAATGCTTCCCCCCATCTGTCTTTAGAGGCGAATCGATAAAGAAAATGAAATGGGATTTTGCGTTGTTTCATATTAGCCCGTATTTCTGCTTCAGTTCCTCCCAGTAGGGGTCCTGCATCAGGGAGGAGAGCCCCTTGTTGATAGCGTCCAGCATTAGTGTGTCATCCTTCCTGACCGCTACACCGTATTCCTCATGGGTATCGATTTGGGGGTCGATAATCACCAGTGGTTTGTCCGCAATTGCATCAAGGAGGGGAGGACGGTCATAGATCGCAGCATCAATTCTCTTGAAAGCAAGATCGGTTACTACGAGCGGGAAATTGTCGTATACCTTGAGGTTTTCAGCGGGCATCTTCCTAGTTTCAATCAGGTTCTCTTCTACCCAGATTGCACCGGTTGTGCCCCGCTGCGCACCAATAATAAGTCCACCGGCCATGAAATCATCCATGGTATAGTTCCCTTCTTTGTGCACGGCAACGGACTGGTTGATCTTCAGATAGGGAATACTGAAACTGACCTTTTCTTTCCGCTCATCGGTAATGGTCATCCCTGAATAAATAATATCAATCTTCCCGGCCTGGAGAGCAGGGATAATTCCATCCCATGCCGTTGGCTGGAATGTCACATTGAAACCTTCCTTAGCCGCGATCCATCTCATGGACTCCACGTCAAATCCGGTCACATTCCCATCGGGATCGATATAGCTGTACGGGGGATACTCTGCATCGATGCCCACCACATACGTTTTTGCCTGGGGGGTGGTGCTGGTGCACCCTGCTGACAAAACAAGCACGGTCATCAGGAGCACCACGACTAGTGAAATACAATACCTCTGATTCATCTTTCTCTAATGTGGGAGGTAATTATTTAGGACTTATGAATTGTTCGTGGCCAGCCGGAGCAATCATTGCAGGAATACAGCAGGTGCGATCGGTGCCAATGAGGGATACTGACGTGCGAATATAATTGGGATAGTAACGATAATACCCTGTAAGGCTGGTTGCTCTGTATTCATTTGTTGAAATGGCAGGGCTCGGTTTTCTTATCGGGCTTACTGGAGCACTTGCACCCGGGCCGACCCTTGTTGCCACCATCAAAGCATCCCTGAAAAGCGGATGGAGTGCCGGGCCCCGGGTGACTCTTGGGCACATCGTGGTCGAGATCCTGATGGTTCTCCTCATCATAGCTGGCCTGAGTGTGGTGATCGGTCAGTATTCCTGGCTGATAGCAGGTATCGGGGGCGCGGCTCTCTTGGTGTTCGGAGTCCTGACCCTCTGCGAAGCAAAGAATGCCCGGATTAATTATGACGATACAACGGATACCGTTACGCAGCCATTCATGGCAGGAATCATCACCAGTATTTCAAACCCGTATTTCTGGATCTGGTGGTTCACCGTAGGCAGTGCACTGTTGATCGGAGCATATCAGGGGGGGTTTGGCGTGGCCTTTGCCTTCATTATCGGTCACTGGTCCGCGGATCTCGGATGGTTTACCCTGGTTTCGGTCGGTATACACCGCGGGCGTTTCATTCTCAGTGAACGATTATACCGCTGGATACTCGGGATTTGTGGAATATCACTCATTCTGTTTGGATTGTATTACCTATACAGGCTCCTGCTGTGATAATCGGCTCCCTGGGGAAAGATGGAAGAACCGGGGACTGAATCCCGCAGGGAAGCTTGTCGTATCAATGAACAATTCCATACAACACGCTCTCGACCCTGACCAGCATCTGCAACGCCGGGTAATCTTGAAGAGTGACCCTGACCAATGGTAGTCTATGCGTCCCTTTGTCCATGTCAACGTCGCGATGAGTGCCGATGGAAAACTCTCGACCCGGGAACGGAGACAGGTGCGAATCTCAGGATCATCTGATTTTTCCAGAGTGGACAAAATCAAGGCAGAGAGCGATGCGGTCATGGTGGGTATCGGAACGGTGCTCGCTGACGATCCTTCTCTTACGGTAAAATCAGCTGCGCTGGTCGCTGAACGAAGGGCACATGGGAAAGAGGACAATCCGGTGCGTATCGTTGTTGACAGTCGTGCAAGGATCCCATTAGACGCGGCACTCCTTCACAAGGGGACGGGAGATCGGATCATTGCCTGCTCCCTCTGTGCCGACAAGGATAAGATCGAGGCGCTCTCCAGTCATGCGACTGTTATCATAGCAGGGGAGGACGTAGTTGACCTGCCGCTCCTTCTTTCCCAGCTTTATAGCAGGGGGATCCGGACACTCATGTTAGAGGGCGGGGGGACCCTTATATGGGGATTCTTCAGGGAGGGTCTCGTAGACAAGCTGACATGTTACATCGGAAACATGGTGATAGGAGGCATGCAGGCCCCGACCTTGGCTGACGGGGATGGATTTGTCACCGAGTCTGAATTCCCCAAGCTCAGCCTTTATGGATTTGAACGGATGGATTCCGGGATCCTCCTCACCTGGACCGTGGAGAGTTGCAGGTCCTGATCACGCCGGGGAAGCAGGAACCGCCTGATGTTCATCCCAGTTATCATCCTCATCCTGGTCTTTCTCCTCATCGCAATCCGCCAGGTGGGCGGGTATACCTTCCGGATATGGCAGATCATGCTGGCCGGGGCGGTCGCCGTCCTCCTGCTCGGCCAGATTACCCCTCAGGCGGCATTATCTGCTATCGATGCTGACGTGATGCTCTTTCTTTTTGGCATGTTTGTTATCGGAGGAGCTGTTCAGGAAAGTGGTTATCTCTCGTCAATCTCTCACCGCGTCTTTGTAAGGGCAAAGAATCCTGACCAGTTTCTTTTTCTGCTGATCCTGGTGATGGGAATATTTTCTGCAATTCTCATGAATGATACCATTGCCGTCATCGGAACTCCCCTGGTCATTGCCCTTGCCTGTGCCTGGGGTATTGACCGGAAAGGAGCGCTCCTTGCTCTCTGCTTTGCCATAACAATCGGGAGTGTTGTGACCCCTATCGGAAATCCGCAGAACTTCCTTATTGCATCATTTGCAGATCTCGGTGATGCATTCACCCCATTTCTCGTCTACCTTGGAATACCGACGTTCATCAACCTGATCATTGCGTGGCTGATCGTCCGGACCTTCTATCCTCCTGCATCGGGTTGTCCACCTCCTGTTCAGCCTGAACCAATCAGGGATACCTCCCTTGCCCGGCTGACCGCATTGTCACTTGCGATCATCCTCGTATTGATCGGATTCCGCATCGTTGGAGGGATTGTCGGCTACAATCCTTTACCCCTGATGGTAATCGCACTCGCAGGTGCCGCGCCCCTGCTGCTCATGAGCCCGAGAAGGGGCGAACTGATACGGAACGTTGACTGGTACACCCTGATCTTCTTTGCAGCCCTCTTTGTATTGATGCAGAGCGTCTTTGACACAGGGTTCTTCCAATCGGTGATCGATATCCAGACAGTCACCTCGGTCCCCGTCATAATGGTGGTAAGTGTGGTGATCAGCCAGTTTATCTCGAATGTCCCCTTCGTTGCTCTTTTCCAGCCGTTGATCATTCAGCAGGGGATGTCGATCCAAGCGATGCTTGCCCTTGCTGCCGGAAGTACAATAGCCGGAAATCTAACCATCCTTGGTGCCGCCAGTAATGTTATTGTAATCCAGAATGCGGAACGGTGCGGGGTGACACTCACATTCCTTGAATTTTTCAAAATCGGGCTTCCCTTGACGGTCCTGAACGTCATAGTATACACAGTGTTTCTGTCATTCTGACAGGGCATGATAAGGCATAGAAAAGGGAGTTTTGTTTTACTCTGGTAATTTCTTTTCCTCATTTGCCCGGGCAGGGTCCTCTGCCCCGGACCCCGATTGTTGTCTTTTCTTTTCCATTTCCTGTAGTTTTGCAAGAGAGACAAGGCCGGTTGTTGACCCGAGGTTCATTGTCTCAAGGATCGATGCCGGGACGATTACGAGCGTGGCATTGTCCTTCACCTTGAGCCCCTCGTAGAGCATGTTCATCGCGCGCAAATGGAGTGCAGTTGGATTGTGTTCGTAGGTCCTTGCTGCCTCCTCAAACTTCTCGGCGATCTGCCGTTCCGAATCACCAAGGATGACCCGGGCCTGGCGTTCACGCTCTGCCTGCGCCTGCATGGACATCGCATCCTGAAGCTCAGGGGGAATGATCACATCGCGTATCTCTACCGAACTGACGTGGATACCCCATTGCTCGGTTCTGGTATCAATGATCTTTTGGAGCACTGCATCGAGCTTCTCCCTCCCTTCCAGCATCTCTGAAAGGAAGGATTTCCCGATAACCTCGCGAAGGGCCGTCTGGGATGCCCAGCTGATTGCGGTCCGGTAATCCTCCACCTCAAGCGCAGCCCTTTCCGGATCAAGCACTTTCCAGAAGAGAACCGCTTCTACATCCACCGGGACAGTATCTTTTGTCAGCGTTTTTTCAGCACGGAACGAGGTCGTGATCACCCGCAGATCGATCCAGTACGCGACCCTTTCTGCGAAAGGTATGATGAAAAAAGGACCGGGACCCCGAAGACCGGTAAATCGGCCGAGCCTGAGAACAACTGCTTTCTCCCACTGG
>ERZ795061.4265-NODE-4265-length-12129-cov-6.959997_pt1 | contig 12129 bp, 7 predicted proteins | sample MGYA00375145_ERZ795061 | MGnify/ENA primary metagenome ERZ795061 (study PRJEB30190, sample SAMN05720144) | anaerobic digester metagenome | isolation source: active sludge of municipal wastewater-treating anaerobic digesters | place: USA | collected 2014-12-22 ... | reverse complement strand
ATAGTTGGTAAATCAAAAGAGTTGCAGGATGAAAAAGTAATTGACCGTACAGGTGGTTTATTAGGAATTGGTAAAACACCGAAATTAAGTTCTGATTTCGATAATAGTCGTTTTACACAAATTGATTACACAAAGATCACATCTATTCCAATTAATAGTGATGATCCTAAAATAGTAACTACGCACCCAAAAAATTCTTTTACTCTGGAGAAAAAAAGTGATGACCAGTCAGTATTGACGATCTCTGATCCTGAAAAGTTCTGGAGTGCAAGTAAATATCTTGTGGTTGTAGCACAGTAAATGTTGGTTTAGTTATTTAAAGCCCTTCCTTTAATAAAGGCAGGGCTTTTTTATGTAATAAGTCTTAGGTTAATCCGGTGTTAATTTTTGGAATACCGGCTTGAGGTGACTATCTTGGAAATTATATGATTGAAAAAAGTGTATCAAAGTGGGGTTTAAAAAGAGTTTTCCGGATAACAGGAAAATTCTTGCTCATATTGCTATGCTTTATCATTTCAATTCTACTGATTTCAGTAATTGCTGTACAATTTAAATCGGTACGCCAATTTGCCTTGTCCAAATTATTGAACACTGTTACCTCCAGGACTAATTCGATTATTACTGCCGAGGATCTGCACTTTTATTTTACCGGTAATGTAGATCTCGATGGCTTATTTGTCGGCGATGAAAAATCTGATACTATCATTTCCGCCGGGAATATCTCATTTCGAATTGGATTGATGGAGCTAATAGATGGGAATATTGATTTGCATAATGTCGAGCTTGCAGATGCGAATGTGAAGCTGGTAAAAACTGATTCAGTCTTCAACTTTTCATTTATTATTGAAAAGCTTTCTTCTAAAGCTGAAGAAATAGATACTATTAAGACTGACAAATCTTCTGTTTTTAAAATTGATCAGGTCAGCCTTGAAAAATGCAGGTTCTCCTTTAAGGACAATAGTTCCGGAGCTGATATTTCACTCGATCTTTCAGAATTGAAGTTAAAAATCGATTCACTTGATCTTAAAAGTTTGAGATTTAAATTGTCTGAAGTGTTATTTGCTGATGCTTCAGCTAACATTATTATGAACCCATCAAATTCTAAAGTCGATACAAGTAATTCCGGGGTTCTGCCAATTTTTCAAATTGGAAAAGTTGATCTGGAAAATTTTACATTTTCAATGTCAAATCTCGTAGATAGCCAAAAGGTGTTCTTTAGCACGATCAGATCAGGTATTACTTCTTTGAATATAGATCTCAGTAAAAATAACTTTGAATTACTATCGCTCAAAAGTGATCAGTCCAGAATAGTTCTCAGTAATGAAAAGAAACTTGCTAGCGTGCTTGAGGTCACCGATTCAAATAAAGCTGAACTGCATCTGAAAATGGGAAGCGCTATATTTATAGACAATGATGTTCAGATGTCAAATGCCGGATCTCAGAACACTTATAATAAGTTTGACGCCACAAACTTTAAAGTGGGACAGTTAAACGGAACACTTTCGGATTTTATTCTTTCTAACGATTCGATTGGAGTCAATATAAAAAAGCTTTCTGCATTCCTGGATAAAAAGGTTTCTCCAATTCTGTTCAGTGGAAAAGTTGTAAAGAGTGTGAATAATATTTCTGCGTCGGACATTGATTTGCATCATGGAAAAACTGAATTAAAAGGTGATGTTTCTGCTTCATTTTTCCGGAAAAACACAAATAGTAAATTGAAATTGTTGGATTCAAAAATCGACCTAAGGTCTGTTGTGCTAAATCAGAATGATCTGGTTTATTTTGTTCCCGCGGAGTTGGAAAAGAAATATTTTTCTCAACCCTGGCCGGATATTGAAATGAATATTACGGCGAATGGAAACATGGAAAAACTGGCAGTAAACAATTTCCATTTGAAAGCGGGCCCCAACACAACTTTGGAAAGTAAGTTTACATTGACAAATATTGAGAATCCTGAATCAATTGGATTTGATATACTGGTCTTTAAACTGGTTACTTCAAGGACCGATCTTGAGATGATTCCTGTTCCCGGACTAATACCTGCTTCAATAAGAGTACCTGAAATGATATCAATCAATACTCAAGGAAAAGGTACTGTGAAAAATTTCAATCTTCATACTGCTTTGGAAACATCTATTGGCAAAGTAGAATTTTCAACTGTGTTGAAAGATAAAAACGTCTACAAGGGTGAAATGGATGTAACAGAATTCAATGTAGGTAAATTGCTCAGGATGGAAGATCAGGTAGGACCGGTTTCAGTGAAACTTAATTTCGACGGATCAGGATTAACCCCTGCAGATATAAAGGCGAATATAAATTTGTTAGCATCATCTTTTCTGTACAATAAATATACTTATCACGATTTATCTGTTGTTGGTAATATTTCCGGTAAATCGTTCCAGGGAATTATTCAGTTGAATGATTCTAATGCTGAACTTAAAATTGATGGCTTAGTTGATCTAAGTTCAGGAAATGAAAAAGTAAAAGCTACAGTGGATATTCTGGGTGTGAATCTTAAGAAGTTGAATTTTGCTAAAGATGACATTCGGTTCTCCTCTAATGCAACCATGGATTTTAATGGATTAAAGTACGATTCACTTTCCGGAAGTATGGCCATTCATAATATTGTAATTGTAAAAAATGAAAATATTTATCGGTTGGATTCATTGTTAGTTGCATCTGTAAATGATAGTCTGGGAAACAGTACAAAAATGGAAAGTGCAATTCTGACTGCTGATTTCAAAGGCGCGTTTTCACCTTTCAAATTGGTTTCGGAAGTCAGAAATATGACAAATAGATATTTCCCTGTTTCAGATACAGTTGTTACCGGAAATAAAAATGATTTTAGTTTCAATATTTACCTCAGAAATCATCCTGTTTTGAAAGATGTATTTCTGCCTGAACTGGAAGAATTCTCAACCATCGAGATGACAGGAAATTTTAATAAGAAGGAAGATGTTTTCAATGCTTCTTTGAAATTACCTTATCTTAAATATGGTGGAATGAAACTTGAAAATTTTGCTCTGGATGTCAAATCAGATTCTGCTGCATTTACCGGTAGTATGGGTTTCAAAGAGGTTTCTAACATGCAATTTAAACTTGATAGTTTGAATTTAAATGTTTTGCTCAAGGACAGCACAATGAAACTTTCAATTTTAAATTTGAAGGGCGAAGAGAAAAAATTGTCTTTTTCTGCAGATGTAATTGCTAAATCTATGGAAGATTATTTATTGTTATTGCCCTCTACCTTTATTCTTAACTCTGAAGAATGGCAAGCTCTGGGGTCTGACAGTATTCATCTTAGAAAAGATTTACCTGTTACAATCAACATGGATATCGCTAAACAAAATGAACATATTCAGATCGAAAGAGACGTTGATGGAAATGGAAAAATTGTATTCAAAGCATTTCAAATTGAAAATTTATTTCAGTTAGTGAGCCGTGATTCTACTCTTGCTTCAGGAGTGTTGGATGGTAACATCATTCTTGCTGACAAATCACTTTCCGGAGTTATGAACCTTAACGATATAAAAGTTAAGGAATATCCTATTGGGAATATATATGTAAAGGCGAATCAGCTTCCTGATGGATTTTCATTTAAGTCAACATTAGGCGGAAACGACAATGATATTGAAATATCAGGTGATGTGAGATCTTCCGGTGAAAATTCTTTACTCAACATTATTGCAGATCTGAAAAGTATTTCAATGAAAAGCGTGGAAGCGATGTCTATGGGCAGTTTGTCTTCTTCTGCCGGAAATATCACCGGAAAAATTGTATTAACAGGTACAACTGCTGCTCCGGAAGTGGAAGGAAAATTGACATTTAATGATGTTGAAACAGTTCCTACTACTATAAATTCCAGATTCAGTGTGCCAAAAAGTTCACTTGAAATCGAAAACAAAAAATTAAAGTTCGACAAATTTGCAATGCGAGATAGTGAAGGGAAAGATCTTATTGTAGATGGTTTCATTGACATGCAAAATATGACGAATCCTGAATTGTCAATAAGCATTTCTTCAGATGAGTTTGAATTGTTCAATTCTCCTAAGGCTCAGAAGAAAATGTTTTATGGTAGATTAATAGCGGATAGCAAAATTGATATTTCGGGAAAATTGAATCAACCATATATCAAAGCAAGATTAGGAGTAAAAAAAGGAACAGATTTTACGTTTGCTATTCCGAAATCCTCTGATCAGTCTGACAGAGGTGGCAGCGAAGTAGTATTCAAGTTGGATCGGTTGAATTCAATTTTAACATCAGGAAATACTGCAGAGATCGGCAAGAGTGAATTCAAAAATGTAACTGTTGAATCACTTCTTGAAATTGACAAAGGTGCCGTCTTAAGAATATTACCGGATCCGGATTCAGGTGATTCACTCATTGTTCAAGGTGCGGCTGCTTTGAATTTTGGAATGGACAGGACAGGTAGAATGTCTCTGACCGGAAGTTACGAGCTGGAGGATGGTAGTTATGTCGTATCTCTTGAGAATCTTGTTAAGAAGAGATTTGTTATTCAGCAAGGAAGCCGGATTGACTGGAATGGTGACCCATTGAATGCAGAGGTTGATCTGAAGGCAATGTATGAGGTTCGGACTTCGCCTGCTGATCTACTGGCAAATGAGTTTTCGGCAAATTCAACTTCAAATAATGAATTCAAGGAACGGTTGCCATTTCAAGTCTTTCTTTTTTTGAAAGGCGACTTAAAAGCTCCGGTAATAACTTTTGAAATTCAATTGCCGGCAGGTAGTCGAGGGGCCTTAGGCGGAATGGTAAATGAAAAATTAATTCTGTTGAATAATGATCCGTCTGAACTGAACAAGCAGGTCTTTGCTCTATTAGTGTTGAATCGTTTTATCCAGGAAGATCCTTTGGCAAGTTCAGCCGAAGGTAGTGCTGCTGAAAATGCTGCAAGATCAAGTGTTAGCAGATTTCTGTCTAATCAATTGAATAAACTCAGTTCTCAATATATAAATGGTGTGGAATTAAATTTTGATCTGCAATCATACAATGATTATGCTTCTAATTCCGGTGAAGGAAGAACGGAATTAGCTGTCGGCATCAAGAAAAATATTAATGACAGGATTTCTGTACAAGTTGGTGGTTCTGTTGACGTAGAAGGGACCAGAGCAAAGGAAAATTCCCTTGCAGACTGGACCGGTGATTTTACAGTTGAATATAAATTGACAGAAGATGGAGAATACAGATTAAAAGGATTTCGTCGAAATCAATATGAAGGCCTGGTTGAAGGTCAGCTTGTAGAGACCGGTGTCGGTTTATTGTTTGTAAAAGACTTTGATCTTTGGAAAGATCTGTTTAAAAAAAATCCAGTAAAAGAAAAGAATTATGAATCGCCGGAAAGCAAATAAGTTTTTAATATTTCTTGTTTCGGTTAATTTATTTTTAATCGGTTGCAGTGGTACAAGGAATTTGCCGGAAGGGCAGGTGTTGTATACCGGAGCGGAAGTAATAATTATATCGCCCAATAAGATTGAAAAGCAAGCCAGGTTAGAATCTGAAGTGATAAAAAATATCAGACCGGAACATAATAAAAAGTTTTTAGGCAACAGGCCCCGGGTATGGATCTACAATGGCATCACCGACACTGTCGGGAAAAAGTTTAAGACCTGGCTGAAAACAAAAATAGGAGCGAAGCCTGTAACAATGGATGATGTGGATGTTGCCGCTAATGTTTCACGAATGGGAGACCAGCTTTTTAATAATGGTTTCTTTGATAACACCGTTACCTCAAGAGTCATTGAATCTAAAAGAACAGCATCTGTTGAATATACATTGAATCTGAATTCTCCTTTCGTTGTGTCTGATGTAGCTGTTCGCGACAGTAATATTCTTCCTGTTACCGCACTGAAGGAGATTGTTGCCGGTTCTAAACTTACCGGACAACCATACATGCTCGTAAATGTCCGCACTGAACTCAGGAGAATTGAAGATGAAATGCGAAACCGTGGATATTATTATTTTGTGAAGGAGAATCTATACTTCACTGCCGATACAAATAGAACTGAACGTACTGTTAAACTTGAATTGTTGCTGAAGTATGGTTTGACGGACGAATTAAAAACTTTTAAAATAGGAGACATAAAGGTCAATACAGATTATGAATTAGGAAAAACCGATTCTGTTGTATCTTATCCTGATAGTTCAAGACGAGCAAGGTTTACAGCAAATAGCTCAGTAAGACCGAGAGTTATTTCAAGATCAATCTTTCTGAAAAAAGGTGAAACCTATTCGCGGCAGAATCATGATATGACAATTAGCAGATTAATGGGAATGGGGACATATCAATTTGTAAAAATCAGATATATTCCCGTTGACTCCGGTGACACTTCTTACTTAAATGTAATAATTGAGTTAACGCCCGGGAGAAGAAAATCAATTCAGAGTGAGTTAGACGCTATTTCTAAATCGAATGATTTTGTAGGCCCTGCTCTGAGTTTTTCGTTTTTAAACAGAAATGCTTTCAATGGAGCAGAAGCATTGAAGATCAGTTTGAAGAGTTCGTTAGAAACACAGTTCAAAGGAAATGGTGAAAATGTATTTGGCTATGAATTCAATCCACAGATCGAGCTGAAATTTCCAAGACTCATAACGGGAATTAAGATTCCAATAGTCAGAGGATATTACATTCCTAAAACTGTTATTTCCTTCAACTATAATTTCCTGAAGAGAGTAGGCTTTTATAATTTGAATTCGTTTCAGTTTACTTATGGTTATCAATGGAGAATGAATCTGCGGATCTCGCATGAATTGAATCCTGTTTCTGTAAATTATTTTTCTGTTGCCAAGCGAACGGATGAATTCAATTTGCTTATAAATGACAATTTGTTTTTGAAGCGGACATTTGAGAATCAATTTATACCCGCATTGTTTTATTCATTTACTTTTAATGAGCATGTTATTCCGGCACAAAAAAATCAATTTTATCTCAGATTTACATCAGAGTTTGCCGGAAATTTGTTTTCATTGATTAATAAATCTCTTTTGGGGAAAGAGCGTGTGAATGGTGAACCGTTTACTGCAGCCGGCGTGCCTTATTCTCAATTTACAAGATTCACCGTTGACATGAATAATTACTTTAATCTTTCCAGTAAGGATCAGGTCATTTTACGTCTCTATTCAGGTTTTGGTATTCCTTATGGAAATTCTTCCTCGTTACCGTATGTCAGGCAATTTTTTAGTGGCGGACCTTCAAGCATCAGAGCATTTAGAATTAATGCACTTGGCCCAGGTGCCACTCCGCCTGATACTATCAAATATTCAATCTTAAGAAGTGGAGGTGACTTTAAACTTGAGACAAACTTTGAATATCGTTTCCCAATTTACAAGATCGTTAAGGGCGCTGTTTTTGTTGATGCGGGAAATATTTGGGTCTTTCATGATCCGGCAACAAGAGAAGTATTTAAATTGAAAAAAGTCCTTTCTGAATTCGCAGTAGGAACCGGTTTTGGAATTCGCTTCGACGCTTCATTCTTTATTCTTCGTTTTGACCTGGCAATACCGCTGCGTAAGCCATGGTTGGTTGAAGGTGACCGATGGACTGTAAATAGTATTAAACTAGGTTCAGGGCCGTGGAGAGGCGATAATTTACTGTTTAACATAGCTATTGGGTATCCATTTTAATTTGGCATAGTTTTTTTAAATTATTCTGAAAAACACATTATGAAAAACCTGGGTATAATAGTTTTATTATCTGCATTGTTCTTTTCTTGCTCAAACAATAACAAAAATAATGAGCAAGCCGAAAGTGATAAGCAAGAAGCAGAAAATAGAAATGATGCAAAATTCTCAAAAGATGCTGAGGATGATGCTCAATTTGTTGTTGATGCAGCAAATATGAATTTAATTGAGATGTCACTTGGCTCAATAGCATCCAGATCAGGTACTATTAAAGAAGTAAAAGAACTAGGAAATGTAATGAATACAACTCATCGCAATTCCTATGACGAACTAGCAGAGTATGCAAGAAAAAACACCATTTCAATTCCTTCTACAATTGGAGAGCCTGCGTCTAAAGACTCAGCAGATTTCGCTATGTCGAAAGGTAATGATTTTAATGAAAAATATGTAAACAAAATGGTTTCTACTCATAAAGATGCTATCGATCTCTATGAAAAAGGAGCAAATAATTGTAAAGATCCTGAACTTGTTGCATGGATAAATTCACAATTGCCTGAACTCAGGAAGCATCTTGATGTTGCAATGGATACCCAAAATAAGATTGCAAAAAAATAAAGGTTATATACAATTTTGATTAAATCCGGGCCGTAACCCGGATTTTTGCGTTAATAAATATTTAACATCCGTCATGTTGAAATTTTAGTTAACAGGCATGTTAATTTATTTTCCAAGTGTAAACTTAATTTTAAACCTTATATATAATGGAAACGAAAAAATCAAATGTAACAACTTCCAAAAAGTTGTCTGGAGCTTCTAGTGTAAATATGAAAGCAAATCACTTTCATAAATTATTTCTTGATGAATTGAAAGATATTTATTGGGCAGAAAAACACTTAACTAAGAATCTGCCGAAGCTTGCTAAAGGTGTTACGACAGAAGACTTAGAAGAAGCATTCAATAATCACCTGGAAGAAACTAACGAGCAAGTAGTAAAGCTTGAACGGATTTTCGAAATACTTGGTGAAAAAGCAGTCGCAAAAAAATGTGATGCAATGGAAGGATTGGTTGAAGAAGCAATGGGTATTTTAGAAGACACTGAAAAAAATACCTGGACACGCGATGCCGCACTTATTTCAGCCGCTCAGAAAATTGAACACTATGAAATAGCATCTTATGGAATACTTGCAGAATTTGCACGTACAATGGGTCATGACGAGGTTGTTTCAATTCTTGAAGAAATTCTTGAAGAAGAAAAAAATGCAAATGATACTTTAAATGGACTTGCAATTGAAGGTATCAATGAAGAAGCATTTAATGAGTGGAATGAAGAAGGTGCGGAAGAAGAAGAGGAAACAGAAGAAAAATAATTTTAATTGTTAAAAAATGTGTGAAAGTGTTTTTAAATGTTAAAGTCAAAAAAATATTGAATCACATTTGTTAACAGGCATAAAAATTTCTTAATAGATTATGGAAGTTCTGAATACCAAAGAATTTTCAGAAATGCGGAAGCTGAAAAGCATAGAATAGAGTAGGCGATAAAATCTTTTAAATTTAATTGTTATGGCAGATCAAAAAAATCAAAATCAAGGTTCTCAAAAAGGAAATACAGAGCAAGATCGTTCTCAGAACCAGGGTCAGAAAGCAGGTACTACACCAACTTCTACTTCTGAATCAAACAGAAAGCGTGAAGAAGAATCAAAAGGTGGAACTACCGGTTCTCGCAGAGACCAGAATGAAAATACTGAGCGTCGTTCTTCTACTTCTATGGAAGAAGAAAATGATATCACTATGGAAAATGATCGTGACGAAGAATCAGAAAAAGGTTCAGGTAAATCAAGATCTGATTCTCCAAGTGGACGTTCAAAAGATTCAAACAATATTGTATAAGGTTGTTGAATTCAGATTCATTTATTGTTAGTTTTAGTATTAGTTAACATAAAATTCCGGGTAGTTTATTTCTTACCCGGAATTTTTATTTGTTGCCATTAAAATTTCTGCGTAGTAATTTTATTTTTATGATGGCATCTCTCCTAGCTCACGGTTGAATGTAGTTTTTAAAATCGATACCAGTTCAGATAGTTTATGCGGTTTTGTAATGTATGCGCTTGCACCATTCATTAATGCTTCTGAATGAAATCTTGGATCTGAAGATGTCGAATAGATTATTATTGGTGTCTGGCTAATGAATTCAATTTTTTTAATTTCAATCAGGCACTGAATGCCAGTCATCATTGGCATATTGAGGTCAAGGAAAATAATATCAGGTCGATAAATTTTAGCTTTTAAACTATTGATTGCATCGATTGCATTTGAATGAAAATAGCATTCTATGTTATTTCCTGTTTCTGTGACAGCGATTTGAAAAATTTCGCGATCATCCTGATCATCATCTACTAAAAGACATTTTTTAATTTGTGTATTCAAAATTGTTTGTTTAAGTTAGAGATTAGTGGACATATTTATCCACCCCGAGTTTATTTTCTAAGTAACTTTATGATTATATTGATTGATTAGGAGACTAAAATACTCCCGGTAGATTTTGGTTGGTAGATGTAAAATGAAAGTATTTTCATGTCGAATTGTTTAATATAAAGAATAAAATTATCTGCCATATAATTAATCAAAAAATTTGATTAAAAAGACAAAATATGCTGGGGAAATAAATTCACAGAAACAAAACTTAAACAATGTTGTCGGAACTATGAAGGATGATATTAATTTTCTGATGGATTCGCAATAATGTTTCCTGATTTAACAGGATTTTGTGTTTCAAATGGAATTGAGATTATGAAGGTTGTTCCTTCATTCTCTTTACTGCGAACAGAAATATATCCCTTATGTGTTTCTACTATTTTTTTACATAAAGCCAATCCGATTCCATTTCCTTCGGTATTATTTTGATGAAGACGGGTAAACATTTTGAAGATCTGATCGGAATATTTCTGGTCGAAACCAATTCCATTGTCTTCAACATAAATTCTATAGTATTTCTTATCTGATGAACCTTCTTCAAACTCGCTGTAAATCTTTATCTGGTGTTGCACATCATCTCGTCGGTATTTGATTGCATTATTTAATAGATTTTGAAATAGGGTAGACATCAAAAGTTGATTTGAATAAATAGTGGGAAGCTTTCCTGTAATTATATTTATTGACACATTTGAATGTTCAGCATTTATTTCTGTAAGAATATCTGTCAGCAATGAGTTCAGGTCAACTTCAACATAATTTTCCATATTATTAGCGATCTTGGAAAAGGTTAGAATGTCTTGAATCAGATTCTGCATTTTTTCTGCCGAGTATTCTATCCTTTTTAGATATTTGGCTGCATCAACATCGAGTTTTTCTGAATAGTTAGTATTTAAACGATCAGCAAAGGTCCGGATTTTTCGCAAAGGTTCCTGTAAATCATGGGAAGCCATAAAAGCAAAACGATCAAGCTCTTTATTTGCAGTTTCCAGTTTCTCTATATATTGTAAAAGTTGTAAATTCAATCCTTGAATCTTTTCCTCCGATAATTTTCTTTCATTGATTTCAGATTCAAGATTCTTTGTAATTGCAATCATCTTTTGCTCCTGTGAAACCAGCTGCTGATTTTTTTTATAAAGTTCAATGAAGACTTTGACTTTGGCCCGTAGGTATTCAGGGTTAATTGGTTTATAAATGTAATCAACAGCACCAACTTTGTATCCTTTGAAAATGTTTTCTTCGTTATAGTCGTGTGCCGTTATGAAAATAATCGGAATGTTTTTCAATTTCTGCCTTTCGTAAATTAATGAAGCGGTTTCAAAACCACTCATTTCAGGCATTTTGACATCCATCAATATCAATGCGAAATCAAATTCGGATAACAGAATCTTCAAAGCATTTCTTCCTGAGGTGGCTTTAATGATATCATAGTTATCTTTTTCAAGAATGCTTTCAATTGACAATAAATTGTCTGCTCTGTCGTCTACTACCAGGATCTTTGTCATTTATTGATATTAAGGAAGCTTTAATTGTTATTTATTTATAAAACCATACCCGCATTAACGATAGAAGCTGGTCTATCTTTAATGGCTTTGTTATGTAATCTGAAGCTCCGGCATCGATACATTTCTGACGGTCTCCTTTCATGGCTTTGGCAGTAACGGCTATAATCGGAAGCAAGTTATTTTTGTGTTCTCTCCTGATTTTTTGAGTTGTTTCATAGCCGTCCATTTCCGGCATCATAATATCCATAAGGACCATTTCAATACCCGGGTTTTCTGAAAGAATATTTATTGCTTCTTGTCCACTCTCTGCTGTAATGACATTTATCTTGTATCTCTCGAAAACAGTTGTTAATGCAAATAGATTTCTTACATCATCATCTACAACAAGAATATTTTTATTGTTAAGTATATCGTCTTTCTTGCGCAGGTTTTCAATGATCTTCATTTTTTCAGGAGCAAGATGCTTAACATTGATGTGCAATTGCAGAACAGTTTCATCTAACAAATGTTCGAGTGA
>ERZ795061.4249-NODE-4249-length-12158-cov-6.515492_pt1 | contig 12158 bp, 8 predicted proteins | sample MGYA00375145_ERZ795061 | MGnify/ENA primary metagenome ERZ795061 (study PRJEB30190, sample SAMN05720144) | anaerobic digester metagenome | isolation source: active sludge of municipal wastewater-treating anaerobic digesters | place: USA | collected 2014-12-22 ... | reverse complement strand
CTGGGTCCATGATCCACGGCATGCCGGGAGCTTCGGGTTTTGTTGGCAGGCCCGTGCTTGCTGCAGTTGCCCAGGGAATGTAAACCACATAGCGGAAACTTCCTTTTGTTACTTCCCCTGTTGTAGCATTATAGGCTTCGGCCGGGGCAGAGTAAACTTGCAGGTTGCAGGCTTGTTTTGGCATTGCTAATTTACCTGACTTAGCTTCCGCTTCACGGATATCAAAGATTTCCTGAAAAGTTTTGCCTGCAGCCTTTAATTCTCTACCCCGCGCCATGAAGGGTTCCAGGTCTTTGTGGTAGCAGGAAACACTAAATCCTTTTTGATTGGGATTGTCGGCAATACAAATCAATTCGTTGGTTCCTTTTCTTAGCACCACCCATTCGCCTTTAGCATCATAGCCATACACCATGGCTGCTGCTCTTTTTTCTTCAGGCGCAGCGAGCAAAGCCGACTTAATTTGAACTTCAGCTGCGGGAATTTGAGCAAACACGGTTTGTGAAAAGCTAAGTGTAAGGATAAGTAAGGCAGATTTCATACTAGTAACTTTTAGGTGAAGTATAGAATTGTTCTCTCATTCTATTCTCTATAAAACTCCGAATAATTGTGTACATATTCAATTGTTTTATTTTTCACAGTATTCAGAGGCGTCTTGTCATTTGTCGGATTGTACAGCAACTCATGTTGTGCGTTTTGCTTCTTCCTTTTCTTTTCCTGTGCTTTGCAGCATGAAAAACTTAATCGCTTTAGTACTTCTGTTAGGCCCTTTGCTGGCCCTCAGCCAGGAGATCACCGTGAAGGGAGATGTTGTGGATGCTGTTCGCAGCAAGCGACTCAAATCTAAGATCGTTTATAAGAGCTATCCCACAGGCAGTATCTCCGGCACAATTAATGACAGCACGTTTACTTTCCAGATCTTTGGTTCATCCAAATACCAGATTACGGCAGAGACCGAAGGCTACATACCTCGCACGGTGATTGTCGATCCCAGGGAAGCAGTTGGCAATGTAATTTCCCGTGATATTCAACTTACCTCTCTGGGCCAAACGATAGTACTCGATCACTTGATTTTTGAGTTGGGTAAGTCAGTGATTAACCCTAAGTCTTTCCCCCAATTGGATGAGGTAGTCGCAATGATGAAGGAAAACACCAAAGTAGTTGTTCAACTGGAAGGTCATACCGATAATAAGGGCAATGCCGAAGCGAATCTTAAACTCTCGCAGCAAAGGGTAGACGCGGTAAAGAAATACATGACCTCCAAGGGCATTAATAAAGATCGTGTAAAGACTAAAGCTTTTGGTGGCACCAAACCGATTGCCACAGAAAATACTGAAGAAGCTCGTGCCAAAAACCGCAGGGTAGAGATGCGGGTGTTAAAAGATTAGAATTTAAATTCCAGACTCAAAATAGATTACTCCAATATTGAGTCTGGAATTTTAATATTCAATAAACTACTTTTTAGGTTCAACTATTTTCTTATTCAACGACTCATTACCGGTCTTCAGTTTTCCATTTACATCTAACTCGATAATCTCATAGCCTAATTTTTCCAGTCCCGGTACAATTTTCACTTTGTCACCCACCACCAACACATTGGTAGTTTCGGGCTTGATCCATTTTTTGGCAACCTGATCAAGATCAGCTTTGGTTATCTTTGCCAGTATTTTATTTTGTTCATCAACATAGTTGGCAGGAAGGTCATACTCAAGAATGCGACCAATAAAACCTGCTTTCTGAAAACCGGTTTCATATAACAAGGCGTCCCGCTGACCAAGGGCGCTTTTCATGAATTTGATTTCTTCTTCCGTTACACCATTAGTTGTATAGTTCTTCAACTCTTTCATTACTTCAACCAATGCACTGTCGGTAGCATTGGCCCGGATGCCTGAACTGAATGAAAATGTTCCGCTATACTTATCGCCCGAAAATCCGGAGCGTGCTCCATAGGTCCAGCCCTTGTCTTCGCGAAGGTTGAGATTGATGCGGCTGTTGAAGGCACCACCCAACGGCCAGTTGGCAAGCATGGCGCGATAGTAATCCCCAGTGGCATCGTACTTTAATCCCGTTACACCGCCTACCCGGAATTCAGTCTGGGCAGCTTTAGGTACATCAACGAGATAAATCCGTGTCTTGTCAACATAAGGAACAGTTGGCACTGCAGGTAGTTTAACTTCTTTGTTAGGAAGTTTCTTTAGGAAATCCAGTTTTCCTAAAATTTCATTTTCAGTTACATCGCCTACAACCACCAGTTTGGCATCTTTGGAGGTGATGTACTTGTTGTAATAATCTTCAACATCTTTTAAGGTCAGATTTTTTACCGTGTATTCAGTACCCGCTTCACTAAGACCTAAAATTGTAGGGCCGTAGTTCATTTTGGCAAATACATCACTGGCAATAAATGCCGGTTGCGATTTGCTTTGTTTAAATCCTTCGATCGATTGCTTTTGAATACGACTAAAGGCCTCCGGTGTGAACTTAGGACTGAGCAGGCGCTCTTCAAAGAGCTTCAGTGTTTTGTCGAGATTCTTTTTTAAAGTTTGCAGACGGAAGGTGATTCCATCGAAGCTGCTGTTTACTGTAACAGAACTTCCGATTTTCTGAAGCTCGGCCTGCATCTGCTCTCCCGTATAATTCTTTGTGTCCTCATTCATCATAGCGGCAAACATCCGTGCCAACCCAATTTTTGAGGTATCATTTGCTTGCAGGATGTGGCCACCTGGAATTGTTAGGGAGAGTGTCACCAGGGGAAGTTCGGTAGTTTGAGTTCCTATAGCTTTAACCCCGTTATCTAATGTCTTTTTCCAGAAGGCAGGAACTTTAACGATTGGATTAGAACCATTGCCCGGCATTTTATTTCGCTCGAAATTGTCTTTCGGCTTTTTATAGGTTAGTCCGGCATATCCATAATTCGGAGCATTATAAACTGACTGATCTACTTTGTAATTTTCTGCGGCCACAATGTTTGCCTCTTGACCTTTTGTTACCACGCTTAAAATGACAGCAGGTTTGCCTTTCACATATTTTTCATACACCCGCTGCACATCCTGTTTAGTTACTTTGCTATAGCGAGAAAGTTCTTTGCCAATCTGATTTGGATTGCCGGCAAAGGTCTGGAAGTAGGCAAGCTGCGATACTTTGCCCGAAACACTCTGGAGGCCATTGATATACTGGGATTCAAAAGAACCTTTAAATTTCTCGATATCTTCGTCTGTAACTCCACGAGTCTCAAACGCTTTGAGGGCCTCATCAATCAGTTTCTTGGAATCCGCCAGAGATGAACCAGGGGACGGGGTGATACTAAATCTCAGAATTCCTGATAATTCACTGTTGTTACCAAAAGCGGACGCATTCAATGCCTTCTGATTCTTAACAATCTCCTGATAGAATATGGAGTTCTTTCCTTGTCCCAGAATTTCTGCCAGGGCATCAAGCGCCACTTCATCTTCATGATAAACAGGTACAGTGGGGTATGTAATTACTACTTGCGGGATTCTTGCATAATTATCAACGAGTGTTACATAACGGTCTGCTGATAGCAGGGGAGCTGGCAGATTCATATTTTGTACATCCGGCCCTTTTGGGATAGCTCCAAAATATTTCTCAACGAGTTTCACTACCTCCGCAGGTTTTAAGTCACCCCCAATGGTAAGGGTTGCGTTGTTGGGACCATACCACCTTAAAAAGAAATTCTTTAAGTCATTTACATTTACCCGATTCAGATCTTCAATGTATCCGATCGTCAGCCAGGAATAGGGGTGACCGTACGGGTAGAGGTTTTTGTTAATTACTTCATTCACCAATCCATAAGGACGGTTGTCATAGTTTTGGCCGCGCTCATTCTTTACGGTTTCCCGTTGTACTTCAAATTTCTTTTGAGTGACGGCATCCAATAAAAACCCCATTCGATCCGCTTCGAGCCAAATCATTTTCTCAAGTTGATTGTTGGGAACAGTTTCGAAATAATTGGTGCGGTCCGTGTTGGTGGTTCCATTTAGTGTTCCTCCGGCTTCGGTTACAATTTTGAAATGCTGTTCATCGCCCACATTGTCACTTCCTTGAAACATCATATGTTCAAAGAAATGTGCGAAACCGGATTTTCCGATTTCCTCACGGGCAGAACCAACGTGATAGGTAACGTCTACATGAACAACAGGATCACTGTGATCCTCATGAATAATTAATGTAAGGCCATTGGGCAGCACATACTTTTCGTAAGGAATAACAATCTCGCTTCCCTTCTGGGTAACTTTTTCTACTAGTTTGGTTTGTGCATGCGATGCAACCGTAGCCATCACAAAGAGAACCAACAGAATCCTTTTCATACTCGTTTGTTTAAATGATTTGATTAATAATGCTAATACTAGAAACAGTGAAAACAACGCATTGAAACACAGTCAATGCCGGGTAGGTTTAGGAAAGGAAATATACAAGGTTTGCCTACCCCGGCAAAATGAAGTTATTTAAGAGGCTGAAAAGCCTAACCGAGATTAGATTTAAGAAGGATACTCACTCAATTCATTTTGGATGACGCCACTTGTTTGCTGGTGATAGCAGATTGCTCCGTCTCCCAGGCTTTCCAATATTCAACCAATTGACTCAGTTCTTCTTCAATACAAACATACTTATCTGACTTTGGAACCCGGGGTTTAAGACCGGCAGATAAATGATAGCTACTTAATCCACCTGTCCATTCAAAATGCCCGGGATCATAGGGGTTTCTCCATCTTCCGCCCCAGCGCAAACCAAGTTGCTCACCAATGGCACCCACTTTTCTCCAGAGTTTTACATTATCCCATTGTGCTACAGAATCGATAACCGGAACAACATCTACAGCTAAACCGTATTGATGTTTTGAGTGTCCGCCACCCGAACGGGTATATTTTTTACCCATCGATTTATACTCATTCTGCTTAGTAGAGGTACGATACGACTCAACAATAGCAAGTTCAATTCCTTTTGATTTACAGGTAGAAATAAGCAGACTGATTTTATCACGGAAGTAGGGATGCAAGGCACCGAGGTCGGCAATCATGGGCAAACTGCCACGATCTTTTCCGAACGTATAATTTTCAACAATCTCCCAGGTTTTCCAGGCATCTATTGGTTCTTCACTTGGTGTTTCAACAATTTCTGGCGCCTGAAAACCCCTTGAAAATTCAAGAACATGCGTACGATGTTCTTCAGCGTAAGGTACCGATTCGAGGAGTTCAAGTTCCGTTTGGGCTTGTGTAGATAAGGAAGAAAAGGCCAAAAGACTGATAAACGAGAGAAATCTGAGCATTTGCGAAAAAATAAACCGCAAAAGTAAGGAATCCTGGTCAATACCCCATGCCTGGATTTGTTATCGATTTTATACCCGCAATGCGGAAAGCCCCCCGTCTACATGGAATATCTGCCCTGTAATCCATGAGGCTTCCTCAGAAAGAAGAAAACCTGCCATGCCGGCAATGTCATTGGCTTCGCCTATACGCTTAAGTGGGTGTCTTTCATCAGACGCTTTCTTTTTGTCGTCAGAAGCCAACAGTTTACCAGCTAAGGGCGTATTTGTAAGCGAAGGTGCGATTGTATTGACTCTTATTTTAGGTGTAAGTTCTGCAGCCAAAGATCGGGTTAGTCCTTCAATGGCGCCTTTTGCAGTTGCTACCGATGCGTGAAACGACATTCCTTGTTGTACTGCAACCGTACTAAACAAGACAATCGCTGCTTGTTCCGATTGTTTCAAGAGCGGGAGAACACTCCGGATTGTTCGTATAGCCCCGACTACATTAATAGTAAAATCGTCTATAAACTCCTGATCAGTAATTCGATGAAAAGGTTTGAGGTTGATTGAACCTGGACAATAAACCAGTCCATCCAAACGTGATGGTAGGTTTTCTATTTTGAGTTCGTCCTGTATGGCATCGTAAACAAGACTTTTAGCAATTGAATCTGATGTCCCTTTGCGAGAAGCAAGTGTAACGGAATGATTCTTTGCGAGAAGCAGGTTGGCCAATGATTTACCAATACCTGAATTTCCACCAACGATCAGATAATTTTTTGTGTCGCTCATTCTTGTTTACTTTGATTTCTATTAACAGGAAAGACGCAGTATTGTTCGATGGACGAAGTCACCAAAAACAGCTTATTAATCAATCACTTTTCACAATATATCAGTGATCATAAGAAAGAATTTCTTGATCAGGTGCTTAATCAGCGTACGCGGCACATCACCATGGTATTGGAAGAGATTTATCAATCTCAAAATGCCAGCGCTGTAATTCGCACCTGCGAGTGTATGGGCATTCAGGATATTCACATTGTCGAAAATGAAGTTAAGTATTCGGTCAACCGAAGAGTATTGAAGGGATCTTATAAATGGGTGGATTTAATTAAATACAAAGGCAAGGAGCAAAGCGGGGCGGCCATGTGTTTTGCGCAGCTTAAGAAACAGGGTTATAAAATTCTGGTTACCGATCCGTCTCCGGATGGGGTTTCTATTTATGATTTACCCGTTGATGAAAAAATGGCGGTTGTGATGGGCAACGAATTACATGGAACCTCAGAATTTGCCCTTTCGCAAGCCGATATGAAAGTGAGAATTCCCATGTATGGCTTTACCGAAAGTCTTAACATATCGGTAAGTGCGGCCATTTGCTTAAATACATTGGTTCCCAAAATGCGTGCATCCGAAGTTCAATGGCAATTATCAACTGCGGAGAAGGAGGAAATTCGATTGCGGTGGCTTCGCAGAATGATGAAGCGACCTGAAATTATGGAAAGAGAATTTCTGAAGTCAATTGAGTAGCTTTACCACCGCTTTAATCTAAAGGTGATGAATTTTTTGAAGAGGACGCTGCGGGTAGGGTCGATTGCTTTCTTAATTGTTCTGGTTATTGTAGTAGCCTCTAACCTTTGGGTGGTTCGCAGCACAAAATCCCTGGTACTTACTGATTACAAATTACTACCTGATAGCGGAGTTGCCCTTGTACTCGGCACCAGCCACCGGTTGGTGAATGGATCGCCCAATCCATTTTTTCACAACCGTATGGCAACGGCAGCTGAGCTTTATAAAGAGGGAAAGATTGTTCACTTTATTGTAAGCGGAGATAATCGCACAAAATATTACAATGAGCCCATCGAGATGCAGAAAGCACTTATCAGGTTGGGTGTTCCTGCTGAGGCAATTACCCTGGACTATGCCGGTTTGCGCACGTTAGATTCGATTGTCAGGTGTAAAGAAATTTTTGGTCAAACGAATATTACCATCATTACCCAACCCTTCCACAGCTACCGCGCTTTATTTATCAGCAGGTATTATCATGTTGATGCCGTTGCCCTTGTGGCCAATGAACCGAACCAGGAAGACGCGCTACGTGTTTACGTACGTGAGTATCTGGCACGAACAAAAGCAATTTTGGATTTATATATTCTGGGTACATCCCCTCGCCATTTAGGGGATAAAGAGCCTATCGGCATTTAGAAGAAATAATCGATTGCCGATGTATACCTTCTGTCAGACACACCGTATAAATCGTTAAATTTGCGTTTAAACTCATTTTGTGAGCGGATTATTTAGTTTTAAAGCATTCTCCCTTTCTTTTTCTACACTTATTTTGGCGGTCGCTTCGGTGTTTGCACAGGAAACGATCATTCAAGGTAAGGTGATTGATGCAGCTTCAGGCGACCCTATACCGTATGCTAATATTGTCTTCAAGGGTACATCGATAGGAACTACTTCCGATTTTGACGGGAATTATCTTTTAAAGACAACCAAGCCAACGGATTCAATTTTTGCTTCTTATATCGGCTATAAGCCAAGGCATAAGGCCATTAAAAAAGGAGTTAAACAGGTAATTAATTTTCAACTAGAGGAAGATGTTACGAAGCTTCAGGAAATTGTAATTAAGTCTGGCGAAAATCCAGCTTTTGAAATCTTGCGCAAGGTAGTTCGAAACAAAAGTAATAACGATAAGCGCAAACTCACCGCTTATGAGTACGATACGTACACCAAAATTGAAATGGACGTTGATAATCTCACGGATAAATTCAGGGAGCGAAAAATCATTAAACAAATCACCCAGGTACTCGATAGTATTGAAATTATAGCGGGTGAAGATGGTAAGCCCATTCTTCCTGTGTTCATGACCGAAAGTGTTTCTAAACTTTATTACCGCGATAATCCTTCATTAAAAAAAGAATACATACTGAAGACCAAGATTAATGGGGTAGGGGTTGAAGATGGTACCACGATTACACAAATGATTGGTTCAACTTTTCAGGAATATAACTTCTATCAAAACTGGTTGAATATTCTTGATAAGGAGTTTGTTTCGCCTATTGCCGATGGATGGCGTATCTACTACGATTATGATCTTACCGATAGTCTTTATATTGGCAATGATTTCTGTTACCGGCTTGATTTTTTCCCTCGTAGCCCGATGGATCTTGCCTTTACAGGCACCATCTGGATTACCAAGGCCGAGTATGCCCTTAAGCAAATTGATGCTTCGATGGGTAAACAGGCCAACCTGAACTTTGTTGATAAAATCCGATTGCAACAGGAGTTGGTTAAGACCGATCTGGGGCCCTGGCTTCCGGTAAAGAATAGGGTACTTATTGATGTTGGGCAACTGGGCAAAGAGAATGCCGGCATGCTTGCGAAATTTTATACCAGCAATAAAAATATTATTACCAATAAACCCCGCGACCCGGTCTTTTACGAACGTTCCATTGAAACAGCAGAGGACTCTCGTATGTATGAGGATGATAAGTATTGGGATACCCTGCGGCACGAACCGTTAAGTGCAACTGAGAAGAACGTTTATAAAATGATGGATACACTACGGAATATTCCGGTAGTAAAAACCTATACAGAAATTATTAAAGTTGTACTGGATGGATATTATGAGGTAGGAAAAGTAGATGTGGGTTCCTACCTGGGCTTACTGGCGTGGAATGATAAGGAAGGTGTGCGTGTGCAACTGGGGCTGAGAACCAATTACAGATTTAGCAGAAAGTGGGTCTTACACGGTCAGCTTGCCTATGGATTTACAGATGAGAAATTGAAGTACCTGGCTTCCGTGCAACGGATTTTATCCAGAGATCGGTGGACCACATTAACATTCAGGGCTAGAAAAGATATCAGCCGATTGGGCGTTGATAATGAAAGCCTGGCAGACAATACAATCCTGCTTGCGCTTTCACAATGGGGTTATTTTCGAAGAGGTTTTTATTCCGATGAATATCGGGTTGCTCTGAATCGTGAATTATTTAAAGGTTATTCACAGAAGGTCTCTTTTCGGTATTGGACGTTTGATCCCACGTTTGTATTTGGCTATCCGGCCAATCCGGAAGATGTTAATTCTACTATTCTCGACAGCTTTCAAAATTCAGAAGTAAGCATTGAATCGCGCTACGCACGCGATGAGGTTTTCCTTCAGGATGATAATAACCGAGTAAGCCTTGGTACTACAAAGTGGCCTATCATAACCCTTAAATATACGCACGGGTTTAGCGGGGTTTTTGGAAGTGATTTTGAGTATGACAAGTTGAAATTAGGAATTACAAAAAGAATTAAGACTGGCCCTTTGGGCGTGGGTTATCTTAACCTGACAGGTGAATATATTTTTGATACGTTACCGTACCCGATGTTAGGCCTTCACCTGGGTAATCAGTCACCAATATATTCTTCCGTACTTTATAGCCTTATGAACTATGGTGAGTTTGTTAGCGATCATTATGCTGCACTTCAGTATCAACAATACCTCGAAGGCTTTCTGCTTAACAGAATTCCGTTGTTGAATAAGTTAAAGTGGCGATTGTTAGCCACTTCTAATGTTATTATGGGCGGAATGCGGCAATCCAATCAGGATTTGATTTCTACTGTTTCTCCTGATGGTTCAGAAACTTTGCCTGTTGGATTTTTTAAAAATGGAAAACCGTATGTGGAGTTGGGGTATGGTGTAGAGAATATTTTCAAACTCCTGCGGGTAGATTTTGTTCATCGTTTGTCATACCTCGATAATCCGAACGCCCGCAAGTTTGGCGTGCTGTTTACCATTCAACTCCAGCTCTAAGATTGATAGTATTCTTTGTGGTGGCCACTTAAAAGAATGATAGGAAAAGTCGATATTTGCGTTCCAAAATGAATGTTGTTCAATGAGTTCAGTTAAAATAACCTTACCCGATGGTTCTGCGCGGGAGTATCCGAAAGGCGTAAAGGGAATAGAAATAGCACAAAGCATTAGTGAAGGGTTGGCCCGCAACGCGCTTTCTGTTGAAGTGAATGGCGAGATCTGGGATCTAAGCCGACCGATTGATTCTGATTCTTCCATAAAGATTTTTACGTGGAATGATAAGGGCGGTAAATATGCTTTCTGGCATTCATCAGCACACCTTTTCGCTGAAGCTCTGGAAGCTTTATATCCTGGGGTTAAGTTTGGAATTGGACCTCCCATCGAGAATGGTTTTTATTATGATGTTGATCTGGGCGATAAGCCTTTTGGTGATGAAGAACTAGTTGCCGTTGAAAAGAAGATGGTTGAGTTGGCTAAAACCAACAATGCTTTTGTGCGAAGCGATGTTTCAAAAAAGGAAGCCATCGAATATTTTACAAAGAAAGGGGATGAGTATAAACTCGAATTGATTGATGGTCTGGCAGATGGTTCGATCACGTTTTATAAGCAAGGCAATTTTGTTGATCTATGCCGGGGTCCGCACATTCCAACTACAGGTCCGATTAAGGCTATTAAACTATTGAGTGTTGCCGGAGCTTACTGGCGCGGGAACGAAAAGAATAAAATGCTCAAGCGCATTTATGGCATTACGTTTCCTAAACAAAAAGAATTGGAGGAGTATCTCCACATGTTGGAAGAAGCCAAAAAGCGAGACCATAGAAAGCTTGGTAAAGAATTGGAGTTGTTTGCGTTTTCTGAAAAAGTAGGGATGGGGCTTCCGCTTTGGTTGCCGAAAGGTACCATTCTGCGCGAGCGTCTTGAGCAATTTATGCGCAAGGCACAAATCAGGGCGGGCTATGAGCCTGTGGTTACACCGCACATTGGAAGTAAGCAGCTATATGTTACCTCCGGGCATTATGAAAAGTATGGAAAGGATTCATTCCAACCGATCCATACACCCGATGAGAGTGAGGAGTTCCTACTCAAGCCGATGAACTGTCCGCATCATTGCGAGATCTATAAAGTAAAACCTCGTTCCTATAAAGATCTTCCAATTCGGTTCGCTGAGTTTGGAACCGTATATCGGTATGAACAAAGCGGAGAACTTCATGGATTAACGCGCGTACGTGGGTTTACGCAAGATGATGCACATATCTTCTGCCGGCCTGATCAGGTAAAATCAGAATTCATTAAAGTAATAGATCTTGTTTTGTTCGTTTTCAAAAGTTTAGGATTTGAAAACTATACCGCTCAGGTATCCCTGCGTGATCCTGAAAATAAAGCCAAGTACATTGGCGGTGATGAACTCTGGGAACGAGCAGAGCGCGAGATTCAGGAAGCGGCTGATGAGCGCGGTTTAAAAACAGTGGCCGTGAAGGGAGAGGCTGCCTTCTATGGTCCCAAACTCGACTTCATGGTTAAAGATGCGCTGGGCAGAAGCTGGCAACTGGGCACTATCCAGGTTGATTATCAGTTGCCGCAGCGATTTGAGTTGGAATATGTTGGCGCGGATAACCAAAAGCATACACCAGTGATGATCCATCGGGCTCCTTTTGGCTCCCTGGAAAGGTTTGTGGCGGTTTTGATTGAGCATTGTGCGGGTAACTTTCCTTTATGGCTGGCACCCGAACAGATTGCTGTATTGCCGATTTCTGAGCGATTTAATGAGTATGGTCAGAAGGTACTTGATATTTTAAAAAACAGCGATATCAGGGGTTTTTTAGACGATCGAAACGAAAAAATTGGCCGTAAAATCAGGGATGCAGAGGTTAGCAAAGTGCCTTTTATGCTGTTGGTAGGTGAAAAAGAAGCTTTAGAAAATAAGGTGGCGGTTAGAAGACATGGGGAAGGCGATAAGGGAGTTATGGATTTGACCGAATTTGTAACTCAATTTTCTCATGAATTCAGTCTTCCAGCTTCGTATTAGAGTTTTGATAAAAGGAAAAAAGAGCGATATTTGCAGCCTGTTTTTAAAAAAGTAAGAACTTAAACCCAACGAGTGGC
>ERZ795061.4246-NODE-4246-length-12163-cov-5.450529_pt1 | contig 12163 bp, 10 predicted proteins | sample MGYA00375145_ERZ795061 | MGnify/ENA primary metagenome ERZ795061 (study PRJEB30190, sample SAMN05720144) | anaerobic digester metagenome | isolation source: active sludge of municipal wastewater-treating anaerobic digesters | place: USA | collected 2014-12-22 ... | reverse complement strand
GGGCGCCAGGGTGCCGCTGACCTCGATGCGCATGTTCTTCAGCTTTTTCTGCACCAGACACTGGCTGGCCAGCACATGCTCGACCTCGCTGGTGCCGATCCCCTGCGCCAGCGCCGCGAAGGCGCCATGGGTCGAGGTGTGGGAGTCGCCGCAGACCACGGTCATGCCCGGCAGGGTCGCCCCCTGCTCCGGCCCGATGACATGGACGATGCCCTGCCGCGGATCGTTCATCCTGAACTCGGTCAGGCCAAATTCGCGGCAGTTGTCATCCAGCGTCTGCACCTGGAGCCGCGAGATCGGATCGACGATGCCGGCCACGCCACTGCTGCGCTCGGTGGTCGGCACATTGTGGTCGGGCGTTGCCAGCACCGAATCGGCCCGCCACGGTTTACGACCGGCCAGGCGCAATCCATCGAAGGCCTGTGCCGAGGTGACTTCATGCACGATGTGTCGATCGATGTAGATCAGCGCGGAACCGTCATCCCGCTCGACCACCACATGGTCGTTCCACAATTTGTCGTACAGCGTTGCTCCGCCCATTGTTCACCGCCCCGTTGCGCGTCTGGTTGAGGATTCGATGCCGGAGCAGCCTGTAAACGGTGCTCCGCTGGACTGAATGCTAGGGCCTCGTTTCAAATAACACAAATTCATGTTATTCATGAAACCGATTCCATTTCATCATTCAAATTACTCCACATGGAAACCCAACTGCTGCGCGCCTTTCTGACGGTGGCCGACCAACAGTCGGTCTCGAAGGCCGCCGAACGGCTGCATCTGACCCAGCCAGCCATCAGCAAACAGGTGCAGTCGCTCGAAAGCCAGCTCGGCATCGCCCTGTTCGACCGCATCGGCCGCCGACTCAACCTCACTGAAGCCGGTCGCATCTTCATGCCGCGCGCCCAGGCGATTCTGCAACAGCTGGAAGAGAGTCAGCGCGAACTGCGCAACCTGCATGCGCAGGTGAGCGGCCCGCTGACGCTGGCCACCAGTCATCACATCGGATTGCACCGGTTGCCGCCGGTGCTGCGCCGCTATGCCGAGGCCTATCCGCAGGTCGATCTGCAAATTGAATTTCTCGACTCCGAGGCCGCCTACGCGCAGGTGCTGCAGGGGCGGTTCGAACTGGCGGTCATCACGCTGGCGCCCGAAATCGACCCCCGCCTCGATGCCCGCCTGCTCTGGTCCGACCGGTTGCGGTTCGTGGCCGCGCCGCACCATCCGCTGGCCAGCCGCAGGCGGTTGTCCCTTCAGCAACTGGCGCAGCACCGCGCCACCCTGCCCGACCTGTCGACCTACACCGGACAGATCGTCGAGCGGCTCTTTGCCGGCGCAGGCATCCGGCTGAATCGGGGCATGGCCACCAACTATCTGGAGACCCTGAAGATGATGGTGTCGATCGGGCTGGGCTGGAGTCTGCTGCCGCAGACGATGGTCGATGCCGGCATGGTGCCGCTCGATGTCGCGGTGCCACCAATCGAGCGCCCGCTCGGGGTCATCCTGCACCGCGCGCGGTCACTCTCCAATGCGGCCCGAATCTTTCTGGAGCTGCTGATCGACAGTGCCGACCGCTCAGAGGCTGGCGGGAATCGGGGCTAGACCGGGCTCGACATCGCCATTTTGACCCCGGTGGCGCAGCAGGTGGTCCATCAGGACGATCGCCAGCATCGCCTCGGCAATCGGTGTGGCGCGCACGCCGACACAGGGATCATGGCGCCCGGTAGTGACCACCTCGACCGGCGTGCCACGCACATCGATGCTGCGTCCGGGAATGCGGATGCTGGAGGTGGGCTTGAGCGCCAGATGGGCAATGATCTCCTGACCGCTGGAGATGCCACCCAGGATGCCACCGGCATGGTTGCTGAGAAAACCCTGCGGCGTCAGTTCGTCACGGTGGCTGCTGCCACGCTGCGTCACCACCTCGAAACCGCTGCCGATCTCCACCCCCTTGACCGCATTGATGCTCATCAATGCATGGGCGATGTCGGCATCGAGCCGGTCGAACACCGGTTCGCCCAGCCCCACCGGCACCCCGCTGGCCACCACCGTCACCTTGGCGCCGATCGAGTCCCCCTCGTCACGTAGCTGGGTGATCAGCGCTTCCAGTTGCGGCACCTGATCAGGATCGGGAAAGAAAAAGGGATTCTGCTCGACGGCGTCCCAATCAAAACGCTGCGGCCGGATCTCGCCCATCTGGCTCAGATAGCCGCGCACCCGCACGCCGGCCCGCTCCGCCAGATATTTCTTGGCGATGGCGCCGGCCGCCACCCGCATCGCGGTCTCGCGCGCCGAGGCCCGGCCACCGCCACGGTGGTCGCGGCGGCCATACTTCATGAAGTAGGTGTAGTCGGCGTGGGCCGGACGGAACTGCTCGGCAATCGCCTGGTAGTCGCGTGACTTCTGGTCGCTGTTTTCGATCAGCAGGCCAATCGGCGTGCCGGTGGTCACACCTTCGAAGAGGCCGGAAAGAATCCTGACCTGATCCGGTTCGCGTCGCTGGGTGGTGAAGCGTGAAGTGCCGGGACGGCGACGGTCCAGATCGACCTGCAGATCGGCCTCGCTGAGCGCCAACCCCGGCGGACAGCCATCGACGATCGCGCCCAGTGCCGGGCCGTGGCTCTCGCCAAAGGTGGTGACGGTGAAAAGTTTGCCCAGGGTGTTGCCAGACATGGACGCGATCGCCTCTGCTATGACCAAAGCGCCATGATACCCCGATCGCGCCAGCGACCGAAGGCAAGGCAACCAGGCGCTTACAACCGCAGCAGGCTGATCTACACTCAACCCCATCGACACTGTGGCCACTTCGAGCGCACCGATGGCTGAACCGACCAGAAGAAAAAGAAAACACCCCCCAAAAAAGCAACCGCGACTGGGCGCCAGGCTGAAATTCTGGCTGCAGTGTGCGCTGGCGTTCTTCATTCTGTTGCTGCCGGTCGCGGTCTGGCTCTGGTACTCCCAGCCGCACAGTGCCGAAGGCTACTATCAGAAGGCCATCGCAGAGCAGACCGAGGAGAAGACCAAGGAGGCGATCATCGACCTGCGACTCGGCCTCAAGCTTGACCCCGACCACATCGATGCCAGAATCCTGCTCGGTGAACTGCTGTTGCGGCAGGGTGCCATCCAGTCCGCCGAGAAGGAGGCGCGCATGCTGCTGCAATTGGATGGCGGCAACCGACGCGCGCAGGCACTGCTGCACAATGTCACGCTGGCGCAGCAGGGTGTCATCACCGACAGCCAGAGCGGTCGCTTTCAGGATCTGAAAACCGTGGAACAGGTCGAACTGCTGGTGCGCCTTGGCAATGGCCTGCTCGATCAGAGCCATCCGGAGACTGCCATCGAGCAGTTCGAAAGTGCGCTGAAGATCGATCCCGATTCACGCGCGGCCCACCTGGGGCTGGCGCGCGCCGCGCTGCTGCGGGGTGATGAACGGCAGTTCACTGCACACCTGACCACGCTGGTCGATCTGAGCAGACGGCAGGCAGCGAGCCAGACGAACGAAACCGGCGCCAAAACACCGACAGCACGCGGTAACACGTCAACAACGCCACCTCGACAGCAAAGGGACGACAGGAACAGCCCATGCCCAGCAAAAAAATCCCGAACAGACCACAACGACGCAACAGCAAAATGCTGCTCTGGTCAGCCGGCGGCGGCCTGCTGCTGACCGGCCTGCTGGCGAGCGGCGCCTGGATCTGGTTCTCGCAGCCACGCAGTGCCGAGCAGTATTACCAGCGGGCGCTCACCGAGCGTGATCAGGGCCAGATCAAGGAGGCCATCATCGACCTCAAGAACAGCCTCAAGCTCGACCCCCGGCAGCCCAATCCGCGCATTCTGCTGGGCGAGCTGCAACTGCGTCAGGGTGACCTGCAATCGGCCGAAAAAGAGCTGCGGACGGTGTTGCAGATCGACGGCAACAACGAGCGGGCGCAGGCGCTGCTGCTCGACCTCACCAGTGGGCAGCACAGCAGCGACAACCAGAAGATCAGGCTCGAAGGGTTGAAACCGCAGGAGCAGGTTGACCTGCTGGTGGCCTCGGGCAATGGTCTGTTGAGCAAGAACCAGGCTGACAACGCCAGCAAACAGTTCGAGGAGGCCCTGCGGATCGATCCCAACTCGTTGGGCGCCTATCTGGGACTGGCCCACGCCGCGCTGCTGCGCGGCGACACCGAGCAATTCACCACCCACCTGGCCAAACTGGAGTCTCTGGACAGCAAAAACGCCCAGGTGGCCCTGCTGCGTGGCGACTGGAAACTGCGCCAGGGCGACGTGGCCGGCGCCGAGCAGGACTATTCGACCGCCATCGCCCAGGATGCGCGCATGGTCGAGGCGATCATCAAGCGCGGACTGGTTCGCGTTCAGCAAAAGCGACCGGCGGAGGTCCGGCAGGATGCCAAACGACTCGCCGAAATCGAACCCAAACATCCCGCTGCACCACTGCTGTTCGGCATGGCCGCCCAGCAGGAGAACAACCTCAACGAGGCCGAACAGCAGTTCCGGGCCGCCCTGCAGCAGGGCGACTACCTGCCGGCCTGGCGCCAGCTCGCACTGCTGCAACTGCAGAAAAAGAGCTATCCGGAGGCCGAAATTTCGCTGCGCAAGGTGCTCGGCTTCCAACCGGATGATCTGGCCTTCGGCAAGCTGCTGGCCGAAGTGCTGATGCGGCAGTTCAAGCTGACCGAAGCCAGCGCACTGCTCGACAGCCTTGCCAAAAACCACCCCGGCGACTCCGGCGTGATCGCGTTGCGCAGCAGCCTGGCACTCAAGCAGGGTGACAGTGAGGCCGCCCAGACCCAACTCAACCAGCTCAGCAGTGCCAGCAAATCCCCGCTGCAATCGCACTGGCAGGAGGGCATGATCAACCTGGCCAACGGGCAGTTCGATGCCGCCATCAAATCGCTGCGGCAGGCCCAGAGCGAAGAGCCCGATCAACCGCTGCTGCAGTTGGCGCTGGCCCAGGCCCATCTCGGCAAACGCGATGTCGATGCCGCACTGCCGCTTGCCCAATCGCTGCAGAAGAAATTTCCCGAGCAGGCCCGCATCCAGGCACTGATCGGCGCCATCCTGGCCACGAAGGGGGATTACAACTCCGCCCAGGCGGCCTTTGCCAAGGCGTTGGAGCTCGAACCGGGCGACCCTGACAGCAGCCATCAACTGGCCAAGCTGGCCCTGATCAACAAGGATCCGCAAGGTGCCCGCCGTTACTACGAAGCGGCGCTCGCCAGGCATCCACAGAGCTGGATCACCGCGGTGCGCCTGGCCGGTCTCAGTGAACTCGAAGGCCATCCGGACGACGCCGAGCAACGGCTGCGCAAGGCGGTGAGCGATTACCCGCTGGAGATCCCGGTTCACCAGGCGCTGGCGCTCTCCCTGTTTCGCCACGGCAAGACCGACGAAGCACTCACCCACCTCTCCGACCTGACGCTGAAGCACGGCAACGACTTCGATGCGCTGACCGCGCTGGCCGAACTGCAACGGCTGGCCGGGCGTCATGTCAACGCGGCCGAAACCTACCGCACGCTGGCCGAAAAGTACCCGAGCCCCAACAGTTACTACCAGTTGGCCGATGCCGAACTGCGCAACCAGAACTACCACCAGGCCAGGCAGGCGCTGGCACAGGCCGAAAAGATGAGCGGAGCACATCCGCAACTGACCGTTTCCAGGATCAGAATCGCTCTGCTCGAGGGTGATCTCGCCGCTGCCGAAAAACTGCTTGGCGAGTTGGTCGGACAGAGCAAAGGCGAAAATGGCCTGACCCACCGCTTGCGCGGCGAGATCGCCCTGGCACGCAAGCAGCCGCTGGAGGCGGCCCATGCCTTCGAAAAATCGCTGGCCGTCGAGCCCAATCCCGATCTCGCCATCGCGCTGATTCAAAATCTCAATCGGGCCGGCAAGGGCGACGAAGCCCGCAGCGCCACGGCAAAATGGCTGAAGCGCTTCCCCGACCACGCTGGTCTGCGCGTGGTTCATGCCGAGCAGCTGATGCTGCAAGGCGCCGATGAGCAGGCCATCGCCGTCTACCAGGGCCTGCTCAAGAGCACGCCACAGAGCCCGGCGGTGCTGAACAACCTCGCCTACCTGCATATCAAGCGCGATCCAAAGGCGGCGGTCAGTTATGCCGAACAGGCGGCAAAGCTGGCCCCCGGCTCGGCTGAAATCGCCGACACCCACGGCTGGGCCCTGCTGCATGCCGGCGCGCCGGAGCAGGCGCTGCCAATTCTTCAGCAAGCGCTGCAAAAGACGCCGAACAACCCATCGATCGGCTACCATCTGGCTGCCGTCCAGCAGAAACTGGGCGATTCAGCCGCAGCCAAACAGCTGTTGAGCGGCCTCATTGAGCAGAAATTCCCAGAGCAGGCCGAAGCCCAGGCGCTCTACCAGAAACTGCCCTGATTCGACCCGCAACGCAGACCATCATGCACGCAACAACGGAGGGAACCGTGGAGACGCTGACCCAATTCCGCAGTGAAACCCGCGCCTGGCTGGAGGCCAACTGCCCACCCAGCATGCGCACGCCGATGGGCGAAGCGGAGATCGTCTGGGGTGGCCGCAACGCCCGGTTCAGCCACCCCGATGCCAGACTCTGGCTCGAGCGCATGGCGCAGAAGGGCTGGACCGCGCCGACCTGGCCACTCGACTATGGCGGTGGCGGTCTCAGCGGCGAGCAGAATGCCATCCTGCAACAGGAGTTGCGCCGATTGCAGTGTCGACCGGCCCTGCAATCCTTCGGTCTGTGGATGCTGGGCCCGGTGCTGCTCGAATTCGCCAACGAGGCGCAGAAACAGACCCATCTGCCACCGATCGTGCGCGGCGAGATTCGCTGGTGCCAAGGCTACAGCGAACCCGGGGCCGGCTCCGATCTGGCCGGACTCCAGACCCGCTGCGAAGAGCAGGACGACCACTATCTGGTCAATGGCCAGAAGATCTGGACCTCCTACGCCGATCAGGCCGACTGGTGTTTCTGCCTGGTGCGCACCGACCCCAGGGCGGCGAAGCACAACGGCATCAGCTTCATCCTGATCGACATGGCCAGCCCCGGCGTCAGCACCTCACCCATCAGGCTGATCAGCGGCGCCTCTCCCTTCTGTCAGACCTTCTTCGACAACGTCCGGGTGCCCAAGGAGAATCTGATCGGCGAGCCCAACAAGGGCTGGACCATCGCCAAGCGGCTGCTGCAGCATGAGCGCTCGATGCTCTCCGGCATGGGCGGCATGGGCGGCGGCGGACGGCGCTCGCTGCCGAAGCTGGCCAAGCAGGCGGTCGGCGAGGTCGATGGCCGCATCGCCGACCCGCTGCTGCGCGATCACATCACCCGCCACCGCATGGATTCCCGCGCCTTCGCGCTGACACTGCAACGCTCGGCCGAAGAGCAGAAAGCCGGCCAGAGCGTCGGGGCAGTCTCCTCGATGTTCAAGTACTACGGCACCGAGCTGAACAAGCGCAACTACGAGCTGCTGATCGAGAGCCTCGGCACCCAGGCGCTCGGCTGGAGCGGTCCGGGCTTCAGCGATGATGAACTGCTGATTCCACGTGAATGGCTGCGCTCGAAGGGCAACTCGATCGAAGGCGGCACCTCCGAGGTCCAGCTCAACGTCATCGCCAAGCAGGTGCTTGGCTTGCCCGACTGAACTCAGGGAACGAACCAAGGAGCAGACCATGGCACTGGCACTCAACGACGAGCAGCGCTTTCTCAAACAGACCGCCGCGGAGTTCTTCGCCCAACAGGCACCGATCGCCCAGTTGCGCCAGCTGCGCGACCAGCACAGCGCCGACGGCTTCGACCGCGCCACCTGGCAGCAGATGGTCGAACTGGGCTGGTCCGGCATCCTGATTCCGGAACGGTTCGGCGGCAGCGACTTCGGTTTTCTCGGCCTTGCCCTGGTGCTGGAAGAGTCCGGTCGCACCCTGGCCGCCACCCCGCTGCTGGCCACTGCACTGATCGGCGCTTCGGCCCTGCTGCTGGGCGGCTCTGCCGCGCAGCAGCAGGCGCATCTGCCAGCCATCGCCGCCGGCCAGCGGCTCAGCGCGCTCGCCATCGAGGAGCAGGGGCGCCATGCCCCGTACCAGATCGCCTGCCGTGTCGAACGACAGGGCAGCGGCTTCGTTCTCGATGGCAGCAAGCAGTTCGTCATCGATGGCCATGTGGCCGATCTGCTGATCGTCTCGGCCCGCAGCCGCGGCCAGCCCGGCGAGCGCGACGGCATCACGCTGCTGCTGGTCCCTGCCGATGCGCCCGGCGTCACCATCACCCGCAACCAGATGGTCGACAGCCGCAACGCCGCCAGCATCCGCTTCGACCGGGTGAAGCTGGAGGCCGATGCGCTGCTCGGTCAGGAGGGTGAAGGCGCCGCGCTGCTCGATGCCCTCCTCGACCGCGCCCGCATCGGTCTGGCCGCCGAGATGCTCGGCAGCCTGCAAGAGTGTTTCGAGCGCACCATCGGCTACCTCAAGGAGCGCCAGCAGTTCGGCGTCGCCATCGGCTCATTCCAGGCCCTGAAGCACCGTGCTGCACAGATGTTCTGCGAAGTGGAACTGTGCAAGTCGGTGGTGCTGCAAGCCGCCAGCAGCATCGACGACGCCCCCGACCAGAGCGCCCTGCTGGCCAGCCTGGCCAAGGCCAGACTGTGCGACACCGCCACGTTGGTGAGCAACGAGGGCATCCAGATGCATGGCGGCATCGGCATGACCGATGAGTTCGACATCGGCTTTTTCATCAAGCGGGCACGCGTCGCCGCCCATGCCTTTGGCGATGCAAACTACCACCGCGACCGCTACGCCACGCTCGATGGCTACTGAATCGGCTGGGCGACTGCCGCACCGCACGACAGTCTGCAGTCTCGCCCTCCGCCCTCACCACCGCGACCGATGAAACGTGTCTAAAAAGCGTGGCCGATAGCACAAAATCGTTGTCGACACCCGCGCTTGGTTACGCTTAGATTACAGGTGCCGGCAGCAATTCACGGAGGTGTCGTCCTGCTGCTTTTCGGCCTTCGGCACCCCGCCGAAGCGTTCTCGTTCGAAGTCAAAAAACCAAACGATCGAGGGTATTTCGCATGAGCAAGAAAGTGAAAAGAGATGTCGAACAGCGCGCATTCACCCGCGGCTATCAGGCAGGCATCAACGGCAAGTCGAAGGAGCTCTGTCCCCACACCGCCACGACCGGACGACAGTCCTGGCTCGACGGGTGGCGCGAGGGGCGCGGAGATTTGTGGGGCGGCATGCAGGGGGTTTCAGCCATTCACCGTCTGCCCACCATCTGATCTGCGGCCATCCACCACACCCAAGGGTAGACACCCATCAACTGCCGGCCTCGACGGTCACGATCGACGCCGGTGATCCAGCAGCAAGGCGGCGGGCAACACCCGCCGCCTTTTTTCATGCCCGCTGCTGATGCAGCGCCAACTCGGCAAGCATTCGTCGCACCAGCCAGGGGCCCTGATAGATCAGCGCGGTATAGAGTTGCACCAGCTGCGCGCCGGCGGTGCGCTTCTGCTCGAAGCTCCACGCATCCTCGACCCCGCCACAGCCGATGATCGGAATGCGCGCCTCCAGCACCTCGGCCAGCCAGCGCAGCACTTCGTTGGTCGGGTGCAGCAGCGGGCGGCCGCTCAACCCGCCTGCCTCTTTCGCCAGCACCTCACCTTCCACGCCCTGCCTCGACACCGTGGTGTTGGTGGCGATCACGCCATCGACCTCGAACTGCAAAAGTTGCGCGCCCAGCGCCTCGACCGCACCCCGGTCGAAATCGGGCGCGATCTTGATCACCAGCGGTACATAGCGGCGGTGCTCGGTCGCCAGCGCCGCCTGTGCCGATTTCAGCCGCTCCAGCAGCGCGCTGAAGGCGGCCCCCTCCTGCAAACTGCGCAGCCCCGGCGTGTTGGGCGAGGAGAGATTGACGGTGATGTAGGAGGCCAGCGGATAGAGCCGGTTCATGCCATGGAGATAGTCATCGACGGCCCGCTCCAGTGCCGTGTCGGCATTCTTGCCGATGTTGACGCCGACGATGCCGCGATGGCCGCTCGCGGCCAGCCGTGCAGCCAGATGGTCCACCCCCAGGTTGTTGAAACCCATGCGGTTGATCAGCGCCCGCCTGGCCGGCAACCGGAACAGCCGCGGCTGCGGGTTGCCGATCTGCGGTCGCGGCGTCACCGTGCCCACCTCGATGAAACCGAAGCCGAGTGTCGCCAGCGCATCGATGTAGTCGCCATTCTTGTCGAGCCCGGCCGCCAGCCCCAGCGGATTGGGAAAACTCAGCCCCATCACCTGGGTCGAGAGCGGAGGCGGCGCCGACAGACCACCGAACAACGGGCCGGCAAGCCGCAGCCGCTCGCTCCATGCCAACCCCTCCAGTGCCCAGTGGTGCGCGCGCTCGGGTTCGAGCATGAACAACAAAGGTCGCAACAGCGAATAGAGCATTTTCGTTCCAGTCATCGAGAGATTTTCATGATCACCCCACTGGCACAGCGGGCGATTTTAATTTATCTTTCAAGGCAGACGGTTACAGGGCAATCCAGAATAAAAACATCGAGTTTTATCGGCCTGAAAGCACCGTCTCAACCCCGTCCACACCCACCTGAATTGCGAAGGCGGCACATGTTCAAAAACAGAATTCGCGGACTGCTGTGTGCCATTGTACTGCTTTCGGTTCAGGGTCAGGCCCTGGCGGCTCGGGACATCTTCTCCGGCTCGGCCGATGCCTACCTGGTCAAGGTGGGCAACCGCACACTGTGGGATGAGTCGCAGGATGTTCGGCTGCCACCGGCCAGCCTGACCAAGATGATGACCGCGCTGCTGGCGCTCGAGCGGGTCGAGATGAGCAAGCGGGTCACCATCTCCAGGGCGGCGGCGGCCGAAACCGGCAGCAAGATCGGCGTACGGGTCGGCGAGACCTACAGCGTGCACTCGATGCTGGCTGCGGCGCTGATCCGCTCCGGCAATGACGCCTGCCACGCACTGGCCGACGCCGTCAGCGGCAGCGAACAGCGCTTTGTCGCCCTGATGAACAGCCGCGCGAAGGAGATGGGCCTGCGCAACACCCAGTTCACCAATGCCTGCGGCCATGACGACCCAGCCCACTACTCCAGCGCCCATGACCTGGCGATCCTGGGCGAGCGGTTGCTCAACCACAAGATCGCTGCCGATCTGGTCAGCAAAAAGAACTTCACCATCCGCGCGCTGGATGGCAAAAAGCGCAGCATCACCTTCAAGAACAGCAACCACCTGCTCGGCGAGTACCCCGGCATGCTGGGCGGCAAGACCGGCTACACCCCCGGTGCCGGAAAATGCCTGGTGGCCGTGGCCAAGCGTGGCAACAGCCGCGCGCTGATCGTGCTGCTGAATGCCCCCAACCGCTGGCAAACCGCCACCCAGATGCTGAACAAGGCGCTGGATCAGCGCACCACCACCGCGATGCGCTGAGCGCCGGTTGCGGCAACCCACTGATCGAGGCGCTGTCCACAGCTTTGGATCGACGCGTGGGAGAGCTTGCGCCGCTTCACACGACCGCGAAAATCCGTCAGACGTTGGATGCGAAGTGCGACCTGAAAGTCGCATCACTTGAGATGCAGTGAAAGGTCGCTCTTTCGTACCCGGTTCCATGCCCGGTTTCGGCAATGCCACCGCTCATCACTGCGCCCGTGCCGCTCGCCGGATCGCCTCGGCGGCCCACTGGTTGAGGCTCTGTCCATGCGCGGCAGCAGCGATGGCGGCGGCTTCGTGGAGTTCGGGATCGATGCGCAGGGAGAACTTTCCGGAAAAGTACTTGCGCGGATCGACGCCATCCTCCGCGCAGGCTTCGAGGAATATGCGCAGCGAGATTTCGCCCTCGCGGCGCAGGCCATCGACATCCTTGGCGTAGAAGTCGGCACCGCCATTCAGCCCGACGAATTCTCCCCGGAACATCTGGATGTCCGGGTCGAACGCGATGACCGCCTGGTAACCATTGATCGTCATGGTGTTCATGGTTTCACTCCGTGTTGTTCCAGCCACTTGCGGATGGCCTCGACTGCCCCCTTGTCCGTGGTCGGTTCGGGGTGCGGCCGATGAAACACCCGCCTGTCACCAAACAGGCGCACCAGCACGCGCGACCCTTCCCGCTCGGTGACCTGCCCGCCCAACTCGACATCGAGGTGCTGTTCGTCGAGTTGGGCGGGCAGGTCACCGAGCGGGA
>ERZ795061.4230-NODE-4230-length-12193-cov-15.460208_pt1 | contig 12193 bp, 11 predicted proteins | sample MGYA00375145_ERZ795061 | MGnify/ENA primary metagenome ERZ795061 (study PRJEB30190, sample SAMN05720144) | anaerobic digester metagenome | isolation source: active sludge of municipal wastewater-treating anaerobic digesters | place: USA | collected 2014-12-22 ... | reverse complement strand
AAACCCCAGCACCAAACCGGGCGCAGGCCCTGAAAGCGCTGGAGCAACCCTCGGCTGACGCGAGGCTTTCCGGGGTTCAGCGGTTGGCCGATGTGGGCACGATGGCCGACGCCGACCGGCTGGTGGCCCGGCTACGTGATGACGACCCGAGGGTCCGCATGGAAGCCGCGACATCGATGTGGCAAATCTGGAGCCGCTCGGGGGACAAGGTCATCGACGCTCAATACCAGCGCGGCGTGCAGCAGATGGAAGCATCCCGCTTTCCGGAGGCTGTGGCCACGTTCTCGGACATCATTCGCAAGAAACCGGCTTTTGCCGAGGCCTGGAACAAGCGGGCCACCACGTATTACCTGATGGGTGAATTCGACCTGTCACTGAAAGACTGCGAAGAAGTCATGAAGCGCAACCGCAACCACTTTGGCGCACTCTCCGGTTATGGACAGATCTACCTCATCATGGGCGATTTCGAACGCTCCCTGACCTACTTTGAACGGGCGCTGAAGGTCAACCCCAACATGACAGGCGCCACTTCCGCAGTCAGGCAGATCCAGCAGCATCTGCTGGAAAAGCAGCGCAACACCATCTAAGAGAAAGCATGGCATGGCCAAAATTGAACAGCGACTTCAAACGCTCGGGCTCATACTGCCACCACCACCGCAACCTCCTGCCGGAGTAGTCCTGCCTTTCCAGTTCGTGAGGATCATGGGCCAGCGTGCGCTGATCTCGGGTCATGGGCCACAAAACCCGGATGGCTCCTTCGCCCAACCACTGGGCAAACTGGGCCGTGAGGTATCTCTGGAGCAAGGCTATGTTGCCGCCCGCCTGACCGCGCTGTCCATTCTAGGCAGTCTCCAGCGCGCCCTGGGCGATCTGGACCGCATTGCAGCCTGGTCACGCGTGTTTGGCATGGTGAACTCGGCGCCAGGCTTTACCCAGCAGCCCAGCGTGATCAATGGCTTTTCCGACCTGATCCTGGAAATCTTCGGTCCGGAGGTCGGCGCACACAGCCGCAGTGCCGTCGGCATGGCCGAACTGCCCTTCAATATCCCGGTGGAGATCGAGGGCGAGGTTGAACTCAAACCCGCATGACCTGGGGCAAAGCTGAGACCAAGGAGATACACACCATGCATCGTTCCGATTTTGCGTTTCGCCGCAACCTGGTCGCCGCTGCCGGCGCACTGCTACTCGTTGGGCATGCCCGCCCATCCCGTGCCCAGACCCGGCGCCGTGCCACGCCGTCGCAAACAGAAGGGCCCTATTACCCGGTGGCCGAACCGAAGGACGCTGACTACGATCTGCTCAGTAATGGCACGCTGATCTATGCGAAGGGTCAAGCTGCGTGGGTGCAAGGTGTGGTGACCGATCTGGATGGCAAGCCGCTCGCGGGCGGCACCATCGAAATCTGGCAATGCGACGAGGCCGGGCACTATGACCACCCCCGCGATGGGTCCCGAAACGACCCGGCCTTTCAGGGCTTTGGCCGCGTGCTGCTCAACACTTCAGGCGAGTTCCGGTTTCGCACCATCAGGCCCGCTACCTATACGGGTCGCACACCGCACATCCACGCCAAGATCAGGCTGGGCAGCCGCGAGATCCTGACAACGCAGTTGTATGTGCAGGGTGATCCGGGCAACGCGCGGGACGGCATCTGGAGCCGACTGGCCCCGGAGGACCGTGCGCTGGTAACGGCCCCCTACATGCCGGTTGCGGACGGTTTGCGCGCCCAATATGCCCTTGCCGTTGGCGCCTAGTTGACACCTTGCGGGGCACGCTTGTTGGTACAGTGTGCACTCCTCAGCCTTTGAAACCCGCATTGCCATGGCCTTCATCTACTACGTTACCCAGATCCAGTTTGAACCGGGCGCCATCAAACTGCTGAAGCAGGAATGCGAGCGCGTGGGCATCAGCCGCCCGCTGATCGTCACCGACCCCGGTGTCAAGGCCGCGGGAATTTTGCAAAAGGCACTGGACGCTTTGGGCTCTTCATCCGGCGGCATGACGGTGGCCGTGTTTGACCAGACGCCATCCAACCCGACCGAAACCGCCGTGCGCGCCGCGGTGGACGTGTTCAAGGCGAACAACTGCGACGGGCTGATAGCCGTGGGCGGTGGCTCGGCGATTGATTGTGCCAAGGGCGTGGCGATTGCCGCCACCCATGAAGGCCCGCTCAAAACCTACGCCACCATTGAAGGCGGCTCGCCCAAAATCACCGAACGCGTGGCGCCGCTGATCGCCGTGCCCACCACCAGCGGCACCGGCAGCGAGGTGGCACGCGGTGCGATTGTGATCGTGGACGACCACCGCAAGCTGGGTTTTCACAGCTGGCACATCGTGCCCAAAACCGCCATCTGTGACCCCGACCTCACGCTGGGCCTGCCCCCGATGCTCACTGCGGCCACCGGCATGGATGCCATCGCCCACTGCATGGAAACCTTCATGTCAGCCGCCTTCAACCCGCCCGCCGACGGCATTGGTCTGGATGGCCTGACACGCGGCTGGGCGCACATCGAGCGCGCCACGAAAGATGGCCAGGACCGCGAAGCCCGCCTGAACATGATGAGCGCCAGCATGCAAGGCGCCATGGCGTTTCAGAAAGGGCTGGGCGCGGTGCATTCGCTCAGCCACAGCCTGGGCGGCGTGAACCCGCGCCTGCACCACGGCACGCTGAACGCGATGTTTTTACCCGCGGTGGTGACGTTCAACGCGGTCGCTGAATCGGTACAAAAAGGCCGACGCATGGACCGCATGGCCCACGCCATGGGGTTGACATCCGGCTCAGATATTCCGCAAGCCATTCGGGACATGAATGCCCGGCTGGGCCTGCCCACCGGGCTGGCGGCCATGGGTGTGGAACGCAGCCAGTTCGATGACATCATCAAGGGCGCGATGGCCGACCACTGCCACAAGACCAACCCACGTATTGCAACGCCCGAGGAATACCGGGAGATGCTGGAACAGTCTTTGTAGTGCGATATCGCTTGAGTAGGTCAATTGTCTACTGACAGCTTGCGATCGGCAATTAATTTTTCCCAAACGCGCGCTTCTTCAGTAATCATTCGCACTAGTTGCTGCGGCGTCGTGCCAGCGCTTTCGTTGCCCTGTGCCTGAATGGCCTTCTCAACTTCAGGCTCGGCAAGCACTTTGCGAATGTCTGTGCTGATTTTCTCGATGATGTCGGGAGCCAGTTTGGCAGGTCCAAAAATGCCATACCACACATCGAATTCAAGATTGGGCACGCCAGATTCCGTCATCGTCGGCACGTTGGGTAGGGAGCGATCACGCTGCCTGCTTAGAACGGCCAATGGCACGAGCTTTCCAGCCTGCACATGCTGAATAACCGAAGGCGTGGCATTCACTGCCATGTGAATATGCCCCGCCACCAAATCGGCAACCAAGGGAGTACCACCTTTAAATGGAATATGCAAGAGCTTCGCGCCCGTGAGCTGCTCGAATAGCTCCACTGTCAAATGCCCCGGACTGCCAATACCGGATGAACCATAAGTCAGCTCTGTCTTGCTCGCTTTGGCCAAACCGATGAACTCCTTGATATTTTTCGCTGGCACGCCGGGATGCACCGTGAGAATCGAAGAGCTGGTGACCAACAAGCTGATCGGCGCGAAATCGCTGCGCTTGTAAGCCAGTTGCTTGTTGATAAGGGGCGATGTCACAATATTTGAGCCCGCACCCAACAGCAGTGTGTAGCCATCGACGGGGGCTGAGGCAACCGAGACCATGCCCGGCGCGCCCGCCTTGTTTTCTACCACCACAGGTTGCCCCCAGATTTCTCCGAGCCGTTTGCCCACGATACGCATCGCACCGTCAGCGGGTCCACCAGCCGGAAATGGAACAATGAATTTGACGGTGCGCTCAGGCCAGGCTGCCATCGCCTGCGCTGCAAGCAAACTCAAGCCAGCTGCGAACAAGGTTGAAACGAGTTTGGTTTTCATGGGTTTTGTCCTCTCACAAAGTAAATGATTTAATAAACGCGCGGAATGACTGGCAAAGTGATAAGAGACGGATGAGAAGCAGAAAGATGCACTGTGTTGTGTGCAACGTGTTGAGATGTAGCTTTGGTCACTTCTTCGCCAGTATTGGGGTTGACATCAAACTTGGGAAAGTTGCTGCTCGAAATATCCAGCCGAATGCGATGCCCCCGCTGAAATAAATTGCTCACTGGGAACAGGCGAATGTTGATTTTGCAAATTTCACCTGTTTGAAGTAAATCCCGTCGTTCCCAGGACATACGATGGCTCACGCGCATGATGCTATCCGTGAGATTCAAGGCATAGCCATCTGGGTAATCCGAACAGGGAGGGTAGACGTCGATTAGTTTGGCCGTGAAATCCGTATCCGGGCAATCTGAAGAAATCCAAAGCTGTACGTCGATTTCACCTGTCACCTCTATATCAGCCAGCAAGTGGGCGGTTTGGAAAACCAGCACGTCTTGCCTATCCGCAAGCGCTCTACCCGCCATGCGGCAGCCAAAAAAACGCAGCTGCTCCACCTGGTCAAACCCGCCTGCAAGGATCGCCGGCGGACGCGAGACGACACTGCCACCAAGCGTGATCACCGGATCGCTGGGGTCGAAGCGATAGGACATGCTCGCGTCCTCATTGGCTGGACAGTGCTCCTGTAGCGACCCGTCTTCGTGCAAGAAAAATTTCGTCAGCCTCGTGCGTGCAATCGGCCAGACTGATTCTTCACGCCAGCAGCCACCATGATCCAAGCGGCCCTCTCGGTTTTTTCGCCCGGAGCCACCGCCCATCACAAAAATCATGGCAGCCGGGTCCTGCTCTGCACCGTTGACCGCGTTTTTCAACCAGCGATCAAACCATCGCACTCGCAGTGACATAAAGCTGGGCGCGAGGTTGCCCTGCAAACGAGCCGCTTCACCGAAATCCACATCACCCGAAAAAGTCTCCCAGCGATTGCCATGCGTCCAGGGACCAAGCACCAGCTTTGAAACGCCCGAGTTCAAAATCGTGCCGACGTGATTCTCAATCGCCGTACGCGAGTACACGTCGTACCAGGAGGAGATATGAATCGCAGCCGCACGCTGAATCACATCGTAGTAACCTTGTGCGTACAAACCCGGCTGCTTCCAGTAGTCATCGAAGTTCACTCGCTCCCATTGATCAAATAGGAAATCTTCATAGTCTGGAGTTGCCGCAAGTGGCGAGTCTCCGCGGTGCCAGGGCATGCGTTTGAACCATTGATCCAGTTCATGCGCACCCATCGCTACGCCCTCGCGCTGCGCGCGGCGAGAATGCTCTGCCGCAAACATAACCGCCCAAGCCGCTTGCTTGAGTTCATAAGCACCGCCTTGGCGCACACCGCTATGGAAAGCATTGGAAAAACCGCCTGAATCCACCACCATCGCTTGCAAACCCGGCGCTCCCAGGCTGGCAGCAGCCATTTGTGTATGCGCAGCGTAAGACAAGCCTTTCATGCCAATCCTGCCATTGCTCCAGGGTTGCGCCACGATCCAGGCGCAGGTGTCGTAGCCGTCCTGCGCATCGTTCAGGTATTTGACGAATTCACCCTCTGACTCATAGCGACCACGGCAATCCTGATACACCACAACATAACCCTGCAGTGTGAAGCAGCGCGCCACTTCAAGGCGGCTAAGTGGCTCTGACTCCACATGGGAGCGCTCAGACCGGCTGGGAACATTTTTGCCATACGGCGTTCGCTCGAGAACTACCGGGAAACATTGCCCGGGCTCAGCGCGCCATATAGGCGGAAAGTAAATATCTGTCGCCAACCGGACGCCATCGGACATCTGCACCATCTCATGGCACAGCATTTCAGTCGACTCAAATCTTTCTTTTGCATTGATCATAGTATCACTCAATGAAACAGTGTTCCATTTGTTGATACGATATTAGCACACCAAAAAAGTGATTCAAGTCTGCTTGTTACGCCAGCCCAACTCTCCAGACAACTGGGAGGCCGCATCGCAGACAGCGCGAATCATGGTCGTCAAATCGTTGGGCGCACGGCTGACGGGTAATGACAGGCCGATGCTTGCCTGAGCAAGACCCGAGGGATCAAATACTGGCGCAGTGATCGCAAGCACATCCGCCGCCCCCTCTGAAACGGATTTTGCATAGCCTTGCTGGCGCACACGCTGCAACTCTTGCTTGAGCAGTTTTTTACTTGTAATTGTCTGTGGTGCGACTTTAACCAAATCGCCGGCCAGCAGCGCTTGCTCGATTTCCGGCGGGCCGAAAGCCGCAAGTACTTTGCCCGACGCGCCTGCGTGCAGCGGTCTGCGGCGCCCAATCGTCGTTTGCACGCGAACATCGTGCGCACTGCGCGTTTGCAAGACATTTACGCTCTCCAGCCCATTACGAATCAAGACCGAGGCCGTTTCATTGAACTGCGCGACCAGCGCGTCAAGATACTTTTGCGCTAGCTGCGTCAATCCCACCTGTTCTTGCGCGGCCAAGCCGAGAATAAGCGCCTGTGGCCCAAGCACGTAAGCCGCAGCGTCGGCAGTGCGCAACACAAAACCCGAGGCTTCAAACGTCGCCAGAAACCGGAATGTTCGCGCCTTGGTCAGGCCCACACGCCGTCCATATTCGCTTACGCCGAGCCCCGGATTGTTCGCCACAGCCAGCAAAACTTTCAGCGCATCTGTAACTGCATCGACGGTGTAATTCATGCCCGGTTTACTTCTTGTGTGAATAGGAAAAATTATAGAAAGGCAAGGCAAAAGCGGTTGTGTTGGCTGCGCTATGGCGGCAAACCGGCCACCAGCCGGTCAGCCCGCTCCCGGCTCTGCAACACAATATCGGCATTGAGTTGATCATTCACCGCAATGCGTGCCTCAGCCTCGACTTGGGTCAGGTCCCACGTAGCCCGATGGCGGGCGGTCAGGCGCTGCATGGCCACGTCCATCGGCACGTCCAGATACCAGCATTCGTCCAGCAGACCGGCCAGATTCCAGCCGTCTGATCGATGCAGCAGGTACAGGCCTTCCAGCATCACCAGCCGGGTGGACGGTCCAATAGCCACGGCATCTTCCACCGGGTCGCCCACGCCATGCTCAAAACCCGGCCACATGACGGGTGGTTTGTCGGTTCCGGGTGATATCTCTCGCAACACCTTGAGCCGGGCGGCCAGTCCAGCCGCATCGAACGTCCACGGCGAACCACGCCGCCTCAAAGCCGCTGCCGGATCGGGAAATTGCGCCAGCGCCGCCCGCGTCAGGTGAAACCCGTCCATGCCCAGCGCCACCGCCGTGCCCGCGCCCGCCCTGGCATTCACTTCATCAGCCAGACGTGTAGCCGTCGTGCTTTTGCCCGAACCCGGCAACCCCACCAGACCCATGACGAATCGTTGGGAAGGGGTTTGCAGCAACTTCAGAAGGTGGCCAACCGGATCAGCCAGCAACGCAGGACTCATCATCGGGCTCATGATCGGGTTCACTGTTTGCGAAACATGAATGACACCAGCCGGGGCTGCTTTTGCCGGTCATCGTCCGCATGCCACCACTCCCGCAGTTGCTCGAGCGCAAACCCGTTCTCCTCAGCGGCCTGCGTGAAATCGGTCAAATGATGCCAATGAACCGGGATCAGCGTGATGCCTTGGGCGTGTTCAAACCGGGCCTGCGAGCCCATGTACTGCTTGGCCGGATGCAGTTCGCAGACGAAGAAGCGGCCACCGGTCTTGAGGGCTCGCACGGCCTGGGCAAACACAAAATGCAGGTCTTCAATGTGCTCCAGCACCAGGTTGCAGGCGATCAGATCAAACATCCCATCTTCAACCGGCCACGGTTTGGTCAAATCAGCCAGCGCAAAACGCACATGGCTGGCGGTCACCTTCTCCCGCGCCTTGGCCAGCATGCCTTCGGAAAAATCAAGTGCCAGTACGGCTTTGCCCACATCGGCCAGCAGCGCAGTGTTTTTGCCGGTGCCGCAACCCATTTCCAGAACGGCTGCGCAGCGCGGGCCCTGAAAGGTCTGCTGCATCACCGTGTGGTCCAGGTCACGTGTCACGTTGCGGTCTGCGTCGTAGGCGGCGGACCACTGGTTGTAGGCGGTTTGAACGTTCATAACGGCCCTACTTTATCCATGTCAGGCCGCGCCAGCCACGCCTGAAACTCTTCGGCCAGTTGCGCGCTGGCGGCAACGGCGCCGTTCCAGGCCTTCATGCGGCCCGCCAGATCTTGCCCATAGTGCGTGAAGTCGTTGCGGTCAGGCAGTTTGCCATTGGGCAGGGTTTTGACCCATTCCGGGTTGGGTGCCAGCAGCACCATGGTGTCCAGATGGTGGGTGGCACCGTGGCGCCACTTCAGGCTCTTGTCCAGCCAGCCGGGCACCACGCTTTTCTGGAAATGCGGGTACAGCACCAAACCGGCCGCCGATGCCTGCGCCGCATAGTTCAGGTGCAGGTGGTAATCGGTGATGCCGCCATCCCAGTAAGCGCCGCGCGGCGCGCCGGGGATGTCATGCACGGCCTTGAGCACAAACGGGATCGAACAGCTGGCCTGCAGCGCCGGATTGAAATTGGCCTGACTCAGTGGCACCCGGCGCGTGCGGTAGTCGCTGGTGGCAAACGGCAGCGCGGCACCCGGTGTCGAAAACACCACCCGTTCCAGCCAGGCCCCCATCGCCTTGCGGTGCACGGTGTTGGTCAGAAAGGCCCCCAGATAACCCAGCGGTGTGCCCAGTTTGTGTTCGCGCTGCAGCAGGTGGCGGCCCCGTGCCGTGACGATGTGCAGCCGGTAGCGCGGATGTTCCAGCACCTCATTCACCCGCCCGCCGTAGAAGTCCTGCAGGTTGCTACCGAACAACTCACTTACCTGTTCAGCGGACGGCCGCTTCTGGCCCGGTGGCAGTTCGTAATGTTGCTTGATGTAGTCACGCTCCAGCCGCTCAAAGGCCGCCACAGGCTGGTTCAGGCAGGCGGTGGCCATGCGCCAGGCGCCGATGGACGCGCCCACCAGATGCACTTCATGCGTGCTGGCGCCCAGCCAGGGCCCGAAAATGAACCGGTCCAGCGGACCCAGAATCAGCCCTTTAGGTCCGCCCGCTGCGCCAGGGACAGTACCCACGTCAGCGGCTTGCAGGCCCTGCCGTTCGATGTACTGCCTGGCTTTGGGGCCGGCATAAATTTGTAACGCGTGCATCGTGAAATTGTTTAGGGGATACCATCAGTCTATCGGTTCTGCCTCAAGGACAAGTCGCGAAGTCCGATAACGAGTAAAGATGTCCAAGCTGCCCGAAATTCTGATCCACGTGCTGGTGGGCCCACCCGGCAAACAACGGGTGCGGGTGTCCCAGACGCTACCGGTGCTGTTCATCTTTGTGCTGTTTGCTTTTGTGCAGCATGTCGAAGTGCTGTTTGGGTTGATCGACGCGGCGGCGTCCATGCCGCTCACCCTGTTCAACCTGAGTGGGGCGACGCTGTTCTATTTGGTCATTCGCAGTGGCCTGAATGAAAAATTGCCGCTCGAGCCCTCGCTGACCGTGCCCCAGATGGTCTTTTGTCTTGCCGCGCTGACCTGGTCCTATGCCATCACCGGCCCGGCCCGCGGTGCAGTCATGTCCATCATGATGCTGGTGCTGGCCTATGGCATGTTTGCCCTGCGGCCATCGGATGCGCGGCGGGTGGCGCTGCTGGGCTTTGGCATGCTGAGTTTCGTGATGGTTTACAAGGCGCTGCTGGCCGACCAGCGCTACGACCCCCATGTGGAATTGGTGCATTTCGCTTTTGCGGCCATCGTGACCGGGGGTGTCGCGATGCTCGCCGACCGGTTCGGGCAGGTGCGTCGGCACCTGAGCGAGCAAAAAGCCGAGCTGGCCAGTGCGCTGGATCGCATTCAGGCCCTGGCCACGCGCGACGTGTTGACCGGCTTGCTGAACCGCCGGGCCATGCTGGAGCAGCTGGAGCGGCAGTCCAGCGAACAGGAGCGGCGCGGCGTTCCCATGTGTCTGGCCGTGTTTGATCTGGACCACTTCAAGCGCGTCAACGACGAGCTCGGCCATGCCATGGGCGACCGGGTGCTGCAAACCTTCGCGAGGGTTGCCCGGGATGAAGTGCGGGGCGGCGATGTGCTGGCCCGCTGGGGCGGTGAAGAGTTCCTGCTCATGATGCCCGATACCGGGGCCAGCGTGGCCTGGCACTGTGTGGAGCGCATCCACCGGGCGATGCACTCCACTTTCTTTGATCAGGCGCCCGACGATTTTGTGGTGACTTTCTCGGCCGGACTGGCCATTTGCCAGACGGCAGATGATGTCGAAGCCGCTATTGACCGGGCCGATCAGGCCATGTACCGGGCCAAGGCAGCCGGTCGCAACCGCACCGAGCTGGCAGGCTAAACGACCAGTGCCCTGCCCGGCGTTTGCACGGACCAGTCAATGGGGTCCTGCTGCAGCACCATGTCGATATCCAGCCCCAGCACCACACCCACGGGCCCGGGGAAACTGACAGCCAGTTGCCTGGAACTCATGCGTGCCTCTTTGGCACGGACACGCCAAGCCGCCAGATGAATCACACCGGCCAGCGGCTCATACACATTGTTGTCAAACGGGGCGTACTGGTGCTCCAGCGCATCCACCATGGCCTGCGGGAAATGCCATTTGCGGGCCAGACCGGCACCCACTTGGGCGTAGCAGTAGCCTAGAAGGCGCCGCTCGGCCCTGGCGCGTTTCGGGCTCAGCGGGTCACAGTCCTTGTCCAGTAGCGCGGCTTTTTCCGGGACGCCCAGGTGAATGGCCAGTTCGCCGATGCCGTGAATCAAGCCGCAGGTAAAGGCGGCGGCCTGGTTTTGCCGCACCACACCCGCCAGTGAGCGGGCGAGCCTGGCCACGTTCAGGCTGTAGTCCCAGAACTGATGCAGCTGCATGCCCGGGACGGTCTTGATGGAACTGGACGAAGCAGCGTCCTGCGCCATGGCGCGAACGTGCTGCAGTTTGAGCAACGCCAGCGCTTCAGACACACTGTTCACCTTGCCCGACATCTTGAAATAGCCCGAGTTGGCCAGCTGCAACACCCGCACGGTCAGTGCGGGGTCGGTGCTGATGACCTGGTTGACCTTTTTCAGGTCAGGTTTGTCCAGCTTGAGCTCACTGAGCAGCACTGCCGCCACTTTGGGAATGCTCGGCAGAGCAATCTGCTGGGCCAGCAATGCGTTCAAGTCCATGAATCAACGTCCCGTCTAGGTTATTTTCCTGCCTGACGTTTACATCGACTCAACGGGGCCGGACTTTAGCGAACCCCTGTGAAACCGCCCAACCGGCTAGCGTTTCAGCTTGGCAAACGCCGACGCCATGGCCGATGAACCCATCGAGCCGCCCTCATCCCCGGTCCTTCCGGGCCGCCCGCGCTGCCCTTGCGGTGCGGCCTGGTAGCGGTTGTCCCCCGCCGACCGGTCCCCGCCGTCGCGCCGCGCGGGTGCCGCGCCGAGTTTCATCGTCAGCGCAATGCGCTTGCGGATCACGTCCACTTCCACCACCTGCACCTTGACGATATCGCCGGTTTTCACCACTTCGCGCGCATCGGTGACGAACTTGTGGCTGAGCTGGCTGACGTGAACCAGCCCGTCCTGGTGCACGCCCAGGTCAATGAACGCGCCAAAAGCCGCCACATTGCTCACCGTGCCCTCCAGCACCATGCCTTCCTTCAGGTCCTTGATGTCCTCCACACCGTCGTTGAAACGGGCTACCTTGAAGTCCGGGCGAGGGTCGCGGCCAGGCTTTTCCAGCTCGGTGAGGATGTCCTTGACGGTGATGACGCCGAACTTCTCATTGGCAAACAGCTCGGGTTTCAGCGTTTTGAGCATGTCGGCCCGGCCCATGATTTCGCCCACAGGCGTGCGGGTGTGGCCAATGATGTTTTCCACCACCGAGTAGGTTTCGGGGTGCACACCGGTCATGTCCAGCGGGTTGTCGCCACCGCGAATGCGCAGGAAACCGGCGCTTTGCTCAAAGGTTTTGGCGCCCAGCCCGGTCACCTGCATCAGCTGCTGGCGGTCCTTGAACGCACCATTGGCTTCGCGCCATCGCACCACGGCCTTGGCCACGCTGCCACTCAGGCCCGACACGCGGCTAAGCAGCGGCACGCTGGCCGTGTTCAGGTCCACACCGACCGAGTTCACGCAGTCTTCCACCACGGTTTCCAGACTGCGGGCCAGCTCGCTCTGGTTCACGTCATGCTGGTACTGGCCCACGCCGATGGATTTGGG
>ERZ795061.4228-NODE-4228-length-12194-cov-4.917621_pt1 | contig 12194 bp, 9 predicted proteins | sample MGYA00375145_ERZ795061 | MGnify/ENA primary metagenome ERZ795061 (study PRJEB30190, sample SAMN05720144) | anaerobic digester metagenome | isolation source: active sludge of municipal wastewater-treating anaerobic digesters | place: USA | collected 2014-12-22 ... | reverse complement strand
GTATCATGGCGGATCTCGGTGTCAGCAGCCATCAGTTTGATGAAGCGGAAAGAGGTTTTTCAATCCGCCAGAATGCAGCAATGGATATGCGGATGGATCAGCGGCAGACCCTCACAGCCTTTGACCTGGTGAATACCTATACTGAACAACGATTGCACAAACTCTTTGAACAGTACGGCGAAGTCACCAATGCAAAGACCCTGGCCAGGAAGATCGTTGAAGTCCGCCATACCACATCGCTCCAAACCATCGACGGTTTCAAAAATGCCATCCGGGAAACAGTTAAAGGAAATCCCAACAAGTACTTTGCCCAGGTTTTCCAGGCTCTGCGAATTGAAGTGAACGACGAATTAGGTGCATTGAAAGAACTATTGCAGCAGATCCCATCCTTGTTAAAACCTGGTGGCAGAGTGGCCATCATCACGTTTCATTCCCTTGAGGACAGACTGGTAAAGAATTTTTTCCGCCGCGGTTCATTCGATGAACCGGAAGAGAACCCCTTTATCAATACGGAAACAAAAAATGAACTGCGCATCATCACCAAAAAACCGGTGACAGCTACGGCAGAAGAAATGAAACGTAACCCCAGGTCCAGAAGCGCCAAACTACGTGTGGCAGAAAAGGCCTGATGAAAAAGATAGAAGACAGTAAATATAGAAGCAAAAAAAACGGAAAGTCTATATCCCTTGATTGAACCAACGCCGGCATCCACCGGAACGATGAAAAACCACCCATTATCTTAAAGATGAACGAGCAGATGAATCAATCCGAAAAAAATGTTCCGGTAGCGGCAGATCCCGAAGCGGGAAACAGCCGCCCGGAAACTACCCAACGTAACTGGAAACGCTGGCTCAATTACCAGTCAGTGGTAAAACAAGTACCCTTTTTCCTTTTCCTGGCCCTGCTGGCCGTGATCTATATCTATAATGGTCACTATGCAGATAAAACCATCCGCAATATCAACCGGACCAGCAAAGAAGTAAAGGAATTACAATACGAATACATTGATGTGAAAGGACAGGTGATGGGACAGAGCAAGCAAAGCGAGCTGGTAAAGGCAGTAGAACCACTCGGTCTGAAAGAATTAACCGGAACACCGGTGGTGCTGAAAGACAGTGTTTCTGCCAACTAAAACGAACAATCCGTTTCTCTCTAACCGGAATAATTCCGGGACCACATAGAGAAGCGCAACAACTAAAAAATCAGCCGGTATCCGAACAGTACCGGCAGATACGCGAACAAATTGGACGTTAAGAAGGACATATTGTGGCGGGTGTACGTCAGCTTTCTCGGTATTACCGTGTTAAGCCTGTTCGTACTCGGGAGAGCAATCTACATACAGCGTTTCCAGGGAAATCACTGGCGCAGTATGAGCGACAGCCTCCACAGGCGATTTATCCCCCTGACTGCAGAGCGTGGCAGCATCTTCAGTGAAGATGGCCAGATGCTCAGCACCTCCATCCCCATTTTTGATATTTATATGGACATGCAGGCCGATGGCCTTCGTGAGAAAAAAGGAAAACGCTTTTATGAGCAGGTGGATTCTTTTGCCTTTGCCATGTCCGCCTATTTCGGCGATAAAAAAGCCGGACAGTATAAAAAAGAACTGGTACAGGCCTATAATAAAGGAGACCGTTATTTCCCGCTGAAGAAAAAACTCGGCTTTGAAGATTACAAAGCCTTTCGTGAATTTCCATTGGTCAGACAGGGCCGCAACAGAAGCGGGGTGATTACCGAAGTAAACAGCAAAAGACTCCTGCCCTTTGGTATGCTGGCTAACCGTACCATCGGATTATCACGCGAACATATTGCCAGCGATGGTCAGGCTAAAAAGCAAAACGTAGGACTTGAAAAAAGTTATGATTCCCTGCTGAGTGGCCACGATGGACAAAAACTGGTTCGCTTTATTGCTGGTGGAACGGCTATTCCGGTTGAAGGCACACAAACAGATCCGGTCAATGGAAAAGATATTTATACCACCATTGATGTCAATATCCAGGATATCACCGAAACAGCACTGCTTCGAATGATGCAGCAATGTGAGGGTCCTTATGGTACGGCCATCGTGATGGAGACTACTACCGGAAAAATCAGGGCCATGGCCAACCTGGGTCGCCGGCCCGATGGCAGTTACTGGGAAGATGATAACTATGCCCTCCGTGTTACGGAACCCGGCTCTACCATCAAACTGGCTACCTTATTATCTGTTCTGGAAAAAGGCTCCAGCGATATTAATGATATGGTTCATGTGGGAAGTGCCGGCCGCATGGAAGTGGCTCCGGGTAAAGTGGTGGTGGATGCAGAAAGACATAATGAACCCGATCTGTCAGTGAAAGGATGCTTTGCACACAGCTCCAATGTGGGTATGAGCAAACTGGCATATAAAGCATTTGGAAAAAATCCGGGTGAGATCAAAAAATATTTTTCAAAGTTCAGACTGGACCAGCGGTCTCCCATCGATCTCAGTAACCTGCCCAAACCAACCATGGCCCCGCTTTCTACCGAAGGTGGTGAAGCCGGACTGGGTAATATGCTCTGGATGAGTTTTGGTTATGCCATACAGGTGAGTCCCCTGCATACACTGAGCTTATATAATGCGGTAGCCAATAACGGAAAGATGATGAAACCTTTCCTGGTCAACAGTGTGGAACAAAGTGGCGTACTGATTAAAAAAATGGAACCCACGGTGCTCGATGAACAGATCTGCAAACCGACTGTCATCAAAGCAGCAAGGGAGGCCATGGAAATGGTGGTGACAGAAGGCACAGCCAAAAAAGCACTGAAGGATCTTCCATTTGCTGTTGCCGGTAAAACCGGTACGGCCCATGTATCCGATGGGGCCATCAAATATGCGCATGGTGTTTACCAGGCCACTTTCGTAGGGTATTTCCCGGCAGACAAACCACAGTTCACCTGTATCGTGGTAATCCGTACCAAACCACATGCGGCTTCGCATTATGGAGGAACACTGGCGGCTCCGGTATTCAAAGAAATTGCTACCAAGCTCTATGCGATGTATGTAGAAAAGAAAACCCCTTCCGGTTTTGCAGCTGCAAAAGACAGCGCCATGTATTACTACGCTGGTGCTGCTGCAGATATCAGGAATATCCTGCAAAAACTGCAGGTGAAGTATACCGATTCAGCGGCAAATCAAAACTGGACTTCCGTTTATGCCCGGAACGACCAGCCCCTGGTAAAACCAGTAATGGTACGGGAAAAACTAATGCCGAATGTGCGTGGTATGGGATTAAAAGATGCATTGAATCTGCTGGAAAATATGGGATTGAAAGTATCGGTAAAAGGGAAAGGAAAAGTAGCAGTTCAATCGATATCACCGGGTACACAACTGGCTAGGGGTGTAACCGTGGTACTGGAACTGAGTTAATTGATTAATGAATTAAAGTGTAAGACTGGCGTGTTATTGCAGGATGTACTATATAAAGTGCCGATCAGACGGATAACAGGAAGCACGGCAGTGGAAATAAATGATGTGCAGATTGATTCGAGGAAGATAAAAAAAGGGGCAGCATTTGTGGCTGTAAAGGGTGTAGCGGCAGATGGGCACCAGTTCATTGATAAGGCAATTGAAAACGGAGCGGTCGTAGTGGTTTGCGAAACAATCCCCGACATGGAGCAGCAGGATGTGCTGTATGTACAGGTGGAAAACAGCGCAGCTGCAGCAGGGTATATGTCGCACAATTTTTTTGGTAAACCATCAGAAGCAATGAAGCTGGTGGGAGTGACAGGTACCAACGGCAAAACAACGATCGCTACAATATTATACAAGCTCTTTACAAGATTGGGATATACCTGCGGTTTGATCAGCACGGTGGAAAACAGGATCGGGACTTTAACGGTTCCGGCCACACATACCACACCGGATGCAGTGAGTCTGAACCACCTGCTGAAGCAGATGCTGGAGGAAGGTTGCAGCCATGTATTCATGGAAACCAGTTCACATGCCCTGCACCAGCACCGGGTAACAGGGTTGCAGTACACCGGCGCGCTGTTCAGCAATATCACCCACGATCACCTGGACTATCATCAAACCTTTGATGAATACATCCGGGTGAAGAAATCCTTCTTTGATGGATTGTCATCCACCGCATTTGCCATCAGCAATGCAGATGATAAAAGAGGAACGGTGATACTGCAGAATACGGTGGCCAGAAAATATTTCTACAGCCTGCGCAGCTTGGCAGACTTCAAAGGAAAGATCCTGGATAACAGCCTGAGCGGATTAATGATGACGGTGAATGATGTAGAAGTGCATTTCAGACTGATCGGGGAATTCAATGCCTACAACCTGCTGGCCGTGTACGGAGCAGCGATTTGTCTGGGAGAAGAAAAACAGGAAGTGCTGACGGCCCTGAGCGAACTGAGTGGTGCGGAAGGAAGATTTGATTTTCTGATCTCTCCGAAAGAAAGGCTGATGGCGATTGTAGATTATGCCCACACACCGGATGCCCTGATCAATGTGCTGGCTGCGATCAAGAAACTGAGGAAAGGGATAGAACAGGTGATCACCGTAGTGGGTGTGGTGGAGACCGGGATAAAACAAAAAGACCACTGATGGCGGCCGTTGCCTGTGAACATAGTGATAAAGCCATTTTCACCAGTGATAACCCGCGGACAGAAGACCCGGCGCAGATCATTCGTGATATGGAAGAAGGACTGGCACCGGCCTATAAAAGAAAGTATATCTCAATCGTGGACAGAAAGGAAGCCATTAAAACGGCAATCAGTCTGGCCCAACCGGATGATATCATTCTCATTGCAGGCAAGGGCCATGAGAAATACCAGGAAATAAAAGGAGTGAGAAATCACTTTGACGATAAAGAAATAGTACAAGAAATTTTTGAACTCTTGGATAAATAAGTAAGACCAACACCAACCAGTATGCTGTATCATTTATTCCATTGGCTGAACGAAGAAGGGTACCGGTTCCCGGGGAGCCGCCTTTTTGAGTTTACCACCTTCCGGGTGTTGCTGGGAATACTGATGTCGCTTTTCATCACTACTTATTATGGCAAGAAGCTGATCAAATTTCTGCAGAAGAAACAGATCGGGGAAAGTATCCGGGAAGAAGGACTGGCCGGACAGGAAAGCAAGGCCGGTACACCTACCATGGGCGGACTCATTATCATCCTTGCGATTGTTATTCCAACCTTACTGCTGGCTGATCTCACAGAAATCTACATACAGGTAATGCTGGTGAGTACGATCTGGATGGGCGCCATTGGGTTTATTGATGATTACCTGAAACTGAGAGGCAAGCGGCTGGCCCAGCAAAAGGGGGAAGTATATAGGAAAACCGGAAAGGACGGACTGGCGGGTTGGTTCAAAATACTCGGACAGGTAGGATTGGGTATCCTGGTAGGGGCCACCTTGTATTTCAACAGCGATGTAAAAATCTGGAGAGAGTATGTGGGCACTAATCCGAAAGCGGACTCTACCGTGTTTGAAAAACAGATCAATGGCAAACCAAAATATTTTGTCGAATCCAAGCAGGTAATCACAACGATTCCTTTTGTTAAAAATCACGAATTTAATTATTCGAAACTCTTACCTGCATCATGGAGAGATTATACCTGGATCCTGTATATCCTGGTCGTGATCTTTATTATCACGGCAGTTTCCAACGGATCCAATTTAACGGACGGACTGGATGGACTGGCCACGGGTACTTCCGCCATCATCGGATCCTTACTGGGCATATTTGCTTATGCCAGTGGTAACCTGGTATTCGCTGATTACCTCAATATCATGTACATCCCGGGCTTGAGTGAATTGTCTATTTATATCGCTGCATTGATCGGGGCCTGTATCGGTTTCCTCTGGTACAACTCATATCCGGCACAAATATTCATGGGTGACACAGGTAGCCTGATGCTGGGAGGTGTGATTGCATCCCTGGCCATTATTGTGCACAAAGAATTACTGATCCCTATTTTCTGCGGAATCTTTTTTGTGGAATCGCTGAGTGTGATGCTGCAGGTAGGGTATTTCAAATATACGAGGAAGAAGTACGGCACCGGAAGAAGGGTATTCCTGAAAGCTCCGCTTCACCATCATTACCAGGTGAAGGGCTATCATGAAGTGAAGATTGTAACCCGGTTCTGGATTGTAACGGTACTGCTGGTACTGCTGAGCATTGTAACACTGAAATTAAGATAAGGACTAAGAACGATAGAACGGCATTAGAACAGATTCGAACGGCTTACTGAAAAACCCATATCCAATCCTATTGATGGCCATTCCAATAACTATGGCTTTTTGAACACCAGATTGTGGTGCAGTTGTATTGAAACTAATACTTGTGAAGAACCCAATTCCGTACACTCCTTTTGAAAACAAAGGCGGCAACGCATTATGGACAAATTGTTTGTCATACTCGGAGGCGGTGAAAGTGGGGTAGGTGCCGCACTGCTCGCTAAAAAACAGGGATACAATGTATTTGTATCAGACGGAAGTTCTTTGAAGAATGAGTATCGTACCGAATTACAGGAAGCCGGTATTGCTTTTGAAGAAGGCATGCATACGGAAGAAAAAATCCTGCAGGCGGTGGAAGTGATGAAGAGCCCGGGTATTCCGGAGAAAGCCCCGATCGTCAAAAAGATCAGGGCCAAAGGAATACAGGTGATCAGCGAAGTAGAACTGGCTTACCGCTACAAGGGCAATAGCCGGATCATTGCGATCACCGGCAGTAACGGTAAAACCACGACCACAGCACTGACCTGGCATATCTGCAAAGAGGCCGGACTGGATGCCGCCCTGGTGGGAAATATCGGAGATTCTTTTGCCAAACAAGTGGCACTGGATCCCAAACCACTGTATGTAGTAGAGGTCAGCAGTTTTCAGCTGGATGATATCGTGACCTTCAGACCGGATGTAGCCATCCTCACGAATATCACAGAAGATCACCTGGACCGGTACGACTACCAATTCGAAAATTATATACGGAGCAAATTTCGTATAACAATGAATCAGCAGGAAGATGATTATTTCATTTACTGCGCGGATGACGAGACAACCATGAAATATTTAAACAGCCCAAAACAAATCGGATTCAATATTCACGCTAACCAACTGCCAATAAGTATGAAAAAGGAATTACCCAACGGAGCATTTATCAAAGACGGAGATATGTATGTAAGAACAGGACAGGATTTTACCAGTATGAGTGTTTTTGATTTTGCCCTCAAGGGAAAACATAATCACTACAATACAATGGCAGCCTGCGTAGCCGCCACTACCCTGGATATCCGCAAGGAAAAAATCAGAGATGCCGTGCAGAATTTTCAGGCACTGGAACACCGGATGGAACATGTGGCCACGGTGAGAGGGATTGAATTTATCAACGACAGCAAAGCAACGAATGTGAACTCTACCTGGTATGCATTGGAAAGCATGACCAAACCCACCGTACTGGTATTGGGTGGTGTAGACAAGGGAAATGATTATTCCCTGCTGGCTGACCTGGTGAAGGAAAAAGTAAGAGCGATCATTTGCCTCGGCAAGGATAACCAGAAAATTCATGAAGCCTTTGATGGTATCGTGAGCAATGTGGTAGATACTGCCAGTGCCCTGGAAGCTGTTCAGGCTGCGTTTCACTATGCCAGCAAAGGCGATGTAGTGTTACTAAGCCCTGCTTGTGCCAGTTTTGATTTGTTTAAAAATTATGAAGACAGAGGAAATCAGTTCAAAAAAGCAGTGAGAGAACTTTAATCAATGGATGCAGTACGCGAAATACGAGCTAACGATTGGCGGAACAGCCTGAACCCGAATCACCTGATCAGTAAAACGAAAGGTGACAAAGTGATCTGGGCCCTGGTGGTATTGCTGGCCCTGGTATCATTACTGGCGGTGTACAGTGCTACCGGTTCGCTCGCGTATAAAAATTACAGAGGCAATACCGAAATCTATCTGTTCAAACAGATCGTATTCATCTTCGCCGGGATCATGGTGATTTATTTCGCTCACCTTGTGAATTATACTTTCTATTCGCGTGCAGCCAAAATCATATTCCTCTTATCACTTCCCTTACTGTTTTACACATTATTCTTTGGTGTAAAAATGAATGAGGGAAGCCGCTGGATCCGCCTGCCATTAATCAATATGACGATGCAGACTTCGGATCTCGCCAGACTGGCCCTGTTCATGTACCTGGCCCGCCTGCTGAGTAAGAAACAGGATGTGATCAAGGATTTCAAAAAAGGATACCTGCCGGTGATTGCACCCGTAGCTGTAACCTGTGCATTAATTGCTCCGGCAAATTTGTCCACAGCTTTATTACTGGGAGCCAGTTGTATGATGCTGCTCTTTATTGGTAGGGTAAGTACCAAACATATTCTGATGACTATCGGACTGGCGATGATACCATTGGTATTCCTGGTATCGGCTGCAGTGATCCGGCATGGAAAAGCAACTGCTGATGAAGCGGTGGTTAAAAAATCTTCTTCCACTTTAACGGGTCGGGTAGATACCTGGATCAGCAGGGTAGAAGCATTTATCTATGGCAGCAAAGATGCAGTAGACAATGATGCTTACCAGGTAAACCAGGCCAAGATCGCTATCTCCAGAGGCGGTGTATTCGGGGTGGGTCCTGGTAATAGTACCACCAGAGATTATTTGCCGCAGGCCTATAACGATTTTATCTATGCGATCATCATTGAAGAATATGGTTTGATGGGTGGCGCATTCATCATGTTTATTTATCTGGTATTCCTGTATCGCTGTATCCGGATTTATAAAAGATGTCCCTTTGCTTTTGGTGCATTCCTGGCACTGGGACTCAGTTTTACGCTGGCCATTCAGGCAGTGGCTAATATGGCAGTAACGGTCAACCTGTTCCCGGTAACCGGAGTAACCCTCCCGCTGGTGAGCATGGGTGGAACCAGTTTCATTTTTACCTGTCTGGCGATAGGAATTATTTTAAGTGTGGCAAGAAATGTAGAACAATTGGAAGGGAAAGCACCGGTGGTGTAAGTAATAACGTGAGCATGGCAAAAAGGATCATCATAGCAGGCGGTGGAACAGGCGGACATATTTTTCCGGCAATAGCTATTGCCAATGCATTGAAAAAAGAAGATCCGGATATCAATATCCTTTTTGTAGGGGCAAAAGGGAAAATGGAAATGGAAAAAGTGCCCCAGGCCGGATATGCGATCGAAGGATTGGATATCGCCGGATTCAACAGAAGCTCTTTGATAAAAAACATCGGACTGCCATTTAAACTGGTCAGAAGTTTCTGGCAGGTACGCCGCATTGTCAGTCAATTCAAACCGGATGCAGCTATTGGTGTGGGTGGCTATTCCAGTTTTCCTGTCTTGCGATTTGCACAGGCCAAAGGCATTCCGACTTTCATTCATGAGTCGAACTCCTTTGCAGGCAAATCGAATATCATGCTGGGGAAAAAAGCCACGCGCATTTTTACCGGCACCGAAGGAATGGAAAAATTTTTCCCGGCCAATAAAATCATGGTAACCGGAAACCCGGTAAGAGCAGCCATTTTAGCCGCTGCTGTTACAAGAGAAGAAGGTCTCCGTTTCTTTTCACTGGACAGCAGTAAAAAAACTGTGCTGGTGGTGGGAGGAAGCCTGGGTGCCAAATCAATCAATGAAGCCATTGATAAGGGACTGGACAAAATGCTGGAAGCTGGGTTACAACTGATCTGGCAAACCGGTAAACCTTATGCAGCAGCAGCTTCAGAAAGAGTAGCCGGAAAAAATGGCGTATGGGCAAATGATTTTATTACGCAGATGGAATATGCTTATGCAGCCGCAGATATTGTGGTGGCCCGGGCTGGTGCGATGACGGTGGCTGAATTATGCCTGGTGAAAAAGCCCGTGCTCTTTGTGCCATATCCATTTGCGGCAGAAGATCACCAGACCGTGAATGCCACACAATTGGTCAGCCAGCATGCAGCCCTGATAGTGAAGGATAGTGAGGCAAAAGAGAAACTGGTTTTCATGTCAATAGAATTGTCAAGAGATGAAGCCAAACAAGAGGAGTTGAAAAACAATATTGCAAGGTTGGCCATAACCGATGCAGATACCAGGATTGCAAAAGCCATACTGGAGAGTGTAAAATAAATAAAGGATTGAATCAGTATTATCCGATAAAAAAATATTCAGCCGGGGCTTTTTCAGGAGCCGGTGAAACGAACATACGAGCTAATACTGTCCTTATGAATACCCCCTTTAGGGGAATGGAGAACCTGGATGAAGTGTATTTCATCGGTATCGGAGGAATCGGGATGAGTGCCATTGCCCGGTTCTTCAAAGAAGGAGGAGTGAAAGTGAGCGGGTATGATAAAACTGAAACGGCACTCACCAAAGAACTGGTGGCCGGCGGTATCCCGGTTCACTATGAAGAAAATACGGACCTGATACCAAAGCAACCGGGTCTGGTGGTTTATACCCCTGCGATTCCTGAGCAACACCAGGAGCTGCAGTTTTACCGGGAGAAAGGAATTGAAGTAGTGAAAAGAAGTGATGTGTTGCAGTTAATCAGTAAAAGCTCTTTTAATATATGTATTGCCGGTACTCATGGTAAAACAACCATTACAACCATGGTGGCACACCTGTTCCGCGACAGTGGATTCGGGTGCAATGCTTTCCTGGGTGGTATTGCCGTAAACTATGGTACCAATTTCTGGAGCAGTCCGAAAAATGTTTGTGTGATAGAAGCGGATGAGTATGACCGCAGTTTTTTGAAACTGGATCCCGATATCGCCATCATCACGGCCATGGATGCCGATCATTTGGATATCTATGGAACAGCCGCAGCGATGGAAGATGCTTTTATCGGATTCAGTGAAAAAATCAGGAAGGGCGGTATTCTGATCAGGCAGTTTGGATTGAAAAGGGGCAGGGAGCTGAAAGGCGAACAACAGGTTACTTACAGCCTGCAGAATGAAAATGCCGTTGCCTATGCTTCTAATATCAGAATGATGCAGGGTGGTTATGAATATGATGTAGTGATTGGTGAAGAGCGGATTGAAAAGATACGGTTGAATATGGGCGGGATGCACAATGTAGAGAATACAGTTGCCGCCATCACCGTAGCCAGTTCTTTGGGAATTGAACCTGACAGGATCAGGGCAGCTGTGGAAAGCTTCCGGGGAGTGAAACGCAGATTTGAATACCTCATCAAAAATGAAAGACTGGTATTCATTGACGATTATGCACACCATCCCGAGGAGTTGAAAGCATTGATCACCGGGGCAAAGACTTTATTTCCCCAGCGGAAATGCACCGTGATCTTTCAACCACATCTGTACAGCCGTACCAGGGATCTCGCAGACGGATTTGCCTCCTCGCTGGATCTGGCAGATGAAGTGGTCCTGCTGCCTATTTACCCGGCCAGGGAATTACCACTGGAGGGAGTGAATAGCAACATGATCCTGGATCAAATGAAAGGGGATTATAAATCGGTCATGGACAAACAGGAATTATTGAACTGGATCGCATCGGATTTCGCACAAACCGTGAACCGTGATTTTGGAGAAATATTGATCACAGCAGGGGCCGGAGATATAGATATGTTACTGGAGAATATCAAAGAGTCTTTAAAAAATGTATAGTGAACGCTAAAACAACGATAAGGAAAATTTTATTTGTAACGATCTGGCTTTGCATCGGTGGAGGCATGCTGACCTTACTGCTGGCTGCCATCAGCAGCAAGAAGAAAGGCGTATGCAGTGATTATGAAATCACGCTGAAAGGCCCGAAAAATAATTTCTTTATCAGCGAACAGGATGTGGAACAAATGCTGGCGAAAGCAGGCGCCGGTAAAATCAGGGGTGAAGCCATTGAGTCTTTCCGTCTGCACGAAATGGAAGAACTGCTGGAAAAAAATACCTGGATCAGTGATGCTGAGATTTATTTCGATAATAAACTGGTACTCCATGTAACGGTATCAGAAAAAGAACCAGTAGCGAGAATTTTTAGCACCAATGGAGACTCTTTCTATATTGATCAGACCGGGAAGAAAATGCCACTCTCCGATAAACTGAGCGCAAAAGTTCCTGTATTTACCGGCTTCCCGGATAAAAAGCGTTTATCCGTAAAAGATAGTGCCCTGCTGCAGGAAATCAGGGAAACTGCCCAGTTCATTCTGGCCGATTCATTCTGGCAGGCCCAGGTAGCCCAGGTTGATATCAATACAGAAGGCAATATGGAAATGATACC
>ERZ795061.4224-NODE-4224-length-12197-cov-6.264701_pt1 | contig 12197 bp, 12 predicted proteins | sample MGYA00375145_ERZ795061 | MGnify/ENA primary metagenome ERZ795061 (study PRJEB30190, sample SAMN05720144) | anaerobic digester metagenome | isolation source: active sludge of municipal wastewater-treating anaerobic digesters | place: USA | collected 2014-12-22 ... | reverse complement strand
CGTTCATGGTGGCTTCGGATGACATCCAGCACCTCTTCGGGAATGCCCGGAAATCCTCGCAGCATCTCCACGCCGAGATAGGGATGCAGTTGGTACTTCACATGTTCGGGTTCAGACCGGCGGGCGCGAGTTTCTAAAATATGACGCGGGATCCGTCGCTCTCCGATGTCGAGTAACAGCCCCGCCAGGCCGATCATCTGCAGCGTGTGCTGATCGATGCCAAATTGCTGGGCGACCATCATCGAAAGGGTCGCCACGTTCAGGGAATGGAGGACGGTCGCATCCTCGATATCTTCAGGGTCGAAGGCGCTGGCCACGGTGCCGGCGGCCTGGGTATTGGTTAATAACGTGCTGATCCCGCCGATCATGGTCTCGGCAGAACGCATGCCTTCCTCGGATCCGCTGGTGAGCGCGTCCATCATCTCCCCGGTGGTGCCGAGCATCTGGCGATAGGTTTCCGAGGCCAGCTCTACGGCCTGATGATAGTCGCCATGCGTGGGAAGCTCTTCATCCGTGGGAGCAGCAGGTGTCTTGCCAGCGGTCTCGTCAGGAGTCGAGTCCGTCGCTGGTTCGGCATTGTCGGTCGATATCGGAGCGGGTTCGCCTGCTGTTCCGTCCGTTTCCGCTTCCGGATCCGGATCTGATTCTCGCGGGTAAATGAGGACGGTAGGAAGGCCAAGTCCCTTAATCGTGGCAATCTGACTTTCAGAGCTCAGTTTGAATGAACGTCGCGGGAAAGGATGTCTGAACCAGCCGCAATTCAGGTCAACATACATCCCCACACGAAGGTGCTCAGGACTGAGCGTTCGTGCGCCAGACTTGTCGAGTTTCCTGGAATCGTCGGTGTTGGTTGTGGCCATGGCCATGATTGCTCAGAGATAGGCAGGGGATCACTCTATACGGTACGTACTTCGGCTATGGCCTGTATCGGAGACCGGCAGAGGAAACTTGAAAAAACGAGAGGATATCCCTGTGTGGCTACCAGATCATGTTGTAGGAGACACGGAGAAAATTCTAGGGCTGTGCAAAGTGTGATGGGTATGTGGTGAGTTAGAAATAGCTCGTGATATTAGCATGTTACGGAGTTAACCTTGAGTTATTGTGGAGAGGTGAATTGCGCGACGACTCGCGCCTCGAGCAGCCGAATGAATTCCTGGCAGGCCGTTCGGATACGAGTGGGGTCGCGACGCAGGTCGCTGCCAAGCACGAAGAGCACGTCGGTTCCGTAGAGTGCGAGCATCTCATGGATTCGTGACGCGCTCATCTTCCCGGCGGCGGAGGGAAAGATCGGAGGACAGGGGCCCAAACGGTTTCGGCAGGCGAGCGCAATGTCGTGACAATCCTCTTCTGAGATCGGGAAATCCAATCCGAAGGTGGGATAGATCGAGACATCGGCACCGGCCAATCGGGGAAAAAGACCGAAGAGCACGGCAGGCGCGATGCCGCTGGCCGGATTGACGTAATGACTGCCTTGAAAGTCCGGATGCGCGATCAAGGGGAGTGACGGAGAAGGGAGGCGGGCCATCGAGCTGAGGGCGTCAAAGCCGGTCAGCCCTGGACAGAGTAGCAGTGCGCCGGCACCGGCGTTTTGCGCAAGGGAGGTCCGGTTGAGGAGCATGGGCCAGGGACCCGACACGTGAGGCGCGTAGAGGCAGCGTTTGCCCGTTTGTCTGGATGCCGTGGCAATGGCTTCGGCGCAACGGGTCACACGCTCCGCAAATGGACAGAACGGGTGATCACCGAGACTTTGATCGTCCTTAATCAGATCCACTTCGCCGAGTGCAAATTCGTAAGCCAGCTCGGCGAGGGCGCGGGGAGATAAGCCGAGTGGCTTCAGCACGGCGCAGACTAGAGGACGGGCATTAACTTCAAGTAGTGCGCGAAGTCCAGCGATTCCGAAACGCGGGCGGGCCATCCTGGCGAGGGCCTCATCCGGGAGCGCGAGGTTCGTGAGGCGGACGTTGTCTTGTAAGCCCGCCATACCGAAGCTCATGTGCAGAAGGGTGCCCATGGTTCCATCGAGCAGTTCAACCGGAAAGGTCAGCACCGCGCGGTAGATTCCATCCTTTAAGCTGTTCACGCCAACTACCTGGCCAAGCAGCTGGTCACGAATCGCCCCTGACGGAATCACATGGTCTGCAGCTTCGACGGTCTGATCGATACAGAGGAGGGCGGCCCGCCGCTGCGCGGCTTCCTTCGATCCGTGAATGTGATATTCAACTGAAAAGCGTTGACCGGAAAGATGAAGGTGGTGATCGGACATATCCGTTCCTTGCCCGTTGCACTGCCGAGGTGTGAGAGGGTACCGTAACTGCGCCCTGGAAGAAAGCGCCTGCGTTCAGTCACTGATGCGACGAGGAATCATGGCTCCAAAATCAAACTGTCTCTATCGGCTCCGGTTGTCGGCGCTGGCGGTCTGTACGGCGATGCAGTTATCGGCGGCAGGGTGGTGCTATGCCGGGGAGGCGGCACCACGCGTGCTCGACCTGACCTATCCATTTGATGATACGACCCAAGTCTGGCCCAGCAATCCTCCGTTTCATCGCGACTCCACTCAACGGGGCGGCACGGCCACCGAAGCCTGGTATGCCACCGGGCAGGTGGCGCTCTCGGAGCATGCCGGCACACACATGGATGCGCCTATTCATTTCGCGCAGGGCCAGGTGGGGATCGACGGCATTCCGGTCGAGCAGCTGATGGGGCCCGCGGTGGTCATCGATGTGCGCGCCGCGGCGTCCGCTGACCGTGACTATCGTCTGTCCACGAACGACATCCGTCGGTGGGAGGCCAGCCATGGGACTATCCCGGCCGGTGCCATTGTCATGATGCTGACCGGCTGGGGCGCCTATTGGCACGATCGTGCACGATACTTCGGCAGCGCGACCCCGGAGAGCGCGTCCACACTGCATTTCCCCGGTTTCTCAAAGGAAGCGGCGGAGCTGCTCGTCAAGGAACGGCACATTTCCGGAATCGGCATTGATACCGCCAGTATCGATTACGGGCCGTCTCAGGATTTTGTCGTGCATCGGATCGTGAATGCGGCAGGTCTTTATGGGCTTGAGAACGTGGCGGGGCTTGCAGAGGTTCCCGCGTCGGGCGCCAGGCTCGTGGCATTGCCGATGAAAATCGCGGGAGGCACAGGCGCGCCGGTTCGCATCATTGCGCTCCTTCCGCCGCGAGACGGCAAATGATGAATGAGACAAGCCGGTGTCGTCTCTATAGCGATTTCAACTGCCCGTTCTGTTATGCGATGCATGAACGGCTCTATGCGCTGGGTCTTATGGAGCAAGTCTCCTGGCACGGGGTGCAGCATGCCCCGCATTTGCCGCAGCCCATGGCCACATGGGCCGGGCACTTACAGGCGGAATTGAGGCAAGAGGTGGAGATGGTCCGGCGGCTTGCGCCCGAGCTGTCGATCTCACTGCCGGCGGGAAAGCCGAATACCGGATTAGCCATTACTGCGGCGGCGCGTGCGCTGCGTATAGATTCTTCGCGAGCCGATGAGTTTATTCGTTCGTTGTATCGCGCGTTCTGGGTGAACGGCGCGGATCTCTCCGATGAACACCTGCTGCGGCTGGAAGCGGAACGCCACGGGTTTGCAGGAACAGCCCTGCTTGGTCCGGCTGCGCCTGCCGTAGATTTCGTGGTGCACGAATGGGGCGAGGGATGGGAAGAGGCAGACCATCAGGGCGTACCGCTGTTGCAACGGGCGGACAACCGGCTGTTGGTCGGGCTGGTTCCCGAGGAGACCCTCAAGCAATTCTTCACCGGCGTGTAGCCCTCGCCTCCCGTATGAACGAGAGCCCCGCCAACCACGATGCGTCTTGCATCTGTGCCGCTTCCTGACCTGTCTCTCCGGGTCGCGCAAACTTCCGAATCAGTTTGTCAGAGTTCTCTCTCATGATATGAGTGGCCTATGGCAGGCGGCTCCCGTCCTGTCTCGCTACGTACTCACAGGAGTTCATCATGAAATCAATCTGCTCTTCTTTCGCCGTCGTCTTGCTTGCCGGGGTGTTGGCGCAGGCTCATCCGGCTCTGTTGCTGGCTGCGGATTCCGCGTCGAACGCCACGAAGTCTTCGACCGCTCCGGCTGAGGTGAAACCGGAAGACACCAAGACGGACATGTATATCAGCCTGTACGTGCAAGGCAGCCGGCCGCTGAATCGTCCGGCCCGGTTGCAGGAAGACCCGTTCACGAATACGGATGTTCAGGGCGGCTTGGGCGGCGGATTAAAGATCGGATTTTTCCCGGCATTTACTGGGCGGTATCTAGGGCTGGAAGCCGAACTATCGGGGCTCGACGGTAAGGTGAACGCGCCCACGGCGACGAGCGGGGGCATAACCAGGTCGACGAATTTTCGATTGCAATCGATCAACGTCATGGCCAACGTCCTGTTGCGCTATCCGGGGGAGACGATTCAGCCGTATATCGGCATCGGCGCGGGGTTGTCGGGTGGATTTGCCCGCGATTTGAATTTCCAGCACAGCACGATCGGGGTGGTGAATGAAAATGCCGCCGACGGGGCATTTGCCTACCAGTTGATCGGCGGCGTTCGCGCCAATGTCACGGACCGCTTGTTTCTCTTCACGGAGTACAAATATTTCGTGGCGAATTACCAGTGGGAGAGCGAATTTGCGAATGGCTCCCGGGGTCCCTCCTTCACGCTGAACTATCGCAGCCACATCATTGCCGGTGGGATTGGTGTGACGTTCTAATCAGCCTGTCCATGCTTGCAGGTCGCCGTCTTGGAGGCATAAGATGAGGCATCGCATCCAGGCGCATCTCGCAGCATGGAGGAAATGCGGTGTTCTGGGACCAGCGGCATTCGACGCAGAAACCAGACCGGCGCTGTTCGTTTTGCGGCAAGCCTCAAGATGCCGGCCGGACGCTCGTCACGAATTCAGAGCCGTTTTCCTGCACGTCCTGTCGCAACCCGGCAGCGGTGTCTATCTGTGAGGAATGTATTCAGCGCTGCTCCCTGTCCCTGGCCAAGAACAGACCTCCTGATTCCCAGACCTCAGCCTCGCCCCTTCCGCTAGTGATCCCGAAGCCGACGGATATTAAAGCCAAGCTCGACGAATATGTGATCGGGCAGGACCGCGCCAAGAAGGTCCTCTCCGTCGCCGTGCACAATCACTACAAGCGGATTGTGAATCGAGAGCGGCTCAAACACGTCGATCTCGAAAAAGGCAACATCCTCATGATCGGCTCGACCGGGACGGGAAAGACGCTGCTGTCCCAGACGCTGGCGCGTATCCTTCACGTGCCCTTTACCATTGCCGATGCGACGGCGCTGACGGAGGCCGGCTATGTAGGGGAAGATGTCGAGAACGTCGTCCTCAAGCTGCTCCAGAGTTGCGACTACGACGTGGCCCGCGCCGAAACCGGCATCATCTACATCGATGAGATCGACAAGATCAGCCGTAAGTCCGAGAATCCCTCACTGACGAGGGATGTGTCCGGCGAAGGGGTGCAGCAGGCGCTGTTGAAGCTGGTCGAGGGAACGGTGTGCAATGTGCCGCCGAAAGGCGGACGCAAGCACCCGGAGCAGGATTATATCCGCGTGGATACGACGAACATTCTCTTTATCGCCGGCGGGGCATTTGTCGGATTGGATGCTATGATCGCTCAACGGACGATGCCCAAGCGGCTGGGATTCGACGCCCTGGCCCCTGCCGGTGAACTGGATGGCCACAGCGAAGTGTTGCGCTGTGTACAATCCGAAGATCTGCTCAAATTCGGGCTGATTCCAGAATTTGTCGGTCGATTCCCGGTTCTGACGACCCTGACAGATCTCGATGTGCCGGCGCTGATTCGGGTTCTCAGCGAACCAAGGAACGCGCTGGTGAAACAATATCAGGCGCTGTTCGAGATCGAAGGCATTAACCTGCAATTTACCGAGGCTGCAATCAAAGCTGTGGCTCGCCGGGCAGCGGTGATGAAGACCGGCGCGCGGGCGCTTCGCACGATTCTCGAAGAGGTGATGCTCGACCTGATGTATGACGTGCCGGCGTTACACGGCGTCAAGTCCGTCGTGATTACCGAAGAAGTCATTGCCGGCATCGGGCAGCCGAAGATTCTCGCCTGACAGTCGCACACGACAACCATCGATTCTTGATCGTTCCTCCACCTGCGGACACACCATTCCTCTCGCGCCGATCTCACTGATGGAAGGCGCGCCCACGCTCCGGGTACTCAGCACGTGCCGCTCAGGCTGCGTGCCTGACACGCGTTTCGCCCGAGGCGGTATCAAACGAGTGCCCTGTAACAGATGCCGAGCTGATGCGTCGTCTCTCGGACTCGCTCTCGCCCGCCATGGACCAGGCAATCAGCCAGACTAGCGCGATCATCGTTCCGACACCGATAATCTCGACTTCCATGTGGCACCTCCGTGGATCGAACAACAGATTGTTGCACGGACGCGAAGAGGGTCCTCGTTGGATGCGGCAGCTATGGCGCCTCTCTTCCATGAGCTGTCGGCTTGCGACGGTCTTAGGCAGCCTGACGCGAGCCTGTCGATGCGGACCCGGCCGCCTGATTCGACTCATCACACTGATTTTCCGGCGCGTTGAGCGAATCGCTCTGTGCGCCATACAGAATGTCGATGCAGACAAACAGCGTTCCTACCATCGCCAAGAGACCGGTCACGATTCCCCAATAGACGGCTGACATAGGTCACGCTCTCGCGTGGATATCACGCGAGTCCTCTTTGCGCCCGCCGCTGTTCCTACGTGCAAAGCCTTCTGCCGATGGAGGGGACGCGAGCGCGTAAGGATGCGTTGGGTGGAAGCTTGCAACTGGGCGGTTTGAAGAGAAGCGGTTCGATTGGAGAGCAGGGTACACCTGCCATGTTCATCCTGTGGGATCTGCGCTCCAAGGAAGAACATCGCTCCGACCTCCGAAATGAGGCGGATTGTGAACCAGAAATGTATTCTATGCCCCGCTTGTACCTTGGTCAAGTTCCGGCAGGGCGACCATCAGCGCAGGACGTACGAGTTAGATCACGTCATCATTGGCGAGTGGGGGGGATAGGGGAGTGCGTGAGGATTTGAATCGCAGACTGAATTCCTGCTGGTCCGCATCAGGGGAGAAGCGAAACGACCCTTCGGCGCTCATGTGTTCCTGTGATCGGGACTTGCCGTGAGGAAACAGTTTGAGCCGAAATTCTCCCGCCTGTTGCTGCGACGAACCCTCGCCCGGCAGATTGCCTTCCACCTCGATGTATTCCTGCAATGTGGAGAGGGCCTGGTTGTAAAGATTGTGTAGCAGGTCTTGTGGAATGACGTGGTCGAATAACTCGTGGGCCTGCGGGCCCTGCCCCTCTGCTGCAGCTACAACAGGGACCTCTGCCGTGACGAGCATGGATGCCGTCATGAAGACTGTGGCGATCAGCCCTATCCGCATGGCCTCAGTCTATCGGAGGGAGGAAAAGCCGGTCAAGGTGCGCGGAAGATCTGTCGGCGCTGGATGGAATGGTTGATGTAAGAGAGAGAGTTAACAGCGCGACAGCAGTTTGTCATTGCGATTCCACTGCGACACCGTTCCGCTCGTATCGGTCAGTTCCATTTTATCCTGGGACAACACTCGGATGGAGAGTGGCGGCGTTTTGCCTTGCGGGACGACTAATCGAAACCGGTCTTGGTCTTGCTCGATGCGGCCGGTCTGCGACGTCGCTCTGAAAAATTCGGAAACATTGGCTGCCGTAATCGTCCAGACAAAATCTTCCTGCCGATCGACAAATTTTGAGGACCCTTCCCATGTGCCTACCAGGGATGGTTCAACCGCCGGAAGCCGTTTGACGGCGACCTTCCTCGGAATCGCCGTGAACGATTGCCAGAGGAGCGGATCGAATTTGGTCGGCCCTTGGTTCTTCGCCAGCTTGTCCCAGGTCACGTTTAAAATACCGGTGGTGGAAAACCGGTCGCTGCCGGCTACTTGATAGGTGCCGTGCAAAATCTCCTGGAAGGATTCGGCCTCCCAGCGTCCCCGGTCCGCGATGATCGTGCCCGGCATGACCACCGCAGTCGTCATTGACCAGGTGCCGCGTTCGTTCAGTGTCAAATGACCCTTACCGTACATCATGCCCACGGGCATGCAGCCGTACCATTCGCCGGCCCATTGCGACGGAGTGCCTGTGATGCCCGGTTCTGCCGCAGCCGCTGGAGTCGTACGAAGCGGTGCACCGAGCCTAGTCGCGGCGACCTTCGCCAGGTTGGTGACTGCCGCTTGCGGATTGGCCTGTTTGGGGGACGTGAGCGAGAGCGTGACCAGCGCGTCAGATTTTAGAAACGTCAGCTGAATGCCCCCGATGGGAGAGCGCAGCGTGAACGCGCCATCTCCAACACCAGGCACCGGCTGGTGGCCGGCTTTTGTGCGCTGATCCTGAAACACACTCTTGCGATCCCCCTCTGGACCGGCGTTCAGTTCGACCATGACCGTCTCTTGTGGATTCCGCTTGGCCTGATAGAGACATTGCCGATCATTCTGGCGCAGGCCCGGCGTGACGGGCGTGCCGATGGCAAATTCGACCTCGGCCTCCGTCACGATGAGACAGGCATTCAGATTGTTCGAAATGACGTCATTGGATTGGGAACAGCCGAGCACCGTGACCCCCATCAAGAGGGCGGCAAACGCTGGGCGCAGTGAGGGGAAGAAAGCCATAGAGTAGGACAGTCTAGGAGTGTTCAGCGACAAATTGCAAGGTGCGACCAGGCACTCGATGGGACGAGGAGGATGACAGAAATCGGAGTGGCACTCTGCCGTATCCTATCGACCTGTCCGGTGCGGCATTCAAGCGGGAATGAATTTTAACGAGACGCCGTTGATGCAGTAGCGCAATCCCGTTGGCTTAGGACCATCGTCAAAAATATGTCCTTGATGGCCACCGCAGCGCGCGCAGTGCACTTCGACCCGCGTCATAAAGAACTTGCTATCGGTACGCGATTCAACGACCTTCGGATCAATGGGCTGCCAGAAGCTAGGCCAACCGGTGCCGCTATCGAATTTATGCGCCGACGAATAGGCGGGCAGGTCACAGCCGGCGCAGTGATACACGCCGGTTTGGTGATTGTCATGGAGCGGACTCGTGAAGGCCCGTTCCGTATCCTCATGCCGCAAGACTTGATAGGCGGCGCTGGATAAGAGCTTCTTCCATTCCTCGTCGGGCTTGGACACCTTCACGATCGGTCCGATCTCGATGTTCGATGGCATGGATCGTCTCCTTTGCCGGTTTAAGTGAGGCGCGCATCAACTCGGTGACGTGTTCATCCTGACATAGGTCTTTACGGAAGGGCAAGGCGATCGGATGGGTGAACCGGCCGCCAAATTGCGCAGGAGTACGCCGGCAGGGGGATGAGTTGATGAGCGGGCCCCGGCTTCTCAGCCGGGGCCCGACAGTTTACGATGCGGTGGACGTGGCCACGGGTTCGTGTCTTTCCGCCGAGTCCGCATCATGGTTAAAGGCCGCCGGCAGAACTTCTTCGATCCGTTCGACCGGAATGACCGTCAGTTCATCGCGAACTTCCTGCGGCACCTCTTTCAGGTCCTTCTCGTTGGCCTTCGGGAGAATGATCCGCCTGATGCCGGCGCGATGGGCGGCCAGCACCTTCTCCTTGATCCCGCCGACCGGTAACACCAGCCCTGTCAGACTGATCTCGCCGGTCATGGCCGTGTCGCTCCGGACCGGTTTGCCGACATAGGCCGAGGCCAGGGCGGTCGCCATCGTAATACCGGCCGAGGGGCCGTCTTTGGGGATGGCGCCGGACGGAACGTGAATGTGCACGCCGTTCCGTTTGAAGCGTGAGATATCCAATCCCATGCTTTCCGCGTGCGACCAGAGGTAGCTGCGCGCCGCGCGAGCCGATTCCTGCATCACATCTCCCAACTGTCCGGTGAGCGTCAACTCATGGCTGCCGGGCAGCAGGGTCGTTTCGATATAGAGCACGTCGCCGCCTGTCGGCGTCCAGGCCATGCCGGTAGCAACACCTGCCGGCAGATTCTTGCGCGCCTCTTCCGGCTGGAATCGTTCCTGCCCCAGCCATTCGTCCAGGAGCGGTTGGGTGATCTCGACCGGCGCAGCCGGGGAATCGGCAGGCCGATCGGCAAAGGTCACCGCCACTTTTCGCGTAATGCGGCCTAACATCTGTTCCAGTTGGCGCACACCGGACTCCCTGGTGTACCGGCCGATAATGTGGTCGAGCACGCTGTCAGGCAAATTCACTTCTTCAGCCTTCAGACCGGCTTCTTTCAGCCGTCTCGGCCAGAGATACCGCAGGGCGATCTCCCGTTTTTCCCGCTCGCTGTACCCGTTCACCCGGATAATTTCCATACGGTCGAGCAACGGCTGCGAGAGCGTCTCCAGCGTATTGGCTGTCGTAATGAAAAAGACCTTCGACAGGTCGAACGGCAGATCGAGATAGTGGTCGCGGAACGTATGGTTCTGCGCGGGATCCAGAATCTCCAGCAAGGCTGCTGCCGGATCGCCTCGGAAATCGCGGCCCAGCTTATCGACCTCGTCCAGCATGATGACCGGATTGTTCACACCGGCTCGCCGCATGGCCTGGATGATGCGTCCGGGCAAGGCGCCGACGTAGGTACGGCGGTGACCGCGCAATTCGCCTTCGTCATGCAACCCGCCGAGGCTGAACCGTTCGAAGGTCCGACCCATGGACTTGGCGATGGATTGCCCTAAGCTGGTTTTCCCCACGCCGGGAGGACCGACCAGGCAGAGGATCGGCGCCTTGGCGGAGGGGTTCAACTTCAGGACCGCGAGGTGCTCGACGATCCGTTCCTTTACCTCCTTGATGCCGTAGTGATCCTCGTTCAAGACCTTTCGCACGTGGGCGAGGTCCAGGCCTTCTTCCGACGATGTATTCCACGGCAACTCGAGCACCAGCTCCAGGTAGCTCCGGATCACTTGATGTTCCGGCGAGGCGCTGGGTGTTTTGGCCAGCCGCGTCAACTCGCGGTCGGTTTCTTTTCTCACATGCTCGGGAAGATCGGCTTCCTGCACTTTCTTTCTCAGGGCCGCAACTTCATCTTCTTCCCCGTTACTCTCGCCCAGCTCCTGCTGAATCGTCTTCAGCTGTTCGCGCAGAAGATATTCCCGCTGGGTTTTGCCGAGTTTTTCCCGGGCTTCGCTGGTGATCTTATCCCGTAACTGGAGAATCTGGACTTCCCGCGACAGCGCCGCGTAGAGCCCGCGCAACAGATCCGCGCGCGTGGAGGCTTCCAGCAATTGCTGTTCGCCGTCCAAGGTGAGATTCAGCAAGGAGGCGATCCGGTAAGCCAAGACCACCGGGTCTTCTTCTGTCCCCAGCGCCACCACCGCCTCGTGGACCCCCGGTGTCTGGATCAGTTTGGGCAGTTCGGTGATGATGTCGAGGATCGCTCGATGCAGCGCTTCGACCTCCGTACTCTTTTCACTGGGAGCCGGCAACTGCTTCACCCGCGCCTGCAGATAGGGATCAACCTGATCCAGCTTCAGCAGCACGAACCGCTCCAAGCCCTGGATCAAAATATTATAATGACCTTCCGGGGTTCGAGCCGTCTGTTTGATGACGGCTTTGGTCCCGATCGTATACAGGTCTTCGAGCGTCGGCTGATCGGTCTGGGCGTCTCGTTGCGCCACGACCAGCAGGGTCTTGTCTTCCGTTTTGAGCGCAGCTTCAACGGCCGCGATGGAACGGTCGCGCCCGACCGTCAACGGCATCATCGTGCCGGGGAAGAGCACCGTTCGCTTCAACGGGAGTATCGGCAGGTTCGTGAGTATGGGGCCGTTCGATTCGGTCATATTATCCTCCGCTGTGCTCGGATGGTCATCGGATGAGAGGAGCGCGACCGGAACAGAAGACAGGGTCACGCTCGTTCGTATTGGTTAAGATAGCCACAAGAGGGAGTGAGTCAAGCGCCGTTCAGAAACGGGAGAGAACTGGAGGGCGGACACTATGCGAAGCGTGCCTGCGGGATGGTTAAAAAATCCGTCTAGCGAGGCCGTAAAGAGCACAGAAGGCATGCGTATCTTGGCGACACGCTGAGCCTCTGCGTGACGTGAGAACAACGCTGGCGAGATGATTCGCAAACTTACGTTGGAATTTAATAAAGTTCGCCAGGCCGGCGTTACCAAGGAACTCCTTGAGATCGTGTCGGGCGCCTAGGCGTTGAAATAGTTTTAGGGATTTTTAAAGTAATAAAAAAG
>ERZ795061.4218-NODE-4218-length-12207-cov-9.610846_pt1 | contig 12207 bp, 15 predicted proteins | sample MGYA00375145_ERZ795061 | MGnify/ENA primary metagenome ERZ795061 (study PRJEB30190, sample SAMN05720144) | anaerobic digester metagenome | isolation source: active sludge of municipal wastewater-treating anaerobic digesters | place: USA | collected 2014-12-22 ... | reverse complement strand
TGCGAGCGGTGCTCGTGGACGTCAGGGACTTCCCTTCTGCCGCCCACACTCCTAGACTGTGGCCATGTCGCCCGAGGAACTGACCGCACTGCTGACCCTGGCCACGGCGATGAGCTTCACGCCGGGCCCGAACACGACGCTGTCGACCGCCCTCGCGGCCAGCTTCGGGCTGCGCCGCACGCTGCGCTTCATCGCCGCGGTGCCCGCGGGCTGGACGGTGATGATGCTCGCCTGCGGCCTGGGCCTGGGCGCGCTGGTCACCGCGGTGCCGGTGCTGCGCCTGGCCGTCAAGGCCGTGGGCATCGCCTACCTCGTCGCGCTGGCCTGGCAGCTCGCCGGCGCGCGCGCCTTGCGCAGCGGCGGCACGACGCTGCACGTGGGCTTCTGGCAGGGCGTGGCGCTGCAGTTCGTCAACATCAAGGCCTGGATGCTGGCGCTGGCGCTGGCCGCCGGCTGGGTGACGAGCGCCGCCGGCCAGCCGGCCCCGAACCCGGGCGAGCGCCTGGCGCTGGTCTGCGCGGTGATGGCGGTGTTCGCCTTCACGAGCAACCTGACCTATGCGCTGGTCGGCTCGATGCTGCGGCAGTGGCTGGCGCAGGGCGCGCGGCTGCGCGGGTTCAACCGCGGCATGGCGGCGGTGCTGCTGCTGACCGCGGCCTGGATGGCGGTGTCGTGAACGCCGCGCGCACGCCGCTCGACGAGGCACGCGGCCTGTGGCTGGGTGCGCTCGGCGTGCTGATCTTCGCGATGACGCTGCCGATGACGCGCCTGGCCGTCGGCCCGGCTGCCGACCCGCAGCTGCCGCCGCTGTTCGTCACCTTCGGCCGCGCCGCGTTCGCCGGCCTGGCGAGCCTGCTGTACCTGGCCGCGACCCGCGCACCACGGCCGCAGCCGGGCCAGTTCGGCGCGCTGGCGGTGTGCGCCGCGGGCACGGTGCTCGGCTTTCCGGGCTTCCTGGCCTACGCGCTGCGCGAGGTCGACGCGATGCATGCCGCGGTGATCACCGGCGTGCTGCCGCTGGCCACGGCCATCGCCGCGGCGCTGCACTTCCGCCAGCGGCCGTCGAACGCGTTCTGGGCCTGCGCCGCGCTCGGCTGCGCGCTGGTGATCGCCTACGCCGCGGTGCAGGGCGGCGGCCGGCTCGTCGCCGCCGACGGCCTGCTGCTGCTCGCGGTGGCCAGCGCGGCCATCGGCTACGTGGCCGGTGCGCGGCTGTCGGCGCAGATGCGGGCCGAGCAGGTGATCTGCTGGGTGCTGGTCGGGAGCCTGCCGCTGACCGCCCCGGTGGCGCTGGCCACCTGGCCCACGGCGCCGGTGCGTGCCTCGGCCTGGGCCGGCTTCGGCTACGTCGCGCTGTTCTCGATGTGGCTGGGCTTCTTCGCCTGGTACCGCGGCCTGGCCCTGGGCGGCACGGTGCGCGTCAGCCAGGTGCAGCTGATCCAGCCTTTCCTGGCGCTGGTCTTCGCCGTGCCCGTGCTCGGCGAGACCCTCGCCCCGAGCACGGTGCTGTTCTCGCTGGCCGTGATCGCCACCGTCTTCCTCGGCCGGCGCGCCCCCGCCGGCACCCCCGCCCCCGACCGGAGAACCCGATGACCCCGCCCCGTTCCTCCTGGCAGCTCGCGCAGCGCGCCGAGCGCATGAACCCCTCGGTGATCCGCGAGATCCTGAAGGTCACCGAGCGGCCCGGCATCCTGTCGCTGGCCGGCGGCCTGCCGTCGCCCGACAGCTTCCCGGTCGAGGCGATGCGCGAGGCCACCGCCCGGGTGCTGCGCGACACGCCGCGCGAGGCGCTGCAGTACGCCGCGAGCGAAGGCTTCGGGCCGCTGCGCGCGTGGGTCGCCGCCGACCTGTCGGCCGCCGGAATGGCGGTCGATCCCGCGCAGGTGCTGGTCACCACCGGTTCGCAGCAGGGGCTCGACCTGGTCGGCAAGGTGCTGATCGATCCGGGCAGCCGCGTCGCCGTCGAGGCACCCACCTACCTGGGCGCGCTGCAGGCCTTCGCGCCCTACGAGCCGCAGGTGCAGAGCGTGGCGGGCGATGCCGGCGGCCCGCGCCCCGAGGCCCTGGCCGCGGCGGCCGGCGCGCGCTTCTTCTACGCGCTGCCGAACTTCCAGAACCCGAGCGGCCGCTGCCTGGACGAGCCGCGGCGCGTCGCGCTGGCCGACGCGGCGCGCGAGATCGGCCTGCCGATCGTCGAGGACAACCCCTACGGCGAGCTCTGGTACGACGCACCGCCGCCTGCGCCGCTGGCCGCGCGCTGGGCCGAGGGCACGGTCTACCTCGGCTCGTTCTCGAAGGTGCTCGCGCCGGGGCTGCGCCTGGGCTACGTCGTCGCGCCCCGGGCGCTGGTGCCGAAGCTGCTGCAGGCCAAGCAGGCCGCCGACCTGCACACGCCGGGATTCAACCAGCGCATCGTGCACGAGGTGATCCGCGACGGCTTCCTGGCCCGCCACGTGCCGGCCATCCGCGCCCGCTACCGCGTGCAGCGCGACGCGATGCGCGACGCGCTCGGGCGCCACCTGCCGCCGGGCTGCCGCTTTGCCGTGCCCAGCGGCGGCATGTTCTTCTGGGTCGAGCTGCCCGAGGGGCTGGACGCGACCGCGCTGCTGCCGCACGCCGTCGAGCGCGGCGTGGCCTACGTGCCCGGCGCGGCGTTCTACGCCGACCATCCGAAGGCGAACACGCTTCGCCTGTCGTTCGTGACGCTGGCGCCGGCGCAGATCGAACAGGGCGTGGCCGCGCTCGGCGAGACGCTGGCCGAGGCCCTGGCGCAGCAGGAGGTGCCGGCATGAGCCACCGCTACACGCAGCTCGACGTCTTCACCGACACGCCGCTGCGCGGCAACCCGCTCGCGGTCGTGCATGGCGCCGACGACCTGGACGAAGCGCAGATGGCCGCCTTCGCGCGCTGGACGAACCTGAGCGAGACGACCTTCCTGCTCGCCCCCACGGACCCGGCCGCCGACTACCGGGTGCGCATCTTCACGCCGGACCGCGAGCTGCCCTTCGCCGGCCACCCGACGCTGGGCAGTTGCCACGCCTGGCTGGCGGCCGGCGGCCGAGCGCGCGGCGACGAGGTCGTGCAGCAGTGCGGCGTCGGCCTCGTGCGCGTCCGGCGCGACGGCCCGCGGCTGGCCTTCGCGGCGCCGCCGCTGCGGCGCCATGGCCCGGTCGAGCCCGAGTTGCTGCAGCGCATCGTGCGCTGCCTGGGCATCGCGCCCGAGTCGGTGCGGGCTTCGAGCTGGGTCGCCAACGGCCCGCAGTGGGTGGCGGTGATGCTCGGCACGCGCGACGAGGTGCTGGCCCTGAGACCCGACTTCGCGGCGATGGGCGAGATCGAGCTCGGTGTCGTCGCGCCCTGGGTCGGCGGCGACGCGCAGTTCGAGGTGCGCGCCTTCGTGCCGACGCTCGGCGTGCAGGAGGACCCGGTGACCGGCAGCCTGAACGCCGGCCTGGCGCAATGGCTGATCGGCGCCGGCCTGGCGCCGAAGCGCTACGTCGCGAGCCAGGGCACGGCGCTGCAGCGCGCCGGGCGGGTGTTCGTCGAGCAGGTCGGCGACGACACCTGGATCGGCGGCCACAGCGTGGTGTGCATCGCGGGCGAACTGACCCTGTGAGGCCCGCGGCCGGATCCCGCGGCGGGCCTCAGTCCTTGCGGTAGGTGTCGTGGCAGGCCTTGCAGGCCTTGCCGGTTTCGCCCACCGCGGTCTTGATCGCGTCCAGGTTGCCGCCCTTGGCGGCGACGTTCAGCTTGGCCATCTCCCCCTGCATCTTCGACGCGGCGGCGTCGAACTTGGCGCGCTCGGTCCAGATTTCGGGCTTGGCCTGGGTGTCGCCCTTGTCGGTGCCGTCGATGAATCCGGCATAGGGCAGCTTCGACAGCATCGTCGCGGCTTCGGCGTTCTCGGCCGCGACCTTCGGGTCGAAGGGGGCCTTGCCGTTGGCCATCGCCGCGACCCGGCCGAGGTGGGTGGACATCATGAACATGCCGCTCTTGCGGTACTTGATCGCGTCCTCGGGCTTCGCGAACTGCGCCGCGGCGGGCAGGACGATGGCCGAGCCGGCGATGACGACCGCCAGCATGCGGATCGAGGGCAACAGAGGTTTCATGCGGTCTCTCCTGAGGGTTCCGGGGATGCGCTCCCGTGCGCGCGGCCGGGGACCGCGGGGGCGCTGAGGGGTCTACGACCCGCCCGGAGCGAATATTCCTGTGGAACGAAATTCATCGGTGAGGGATTGCGTGGGGCCGCGCAGCGGGTATCTTTTGATGGATCGCAGTCGCACCTCGTTCCCATGAACCCTGCCTTGCACCCGACCCGCGTCTGGGACCTGCACACGCGGGCCTTCCACTGGACCCTCGCCGCCTGCGTGGTCGCCTCGGTGGTCAGTGCCAAGATCGGCGGCAACGCGATGGTCTGGCACTTCCGCTTCGGCTACGTCGTGTTCACGCTGCTCGCCTTCCGCCTGGTCTGGGGCGTGGTGGGCGGGCGCTGGTCGCGTTTCGCGAGCTTCGTCTACCGCCCGCAGACGCTGCTGCGCTACCTGCGCGGCGAGCACGCGCCGGGCGACCACCTCGACGTGGGCCACAACCCGCTCGGCGCGTTCTCGGTGTTCGCGCTGCTCGCGGTGCTGGCCGCCCAGGTGGGCACCGGCCTGTTCGCCGACGACGAGATCTCGAACACCGGGCCGCTGATCCAGTTCGTGAGCGGCCAGACCAGCCTGCTGCTGACGAAGTGGCACAAGAGCTTCGGCCAGTGGCTGATCATCGGGCTGGTGGCGCTGCACATCGGGGCGATCGTCTTCTACGCGGTGAAGAAGCGCCAGAACCTGGTGGGCCCCATGGTCACCGGCGACAAGATGCTGCCCGCGGGCGTGCCACCGTCGGAAGACCACGTCGGCGCGCGCGGCATCGCCCTGGTGCTGGTGGCGCTGTGCGCGGCCTGCGTCGGCTGGCTGGTGAGCCTGGGCGGGTGAGGGCGGGGCTACACTCGCGTCCCGTTCCCGCCTGCCGTCCATGGACCGAATCGACGCGCCGCCCGAGATCGCCCTGACCTGCCCCGAGACCGCCGCCGACCTCGACGCCGCGCGCGAGATCTTCCGAGAGTACGCGGCCAGCCTGGGCATCGACCTGTGCTTCCAGAACTTCGAGGCCGAACTCGACGCTCTGCCCGGCGACTACGCCGAGCCGGCCGGCCGCCTGCTGCTGGCCTGGGTTGACGGCGAACTGGCCGGCTGCGGCGCGATGCGCCCACTGGCCGACTGCGACTACGCCAACGCCTGCGAGATGAAGCGCCTGTACGTGCGCCCGGCGTTCCGGCGCTTCGGCCTGGGCCGGGTGCTCGCGCAGGCGCTGCTCGACGAGGCCCGCCGCGCCGCGTACAGCGTGATGCTGCTCGACACGCTCGACGACATGGAGGCCGCCCGCGGGCTGTACGGGTCGCTGGGCTTCGAGGAGATCCCGCCCTACTACTTCAACCCGATCCCCGGCGCGCACTACCTGAAGGCCGAGATCGACGATTCGCCCACGCTGTACTGATCGCGCCGCCGCCGGCAGGTTTAGCATTGCGCGCCGGGGCCGGGCGGCCGACCCACCCACCAGGATCTTCATGACCGGATCGAGCTCGTTCGAACTGCATGCCGCGGCGCTGCGGCTGGCGCTGCGCCCCGACCTCGGCGGCTGCATCGCCGGCTTCTGGCACCGCGACACGCCGATGCTGCTGAGCGCCGCGCCGGAGACGCTGACCGCGTCTCGGCCCTCGGGCTGCTTTCCGCTGGTGCCGTACTCCAACCGCCTCGGCTACCGGCGCTTCCGCTGGAAGGGCCACGACCACACGACCGAGCCCAACTTCGAAGGCAGCCCGCATTCGCTGCACGGCATCGGCTGGCTGCGGCCCTGGGACATCGTCTCGTCCAGCGCCACCGAACTGGTGCTGCGCCTGCGCCACCCCGGTGACGCCGACTGGCCCTTCGCCTTCGAGGCGACGCAGTACTTCACGCTGACGCCGCAGTCGCTGCACGTCGAGATGGTCGTCACCAACCTGGCCGAGATCCCCGCGCCGGTGGGCCTGGGCTGGCACCCGTACTTCCCGAAGCGTGCGCGCAGCCGGCTGCACATCGAGCTGTCCGACCGCTGGGACGCCGACGCCGCGCAGTTGCCGGTGCGCAAGGTGGCGCAGCCGGGCATCGACGCCGACGTGGCGCACCTCGACTTCGACAACTGCTTCGAGGGCTGGCGCGGCGCGGCGCGCATCCGCGACGAGAAGTTCTCGCTGCAGGTGAGCTCGTCGCTGCCTTACCTGGTGGTCTTCACGCCGCAGGACCGGGACTACTTCTGCATCGAGCCCGTCAGCCACGTGAGCAACGCCATCCACATGGCCGACCCGCTGGCGCACGGGCTGCGCAGCGTGGCGCCCGGCGAGTCGACCGAGGCCTGGATGCAGATCGACGTGAAGGTGGTGTGAGGTGAACCGTTCCGCGCTCGAAGCCGACCCGGGCGTGCGCGTCGCCGTGGCGACGCCCGCACTGCTGGGCGAGTCCCCGATGTGGCACCCGCAGGAGCGGGTGCTGTACTACTGCGACATCCCGGGTCACCGGCTGCACCGCTTCGACCCGGTGAGCCAGGACCTTCGGCACTGGCAGTTCGACACCGACGTGTCGTGCTGCGCGCCGATGCTCGACGGCGGCCTGATGCTGGCCATGCGTGACGGCCTGTGGCGCTTCGACACCGTCACCGGCGAGCGCAGCGTGCTGGCCGTGCCGCCCTACGAGCCGGCCAAGGAGCGCTTCAACGACGGCAAGTGCGACCCGCAGGGCCGCTTCTGGGTCGGCACGATCTTCGAGCCGCGCGAGCCCGCGCTGGCGGCGCTGTACTGCTTCGACCGCGAGCAGCTCGAGCGCAAGGCCGACGGCGTGACCGTCTCCAACGGCCTGGGCTGGAGCCCGAACGGCCGCACGATGTACTGGAGCGACACCAAGGCGCACACCGTCTACGCGCTCGACTTCGACCCGGCCGACGGCAGCCTGAGCCAGCGCCGCGTGTTCGCGAGCTTCCCGGTCAAGCAGCCCGGGCAGGACCTGGCCAGCTACGGCGGCCGGCCCGACGGCGCGGCGGTCGACGTCGAGGGCTGCTACTGGGTCGCGATGTTCGAGGGGCAGCGCGTGCTGCGGCTGTCGCCGCAGGGCGAGGTGCTGCGCGAAGTGCGGCTGCCGGTGCGCTGCCCGACGATGCCCTGCTTCGGGGGCCACGACCTGCGCACGCTGTACATCACCACCGCGCGCGAGAACCGGCCGGCGGCCGAACTCGCCGAGCAGCCGTGGGCCGGCTGCGTGCTCGCGGTCGAGGTCGAGGTCTCGGGGCTGCCGGCGAACTTCGCGGCCTGAGGCCCGCGCCCTTCAGGGTGCGGCCGCCAGGTTCGTCGCTTCGCGCTGCGGCAGGCGCTGGGTCTGGCCGACCGCGAGCACGAAGAAGTCCTCGTCGGCCACGCCCTGGGCCCGACGCGCCCGGGCCAGGTCGCGCGGCGGGTCGTCCAGGGCCTCGTCGGTGAGCTCGAAGGCGCCCCAGTGGATGCCCAGCGAGCGCTTCGCGCCGAGGTCGGCGTGCACCTGCACCGCCTCGACCGGGTCGACGTGCTGCGAGGCCATGAACCAGCGCGGCGCATAGGCGCCGATCGGGATCAGCGCCAGGTCGAATCCGCCGCCGAGCGCAGGCGCCTGGCGCGCCGCGAAGTGCGCGCGGATGTCGGCGAAGTCCTTCGAGTACCCGGTGTCGCCGGCGAAGAACACGTGCAGGTCCGGGGCCAGCAGCGCGTACCCGCCCCACAGCGTCTTCATGCGGTCGGTCAGGCTGCGGCCCGACCAGTGCTGCACCGGCGTCATCACGACCTCGACCGCGCCGACGCGCACCGACTGCCACCAGTCGAGCTCGACCGCATTCGTCACGCCGACGTCGGCAAGCCACGCGAGGTTGCCCAGCGGCACGACGAACAGCGGCGGCCCGCCGGCCTGCGCGGCCAGGGCGCGCACGCTCGCCTCGTCGAGGTGGTCGTAGTGGTTGTGCGACACGATCACCAGGTCGATGTGCGGCAACTGGGCCAAGGTCAGGCCCGGCGCGACGTGGCGCCGCGGCCCTGCGAAGCCGAAGGGCGAGGCGCGTGCCGAGAAGATCGGGTCGGTGAGCACGTTGAGGCCGCCGAGCTGCAGCAGCGCGGTCGCGTGGCCGATCCAGGTGACGGCCGGCTGCATCGCCAGACCGGCGCGCGCGTTCGCGCCGATGAACGCGAGGTCCGGGGCGACGACCGGGGTGGGCGCGCGCGCCGCGCGGGGCAGGCCGTCGCGCGCGGCGTCGTAACGCCACTTCAGCAGGTCGAGCAGGCCGCGCGGCTCGAACTCGAGGAAGCGGTTCTGGAAGCGGCCGTCGCGGTGATGCGCCTGCGCCACACCCTCCTGCGCCCGAGGGGCCTGCACCGCCGTGATCAGGGCCAGCACAAGCGTGACGTAAGACAGGCAACGCAACATCGCTCGCATCATGTTCACAAGGCATGAAGCACGCGTGCAGGCCGGTTGTCAACACTGGCGCGCGGAGTGGGGGTGGGTCGAAACGACGGGGTTTGCCCGTATACTTCCGCGGCTTTGCGGCAGTCGAACGCGCTCCACACCATGACCGATGCAATGCAGCGTGGCGTGAGTCGCGAAGGTGACGAAAGTGGGTCCGACCCGGACGACTTCAAGCCCCTGACGCGAGACGAGGCACAAGCCTTGAGAGCGAAGAACCCGCCGATCTCGCCCTGGCGGGTGGTTGCGGTGCAAGCCGTGGCCGGGCTGTTGTGCTGTGCCGTCGTCTGGGGGCTCGCACGCAGCGGCGGGGCGACCTGGTCGGCACTGTTCGGTGCGGCCGCGGTCGTGGTGCCGAATGCCTTGCTGGCACGCGGCATGGCACGAGGAACGGGATCTCCGGTGGCCATGGCCATGGGGTTCATGTTCTGGGAGATGGTGAAGATCGGGCTGGCGGTCGCCTTGCTGGTGATCGCCGCGAGGGTGGTGCCCGACCTGAGCTGGCCGGCGTTGCTGGTCACGATGGTCGTGTGCATGAAGGTGAACTGGCTCGCGCTGCTGTGGCGCGGGCGGTGATGGACGACAAGGCGAAGCAAGAACATGGCAGCAGAAGGTTCCGAGCACGGTCCGACCGCCGGTGAATACATCGGTCACCACCTGACCCACCTGCGTTCCCACGAGCAGGCCAACATCGTCGACTTCTCGGTGATCAACATCGACACGATGGTGTGGTCGCTGCTGATGGGTTTCCTCGGGCTGTGGCTGCTGCGCAGCGTGGCCAAGAAGGCGACCTCCGGCGTGCCCGGGCGCATGCAGGCCGCCGTCGAGATCGTGCTCGAGATGGTCGACAACCAGGCGAAGTCGATCGTCCACAACGCGCAGTCGCGCAAGTTCGTCGGCCCGCTGGCGCTGACCGTGTTCATCTGGATCTTCCTGATGAACTCGATGGACTTCCTGCCCGTCGACCTGATCCCGCGCATCTGGGAGTGGATCTACGGCGCCGCCGGCCACGACCCGCACCACGCCTACATGCGCGTCGTGCCCACCGCCGACCTCTCGGCCACGCTGGGCATGTCGATCGGCGTGCTGCTGGTGTGCCTGTACTACAACGTGAAGATCAAGGGCCTGGGCGGCTGGATCCACGAGCTGTTCTCGGCCCCGTTCGGCGCGCACCCGCTGCTGTGGCCGTTCAACTTCCTGATGCAGATGATCGAGTTCCTGGCCAAGACCGTCTCGCACGGCATGCGGCTGTTCGGCAACATGTACGCTGGCGAACTCGTGTTCATGCTCATCGCGCTGATGGGGGCCGTGGGCTTCTCGTCGGCCACCGGAATCATGCTGTGGATCGGACACGTCATTGCCGGCACCGGCTGGGCGATCTTCCACATCCTGATCGTGGCGTTGCAGGCCTTCATCTTCATGATGCTGACGCTCGTGTACGTCGGCCAGGCCCACGACGCGCACTGACGCGGCCCTGCGCTTTCCCGCTTTTCCCTCCAACCACAACTCACTTTTCCCTCTAGGAGTCACCATGGAACACGTTCTCGGTTTTGTCGCTCTGGCCGCTGGTCTGATCATTGGTCTGGGTGCCATCGGCGCCTGCATCGGCATCGGCATCATGGGCAGCAAGTACCTCGAGTCGGCCGCCCGTCAGCCCGAGCTGATGAACGAACTGCAGACCAAGATGTTCCTGCTGGCCGGTCTGATCGACGCCGCCTTCCTGATCGGTGTCGGTATCGCGATGATGTTCGCGTTCGCCAACCCGTTCGTGCTGAAGTAATCCGCCGGCGCCCCGATCAACCTGCCCCAAGAAAGGTGTTGCCGTGAGTCTCAACGCAACCCTGTTTGCGCAGCTCGTGGTGTTCTTCATCCTCGCGTGGTTCACGATGAAATTCGTGTGGCCGCCGATCGTGAAGGCGCTCGATGAGCGTGCGCAGAAGATCGCCGACGGCCTGTCGGCCGCCGACAAGGCGAAGGCCGACCTCGTCAGCGCCAACAAGCGCGTCGAGGAGCAGCTCACCGCCGCCCGCACCGACGCCGCCCAGCGCCTGGCCGATGCCGAGCGCCTGGCGCAGCAGATGATCGAAGAGGCCAAGGGCCGCGCGTCCGACGAAGGCGCCAAGATCATCGCTGCCGCCAAGGCCGAAGCCGAGCAAGAAGCCGTGAAGGCCCGCGAGGCGCTGCGCGAGCAGGTGGCCGCGCTGGCCGTCAAGGGCGCCGAGCAGATCCTGCGCAAGGAGGTCAATGCCGGTGTGCACGCCGACCTGCTGTCGCGCCTGAAGACGGAGCTGTGATCCATGGCTGAGCTCGCAACCATCGCGCGCCCCTACGCCGAGGCCTTGTTCAAGGCCATCGGCGCAGCCGACGCCCTGGCCGTGGCGGAGCAGGTTGCCGAGCTCGCCAAGGTGGCGGGCGACAGCCAGCTGCGCCAGTTCGCCGACAGCCCGAAGACCCAGCCCGAACAGGTGTTCACGCTGGTGACTTCGGTCGTCAAGGTGGCGCTGGGCGACGCCGCGAAGAACCTGCTGCGCACGGTGATCGACAACGGCCGCCTCGCGGCGATGCCGGAGATCGCGGCGCAGTTCCACTCGCTGGTGAACGCTCGCTCCGGCGTGTCCGACGCCACGGTGTACAGCGCCTTCCCGATCGACGCGGCACAACTCCCCGGGGTGGTGGCCTCGCTGGAGAAGCGCTTTGGCCGCAAGCTCAATGCGAGCGTGGTGGTCGATGCGTCGCTGATCGGCGGCATCCGCGTGGTGGTCGGCGACGAGGTGCTCGACACCTCGGTGAAGGCTCGCCTCGAACAAATGAAGGTCGCTCTGACGGCGTGAGCGCCTTGCGGGCCCGGTGCCCGTCGGCCCGCACGTCCACGTCCGTCCGAAGGAGAAAGCAATGCAACTGAATCCCGCAGAGATTTCCGAACTCATCAAGAGCCGCATCGAAGGTCTTGGCGCGTCGGCCGACATCAAGAACCAGGGCACCGTGGTGTCCGTCACCGACGGCATCGTGCGCGTGCACGGCCTGTCGGACGTGATGGCCGGCGAAATGCTCGAATTCCCGCCGACCGCCAGCGGCCAGCCGACCTACGGCCTCGCGCTGAACCTCGAGCGCGACTCGGTCGGCGCGGTGATCCTGGGCGAGTACGAGCACATCTCCGAGGGCGACACCGTCAAGTGCACGGGCCGCATTCTCGAGGTGCCGGTCGGCCCCGAGCTGATCGGCCGTGTCGTCAACGCGCTCGGCCAGCCGATCGACGGCAAGGGCCCGATCAACGCGAAGATGACCGACGTGATCGAGAAGGTCGCGCCGGGCGTGATCGCGCGCAAGTCCGTCGACCAGCCGGTGCAGACCGGCCTGAAGTCGATCGACTCGATGGTCCCGATCGGCCGCGGCCAGCGCGAGCTGATCATCGGCGACCGCCAGACCGGCAAGACCGCGGTGGCGATCGACGCGATCATCAACCAGAAGGGTCAGAACATGACCTGCGTGTACGTCGCGATCGGCCAGAAGGCGTCGTCGATCAAGAACGTCGTGCGCGCGCTCGAGGCCAACGGCGCGATGGAGTACACCATCGTCGTGGCCGCATCGGCCTCCGAATCGGCGGCGATGCAGTACGTGTCGGCCTACTCGGGCTGCACGATGGGCGAGTACTTCCGCG
>ERZ795061.4216-NODE-4216-length-12211-cov-5.988565_pt1 | contig 12211 bp, 15 predicted proteins | sample MGYA00375145_ERZ795061 | MGnify/ENA primary metagenome ERZ795061 (study PRJEB30190, sample SAMN05720144) | anaerobic digester metagenome | isolation source: active sludge of municipal wastewater-treating anaerobic digesters | place: USA | collected 2014-12-22 ... | reverse complement strand
GCTCAATGGAGAAATATTTCTTCGCGATCTTAGTCAATGGATATCTTATTACACTGAAGCTCTGGCGATTGAACTATCCCGAGTCAAAGATAAAGTCCAAAATCTTTCCCGTGATTTAAAATTCAAACAAAAATTAGGCGGTAAGCAGGTTCATTTGACCGAGCGTCAAATTAAACTAGTTGAATACATGCAACAATTTGGCGGTCTACGTATGCCCGATGCTAAATCACTTTTACCTATGGTTTCTGACGATACTATTTGGCGCGATCTCAAAAAACTTATTGACGATAAAGTCTGTGAAAAACGGGGCAGCACCAAGGGCGCCTACTATTGCCTAGCTAACGTGTAAAATAAGTCATGGTCACCCTTGATCAAATTAATCTTGCCACCATCACCCCCGAAGAACTGGGTGAATTGCTCATTTCCGCCAAAAAGGCCTACTATACCGGCGGAAAACCTATTATGGATGACCATACTTACGACACCCTCGAAGAAGTTTTACGTCAAAAATCACCTCATCATCGGCTTTTTTCAAAAGTTGGCACTCCCAATTTTGATACCGGCTTTGACAAGAAAAAACACGTTATCCCCATGGGCTCACAAAATAAAGTGACTAACCTCAAAAACTTAATTCACTATTTCGAACTAAAAAATAATATTTTAAACAAAAAAAACCTCTCCCTCTCCTTGTCAAAGGAGGGGGTTGGGGGGTGGATTGGAGATTTTGTGGTTCAGCCCAAATGTGATGGCATCTCCCTGGAAATCGAATATCAAAATGGAAAATTAATCAATGCCATTACTCGTGGTGACGGTTTTGTCGGTGATCTTATTACCCAAAACGTCGTCAAAATGAAAAATATTGTCCTGAGTTTATCGAAGGATTTTTCCGGTTCTATTCGCTGTGAAATTGTAGTTACTAAAGATGATTTTAAAAAATTAAACAAAACTGTAGAGACGCATCGTATGCGTCTCAATAACGAATTGGTAAACAGAGACGTATTCAATACGTCTCTACAAAATGGCGAGGAACTTTATTCCAACCCTCGCAATGCCGCTTCAGGAATATCTCAACGTCTTGATGGCAAGTATTCCGAATTTTGTTCTTTAATGGCGGTCGATATCTTATCCGTAGGGGCGCAGCGCGCTGCGCCCATACAAAATGTTTTCACCGAACAACAGAAAATCTCTGAATTAAAATCTCTTGGTTTCACCCCGGTTGATTCTTTTCTTTGTCATTCCTTTGAGGAAATTGAAAAAATATATCAAAAATTTTTACAGCATGAGCGCTTAAATTATCCTTACGAAATTGATGGTTTAGTCATCAAGATTAACGATCAAAAAATTGCTCAAAAATTGGGGATGAAAAATAATCGTCCCAAGTTTCAAGTCGCCTACAAATTTCCCGCCGATTCCAATACTAGCCAAATCAAAAATATTGTCTGGCAAGTTGGACCCATGGGTAGCATTACTCCAGTGGCCGAAATCGAACCCATTGAACTCTCTGGCGCCATTATCACCTTTGCTTCCCTGGGTAATTATGATTTAGTAATTGAGAAAAACCTAAACATTGGTGATATCGTCGAAATCTCCCGCCGTGGTGATGTCATTCCCCATATCGAAAAACTTGTTTCCAAGCTAACCCCAAACCACATCGAGATTCCCACCCTTTGCCCCTCTTGTCAGACCCCTTTAGTTAAAGAAGATAAATTTATTCGCTGTCCTAATTCCCAAAATTGTTTACCTCAGATTCTTGGTTCTCTCCGACTCTTTTGTGATACTTTGGGAATTCTTGGTCTTTCCGAAAAAACTATTACTAAACTCTATCAAGCCCAAAAAATTAAACTTCCGGGAGATTTTTACAAACTGAAGATCGATGACATTAGTCACCTCGACAATCTCGGGGAAAAATCAGCCAAAAATATCATCAATCAAATTCAAAATAAGAAAGTCCTTTCTCTTAAACAAGTTTTCGATGCCGCCATTATTCCAAATTTTAGTGCCGCCAGAATTCAACAATTAATTACTGCTGGATTCAATACTCCGGAAAAATTATTAAATATCTCTCAAAATGAAATTGAATCACTCTTTGGCTTTCAAAAAACTCTGGCAGAAAAAATTGTCACCGGAATTAAACTTCGTCGTTCCTGGATTAAATCAATTATCGACAATGTTGAAATTAAAAATTTAAAATTAAGAATTAGAAATTTAAGTCTTCAAGACTTATCATTTGCTATTACCGGCGACTTATCAATGCCCCGCCCTAAATTCATCGAGCTTATCGAATCTAATGGTGGTAAATTTGTCTCTTCGGTTTCCAAAAACACTACCTATCTTTTGACAAACGAAAGCGAATCTACTTCCGCCAAGTTTACGACCGCTAAAAAATTAGGGGTTAAAATAATCAATGAGAAGCAGTTCCAACAGCTTCTTAGCAGTCAAGGCAGTTGACTGCTAACTAATATATCAAATTAAATAAAACCAATCTTTAGACAATATTTATATATCAAACTATAATATAATACATCAATGAAACTCTTTATTGGCCTAGGTAATCCTGATAAAAAATATGAAAATACCCGACACAATGTCGGCCATCTTCTTATCAGCCGTCTCGAGCCCTCAAAGTGCTATCTCAAGTCAGATACTTACATGAATGAATCGGGACTCTTTGTCCAAAAACAAATTCATTTTTATAAAATAGAAGCCTCTGATCTCTACCTTATTCACGACGATCTTGACCTTCCGGTAGGGGAGTGGCGGCTTCAATTTGACCGGGGACCAGCTGGTCATCACGGAGTCGAGTCAGTTATTCAGCATTTGGGCACTCAAGCCTTTTGGCGAATCCGTATTGGCATTGGCAAGCCAGAAAAAATTCCGGTTGAAAAATATGTCCTCCAACCATTTTCGGCTGAGGAAAAAAAGCAAATAGATGAAGTAATTGATACAATAATAGGCGAAATTAAAAAACTGGGCCATTAGCTTATCTGGTAGAGCACCGCATTCGCATTGCGGAAAGGGCGGTTCGACTCCGCCATGGTCCACCCATCACCATCTAGTTCAACAACCACACACTCACAGTCAGATAGGTGGCAAAAGTCACCCACAGTAAATAAGGCACCAACAAATTTGCCGATAATTTGTTTATCTTTTCAAAAGATTTTATATTTCCGAGAATTATTATCCATAGCGCCACAATTTCAATTGAAGCGAGAAAAAGCAGATGCCATTTAAAAAACAAAAAAGACCACAGCAAATTAAGTCCCAACTGTCCCAAAAACCACTTCCAAGCCATCCCCATTTTCTTTTTAATATTTTTACTCGTCCACACCAAATGAAATGACACTCCCATCAATAAATAGAGCAAAGTCCAGGTTGGTCCAAAAACCCAATTTGGAGGCAAAAGCGCCGGTTTGTTTATGGTGGCATACCAGCCTCTAATTTCTGGCATTGTCGCCGCACTTCCAATGACTCCAATCAGTAGAGGTAATAAAATTGAAACCGCTAATTTAATCCCATTATTTATTTTCATAATTAATATTACTCTGTTTTTTTCCTCGCGCTATAATCTAATTATGGGTATAGAAAAAAATGGACTCTCTAAAGAACTAATCCTCACCACCGCTCCACCATCACCCCAAAAACCAATAAGCCAAGAAGAATTAGAAAAGCTTAGAGAACATACTAAAAAATATCTAGCAGAAATGCCCATCGTTCGATGGGATTAAAAAAATGCGCACCGATAAACCCACTGCCATTTCTGAAACTCTGTCCCTCTTTAAAAACAATCTTAAACTGAGGGGAAAATATGTTAAAAATGAATTTCAGGCTTATGGTTTAGAATTGGCCACTGAATTAAACGATTGGAAAAACAAATCCCTCTATATTCGCCTCGCCAAAAGCGAGAATAGAAAATTACTGGAAAAAGCCAGATATTTTATAAAAGATCATTCTCCTGGCCAGGTAAAAAGTCCCAAACGCCTTTTTATGTGGAAACTAAAACAACTTCGAGCCGAAATTGAAGCCGGAATTGAGATATAATAAGCAGCTATGGATTTTCTTAAAAAGAACAAATCAAAATTAATTTGGGGTGTCGCTGTTTTAGTTGCTCTCTTTATTGGCATTAATCGTGTTCAGGCTCAGAAACTAAAAAACCCCGCCACTTTTAATCAAAGTAAAGATATTGTCGTTACCCCTGAAACCAAATCAATTAGTTCTAATTTAGTTTTAGCCGGTTCCATCAATGCGGCCGAAGTTGCCAATCTTCGTTTTCAAAATTCTGGAAAATTAGTTTGGGTCGGTGTCAAAGTAGGGGATAGAGTCAAAAAATGGCAGACCATTGCCTCTCTCGACAAAGCCGAACTAAAAAAATCCCTTCAAACTCAATTCAATAATTATCGAACACAGCTCAGCCAATTTTGGGACATTCAAGACAAATACAAAGATATGGTTATCTCCGATACCATTCAGCGCATTTTGGATCGCACTCAATATTCTCTCGATAATTCCGTTATTAATTACGAAATCACCGATATGGCCATCAAAGAAGCATCCCTCGTTTCTCCCATCAATGGCGTAGTTGTCGCCATGGACCAAAACCTTCCCGGCACCAACATTACTCCTGCCACTGCTACTTTCACTATTGTTAATCCCAGTTCAGTTTATTTTCGCTCTGAAATTGATCAAGAAGAAGTTGTTAAAATAAAAGTCGGTCAAAAGGCCACTCTTAAAATTGATGCCTTCCCTGACTCTAATTTTGACTCTGAAATAACCTATATTGCCTACACTCCAATGTCCGGACAGTCTTCGACCGTTTATGAAATTCGTTTCCGCTTGCCTGTTGAAAACCAAGATTTGAGTTATCGCCTCGGAATGGATGGTGATGCCACCATCACCCTTGACCAAAAAGATAATGCCTTGGTTCTTCCTCTCGAAGCCGTAATTAATGAAGATTCCAAAACCTTTGTTTGGCTAAAAAATAACGGTCAATTAGAAAAAAGATATGTCACTACTGGCATCGAGAATGATACCGAAATTGAAATATTATCAGACCTTAACCCCAATGACCAAGTCGTTATCAAAAAAAATTAAATCAAAAATTCCAGTTCTCGAGCTTCGCCACATAATCAAAACCTACACTACTGGGACTACCACCTTCAACGCCCTTGATGACGTTTCTATCTGTATCCACCGCGGAGAATTTGTTTCCATCACCGGCCCAAGCGGTTCAGGTAAATCTACCCTAATGCACATTGTTGGCCTACTTGACAATCCCACTAGTGGCCAAATTTTACTCGAAGGTCAGGATATTTCTCATTTCAATGAGGAAGAGTTAGCCAAAACTCGCAACGTCACCCTGGGTTTTGTTTTTCAACAATTTAATCTCCTCGCCAAAACCTCATCTCTCGAAAATACCACCTTACCCTTACTTTATTCTGATGTTCCCAAAAAACAAAGAAATCAAATGGGAATGAGTATGCTCACCAAAGTTGGGCTTGAAAGCAAAATGGCCAATACTCCCGCCCAACTTTCTGGTGGCCAACAACAACGGGTTGCCATCGCCCGAGCCCTAATTAACGATCCCAAAATCATTTTGGCTGACGAACCAACCGGTAATCTTGATTCAAAATCCGGCAAAGAAATTGTCGAACTTTTTCATCAACTTCATCACGAGGGGAGAACCATTATTTTAGTCACCCACGACATGGAACTAGCTCGCCAAGCCGAAAGAATAATAGTTATCAAAGACGGCAAAGTCATCCAAAGCCCATGCTAAAACCATCTCTTGACGACCTAATTCGAAGCAGTATCCGCTCTGTTTTAAAAAATAAGAGTCGGACAATTCTTACTTCACTTGGAGTAATAATTGGTGTCACCTCAGTAATCTTACTTACCTCAATTGGCAATGGTTTGAAAATTTTTGTTAATGAACAGTTCGAATCTCTTGGTAGTAATACAATTTTTATTAGTCCAGGAAAAATCTTTAGCGACCGAGGTGGTTTCAGTCAAGACGCCAGCTCCATTATTTCAACCAGTTTTACCCAAAAAAATGTTAACGACCTCAAAAAAAATCTCCGTTCCGACCTTGTCCTTCCCGTGACCACAGTTTCCACCGAAGTGAAATCAAATAGTACCAAAAAAACTACCAGTATCATTGGCGCCACTTATCTCTATGGACCAAACAATAATGCCTCTCCCTCTACCGGCAACGGTCGCTGGTTTACTCGGGAAGAAGAAGACAAGAACAGTCCGGTCGCAATTTTAGGTGCCGCCATTGCCAAAGAACTCTTTCCCAGTGGCAACGCTCTTGGTAAAAAAATTATTATTAAAAGTAAAAATTTTAAAGTCATCGGAGTTAATGATAAAAAAGGCTCTTCCTTTGGTGGTCCCAGTTTTGATGATTATATTTATATCCCTCTACCCTTAGCTTTCGAAATTGCTGGCAACGAAAACATTCAAGAAATGATCGTTAAAGTTTCTGACAAAAATAAAATCGAAAGTACCAAGTCTGAAATTAAAAGTATTCTTCTGAAAAAATATGACGAAGATGCCTTTTCTGTTTTTGATTCAGCTCAATTATTAAATTCTATTAATACCATTATCAGCACCCTAACTGTCGCCCTCACCGGTATCGCTGCAATTTCCCTAGTAGTTGGTGGTATCGGCATTATGAATATCATGCTTGTTACTGTTTCCGAAAGAACTCGAGAAATTGGTTTAAGAAAGGCCATTGGTGCTTATCCCCGGGCGATTCTTCTTCAATTCCTCTTTGAAGCAGTCATTCTTTCAGGTATTGGTGGGTTCGTCGGTATTATTCTTGGGTCCTTGGGAACACTAGCTATCAACAATTTTTTCCCTGCCAAGGTCACTCCAGGTTCAATTATTCTTGCTTTCGGAGTTTCATTTATGGTCGGAATTATCTTTGGAGTTGCTCCTGCCAAAAAAGCCAGTCAGCTTTCTCCCATCGAAGCCCTAAGATATGAGTAAACTATTCCTCTAAAGTTTTTACTCTTTTTTCTAAATCCTCAATTCGATAACTAAATATTGCTCTTGATTCCCGACCACTTTTTATTTCTACAGCCAAACTATCCACTAAATCAAAAATCTTTGAATGAAATTTTTCATTACTTGATTCGATTCTACTTTCTAACCTTCTTAGCCCATCATTAAAATCTGACTTCGTCACAAAATTCTTCAGATCATCTTTGGTGGCAAAAATCGTTTTCAGTTTCTTAACATCGTCATCACTAATCATATCTTCATAATACTCTTATCTCCCAACTCTTCAATTCAGTAAAAATACATCATCTTTTCTGCTAATATTATTTAGTGAAACAGGAATTAAAAAACCACTTATTACCACTTTTGGCCATTTTATTGATAACTTCATTTGTATGGATTTTTAAAAAAGTAGTTTGGTATGACTTTGTCTTCCTCTTTTTTGGTTTTGCCTGGGGCTCCTTTTTGCTTGACCTAGATCATCTTATTTACTGGCTATATCTCGAACCAAACCTCGAGGAAAGCCACTTGGCTCAAAACGCCTGGAAAAAGGGTGACTATCTTTCCATTATAAAATTAATGGAATCGACCCAAAACCAACATACCAATCTTATTTTCCATCACTATTTTTTCCAAATTGTATTAACAATTATTTCTTTCTTTGTTTTTACTTCTAGTAGTAGTGTTTTTCCAAAAGCTTTTCTTTTGGCTATCAACCTTCATCTTCTAGTCGACGAAATCAAAGATTTTTCAGAAAATCCCGAACATCTTCGTCAGTGGCTTTTTGCCCGTGAAAACAAACAATTAGCTCTAAATTCTTTAAAATATTACCTTGGCATTTTTGTACTTCTAAACTTAATCTTTTCTTTATTATTAATCTCCTCCAAATGAGCAACATTTCCCCAGAAATTATTTCTGAAGCCAAGAGATATCTTTCTCCCAGCCAAGATTCCCTCGTCAAAGATGTTGAGATCGTTCTTAAAAGTCTTGCTGGCAATCACATTAATGACTATTCATTTTTAGTTTCTCCTATTTCCAAAGCTTATGAAGGCTATCTTAAAGATTTTTTTCTTAAAACCAATATTATCGACAAGTATAGTTACGAAAGTGACCGCTTTCGAGTCGGAAAAACTCTCAACCCCTCTCTCCGTTATAAGCGTTTTTCTATCTACCAAAAATTAGCCTCTCTAAACGAAGAAGGAGAAGCCTTAGCCGAAAAATTATGGACTGCCTGGAAATATGGACGCAACGAAATTTTTCACTATTTTCCAAATAATTTAAAAAATCTTTCTCGGGACGAAGCCGAAGAACGCATTACCATGCTTCTCAGTGCCATTGTCACCTCGGGTCGTTTTTATAAAAAATATCTAGAAAATTCTTTGCTATAATCTCTGATATGTCAAAATTTAAAGTCGTCATTGATCAAGATAAATGTATTGGTTGCAACACCTGTCCTCTTATTGACCCTGACACCTTTGAAATGGATGCTACTATCTATAAAGCCAAGGTCAAAAAACAACCAGAAGTTATTACCGAAGCCGTTAAAACAGCAGTATCTTCCTGCCCTGTCGGGGCCATTTCTATTGTCGAAGAAAATAATTAATTATTTATCCTATTAATGACTGAAAAAAAATCCAAATACATCAAAGTTCCCACCCCTGCGGCCATCTTAATTGTCATTCTGTTGCTCGCCACCTCTTTTTATTCCGGAATTTCCTGGAGTCGCAATAAAGCTCAAAATTCTGGCAACAACACCAATACTGCTGCTACCACTTTTGAAGCCAAAAAAACGGACAAAGCAGAATTAAAATTTTTCGTCATGAGCTTTTGTCCCTATGGCAACCAGATGGAAGATGTTCTAAGACCTGTCTATGACTTATTCAAAGACAAGGTTAACCTAACTCCGAAGTACATCTTTGAAAAAATTAGTAACCTCGACACTTATTGCAAGAGTCGCTCTGGCGACCCAGCCCAATGTAGCGTCTATGTTCAAAACAAATACTTCACCTCTGAAGCCGAATGTAAAAAAACAATTTCCCAAAATTTAGCTAAATGCCAAGACGGTAGTGCTTATATCAAATCCGAAAAAGGTGTCATGTATGCTTCTCTTCACGGACGTCAAGAAGCCAATCAGGATGTTAGAGAAATTTGCGCCTGGAATTTAAGTAGTGACAAAAAACAATGGTGGGACTTTATTGGTGCTGTCAACAAAAACTGTACCGCTCAAAATGCCGACAGTTGTTGGGAAGATCAAGCCAAAACCGCCGGTCTAGATACCAACAAAATTACAGAATGTTTTAACAAAGACGGCATCAAACTCATTGAAGAACAAATTGCCGAAACCGATAAATTCAACGTTTCCGGTTCTCCTACCGTTCTTATCAATGACGTTGCCTTCCCCCCAGAGTCCGCTTATACCCAAGATGGCAAAGGTAGTTTAAAAATTGGCAATAAAGTGACCACCCAAGATCGTTACCGCATGCCAAATGTCATTAAGGAAGCTCTCTGTGTCTCATCCAAGAAAGCTCCTAGTGAATGTAAAACTATTCTTAGTGATCCCTCCGGATCTGCTCCCGCCGCCGGCGGTTGTTAATTAATTCGTCATTGTATTTTAAAAAGCCCCGCAGCGGCGGGGCTTTTTTGATATTCTGTTTTTGTAGAGACGTGATTAATCACGTCTCTACAATTATATAAAATAATTAATTATATAATTTATCTTTTTCCCAATTTTTGGGATTATTTTTTATATAGTATTTTACTATTCTTAATCTTTCTTCACTTTCAATAATTTCATCGTAATACCTTGATTGCCAGGCAAAAAACAAACCATTGTTTCTAATTTCTCTTGTAGTTTTTGCTTTATACCATCTAATTATTGTTCCTAAACTAAATTTTCTCATCGGACATTTTTCTTGCATTTTTTTTGTTTTTGTAGAGACGTAATTAATCACGTCTCTACAATCATCTGTTACATTTTTTTCTATCTCACTTACACTACTTTCTCTTAATTTTAATAAAATATGTACATGGTTCGGCATTATTACATAATTAATCAAATCAACTTCTGTAAAATATATTGGAATTTTAATTAAACATTTGTATGCCAATAATCCTTTGTTTGAATAACACATTTTATAGTTTTTAATCACTCCGAAAAATTTATTATGGTTCATCGAGCAAATTGTTACAAAATATACTCCTGAAGCTGAATAATCCCAACTTTGCAAGCGACTACTCTTTATTTTAAATTTATCTGCAAATCTGTCTTCCATTAAAAATAATAATATTACATTTCTATTGTAAAATTACCCATTATGAAACTAAATTCACATCAACTCCGAAAAAGTAGAGTGGGGGAGTCACAAGAAAAACAAAAACAAATTAAACGTAATCCCATTGTTTTGGTTTTAGATAATGTTCTTGATACCTACAATATCGGTTCTTTTTTCCGCCTAGCCGACGCCCTTGGAGCCGAAAAAATATATCTTTGTGGCCCTGTTGTTACTCCACCTAACTTAAAAATCCACCGCGCCTCAATTGGCACCTGGAAATGGGTTCCCTGGGAACACTTCAATAACACCAAAGATTGTCTTGAAAAGCTAAAAAAGGAAGCTTATCAAATCATTGCTTGTGAACAAAAAGAAACCAGCATTAATTATCAAAAAGCCAAATATAAGTTTCCCTTAGCCATAGTGGCTGGCAGTGAAATGGAAGGAGTAGGGGAGTCAGTTCTAGAATTGTGTAATCAGATTGTAGAAATTCCCATGTATGGGATCAATATTTCCCTAAACGTTCTTGTCGCCACCGCCATCATCGCCTTCGACGCCGTCAGCAAAATAACCAGAAAATAATCTCATTTTTTTCTGGTAACTACAATCATTATACCTTTAGTAAGACTGGCTGCGACCACATATTTTCTATCAAGAGGAAGATCATTAAAGTTTACAACTCGATGTCCGATAGCCCTTAGATTTTCCACTTGAGCTAAACTTAATTTCTGGATTACCCCATCAACAGCAAATAAATGATCTTTTTTTTCTGTCATATTACTGCATTTTAACACAAGAAAATATGCCTTAGATTGGGGCAATTTTAATCCAATGTTTTGACCTATTTTGATATAATTTTAACAATAGTTTTATCCTATCTTTCCAATAAATTTGCCTATTGTTAAGCTATTTATATCTGCTACAATGAGATTGTCCCAAAAAATTGAACAAAAATCTAAAAATGGCTGATAACAACAAATACACATCCGAACAAATTGTCGTCCTCGAGGGTCTTGAACCTGTCCGAAAGCGCCCAGCTATGTACATTGGTTCTACCGATACTCATGGTCTTCATCACTGTTTAACCGAAATTATCGATAATTCTATTGATGAAGCTCTGGCTGGTTTTGCTAAAAATGTTTGGATTATTATCCATCCCGACAATTCCGCCACCGTTGCTGATGATGGTCGAGGTATTCCTATCGACATCATGCCTAAGTATAAGAAGCCAGCCCTGGAAGTCATTATGACCACTCTCCATTCCGGTGGAAAATTTGAGGGTGCCGCCTATAAAGTTTCTGGCGGTCTTCACGGAGTTGGTGCCGCCTGTGTCAATGCTCTCAGTAATCTTTATCAAGTCGAAGTTCGCCGCGATCATAAAACTTATTTCATGGAATTTTCCCAGGGTAAGGTTAAAACAAAGCTTACCGAAATTGACAATACTAAGGTTGAGAAACTAAAAGAAATTATTCCTGAGAATGTAACCGGAACCACCACCACCTTTTATCCCGATCCCCAAATTTTTAAAGAAACCCTTGAATTTGACAATAAAGTTATCATTAAATCACTCAAGGATCGCGCCTATCTTACCAGCAAAATATATTTTCATTTTTTTGACGAAAGAAACCATACTGAGCATCATTATTATTTTGAAGGTGGTATTTTATCTCTCCTTCGCGAACTAAACAAAGGCAAAACTACTATTCACGAACCTATTTATATTCATGGAGCTGCTGACGGAGTCGATGTCGAAGTCGCTATTCAGTACAATGATACTTTCCAGGAAAACACTCCTTCTTTTGTCAATATTATCAACACCCATGAAGGTGGTACCCATTTAGCCGGTTTTAAAACTGCTCTCACCAAATCAATCAAAGACTATGCCGAACGCAAAGAAATGATTAAAAACAAAGACGACACCATCACTGGTGATGACGTCCGAGAAG
>ERZ795061.4215-NODE-4215-length-12213-cov-6.257032_pt1 | contig 12213 bp, 10 predicted proteins | sample MGYA00375145_ERZ795061 | MGnify/ENA primary metagenome ERZ795061 (study PRJEB30190, sample SAMN05720144) | anaerobic digester metagenome | isolation source: active sludge of municipal wastewater-treating anaerobic digesters | place: USA | collected 2014-12-22 ... | reverse complement strand
ACGATATCCCACTTCTAAGCCTACCAAATCCACTGGTAGTACATCATCCCAGCTGGCTTCTTCAGTTTCAGTCACTACTTCGGTTTTTTCAGGTTGCACAGGCTCGACTTCTGCTGCAAGTTGTTTTTTGCTCACAGAGTAAGCGAGGCCTGCGAGCAGGGTGGCTAAGAACAGAAAGGCTAGATTTGGCATGCCAGGAATCAACCCCATGCCACCGACAATGGCCGCCGTAACGTAAATCACATTGGGGTTGGTAAAAAGTTGTGTGACTAATTGCCCGCCAATATCTTCTTTATTGGCCACGCGTGAAACCACCACACCGGCCGCCACTGAAATGATGAGCGAAGGAATCTGTGCCACCAAGCCATCGCCAATCGCCAGTAAGGTGTAATTTTTAATGGCATCGGCAAAGGCCATTTCATGCTGCACCATGCCTACGATTAAGCCACCAATAATATTGATGACAGTCACTAAAATACCCGCAATCGCATCACCACGCACATATTTACTGGCACCGTCCATGGCGCCATAGAACTCTGATTCTTGGCTTACTTCAGCGCGACGGCTACGTGCTTCATCTTCACCAATCAGCCCGGCATTTAAGTCAGCATCAATGGCCATTTGTTTACCTGGCATGGCATCTAAGGTAAAACGTGCGCCAACTTCAGCAATACGGCCAGCACCTTTGGTAACCACGGTAAAGTTGATGATGGTTAAAATCACAAATACCACAATACCCACCGTGTAATTGCCGCCAATCAAAAAGTGCCCAAACGCTTCAATTACTTTGCCAGCTGCGTCAGGGCCCGTGTGGCCTTCTGTCAGCACTACACGGGTTGAAGCCACGTTGAGTGAAAGACGCAACATGGTGGTTACTAATAACACGGTTGGAAAGGCAATAAAATCAAGCGCCTTTTTGGTTTGCAGGCCAATGAGCAAAACCATGATTGATAACGCGATGTTAAAGCTAAATAACGCATCCAGTATTAACGCTGGTAGCGGTAATATCATCATGGATAACAGCAATACAATAATAAGCGGTGCTGCAACCGTACGGTTGCCAAGCATGCTCATCGAAGCAGGTAGTTTGAAGCCGTTCATGATGCAAATACCTCTTCATCGGTCAATGTATAAGGTGCTGGTAGCAAACTGTGCGGATCTAACTCATCTGGCACAGGCAGTGCTTTTGGCACATCAGGGCGGAAGCCGCCTTCTTTATTGAATGTACGTAGTTGAAACACATACGCCAGCACTTCAGCCACTGCGGTATAAAGTGTTTCAGGAATTTCAGCATTGAGTTCAGTATGCGCGTAAATTGCACGTGCAAGTTTGGGCGCTTCTAATGTTACGATATTGTGTTCTTTGGCAATTTCACGAATTTTCAAAGCGGTCGCGTCGGCCCCTTTGGCAATCACCACAGGGGCGCGATTTCCATGCTCTTGATACTGAATCGCCACTGCATAGTGCGTTGGGTTCGTAATCACCACATCGGCTTTCGGCACTTCAGACATCATTCTGCGCCTTGCCATTTCACGTTGTAGTTGACGAACACGTGCTTTAATTTCAGGGTTTCCGTCAGTTTCTTTCGCTTCTTTACGCACTTCTTCTTTGGTCATTTTTAATTTATCGGCGTATTGGTAAAGCTGAAAAGGCACATCAATGGCGGCAATAATCACCAAAGCCCCCACTACTGATAAAAACCCAGTGAGTAAGAGTTGGCCAGTTTGCGAAACGCCTGTTGCTATTGGAAAAGTTGAAAGTAAAAGCATCGGTTCCATTTCACTTGAAACCACCATATAAGCTACAAATGATACTAATAATGCTTTTGCGATTGATTTAACCAACTCAACCACTGAATTTTTTGAAAACATATTGCCTAAACCTTTCGCAGGGTTTAAGCGATTAAACTGAGGGGCTAGGGCTTTGCCGCTCATTACCCAGCCGCCAATGAGGGCAGGGGATGCAACCGCCACGATCAGCAGCACTAAGGCAAAGGGTGCAAAATCAATTAACAAATTAAGGATAATCTCTGAAATTTTCATTAATAATTTTGCCGGGTCATACGCTTCTGCGCGGTTAAAACTTAAACCTTGTTGCATACTCGTTTTTAATGCACTGTTCAGATGACCGCCCAATATCCAAAAACTCAAGCCAGCCGCAAAAAGCACAGTTACCGTGGCCAACTCGCGTGAGCGTGGCACGTCGCCTTCTTCCCGAGCGGTTTCTATGCGCTTGGGCGTGGCCTGTTCTGTCTTTTCTAAATCGCTGTCTTCAGCCATTTGTATTCAGTCCTGTAGGTTTATCTTGTGCCAGCTACTGCTTAATCACAATGGTTTGCTGGCAAGTCATTACATACTTATAAAATCAGCTTTTTGATTTCACAAGTTTTGATTTCACAGTGACATTATTCAACAGGCAAACGCATTTTCATCTGCAGAATAAAAGGGTGAAAATAAGTCTTTCTTGAATTGAGGTGATTGAAAAATGCGATGCTTGAGCTTATTTTTAAACTTTTTTTAAAAATAAATAACAATAAAAACAATTAGTTATAAAAAATATGAAAATATTTTTAATTTTTTACTAAAGTTTTTAAAAGTGTTGTCGTAAAGAATTTTAAGTTGAAATTTATTTTGAATAGAGTGCTTGTATGGCCGGTAATGATTACGGCAAAAATACAACAATATTTAGAAAGCGATTAAATTAATTCGATCAGTGAGCGCATTAAACAACAGCATTTGCCACTAAGGTGAGCAATGTAAAAATTTATAAGTGATTGAAAAATATCATATTATTATAGCCTCTGTAGGTGTTTGTAAGACAAACACCTACAGAGGCCTGTCCGTTTCTCTCATAAAATAAACCGCCAAACGCTCATTGTTAAGCCCCCGCAATCGGTTCAAAGTACGCCTAACGCAACAGATGTACTTTTAAATGAACCGAAAACAAACGTCAGGGGAAATAAAATGAATGAAGCAGAAATGATGTCAGAAATTAGAGATGCCAATCTTAACTATTTAATGTTATCTCAACAAATGATTCGCACAGATAAAGCAACGGCAATTTTTCGTTTAGGCATTAGCAAAGATATTGCTGATCTATTAGAAGGCTTAAGCAATTTGCAATTACTTAAATTAAGTAGCAGTAACATGATGTTAGCTAGATTCCGTTTTGATGACAGCGCCATTTTAGGCATGCTCACCAACTACACCAAAGACAGCACACAAGCGCACTTACACAAAGCGGTGTTAATGTCTGGCCAATCAGCAGAAGTAATGGCGTAAGTTATCCAAGTGATTTTTTAAATCAAGATTAAACACATCAGGTAGGGGTAGCATCATGACTAAAAAAAGTATTGTGAATGAATCAGAGCAAATCCAGTTGGCCATTCAAATGATTAAGCTGGGCGCACGATTACAACTTTTAGAGTCGCAAACCACGCTATCTCGCGAACGTTTAATTAAGCTTTATAAAGAATTAAAAGGCGTTTCGCCACCCAAAGGTATGTTGCCGTTTTCAACCGATTGGTTTTTAACTTGGCAGCCAAATATTCACTCATCCATTTTTTATAACATCTACAAGTTTATGATTACGTATACCGAAACTTCCGGTATTCAAGCCATCATTCGTGCTTATAGTTTGTACCGCGAACAGGTGATGACAGAAAGTTCAGACCCAGACGCTGAACCAGTATTGTCTCTTACCCGTGCCTGGACACTGGTACGTTTTGTTGAAAGCAAAATGCTAACCATGAAAGCCTGCAGTTGCTGTGGTGGTGAATTTGTCATTAATAAGTATGACCTCAACCAAAATTATGTGTGTAATTTATGCCACGTGCCTTCACGCGCGGGCAAAACTAAAAAGGCTAAAGAGCTTACTTATAAACTTGTTTCAATCGCAGCTTAGGTGGTACAGGGATGCCAAATCACTGGATGCCAAAAACACAAGGGCAGCCGCTTGTGTGGCCGTCCAATGATGTCGCGCAGCAGCCCCGCATCAAGCCTGCCACCTTAGCATTACTGTTGCAACTGGCCTCGGTTGCCGGTGTATTTGGCATTATTTGGGTGAGTCATTTTGTTGCACAGCAATTTTTTCACGCAGTTCTGACCTTTTCAATGTGGAGTCTGTGTTTTTTACAGGCCGCTTTAAGCGCTAGTCTTGCAGTTGTCTTTAAGCAGGCACCTTGGTGGCGTTGGATTCATTTTTCCTTTCCATTTGCGGTGTTTGTGATGTTGCAGTGGCAAATTCCCAATGAATTCTACCTTATCAGTTTTATTGTGACCGCCAGCCTGTTTTGGACAACCTTTCGCACGCAAGTGCCATTTTATCCATCGCGGCCAGCGGTTTGGTATGAGGTGGTCAAGCTTATTCCAATACAGCCATCTACCAAGCTCATTGATATTGGCAGCGGCTTGGGCGATATGTCAATGGTTGTGGCAAAATCGCGCCCAAATTGCCAGGCAGAAGGCATTGAAATTGCGCCATTGCCTTGGTTAGTGAGTCAAGTGCGTGCGCGGCTCAAGCGTTCAACCGCACGTTTTCAACTTGGGAATTACAACGAACTTAATTTTGCAGATTACGACATCGTGTTTGCTTATTTGTCGCCAGCGGTCATGCAGGCATTGTGGCAAAAAGCGCACCTTGAAATGCGCCCAAATAGCCTGCTGATTAGTCTTGAATTTGAAATTAAAGACTGGCCGCCAAGTTTTATCATCACGCCTAAAGATGGTTCACCAAAACTGTATGTTTGGCGTATGCCTTAACTGAAAGTGCGGCATCGTCACGCTGTCATTTTTAGTCTGATTTTAAGCTTCAAAAACCTTCAGAAACCTTCAAATTTACGCCTTAAATTCCCCGAGAGATTTTTACTGCCCTGCAAGCCTTATAAATAAAGGCTCCCAGAGCATCGCTAAAGGTTTGTAACTAAAAGCCGTAAATACATGAGTAGTTTATTCCCTGAATTTAACCCCCAAAATAGGCCTTTATTCTACGAATTGAATTGCACAGTCACTTGTTATTCTATTAACACGTAATAAAAAATCAGCAAAGCTTCACACACTATTTTTAAGAAATTGGAGTCGGAATTATGTTTATCATCATCGGGTACATTGTGATATGCGGTGCGGTGTTTGGCGGCTACGCCATGGCAGGCGGCCACTTGGGGGGCTTATGGCAGCCGCTTGAGGTGGTGATGATTTTTGGCGGTGCGCTCGGGGCTTTTGTGGTGGGTAACGACAGCAAAGCCCTTAAAGCGACAGTCAAAGTACTCCCAAGCTTGTTTAAAGGCTCAAAATACAATAAAGCCTTGTATATGGATTTGCTCGCGCTGTTGTTTGAAATTCTTACCAAAATTCGTAAAGACGGCATGATGTCGATTGAAAACGACATTGAAAACCCTGAAGCCAGTCCACTTTTCAGTAAATATCCCAAAATTACTGCTGATCACCATGTCACTGATTTTATTACCGATTATTTACGCCTCATGGTGTCTGGCAATATGGATGCCTTTCAAGTTGAAAACCTCATGGATAACGAAATAGAAACGCATCATATGGAAGGCCATGTGCCAGCGCATTGTATTGCCAAACTGGGCGATGGTTTGCCGGCATTCGGTATTGTGGCTGCTGTTATGGGCGTGGTGCACACCATGGAAAGTTTGCATTTACCACCCAATGAACTCGGCGTGCTGATTGGCCACGCGCTGGTGGGTACGTTCTTAGGTATTTTGCTGGCTTATGGTTTTGTGGGACCACTTTCGGGCTTGGCTGAACAAAAGCTGGAAGAAGGCACCAAGATGTTCCAAACCGTCAAAGTGACGTTGCTGGCAAGCCTGAACGGCTATGCCCCTGCCATTGCCGTTGAGTTTGGCCGAAAAGTACTTTATTCAACCGAGCGCCCAGGTTTTGCCGAGCTTGAAGAACATGTCAAACAAGCTAAAAACAAATAATTACGGCTAAATATCAGGACTGAATGCGGAGCGACTCATGGCTGAAGAACTTAAAAAAACCATTATTGTAAAAAAGATTAAAAAAGGCGGCGGCGGCCATCATGGTGGTGCATGGAAAATCGCCTATGCAGACTTTGTGACCGCAATGATGGCGTTCTTTTTATTGATGTGGCTGTTGGGATCAACCTCTAAAGCGCAAAAAGCTGGTATTTCAGATTATTTTAAAACGCCATTGATGGTCGCTATCAAAAATACCGGTGGCCCAGCGGTTGGTGCGAGTGATTCCATCATGAAAGATACCGGCGGAAAAGACATCACCAAAAAACAAGGACAAGTAAAACCCGACGATGGCTCTAAAGGAAAAGAAAAATCGGTCGATATTAAAGAAGCAGAAGAAGCAATGAAAAAAGCCGAAACTGCCAAGCTTGAAGAGCTTAAAGAAAAAATGGAAAAAGCCATTTCTGACAGCCCTGAACTAAGCAAGTTTAAAAATCAATTATTGATGGATTTAACTTCTGAAGGGCTACGTGTGCAGATTGTGGATGAGCAAAACCGCCCGATGTTTAACTCATCCAAGGCCGACATGCAGCCATACGCCAAAAAAATCTTGCAAGAGATTGGCAAGGTGTTAAACGGGGTGAACAACAAAGTCAGTTTGTCTGGTCATACCGATGCCGTACCGTATGCAGGCGGTGAAGCAGGCTACAGCAACTGGGAATTATCCAGTGATCGCGCCAACGCCTCGCGGCGCGAGATGATTTCGGGTGGCATGGATGAGAGCAAGATTGTACGTGTGGTGGGTTTAGGGTCGGCCTCTTTGTTTGATAAAGACAACCCGTTTAACCCCACCAATCGTCGTATTAGCATCATTGTGATGAATAAGCAGGCTGAAGAAAATGCGTTAAAAGATAGTGCTGAAGTAAACCTGCCATCTAACGCGCAAGCGCCAGAAATAGATGAAGCAGTAGCAAAAGAGTAACGACTAAACAACCAAGCACCTTTTGGAATATGAATGTATGGAAATGAAAACATTACCAATCACTGAATTAAGAAGCTTACTTGCTGCAGTCTCAGATCACGGCAAGCAACATCTGGTTGAAGTAGAAGCTGATTTATTGCAAACCACTTTTTTGCTCAGTGAAGCCATTGAAAAGTTAGGGGCTAGCTTTATGGCCGTGCACGAGGCTGTTACCGAGCAGCAGCAGGTTATTAATTCTCTGATGGAACAGCATCAGTTTGACCCAATTGAGACCAAAAAACTTGAGGCTTTTAAACAAAAAATAGGCAATGAAGTTAATGCGGCGGTCACCGGTTTGCAGTTTCAAGATTTAACCAGCCAGTTAATTACGCGCACGATTAAACGGGTGAACGGATTAAAAGATTTATTGCATGAGCTGGAAACACACGGCAATGAAATTGACCCCAGCCATGAACATGCAGCTATTGCAAAATTTTTAGAAGAAATTAGCCATAGCTTACATGCGGGCAGCCATGCACTTTCAGGTGGATTAAGGCGCTCGGTAGATCAGCACGACATGGTAACCGGTGATATCGAGCTTTTTTAATAAACGATTTGTAGGTAAATGGCTAAACATTTTAGATTTTATGCCGATAAGTAATACGGATAGCGATAAATTTAACTTAATAAAATACATTAATTAAGTAACTTAACTAACTAATTAACATGACAAAGTGAGTATATTAAATGGCGAAAACAATTTTAGCAGTGGATGACTCAGGTTCACTTAGACAAATGGTGGCATTTAGTCTCAAAGCCGCTGGTTACGATGTGGTGCAAGCGGTGGACGGTCAGGATGGCTTAGATAAAGCCAAAGAAAAAACCGTAGACCTGGTACTAACAGACCAAAACATGCCGATCATGGACGGGCTAACACTGATTAAAAATTTGCGTGGCTTAGGCTCGTATCAAAAAGTGCCAATTTTAATGCTGACCACTGAATCAAGCGACGAGATGAAGGCAAAAGGTAAGGCAGCAGGCGCTAACGGTTGGTTAGTGAAGCCGTTTGACCCAAAACGCCTGATTGAGGTTGTACAGAAGGTGATTGGTTAAACATTACAAGGTATTAAGCACGGGTCTAGACGTGCTAACAAGCATATATGGAGTACAACAATGTCAATTGATATGAGTCAGTTTTACGAGGTCTTCTTTGATGAGGCAGAAGAGCTGTTAGCTGAAGCTGAGCGTTTATTGCTAGGCATCGATATGGAAAACCCAGATGCAGAAGATTTAAATGCAATCTTTCGAGCAGCCCATTCTATTAAAGGTGGTGCGGCCACATTCGGCTTTATGGACATGACTGAAATCACGCATGTGCTTGAAAATCTGCTCGATAAAATCCGCAAAAATGAAATGGAATTGACGGCAGAGCATGTTGATGCATTCTTAGCTGCTAAAGATGTATTAAAAATGGAGTTGGATGGACATCGTCTTGCTACCGCGGTGGATGAAGAGCAAGTGGCTGATGTAAAAATGATGCTGAAATCTCTTTCAGAGGCGGGCGGTTTAGCTATTGCGCCAGCGCCAAGCCAGCCTGCACCAGCAAGCGAACCAAAAACGGCTTCAGTAGACGTTGCCAATCCAGTGCCTGTAAAAATTGAATCGATTGTAAACACTCCCGCAGCAACTGCAACGGATGGCTTAACGCACTTTAATATCGTACTCCCTGAAATATCAGATAAAGACGCAAGCAACTTACAAGAAGAGTTAAGCCTCTTGGGAGAAGTTGCTACCAGCAAAAATGCACAGGGCCGTTATGTGTTAAGTCTGGCGACTGATTCCACACAAGCTGACATAGTTTCTATTTGTTCTTTTATTGTAGAGCCTGAAGATTTAGTGATTACGTTGGCTTCTGCTGGCACTGTAGCGCCAGCAACGTTAGAAACAGCTACCCCAGTAGCAGATGCTGGTTATGGTTTTTTTGATGATGATATTCCAACGTTTGCTTCTGCAGGTTCAAGTGCCACAGTAGTAAATTCGGCAACTGCACCAAACACAGCTGCATCAGTCAACAAAACAAGTAAATCAAATGAAGGCAATAAAGAGACTGTTAAAATTCATGAAGAAGTCGGTTACGGTTTATTTGCAACAGAAGGCAAAGAAAATGTAGAAGAAGGTTACGGCTTCTTTGCACCATTTCAACCACATCCAGATGCCACGGTCGCAACACTGATTGGTGATGATACGGCACTCACTGAAGCGAACTCTGGCAAAGCGCCAGCTGAAAAAGTAGAAGTAACTCAAACAGAGACTAATGCTACAACAGTAGCCAGTGCAGCCGCAGAAAAAAGAAACGCAACCCGTCGCGAATCAGATAAAGCCCCAGCAACTACAGAAACCTCATCCATTCGTGTGGGTGTAGAAAAGGTTGACCAACTCATTAACCTTGTGGGCGAACTCGTGATTACCCAGGCAATGATTGATCAACGCATTAGCGCGCTTGATCCGGTACAGCATGAATCGCTCATCAACAGCGTAGGGCAACTTACACGCAACACCCGCGACCTACAAGAGTCTGTCATGTCGATTCGTATGATGCCAATGGATTTTGTTTTCTCACGCTTCCCACGTATGGTGCGCGATTTGGCTGGCAAGTTAAGCAAAAAGGTCGATTTTGTCACTGTTGGTGCAGCAACTGAATTAGACAAAGGCCTCATTGAACGTATTGTTGACCCATTGACCCATTTAGTGCGCAATAGTGTAGACCACGGCATTGAAACGCCTGAAAAACGTCGCGCTGCTGGCAAGTCAGAAACTGGCACGCTCACACTTTCAGCCTCGCATAAAGGTGGCAGCATCGTCATTGAAGTCACCGACGATGGCGCAGGGCTCAACCGTAACAAGTTACTTGAAAAGGCTGCTAAAAATGGCTTATCAGTAAGCGAAAATATGACAGACGCTGAAGTGTTTAATCTCATATTTGCACCAGGTTTTTCTACTGCAGAAGTGGTCACCGATGTGTCTGGTCGTGGTGTGGGCATGGACGTTGTGAAACGTAACATTACTGCCATGAATGGCGTGGTAGAAATTCGTTCAGCCCTTGGATTTGGCACAACGATTTCAATCGCACTGCCACTCACGCTGGCTATTTTAGATGGCATGTCCGTGTCATTAGGTAATAGTGTTTATGTTATCCCACTTAATTTGATTGTTGAAACGCTACAACCACGCGCTGAGGACATTAAAACCGTGACGGGCGAAGGCCGCATGGTACATGTGCGCGGAGAATATTTGCCTATTATTGCACTGCATAGTTTATTTAATCATCACACCGATATTACAGACCCAACCCAAGGCGTGTTGGTGTTGATTGAAGCTGAGGGTAAAAAGTCTGCCCTTTTTGTTGACCGTCTGGTTGGCCAGCAGCAAGTTGTGATTAAGAGCTTAGAAACAAACTACCGCAAGGTGCAGGGCGTATCTGGCGCCACCATAATGGGTGATGGTTCAGTGGCTTTAATTCTTGATGTGCCAGCCATTATCCAAATGGGCCAAACAGCGAATTACATCACAGGGGCAATTCCATTTGCTAATTACCAAAATAAAGCAGTGGAAACACAACTCATCTAAACATAGCACTAAAAGTTAAAAAATTAAGGAGTCATCACAATGAGCATGAATACAGAAACCGTTGCTAACACCTCAAACAATAAATTAAAAGTTGCGGGTGGCGAGTACCTCACCTTTGTTTTAGGTGATGAGCAATATGGCCTAGAAATTTTGAAAGTACAAGAAATTCGCGGCTACGACACCGTCACACAAATCGCCAATACGCCAGATTTTATTAAAGGCGTGGTGAATTTACGCGGCAAAATTGTGCCCATTGTGGATTTACGCATCAAGTTTAAGCTTGGCAAAGTGGAATACGATGAATTTACCGTGGTGATTATTTTAAATCTGGGTGGCCGTGTGGTGGGCATCGTGGTGGATGGCGTTTCAGACGTTAAAGCGCTCAAAGAAGAGCAAATTCGCGATGTGCCATCGCTAGTCTCAAATATTGATACCAAATATATTGTCGGCCTTGCTACGGTTGAAGAACAGATGTTTATTTTGGTGGATATTGAACAATTGATGAGTAGCCAAGAAATGGCGCTCATGGACGCAGTTGCTGTTCATTAATTTTTAAACGATTACGATTAAGAAAGAAAAGGTCATTATTATGTTTGCTTCTATTATTAATAAACTAGCCAGCGGCACACAAGCCACTAAAAAAATCATTGATGAAGTCACGGAGTTTCGTGCCCTAAAAGCTGAAATTAACAAAGCGCGCTGTGTGCTTGAGTTTGATGCAAAAGGCACGATTATAGCCATCAATCAGAATGCTTTAAAAGCATTAGGGTTTAGTGAATCAGATGTGTTGAATGAACATCACCGCGTGCTAGTGGGCAGCACCGAGAGCGCACGCCCAGAATACGAAGACTTTTGGGAAAACCTGCATGGTGGTACTACGCAAACGGGCAAATTCAAATTTAAAAATAAAAAAGGTGAAGATGTTTGGTTTCAAGGCTACTACGCCCCTGTGATTAACAGTAAGCATCAACTCATTAAAGTGGTGAGTTATTTAACCGACATTACCGCTGAGCTAACAAGAGCACTCGTGCTACAAGGGGAAGATGAAGCGCTTAATCAAACCTTTGGTGTGATGGAATGCGACATGGCAGGCAACATTACAGAGTGTAATGATTTATTTATGCAACCACTAGGTTATAGAAGAGAAGAGTTAGTGGGGCATCATGTGGGTGTTTTGCTACCTCCTGAAGTTGCGCAAAGCCCAGAGTACAAAAAAATGTGGGAAGAACTCAACGCCGGTATTAGCCAAACCAGACAAATTCGCCGACTTTCTAAAGACCGTAAAGAATATTGGTTTCAATCGACTTATGTGCCAATTAAAGATGAAGCAGGTAAGTCTTATAAAGTAGTCGTGTATTCATATTGCATTACTGCTGAAAAAATCAAAAATGCCGATTTTGAAGGCCAATTGAAAGCGATTGGCAAATTACAAGGTGTCATTGAATTTGATTTGGTTGGCAACATTTTGAAAGTGAATGACAACTTTATTAACGTCACTGGCTATAGCGAGAGTGAAATAGTTGGTAAACATCACAGTATGTTTGTAGATGCTACTTATAAATCTAGCAGTGAATATAATGCCTTTTGGGAAAAGCTGGGTCGTGGTGAAGCTCATGAAGGAGTATATAAACGCATTGGTAAAGGGGGTAAAGAAATATGGTTGCAGGCCACTTATAACCCGATT
>ERZ795061.4210-NODE-4210-length-12234-cov-5.815666_pt1 | contig 12234 bp, 7 predicted proteins | sample MGYA00375145_ERZ795061 | MGnify/ENA primary metagenome ERZ795061 (study PRJEB30190, sample SAMN05720144) | anaerobic digester metagenome | isolation source: active sludge of municipal wastewater-treating anaerobic digesters | place: USA | collected 2014-12-22 ... | reverse complement strand
ATGGCTCAGGGATTCCAGCAGGCGATCGCCAAGGTGCGTGACGCCCTCGGAAACGCGCAGGTGTCCCTGGAGCAACGGGCGGCCATCGACGAAGAGATGCGCGTCGCGGAAGTCTGCGCCATCCACTTCCAGAGCGTGGCCAACCAGACCCGGTTCGTCATGAACCGGAACGCGTTCAACGAAGCGCCCGCCGCGGAGACGGCGCCGCAGCACGCCGCGACCATGCGCGCCCTGCTGGACAGCGAGATCGTTCTCGCGCAGCGCATGCATGCCCTGCAATCGCAGGATTCGCGGTTTGGTTATGAAGCGTCAAACCACTATTTTTATGTGCCGACGGATCTCGTCGAAAAGGCCGTCAATTGCCGCAGTCTGAAGGAGGACTGGCTTAAGACACCGCAGTAAACCGGGTTGAGCGCGAAAAGCCGCCCGGGACGACCCCGGGCGGCGTGTTACGCAGAGGGCATTGCCGGAGAGCGGCATCGCTTGGGCCCGAGGCGCCGTCCCCCGCCCGGGCCGAAGGAAGAGATTCGTCACTGAGGGAGCCGCGCAGGATGTACGCAAATGCGATAGACATCGCGCAATTTGCGCTGCCGAACACGCCCCCGAACGAGCTCTGGTTCGAGGAGCCGCACAACGTCGCGTCGCTGGTGATCGAATTCGCCGCGCACAGTCCTCAGGTGATCGCGGTGTCGTATTGGCGGAAGACCTGGCCGGAGGTGCTGCCCGAGGATGTGTGTGAAGCCGCGGATCCGTCCGCGGCGGGATGGCTGCCTCAGGATGACTGGTTCAACGGGTGCTGGCAGTCCGCGGCGGCGAAGATCGAGCGGGACGGGGACCGCCGCCTCCTTGTGAGTTTCGAGCCGCTTGAGGCAGAGCGCCCCGGGTGCAGAAATCCGGATGCCCTCCATCGCCGGACCCTCGCACTGCGCATCGAGGTGCCGGAAACAGGGGCGATCGAGCGCGTGGCCGTGTTCACGGCGGAGGATGCCACCGCGCTCCGCCTGCAGGTGGAACTGGACGCGGGACGCGCAACGCCCTCGCGCACCGTGCGGCTGGAGGGCTACCTGGCCATCATCGGGGCGGTACAGACCGGACCGGGCCTGCAACGCCTGCACGACCGCCTGGAAACTCTGGGCAATGCCGAACGCACCTTTACCGTAGCGGTCCGGTATCCCGCGCCCGCCCCGGGCGCGGGCGCGCCGTTGCTGACGTTCACGCTTGAGAACGACCGTTTCAGCATTTCGTTGCAGGAGCTGGAGACCTGCCCGATCTGGTGCGCCCATCTGGGGGTTTATGTCCGTGCACTGGATGAAGGCGGTTCCGGCGGCCCGGCGTTCGAGGCGTACCGAGCCAGCTGCCACGCCGGACAGACGCTTGCGGACCGGGTCCGGCAGCACAGGGAGCAGTCGCTCGCGGGCGCGATGAACGGCCAGCCGCGTCCCCATCCGGGCAATTACGCCCTCGGCTGCACGCACGCACGGCAGAGCTTCCGCATTGAGTCCAACGGCGACATCGTGTTGTGTTCGCCGGCCGTCACGCGCGTGCCGGGACGCGATACCCCGCGCGTGAAACAGCATGCGGCGGCCCGGTTCTTTTTTGGTCTGGAAAAGTGGGTGCCCACGGCACGGTATCCCGACCCCGAACCGGTGCTCGCGTACAACGTGGAAGTCCGCAAGGAGGGCCTGGCCCTGTCGCAGAAGAGTTTCGCCGTGCCGCTGCAAGGCAGCTTGCTTGACGAAGGGTGGGCGAGCGACGACCCGATGGTGGCGATGGTGAAGTTCCGGTTCGAGAACCGGGGATACGCGCCCGCCACGGCGGTCCTGCCGATACGCTACTCGGACGATTCGCGCAGGACCGAAAACCGGTACACGCGCTCGGGAGCGGACGCGGGCGACGATCTCGTGCCCGGGAGCCCGCTGGCGCCGTTGCATCTGGATGGGAAGCAGGTCTGGAGCGACTGGGACGGGGCTCCGGCGCTGCGGTGTGTGCTGGACACGCCGATGACCGCGGCCGCGCGCGACGGGACCGTCGCACTGTCGCAGGAGCTGGCCCCCGGCGAATCCTGCGAGGCGGTCGTGAAGATCCCCTACCTTGCGCTGGATACGGCCGAGGAACGGGCGGCGCTGGCATCCCTCGATTTTGCGCCCTGCTACGCCGCCGTGCGGACCTACTGGCTGCGGAAAGCCGGCCGGGGCGCCGTGGTGCACACGCCCGAACCGCAACTGGCGTCGCTGCACCGGATGCATTTGTGCCACGCGTACATCACCGGGTTCGAGATGCCCGACGGCAGCGGGTTGGTGAACACCTCCGTAGGCACGGCGACCTACGGCAACTTCACCAACGAAGCCTGCATGATCGTCCATGAACTGGATCAGCGCGGGCTCCATGACGAGGCCCGGCGCCGGCTCATGCTCTGGGTGAAGTATCAGAGCACGGCCGCGCAGCCGGGCAACTTCACCGATTTTCAGGGCCTGTTTTACGGTGCGGGCGAGTTCGAGTCGGGCGCGTACAACCAGCATCACGGATGGGTGCTGTGGTGCCTGGCGGAACACCTGTTTCTCACGCGCGACCTGGAATGGTACCGAAGCGTAGCCGACGCGGCGGTTGCGGGGGCCGACTGGGTCTTCCGCCAGCGGAAACATACGATGCGTGCACTCCCCCACTCGCGCGGCTGGGAACACGGGTTTCTGCCGGCGGGAAGTCTCGAAGACGTCGAGGAGTTTCAGTACTGGCTGTCGACCAACGCGCTGACGTGGCGGGGCGTGGAGTGGACCGCGCGCGCGCTCGAACGCATCGGGCATCCGGAGGCCTGGCGGATGCGCAGCGAGACCAACGCCTACCGGCGCGATTTGCTCGACGGGTTTGAAACCATGCGTCAATACGCGCCGCTGGTGCGCCTGCGCGACGGGCGCTGGGTCCCGCAGTATCCCAGCCGTCTATACCGCCGGGGGCGCGATTCCGGATGGATCCGGGAGACGCTCGAGGGCTCGGTATACCTGCTGATTTCCGGCCTCTACGCCAGCAGCGCGCGGGAAGCGGAGTGGATTCTCGACGATTATCAGGACAACCGGTATCCGGCGCCGCCTTACGGCTACCTTATTCCCCATTTCGAGCAGACCTGGTTTGACCGGGCGGGGTTTTCGATCCAGCCCAACTTGCTTGCGGGGCTGATGCCCTACCTCGAGCGGGACGAACCGGAACTGTACATCTGGATGTTCTACAACGCGTGGGCGGCCTGCTACCGCGAGGAACTCAACGCCATGGTGGAACACCCGCTGCCGTTTCCGGGTTTTTCGAACGCTGCGAACTTCAAGACCAGCGATCAGGCCAACGCGGTGTCGTGGCTGCGCAGCATGTTCGTGTACGCCGAAGACGGCCTGCTCCATCTCGGCCGGGCGATTCCGCGGGCGTGGTTTGGCCAACAGGAACCCTTCGAGGCTCGCGATGTGGTCACGTATTTCGGCCGGGCGGGCGTCCGGTACAGGGCCGACGAGGAGCACGATGCGCTGCACGCGACGGCCTGGCTGGACCTGGCGGAAGCGCCGCCGAGACTGCTTCTGCGGTTCCGGCACCCCGAAAAGAAGCCCATTGCGCAGGTCCTGGTTGACGGCGCGCCGCATCCGGCGGCTGACGCGGAACGCGGCGACGTCGATCTGACGGGAAAGTCCGGCACGGTGCAGGTGACGGCCCGCTACGAAGCATAGCGGCCACGCGCCGCTCAGGCGTAGTGGCGAATAGCGGCACGCAGCGCGTCGAGTTCCCGGTTTACCTTGTCGAGGGTCTGCATCCCCGTCTTGAACAGGCACAGGTGTTTGCGGTACGCCTCGACGTTGGGACAATCGCCTTCGCGGTAGGCTTTCACGCGGCCTTTGTAACGGGGGTCGAAATTCGGCGCGCGTTCGGGCGCTCCATAGAAGCTGAGGTCCCGAAACACGGGTTCGAGATGGACGGGGGTCCAGAGCCCATACAGGCCGTCGCCGCCCTTTTCGATATACGTCTTGCGGAACGCGCGCCAATCCACGCCGAGCTTCTGTTCATCGAGCTTGCAGGCGTAGCACCAGTAGGCATGCACACAGTCGGCGGGGACATGCGGCGGGATGAGCCATTCGCATTTCTCGTCGCGAATGACCTGCTCGTACTGCCCGGCGATGTACATCCGGGCGGCGACGAGGTAATCGAGGCGTTCGAGCTGGCCCAGGGCGAACGCGGCCTGCGGAGCGGACATGCGGAAGTTGTAGCCCAGGGCGTCGTGGCGGCAGTAGCTCCAATCCTGGCGGACGTCCCTCGGCACCATGGTGGCGCCGGGTCTGGCGTCGACGGCGGCGTAACCGACCACCGCCGCCTTGCGGATGCCGCGGGCATACGCCTCGTCGCTGGTGATCACCATGCCGCCGTCGCCGCCGCTGGTCATGTGTTTGGACGCCTGGAAGCTGAAACTGGCGGCGTGACCGATGGTGCCGACGAGCCGCCCCCGGTACGCTCCCAGAAAACACTCCGCATTGTCTTCGACCACCGTAAGGTTGTGCTGCCGCGCGAGTTCCATCAGCGGCTCGTAATCCGGGGCCAGGCCGAACACGCTGACGGGCAGGATGGCCCGGGTGTGTTCAGTGATCTTGCGCCTGACGTCTTCGGGATCGATGGTAAACCGGTCCGGATCGCAGTCGGCAAAGACCGCCACCGCGCCGCACTGCACCACGACAAACGCCGTCGAGGCCATGGTGCTGCTCGGGACGATGACCTCGTCGCCGGGCCCCACGCCCGCCGCGAGCAGACAGGATTGCATGGTGCCGGTGCCCGAATTGTGCGTGATGGCGAAGGGCACGCCGAACCGGCGCGCGAAGGCCTCTTCGAGACGCCGCAACATGCCGGCGGACTCGCCCTTGTTGCTGAATCCGGCATCGAGGATCTCGGCCAGATAGCGGCGCTCGGCGTCGCCCACGCGGTTGGCGGGCAGATGGGCAAACAGCTCGCGGGCGCTGTGGGCTGCAAGCAGTTCGCGCGGGGTCATGGCCTCACTCCGGCACCAGGACATGCACCCGCTGGCCGGGAATGGTCAAGGTCAGTGCACCGTCCTTCACGATCGCCTCGCCTTCCGTGTAGTTCTCCACATAGCGCGCGCCGTTGAAGTCGTCCAGACCGGCAATGGTGTAGGTCAACGGCTCCGTCCAGTCATTCACGACCAGGAACCAGACCTTGCCCGAAACGGTCTTGGGCAGAACCTGAATGCCGCGGTCCACCGAGCCGTAGGTTTCGGCGAAGCGGGTAGGGAACGGGCCGGGGGCATCCGGCGCCGACAACACCGGCTGCAGCGCGTTTAACTCGGCGATCACGGTGAGCAAATCCTGCCACAGTTGCGAGTCCTTTTCGATATAGGCGCTGCCCCAGTAGAGAATGCCGCGCGCGCCGTGCACGATGGCATCGTAGGCCATGAACCGGGTTTCCTCGAGCGTCGGCCGCCGCCCGTCGTTGGGGTCGGGAGAGGGGTCGTCACTGATATCGCGCCACCCGAACCCCTGGAGGACCATCCAGACCGGTTTTCCGGGCGCGGCTTCCTGCATGCGGCGCGTATAGGCGCCGGCGGCGGCCGGAGTGCGTTCCATCAGGTCGGAATGGCCGGTTTTGAAGGCGGGTACCGGGTAAATATCGCAGCCAACGATATCGGCAGCGCGGTTGAACGCGGCCAACTGGTTCACCTGGTTGCGGGGCGCGTGGTTCATCCAGACGGGGTGATTGGGGTCGGCTTTCTTGAGAAGCTCGTAGCCCTGAATCATTCCCGCGCACATTTTCGCGGCGCGTTCCGGGGCGTTCGACAGGTTGAGGCCGGGATTGGGCGGTTCCTGGCCCAGTTTGCGCCAGATGGCATTCGCCGTCTCTTCCGCCTGGGCATAGAGCCCGTTGTTCCAGAGGTCGCTGGAGCTTGCCATCATCTCACGCAGCTCGGTCTGGAGCGCGGCATCAGAGAGGGCGTCGATCGCGGTCCTTAATTGCGCCGGCTCCTGGCTGCGCCGCCACATCGTGGCGCCGTAAAAACAGTTCCAGAGGGCCTCGTCCGGCACTTCCCAGACGAGCAGCGCGGGATGTTGACCAAATTCGGCCATCATGCGCCTGAGTTCCTCTTCCCGGGCGGAAGGGTTCTCGCTGAAGTCAATGCTGGCGCCGGTGTTGATCCATGCCCACAGATTGCGGGCGCTCAGACGGTCCAGCGCAGCAGCATCGGCGCTGGCGTGAACCAGGTTGAACCCGGCCTTGGCGGCGGCATCGAGCACAGCGTCTTCCGCGGGGTTTTCGTACAGGCCGATGATGAACGTGCGCTCGCCATCGACCACCAGCATCCGGTCCGGGGCAATCGCGGCGGTTGCCGCGTGAGCGGCCGTGACGGGAAGGGCGCAGACAGTCAGCAGGCAGATGATCTCCAGACAGCGCATGGTGATACTCCTTCGGTTCAATTCCTCCTCACGCATGGCAGCATCGTAGTTCATTACGGTTCGTCACGCAAGGCGACCGCGATAAGGATATTCCGCGGAGTACAGAAAGGGGGTCAAGCGCATTGACCCCTTCTTGATCGCCCGCGTACGGTTTACGGTTTGGCGCCGCAGGAGGCTGGTCCGGCTGATCAGAGGCATCCCAGGCGGCCATAGTCAGGTGCGGGCGGGGCGAAGGGTTTGTGAATGCCCTGCCGCCATGGGTATGATTAGCGGTTTGAGGGCGCGGGTGAACCTTCCGCGCGGTACAGAATGTCTAAGTGGTTAACGAAGTGGGTCTTCGGAGGGCATCCTCCGCAAGACCGCGGCTGTTGATACGCAGGAAGCCGTGGCTCGAAGTCATAACGCACCAGAACGGTTCAGCCCGTTCCAGAAAATCGTGGCCATCTGGATTGCCGTCGGGGCGGCGATCGTGCTGGCCTTTTTTCTGACGTCGCGCAAGGAACCGCCGCCCAAACCCTCGACGATCTCCTATGGCGAAAGGCCCAGCGACCGCGCCAGCCGGTCCCGGCTGCACGATGGGTCCCGGCGGGGCACACCACGCACGGTCGAACCGCCCCGCCGGGTCGGCGCGAATACCGAGCCCGAGGATCCGCTGGCCATCATCGGCGTCGTGAGCGAGGCGGATACGGGCCAGCCCATCAAGGACGCGCATCTCCGTTCGGTTCTGCTCCCTCCGCGAGAAGAGGGCACGGCAGCCGAAACGGCGGTAGAAGAAGCGGCGGCCGCGGCGGCCCGGATGACGCCCGCTTTTCTCGATACGGCCCAGGCGGCCCGGCGAAGCACCAAAACAAACGACACGGGGCACTATGCGCTTCCGCCCCCCTGCCCGGCCGGTACCTCGTTCAGGCGGCCCGGACCGGTTTTGTCACGCACCGCGAAATCGTAGAGCTTGCGGAAGGCGGTGAGAAGCGGGTGCGGCTGGATGTGGCCTTGTCCAGAGGCGCGTCGATCGCCGGCCGGGTGACCGAGGCGGGAACCAGCACCGGCATCCCCCTGATCCTGATCACCGCCAACAGCGAAGAGGGCACATCGAGCGCGGAAACAGAGACCGCGCCGGACGGAACCTATACGATCAGCGGCCTGCTGCCGGGGACGTACCAGGTGGCGCTGGACCTGGCGCGCCAGCCCTACAAGGCGCCGGAACGCATCCCCGTGCAGAACGTGGTGATCGAGCGCCCGGACCAGAACGTGACGGACATCAATTTCGCGCTTTCGCCCGCGGGCACGGTCTGGGGATACATCACGGACCACGAAAAGAAGCCCGTCCAGGATACGCAGGTGTACCTGTGTACGTCGGAAAGCCTGATTTCCCAGGCGCTGAACGCGGCGGTGCATCAGGCGCCGCCTCTGCGCAACCGCTCCGAAGAAGACGGGTACTATGAACTGGTCGGCGTTCCGCTCAACCAGGAATGGCGGGTCTACGCCACGTCCGACGAATACGCGCCGCAGCTTACGGACCCGTTCATCGTGACGGAGTCGGCGCGGAGCATCCGGGTGGATATTCACGTGCTGCGCGGGACGTCGGTATACGGGCGGGTGCTCGATCAGAACGGCACGCCTATCCCCAACGCGGAGACAGTCTGCGTGCCGTCGTATTCAAAACTGTTTCAGCGGCTGGATGAGGCGCGCGCGTTCCGGCACTGCAAAACGGAGACCGACGGGACCTACATGATTGCGAACCTTCCGCCGGGGGACTATCAGCTCCTGGCACAGAAGGACGGCTACAAGGTCGCGGTGATGGGCGATCCGCTGTATGCGGACGGATTCAATGACATCCGGGGCTTTGACCTGACGCTCTCGTCGGTAGACAGCGGCAACTTCGTGGTGTACGGGATGGTCATGGATGCCGCAGGCCGCCCCATTCCGGGCGTCAATCTGACCTTGTCCGGCCTGGGAACCGAATCGATGAGCGCGACCGAGATCGAAACCCGGTCCGATGAGCGCGGAGAGTTCGGTTTCTATGGCGTCGAATCCGGATTCCTGGTCATCATCGCCGAGAAGGAAGGCTACACCTCGCAGCAGGTCAGCGACGTGAAACTTGACGAGCCGACGAACATTGTGATGCAGGCCACGGGGATGGTTCGCGGCACGGTCCTGGTGCGGGAAACGGGGCAGGCGCCGGCCCGCTACAGCGTGCGGGCGGTGCCCTCGGAAACGCAACAGGGCGGCATCGGGCTGGCGCTGTTGTCGAGCGGCGATCCGCGCGATCTGCGCAATTTCAACAACGCCGACGGCAGTTTCGAGCTGGCTTTGTCGCCGGGCGACTACACCATCGAAGCCACCGCGCAAGGATTGACCCCCGGGCGTCAGACCGTCTCGGTCGTGGAGGGGCAGCGCGTCGACGGCGTGACGCTCTACGTCAGCCAGTCGGGCGGAGTCATCCAGGGACAGGTGCAGACCACGGACGGCGGGATCCCCGCGGGCGCCACCGTATGGATCGGGGGCGCGACGGAAGCCCAGTTCGGACGGCTCGTCGACATGGTCGCCCAGACCCAGCGCCGCGGGGTGCAAGTCGGCTCGGACGGCCGGTTCGAGTTCCGCAACCTCGCCGATGGAACCTACACGGTGTTCGCCCAGGCGGAAGGCTATGCGCAAGGCAGCAGCGGCCCCGTGCAGGTGGCGCAGAGCCGGACCGTCACGGGGGTGGTGGTCGTGCTCGGCGGCGGGGGCCGGCTGCAGGGCTACGTGACCCGGAACGGCGTTTCTCTGCCCGGAGCGATGGTCACCGTGATCGGGAACGGCATCAGCGAGATGGCGTCCGCCGACCAGAACGGCCAGTACGCCATCGAGGGCCTGGCGGCCGGCTCGTATATGGCGACGGCCGTCTCGTTCGAGGGCCAGGGCACGGACCTGTTCGCGCCGATGCACGCCCAGGTGGAGATCCGGGAAGGCGAGACCACCGTGCACAATTTCGGCGAAGAAGGCGGGGCCACGGTGCAGGGATTGTGCACGCCCCCGCCCACCGGCGGGATAATCGGGTTTGCGGTGTTGCGTGTACCGGGCAGTGCGAGCGCCCTGACCGGCCTGAACCTGACGAACCCGGCCGACTGGTTCGGCGGAACCGAGGCTGGCGGTGCGCCGACGGTCCTGGGCATGTCGCCCATCCGCGACGACGGCTATTTTGAGATCGAAAACTGTCCCGAGGGGAACTATCAGCTTGATATCCTGTATGTGAACCTCGGAGAGGCGATGTCCGGCACGGGGAAGCCGCGCACGAGCCAGACTGTGTCCATAAGCGGCGAGGAAACCATCGAATTGAACATCAGCGTTCCAGGATCCTGAACACGCCATGGCCATTGTCGAACTGAAAAACGTGGAAGTGTCGTACGGCGCGACAAAAGCGCTCCGGGGCGTGACCTGCACCGTGGAAGGCGGCGCGGTGGGGCTGCTCGGCCCGAACGGCGCCGGGAAGAGCACGTTGCTGAAAACCCTGCTCGGATTCATTCGGGCGGATGCGGGCGAGGCGTCGCTGTTCGGGTTCCGGCTCCCCGCGCAGGCCCTCGAGGCGCGGCAACGGCTGGGCTACATGCCGGAACGCGACGCGGTGGGCCGCAAGGTGAGCGCGGTGTCGTTCCTGACCTACTGCGGATGCCTTTTCGGCATGAAACGCACCGACGCCATGGAACGCGCCCACGAGGTGCTCAACTACGTCGGGATGGGCGACAGCCGGTACCGGAAGATGCAGACGTACTCGACCGGAATGTGCCAGCGGATCAAGTTTGCCCAGGCCCTCGTCCACGACCCCAAACTGCTGCTCCTCGACGAGCCGACCAACGGCCTCGATCCCGAGGGGCGCATCGAGATGCTCGAGTTGATCAAGGAACTGGTGACGAAGCGCGGCGTGACGGTGCTGCTGTCGTCCCACCTCCTGCCGGACGTCGAGCACGTATGCGATCACATGCTGGTGATTCACCAGGGCCGGATCGTCCGGGAAGGGTCGATCGGCGCCTTGACGACGGCGCGGGAAAACCTGTTCGAGATTCGCGTGCGCGAACACCAGGAAACCTACCGGACCGCGCTGGAAACCGCGGGATGTGTGCTTCAGACGCTGCCGAACGGCAATCTGCTGGTCGAGAAACCGGCGCTGCTGGATCCTCGCGTGTTCTTCGAGATCGCCCGGGCCCAGAATACGCACGTGCGCCATTTTGTCCCGGTCCGGCACCGGCTGGAAGAGGTGTTCATGCAGGCTATCGGGAGACACTGAGTGCCGATTTACGAACAGACATACCGGGCCTATGACGGCAAGCCGCTGCAGGGGTTCCGGTGGTGGGTCATGGTGAAGCAGGAGCTGCGCATCCTGTTTGGAACGCGCGCGTTTGTGTATCTGCTTATCGTGGCGGTCATTCACACGAGTTTCCGCGTCTTTCAGATTACCGTGTACGACATGGTGAGCGTGTCGAGCCAGACCCCGGCCCTGATGGCGTTGAAGAACGTGGCCATGATGCAGGTCGACGAACGGACCTTCTTCGATTACCTGCGGATTCAAAGCTCGCTGGTGTTCATCGTCACGCTGTTCGCGGGCTCGGGCATGATCTGCAACGATTTCCGCGACAACCTCATCGAGATCTATTTCTCGAAACCGCTGACCCGGCTGGACTACATCGCGGGCAAGACCATCACGCTGGTGCTCGTGGGCGCGCTGTTGACGGCGATACCGGACACGCTCCTCGTGGTGCTGCACAACCTGCTGGCCCCGGGCCGGGAGACGCTGCGCGAGACGTATTGGATTCCATTCTCGATCCTCGCGTTCAGCGCGTGCATTGTCCTGCCGTGCGCGCTGGGCGTGCTGGCCAGTTCCGCCCTGTTCTCGAGCGAGCGCTACGCGGGCATCGCGGTGTTCATGATCCTGTTCGGCAACTCGGCGCTGGGGACGGCGCTTCCGGAACTTGTGCGCAACCCGAACTTCTCCATTATCTCGCTGCCCATGGCGGTCAACCGCGTGGGAGAAACGCTGTTCGCGCAGCCCCGAAAGAGTTTCCCGCTGCACTGGGGCTGGTCGGCGCTGTTTATCGGGCTGGTCTGCGCGTTTTGCTGCTGGGCGCTCGCATCGCGGATCCGGCGCGCGGAGCGTGCGTCATGAGCGCGATCATCGAGGCCCAAGGCCTGTCCAAATGGTTCGGCGAGGTGGTGGCGGTCAACAACCTTGATGTGTCGATTGAGCCGGGGGTCACTGGCCTGCTCGGCCCCAACGGCGCGGGAAAGAGCACGTTCATCAAGCTGGCCCTGGGGCTCTACAGCCCCAGCCGAGGCACGATGTCGGTCTTTGGCGAGCCGCCGCGCAACAACCTGCGGGTGCTTCGCCGTATCGGCTATTGCCCGGAGTTCGACCGGTTCCCCGAGAACACGACCGGCTACGAGTTCGTCTACTGGCTCAACCGGTTTTACGGCATGACCGGCGCGGAGGCCACCAGACGGGCCGAAGAGGCGTGCGAACGCGTCAAGATGACCGAGCGCATGGACGACCTCATCGAGACGTACAGCCGCGGCATGCGCCAGCGCATCAAGATCGCCCAGGCCCTCGCCCCGTCGCCCGAACTGCTGTTTCTGGATGAGCCCATGGCGGGCCTGGATCCCGAAGGCCGTGAAGAGATGTTCGCGCTGATCCGCGAACTCGGAGAGAACGGCCGGGCCGTCATTGTGTCCAGTCACATCCTCTACGAAATCGAACGGGTCACGAGCCACGTGGTGCTCCTGCACAACGGGTGCATCCTCGCGCGTGGCCGGGTGCACGACATGCGGGAACTGATCG
>ERZ795061.4202-NODE-4202-length-12245-cov-5.127728_pt1 | contig 12245 bp, 9 predicted proteins | sample MGYA00375145_ERZ795061 | MGnify/ENA primary metagenome ERZ795061 (study PRJEB30190, sample SAMN05720144) | anaerobic digester metagenome | isolation source: active sludge of municipal wastewater-treating anaerobic digesters | place: USA | collected 2014-12-22 ... | reverse complement strand
GTCTCCATCTCGGAGCGGAATCGGATCGTTCCCTCCAGCCGGCCGGAGAGCGCCTCGCGCTTGATGATCGTCGCATCGACCGCGTCCCCGCCGGATACGGCATGCGCGCGGTAGACCTGGCACGACCAATCCTCCCGGAGCTTCTCCGCGATCCGGTACGCGCCGTTGAGTATTGTGCCGATGTGCTCCATGGTGCGATTTCGACGGTCGACGACCCACGGCCCCCTGCCGCGGCGCGGGCCACCCGATAGGACGATGCGGCGACAACCGGACCCCTTGTGTGCTCCCCTTCGCGTGAAAAGTCAAGAGAATAAATCCGCGGACGGCCGGCGATGACACGCGCACGGTTCTTTCGCTTGAGCGGCCGAAAAAATGTATTTGCCCTTCACCGCGCGAATACCGATGCTCGTCTCGAATGCGCGGGGGAGGATCACGGCGCACTTGCTTGGATTAATCGCCCGCACGCTCGTATACAATACAGACGCACACAACTGATGTAACGCCCAGGCGAATCATGACCGATACCGCACGATCCATATTGAAACACCCGTTCGGCTACGACACCTTCCGGCCCCTGCAGGAGGAGATCATCCGCTCGGTCCTGTCGAAGCGCGATACGCTGGCCATCATGCCCACCGGCGGCGGCAAGTCCATCTGTTACCAGATCCCCGCCTTGCTCTTCGAGGGGCTCACGGTGGTGGTATCGCCGCTCATCTCGCTCATGAAGGACCAGGTGGACCAGTTGCGCGGCTACGGCGTGCCCGCACTCGCGCTCAACAGCATGATCGACCCGGACGAGTACCGCGAAAACGTTATGCGCATCACCGACGGCGCTGCGAAGATCCTCTACGCGGCCCCCGAGACGCTCCTCAAGCGCGACATCGCCTCCCTCCTCGCGTCGGTGCGCGTGGACTGCATCGCGATCGACGAGGCGCATTGCATCTCAGAATGGGGCCACGACTTCCGCCCGGAGTACCGTCAGATGGCCGCCTTCCGGGCCGGTTTCCCCGACGCCGTCTGCGTGGCCCTCACCGCGACCGCGACCGAGGCGGTGCGCCGCGACATCGTGGAGAGCCTGCGCCTGCGCGACGCGGGCGTGTACGTGGCCAGCTTCAACCGCGAGAACCTCTTCTTCCAGGTGCTCCCCAAGGACGACGCCTACGCCCAGCTCGCGGCGTTCCTGAGCGCGTTTCCCGGGCAGTCGGGGATCGTTTACTGCTTTTCGCGCAACGGCGTGGACGCCCTCGCCGCGCGCCTCGCCGACGCGGGACATTCGGTCCTCCCCTATCATGCGGGGCTCGAGGACGAGGTCCGCAAACAGAACCAGGAGCGCTTCATCCGCGACGAGGTGCAGATCATCGTCGCCACCATCGCCTTCGGGATGGGGATCCACAAGTCGAACATCCGCTTCGTGGTGCACTACGATCTTCCCAAGAGCATCGAATCGTACTACCAGGAGACGGGGCGCGCGGGACGCGACGGCCTGCCCGCGCACTGCCTGCTCCTGTACAGCTACGGGGACATCCACAAGATCAGGTTTTTCATCAACCAGAAGGAGGACGACCGGGAGCGCGCGAACGCCGAGCGCCACCTCAGGGCGCTGGTCGATTACGCCGAGGCGACCGGATGCCGTCGCGCGCCCCTCATCGCCTATTTCGGGGAGGCCTACGAGCACGACGACTGCGGCATGTGCGACAACTGCACGCAGCCGCCGGCGCCGGGCGAGGACCTCACCGTCCCCGCGCAGAAGCTCCTCTCCTGCGTGAAGCGCGTGAACGAGCGATTCGGCGTCAACCACATCATCGACGTGCTGCGCGGATCGGAATCGCACAAGATTCTCTCGTACGACCATCACCGACTGTCCACCTACGGCATCGGGGCGGACTACTCGAAGAAGCAATGGCTGCATCTGGCGCGCCAGTTCATCCGGCAGGGTTTAATGGTCCAGGACATGGAAAACTTCGGGGTCCTCACGATCACCCGGCTCGGCTACGACGTTATGCGCGGCGACGCCACGGTGCGCGGCACGATTATCAACGACCGGCGCGCCGTTTTCGCCGGCGGGAAATCCGCACAGGCCGACTACGACCGCGAGCTCTTCGAGAGGCTCCAGAAACTTCGCATGGCGCTTGCATCAGCCGGGGGCGTGCCACCGTACGTCGTCTTCTCCGACCGGACGCTTTCCGAGATGGCCTCGCGCTATCCCCGCGACCGGGCTGCGCTCCTGGACATACACGGCGTCGGCGAGCACAAGTGCGAGCGGTACGGCGATGAGTTTCTGGTGATGATTCGGGACTACTGCGCGGAACGAAACATCGACTGAGCGGCCGTCGGTCACCTCATCCAAACGCCCAGTACCGCGCCGCGCGCTGGTCGATGATCTCGAAGGAAACCGACTCGGGGACCGAACGGTTGCGCATGAAACGCATGGCGATGGAGTTCGCGTAGTTCCCCGCGTCCGCCATCGTCTGCCACTCGTAGAGCCCCTGGCACAGGCCGGTCCCCTCCTCCACCGCCCAGTATTTCTGGCGAAACCCGCGAAAGCCCATGAATACCAGCATGGGAAGCAGTGAAAAGACGCGATTGGCGCGATCGCTCATCCGCCTTGGCTTGAAGCGCACGAGAAACACCGCTTCGGGATCGGGGCTGATCCCCTTCGGGCGTATCTTCACATGACGAAACACCGTGAACACCCTGCCGTCGGGCATTGCGAGCTGCTTCCCGACGCTGGAGCCCAGAAAGAGCACGCGCCCGCTCATGATGAGCCCGAGGGTCCGGATGAAGCCGATGAGGGGATTGGTGTTCATGACGGGATGCCGCTCGCTTACGCCTCGCACCAATCGCAGATGACCAGACCGGGAACACGCGAGAACTCGCCGGTATTATGGGTAACCAATGTCGCCCGATGGGCGACCGCCGACGCCGCGACAATGTAATCGTTCGGTCCGATCGGCACTCCCCGCTTCTCGAGCCCTGCGCGGATATCGGCATAACACTGCGCTTCACGCTCCCCGAAGGGGATTCGCGTAATCGGTTCAAGAAACAGCGACACCGCCCTGATCGTCGCCTCCCGGGCGCTGCTCTTGTACGCGCCCAGCAGCAATTCCGCTTCAACGATGGTTGGGATGGCGACATCCGAAGGCCGTACGGATTTCAGATGCGCCGCAATCGACGGAAACATGTTCTTCAGCGCATAGACGCAGATATTGGTGTCGAGGATATATTTCATAGCGACTCGCGACGGTCCCGGGTTCCATCCGGTTGCGGCGGCCGTTCGATATCCGCCACCGAGCCAAACAGACCAAAATAGTCCGCGGGCCATTCATATTCGAGTGAACGCTCCAGGCGCGCGCTGATCCATCGGGACAAGGAAACCTTTTCCTTTTTCGCGCGGCTCACGATCGTTTTTTCGAGCTCCTTGCTGACATAGATGGTAATCTGGGGCATATGGGGCTCCTGACGGCAGGGATAGAACAAGTATACGCGGACATATACGCTTCGTCAAACAAAAAGCGCACGCAAACGTCGGGTCTTTACCCGGCAGGATGCTTTCTACAGCGACGACACATCCAGCGTCGCGAAGTAGTCGTCCATCGTCTCGGCGCGGCGGATGAGCTTCACAGAGCCGTCCGGGCGCAGCAGGAGCTCCGCCGAGCGCAGCTTGCCGTTGTAGTTGAAGCCCATCGCGTGCCCGTGCGCGCCGGCGTCGTGGATCACCACGATGTCGCCGATCTCGATCGCCGGGAGCGCGCGGTCGATCGCGAACTTGTCGTTATTCTCGCACAGCGAGCCGGTCACGTCGTACACCCGGTCGCGCGGCGCGCCCTCCTTTCCCATCACGGTGATATGATGATAGGCGCCATAGAGCGCCGGGCGCATGAGGTTCGCCATGCAGGCGTCGAGTCCCACGTACTGCTTGTAGATGTTCTTCAGGTGGAGCACGCGCGAGACCAGGTAGCCGTACGGGCCCGTGACCATGCGGCCGCACTCCATGAATATCTTCATCGGGTGCAGCCCGGCCGGGACGATCGTGCGCTCATACTCGGCCTTGATCTCCGCGGAGAGCGCCTCCAAATCAACCGCGTCCTGATCGGGCCGATACGGGATCCCAATGCCGCCGGAGAGGTTCAGAAACTCCAGCCGCAGGTCCATCTCGCGCTTGAGCTCGATGGCGAGCTCGAAGAGCATGCGCGCCGTCTCCACGAAGAAGCCGCGATTGAGCTCGTTGGAGATGATGAAGCTGTGCAGCCCGAAACGCCGCGCCCCCTTGTCGCGCACCAGGCGATAGCCCTCGAAGAGCTGCTCGCGCGTAAAGCCGTACTTCGATTCCTCCGGATGACCGATGATGGAGCCTCCCGTCCTGAGCGGCCCCGGGTTGTAGCGGAAGGAGATCACCTCCGGAATGCCGCAGGCGGCCTCGAGGAACGGGATGTGGCTGATGTCGTCCAGGTTGATGATCGCGCCGAGCTCGCGCGCCTTGACGAACTCATGCGCCGGCGTATCGTTCGAGGTGAACATGATGCGCTCCCCGGTGACGCCGGCGCGCTCCGCGAGCACGAGCTCCGGCAGCGAGCTGCAGTCGGCGCCGAAGCCCTCGCCCGCCAAGAGCTTCAGGAGGTGCGGGTTCGGCGTCGCCTTCACGGCGAAGTACTCGGTGTAGCCGGGCGCCCACGCGAAGGCGCGGATCAACCGCCGGGCGTTATCGACAATCGCGCGCTCGTCGTAAATATGAAACGGCGTCGGGTGCCGCTCGATGATCGCTTCGATCTGCTGTTTAGTGAACGGAAGGTTCTTTTCGGTTGCCATGGTGTTGTTCTCTGTTCTATGATGCTCTGTGCGCCGCGCTCAATCGAGCAGGTCGTCGCCGAAGTCCCGGAGGACCGGCCTGCCCTCCCCCGAGCGCTTCTTGATATTGCTCATGATGGACTTCTTCTGGTCGGAGGTGATGTTCTCCTTGGGCCCGCGGCGAAAGGAGCCCACCTTCACGCCGGCCTCGCCCGAGCACACGTCGCATGCCTTGTCCGGCTGCGAACCCGGCACGAATATCTCGTCGATCACCTCCTTGCAGGAAGGCGACGGCAGCAGTCCCGAGCTGGCGCAGACCCGCCCGCCGGCCAGCGGCGCGTAATTGGGGAACTGCAGCACCGGCTCGTTCTTGAGGGCCTCGCGCATGTACTGTCCCCACATCGGCGCGGCGACCCCGCCCCCCGCCTGTCCCACGCCCAGCGACAGGCCCAGCTTGTCGTATCCGACCCAGATGCACGTGGCCAACTGCGGGACAAAGCCCACGAACCAGGCGTCCTTCCAGTTGTTGGTGCTCCCGGTTTTTCCGCCGGCGACGCGGCCGGGGCTGGCGCCGCGCCCCGTGCCCTCCGAGATGACCGATCGCAGCATGCTTATCATCACCTGCGCCGTTTCGGGTTTGATGATCTGGAGGGACCCGTTCTTTTCCTCTTTGAGGAGCTGCGCGCGCACCTCCTCCTCCTGGTTCTCGAGCACCGTCCCCCGCCGGTCGCGCACCGAGCGGATACTGAAGGGGATCACGTCCTTCCCGCCGTTTGCGATGATGGCGTAGGCGCGCGCGAGCTCGAAGGGCGACACCTCGAAGGAGCCCAGCGCGATGGACATGTTGCGGGGGATGCGCTGCTTCGACTCGGCCTCGTCGAACTTGAGGAGCTTGTCCAGATAGCGGATCACGTATTCCAGGCCCAGCGTTTCGGCGACGCGGATGGTGACCACGTTGATGGACATCGCCAACGCCCGTCGCAAGCGGATGAGGCCGTAGTACTCGCCCTCGTAGTTCTCGGGGATCCAGTCGCCGTGCTGGCTGTCCAGGTAGATGATGGGCGAGTCGAGCACGGCGCTCCCCGGCGAGAACTTGCCCGACTCCATGGCCGCCGCGTAGATGAGCGGCTTGATGGAGGAGCCGGGCTGCCGCCGCGACTGCATGGCGCGGTTGAGCTGGTTGGTTTGCGAGAACTCCCGGCCGCCCACCAGCGCCTCGATGTAGCCGTTGGTCGGGTTGATGGAGATGAGCGCGCCCTCCACCTGCTGGAACTCGACCTCCTCGGTGAACTGCCGCTTGTAGCCGTCCAGCGCGATGTCGATGACGTCCAAACCGACGATCAGGTTGAGCGCCTCCAACTCGTCGAGCAGGCCGCTCTCGAGATAGGCATTGAAGCGACCGGACTCGACCGACCCCTTCTTCGCGAACGGATCGATGTCGAACATGAGCGCGAAGAGCTCCACCAGCCCCGAGTAGTTCTCGGCGACGTAATGATAGTTCTTGAAGGCCAGGCCCTTCGACACCGTGGACTGCTTCAGGAGCCCGCGGCGCAGCGTCTCCTGCGCGGCGAGCTGCTTAGTGATGTCGAGCGTCGTGTACACATTGAGCCCCTCCTCGTACACCATCTTCTCGCCGTACTTCTTGACGAGCTCGCGCCTGATGTACTCGGTGAACCACGGCGTGCGGTTGAGCCGCGTGGACCAGGTGTTCATGGACGGCGACATGTCCGAAAGGTCCGCGAGGTAATTCGGCCAGAAGGCGAGGAAGGCGTCCTCGGCCTCCTTGATGCGCACGAAGCCCAGCTCGATCATCTTGGCCAGCACCACCTTGTGGCGCTCGATCGCGGTCTTGGGATAGCGTATGGGCGAGAGCTTGTTGGGCGCCGAGGGCAGCGCCGCCAGCAGCGAGGACTCCGCGAGCGAGAGCTCCCACACATGCTTGTCGAAGTAAAAGCGCGACGCCGACTCCACGCCGTAGGAGCCGTGCCCCATAAAGATCTGGTTGAGGTACAACTCCAGGATCTCGTCCTTCGAGTAGGCCATCTCCATCATGATGGCGATGCAGGCCTCCTTCGCTTTCCGGTAGAGGTTCCGCTCGCCGGAGGTGAGCATCACCTTCGCGAGCTGCTGGGTGATGGTGCTTCCGCCCTGCTTGATCCGCCCCGAAAAGATGTTGATGAAGAAGGCCCGCACGATCCCCTTGATGTTGATGCCGAAGTGATCGTAGAACTCATTGTCCTCGATCGCGATGAACGCGTTCACCAGGTGTTTCGGGATCTTGTCGAGCTTCACCACCTCGCGCTTCTGGCGGAAGAGCTCGGAGACGAGCTGTCCGTTCTTGTCGTAGATTTTAGTGGTGGTGTTGGGCTGATAGGTCGCGAGCGACCGCACCTTCATGAAGTCCATGACGAGGATCACGATGAACGCGATGAGCACGCCCGCCGCGACGCCGGCGATCACCACGCGATAGTTGCCGATCCCGAAGCGCAGCCGGTCGTAGAGCGTGCCCGCCATGCCGATGAAGTCGGGAACGGGAACGCGCCCGAGCCGAAAGCCCCCGAAGAGGTTCCGGGCGGGCTTCACCCCCGGCTTCGTCATCTTCGTGGACAGCCCGCTATACCTGCGCATGCCGCCCCGCTCGTTTTTCCGCACACTGTGCCATGGTCGGCAACAGATAGAAGCGAATCGTTTATTTCAAGTAGAAATTTAACGATTAAAACAGGCCTCCCGTACACTTTTACTAAACGGTTCGCTGGTCTTTTGAAAACTGATTGACGCCCCATCTTTTTTCATGATCATACTGTGACAGCGAACATGACTCCGATGCCACCAATTGATATGGTCTTACAGATCGCCGTATACCGTCGATGGGCGCGTGCCGTACGACTCCTTTCCGCCGCACTGCTGTTCGCGCTCTACGCACACTCCATCGCGCATGGAAATCCCGTACCTCCGGCCATTGAACTTTCCGATACGCACGCGGAATACGAGGCGGCCGGGAACATGCTGTATCGTGAAGACCCGACGAAAATGCTCACCATAGACGATGTTACGAAACCAGGGAGCCCGTGGAAGGAATCCCCACGGCATACGCCCAATTTCGGCTTTTCCACATCGGCCTATTGGTTCGCCTTTCGCGTGAAAAACACACGGCCCGAGCGGAAATGGGTATTTTCCATCCGCTATCCCCTCTTCGACGACGTGCGACTGTATGCGCCACGGGACGGAACACTTGACCTGATATACCACACCGGCGACATGCTCCCCTTCCACAACCGTCCCATTTTGGACAACACCTTCACCGTTCCCCTCCACTTCGACGACAGGAATGAAATCACTTTTTTCGTGAGGATTTCCACGGAAAGCGCGTTCAACTGTATTTTTTCCGTCATGGAAGAAGGGCGTTTCCACGACATCCGCGCGCGGGAAAAATTAGTATACGGTCTGTACTTCGGCATCCTCCTGGTCATCAGCCTGTACAACCTCCTCATATTCATCAAGGTGCGCGACAAGAATTACATCTTCTACATCATGTTCGTCATCACGCACGGATTGTTCCAGATGTCGTTTCATGGGCTTTCCATGGAATACCTCTGGCCGCACAGCCCGATTTGGAACAACATCGCACTTAATTTCTTCGGCGGCCAGTCCATCATCTGGACCGTTCTGTTCGCAAAATATTTCCTCGAGACGGGCCGCACCGCGCCCCGACTTGACAAGGCCCTGCTCTTTTTCATCATACCCGGAGGAGTACAGATGCTCACGTCTTTCTTCCTCCCCTATTCCATCCCGGCGCGGATCGGGACAATGACCCTCATCCCCTTTCCCGTGTTATTGTGGCTGTCCGGTTTTATCGCCTACCGATCGGGCTTTCGGCAGGCCCGCTTCTATCTGCTGGCCTGGTCGGTCTACCTGGCGTTCGTCGTGGTCTGGGCCCTGTCGCGCTTCGCCCTGCTGCCGACCAGCATCATCAGCGAATACGGGATGCAGATCGGATCGGCCATCGAGGCCGTGTTGCTCTCGCTGGCGCTGGGAGACCGGATGAACATTCTGGGGGAGGAGAAGATACTGGCACAGCGCAACCTCATCGAGGAGCAGAACCAGAGCCTGGCGCTGCAAAAACAGTATACCGAATCCATCTCGCGTTTCGTTCCCAGCGAATTTCTCAGCTTTCTCCACCGGGACAGCATTATACACGTCGAACTGGGGGACCAGACGATCGAGCGGATGTGCGTGTTGTTTTCTGACATTCGCTCCTTTACGGCGATCTCGGAGCGACTGTCGCCCAGGGAGAATATCGATTTCATTAACGCCTATCTGTCCCGCGTGGGCCCCGTCATCCGGGAGCACCACGGCTTCATCGACAAGTACATCGGCGACGCCATCATGGCGCTCTTTCCGGGAAGCCCGGACAATGCCCTGCGGGCAGCCCTCTGCATGAAGGAACAGGTTCGGATCCTCTCGCGCGAACACATCCTCCCGCTGCCGGTGGAGCTCCGATCCGGGATCGGCATTCACTACGGGCCGCTGATGCTGGGCACCGTGGGCGAGGAGCACCGCATCGATACCACCGTCATCTCCGACGCCGTGAACGTCGCCTCCCGCCTGGAAGGCCTTACGAAGAAGCTGCCGGCCGATATCATCATCAGCCAGGAGGTGCGCGACGCCCTGGAAAACCCGGCCGGTTTTCGCATCGAGACGATCGGAAGGGTCAAGGTTAAGGGAAGGGAACGCCCCCTGCTCATTTATTCGGTCCAGGACCTCGCATGAGTACGCTGTACAGCGTTGCATGGAACACCTCGTATCCTTACCTACTTGTCCAGCGCAGAAATCCGTTGAGTGATGTACAATCGAAAAGCCCGCTATCGCCTTCATTCCCGTAATCATGTCGTTCATTCCCCATACCGTCTTTCGACATTGACACGCAACCACCCGCAGACCTGATCGTTCTTTTCGGGAACGCACCGGCGCCACGGCACGTATGCATATCGAAATAGGCCGGGAATGAGGAAATTATTTTTTCATACGGAGCGTGTATCACATGAAAAGAAACCATACGCTGACGGGACTGCTGGTGCGCGCAATGGCGTTTGCCGTCTGCGTTGCGCCGCTTGCGCACTGCGGAAAAAAAGACGCCGCGAACGCGATCGCCCCGGCGCGGGTCGTCTGTCTCGTCGGCTCCTCAACAATTCAACGAAACGGCGCCGCGCCGGCGGGGCTCGCCCTGGGCGACATCGTCCGCGACGGGGATACGCTCATCACGCGCGCCTCATCGTTCATCGTCATCCAGGTCGGCGACAAAGGCGTCCTTCGGATCCAGGAGAACACGACGGTTGCGATCCGGGGTTTATTCACCAACGCCGCGTCGCGGATCATCCTTCGCGCGGGCGCGATCACCTCGAAGCTTGTGAAACTCGACCCGGGCTCGTCGTATTCCGTCGCGACGAACACGATCACCGCAAGCGTACGCGGAACGATATTCACCGTCTCGACGCGGGGATCGATCGATCTCGTCTCCGTCGGAGAAGGGTCGGTATCGGTGGCGGCCAATCCGGGCATCGCGGTCAAACCGTTCACGGAAACGATCGTCGGCGCGGGCACCACCGCCGTCATAGAATCCACGGCGGCCGCAGCGGGGCGCGGGGATGTCACGATCGAGCTACGCCCGATGGGCGCGGACGAAGTTCTCACAACGGGAAAAGTATCCCGGATCGGGATTGCGCCGGGCATCGCGACGGCATCGGCCGATGAGCTTGCAACAATTCAGCGCGAGATCCTTCGCATCGAGTCGGAGCTCGAGAAAAAGACCGGGGAGCCCGGACGCACGGACGCGGGACCCAGGGCGGAGAAGATCAGGAAGCTGATGGGGCAGTCGTCCAGAACGATGGAGCAGATCAGGGAGGCGTTCGAGCGCATTGACGAGGTCTCGCTGTATTCCGGGCGCGTCATCCGGGGAGCGATCATCAGCCGCGGCGAAACCTATGCGATCCTTACGCCGGGCGGGATCGTTTCCGCGCCGAAGGCCGATGTGCAGGCGGTGAAGGTAATCAAGTAAGCAGGGTGGTCAATCGAATATGAACACGGCATCAGTACGAGCAGGGATCACGATCGCGATCGCATGCGCGCTCATCACGGCGATCGCGCACGGCTCCGCGCATGCGGAATCGGTCTTTCTAAAAAACGGGAGGATTCTGGAAGGGAAGATCGCCGCGGAATCGGACCGGAGCATTGACCTGCTCCTGCCCGGCGGAACGCGCACGACCATCCCCCGGGCCGAGGTCCTGCGGACGCTCTATCATGACAATTACAAACAGAAGCGGTACATCTACAAGACCGATGGCACGACGATCGAGGCGCATATCGTCGACGAGAACAGCGAATCCTACACCTGCCGAACGGACCTGAATTCCCCCGTGGAGACCTGGATACGCAAGAGCGACGTTGAAACGCTCTCGAAGAGGAAAATCGACGTTTCGGACGCCGGTGGGCGGCCGTATCATTCTCCCGTCGTTGCGACGATCGCCTCGCTCGCGCCGGTCTGGAGCGGCAGCTGGAATGCGGGCTTCACCTGGTGGGGCCTGGGCTTATGCGCGTTTAAAACGGCCGGCGCCGCCGGCGTCGTGTATTCGTTCATCGGACCGACCGGCACGGGCGAACGCATCGGCTTTGCGTCGCTGGGCGCCTGGGTCGGGTTTACGATCATCGACATGATCTATTCGTACAACCGGATCGACAATCACAACACTCGGCACGGTCTCGCGTCACGGATCCTCGACGATTCGGCGGTCGGCGTCGACCTGCTCCCGCGATATGCCGCCGACTGGCCGCTGGAGCGCGCACACGCCCGGCCGGACGGCGTGAGCGTCGGATTCTCCCGGCGGTTCTGACTGGAACGCCATAGCACGCACGGACGCAATCGCAGTCCGATATGAGGATTCATGCACATCAATCCGTGCGTTCCGTCATCTTCTTTTCGATGAATTTCACATCGAGCATGTCACAGTCGCGTTTTTACTCGTCACAGGAGGCCACGGCCTTCTCTCTCATGACCTTGAGATGCTCACGTGAAGAGACAGAGGAAAAACTTTTTCACTGATGACGGATTAATCCTACAACAGGTCCGACGCCAGCTCCGCCAGGTGCGAGCGCTCGCCCTTCTCGAGCGTCACGTGCGCGTAGATGTCCTGCCCCTTCATCTTGTCGATGAGATAGGTGAGCCCGTTGGAGCGCGAGTCGAGGTAGGGCGTGTCGATCTGGTGCGGGTCGCCGGTGAAGACGATCTTGGTCCCCTCCCCGGCGCGCGTGATGATCGTCTTCACCTCGTGCGGCGTGAGGTTCTGCGCCTCGTCCACGATCAGGTACTGGCTCGGCAGCGAGCGCCCGCGGATGTACGTGAGCGCCTCCACGTGGATGACGCCCGCGGCCACCAGCTCCATGTAGTCGCGCCCGACGTGAAGATG
>ERZ795061.4184-NODE-4184-length-12279-cov-5.602667_pt1 | contig 12279 bp, 9 predicted proteins | sample MGYA00375145_ERZ795061 | MGnify/ENA primary metagenome ERZ795061 (study PRJEB30190, sample SAMN05720144) | anaerobic digester metagenome | isolation source: active sludge of municipal wastewater-treating anaerobic digesters | place: USA | collected 2014-12-22 ... | reverse complement strand
GACCATGTTAACCCTTCATCATAAATTCGTGCAAAATGACAATGTACAAAACCGGTCACAGGAAAGTCAACTAACTGACCAATGATATCGCCTTCAGCAACTGAATCACCTACAACATATGGAATACTTGTTTCTTCAAGATGTGCATAAAGATATCCTGTCGAAGAGTCAGGAATGTTTTCATTTCCAATAGCAATTCGCCAATGAAAATCTCCGCTTGTCGTAAGAATTGCTTTTACGAATCCCGATTTTACAGAATAAACATCCTGTAAGTAAACACCAAGCAGATCAACTCCCGGATGCGGATAAATACTTACCCCACTGGAGTAATCCTGAATTTCATCGTAACTGTTGCCTACAGGCTGATAAACAGTGTCCTGATAATAATTGATCGGATTGCGAATTTGTTCGCCGGGCAATGTGCTTGCAAAACGAGCATTGCTCCGGATATTTTCAAACTGAGTCGAAGAATGCTTTAGCGGATATACTACGGTTTCATCTTTAGTGAAAATCTGCATGTCACTCGTGAAATAGGAATTAAATTCAAAGTGGTCAGCAAATGCTATTTTAGTGCTAATGTAAAGTTTGTTATTGATTACTTCAATGTCAAATATATTTTCAGATGTTTTAGAAAACAATTGGCGAATCGAATTCCCTTTAGCTATTTTAAGTTCGTTTCTCAAGACGATCAGTAAATCTTCCTTGATAAAGAGAAGTTTCGTTACAAGTTCATCGACTTTGTATTCGTTCATATTAAAATGAACGGTGCTGTTTTTCTCATCATAATATGCAAATGAATTATTTTCTGAAAAAGTAAATACATTGGATCCTTCAATACTTGTGAATGATCCGGTTTCAAGATCGATCAATTGAATAGTTCGCGTATCATGAAATGCCGCAAATTTTCTGTCAGGTGACAAACAAAAGTTAATTGTCTGAAAAAATAATTTCTGCTGGAGCAAGATCCCTTTCAGATCATATAGTCGAACGACACATTGTGCATCTTCTTCATAAGGCATTACAGTGATAAAGCCATAATGTGTACGGAACTTCGTTGAGCCCATTAAACGTAAAGAAGATGGAATATTGAAATTGTTTGTATTGTCAGAAGCAGATAAGTTTTGCGCCTTTGAATTATCAATCAAGTGTCCGGCAAAATTTAAGTGCTGGGCAAATAGAGTAGAGGAGAAGAAGAATACAAAAAGAAAGACGACAGATTTCATTGATGCGTATTTGAAACACAATGTAATGAATTTCTTATTAAAGGTCTCAATAGCAATTTGAAAATTTCCAACTGAAAACAAATCCACTGGATAAAACCCACCCCACATCTTCATTGCCGTCGCCTTCAGGCGACGGTCCCGGGATTATTGCAGGTTCCCGACAATAGCCAAATTTGAAACTCTAATAAAACATAATTCTAGAATGAAATAAAAATTTGGCTGAAGCCGCTTATCACACATCCCTATTCCGTCGCCTGAAGGCGACGGCAATGAAGATTCCCTTTCCTAAGAATGAAGCGGCGCAATGTGGCGGAAATAAAGATTCATTTCGGTAATTGAATTAATTCCGCATTTTCAATATTGTCAAGATTTTGACTTTTGATCCCGATAGCTATCGGTATTGTGCTCTTGTGTTGAAAAAACTGAGTGTCGAAAAACTAAACATACTTCCCCAACTCATCCACCAACTTTCTATCATTCGACAGCCTAGGAACTTTATTTTGTCCGCCTAATTTTCCAAGCGAACGCATATAGGAAATGAATGCGTCCTTGCGGAGGCGTTTTATTTTTAAAGGTTGTAAAATGTGACCAGTGATCAAGTCGCGGTAATAAATATTTTGTCGTTGCAAACTTTCATCAAGTGCTGCAGCGAAACGCTCGAGGTTATCAGGTTGCTTGTGGAACTCGATGAACCATTCATGATAAGGCAATCCGCTTTCCGGATTTACCTGTGGAGCAACTGTGAACTCAACGATCTCCGCATGTTGCTGTTGTGCTGCATGCATCAACGCTTTTTCAATTTCTTCTGTGATCACATGTTCTCCAAATGCGGAGATAAAATGCTTGATGCGGCCTGTGACTAAGATCTTGTACGGATCTTTGGAAACAAATTTTACAGTGTCACCTAAACTGTATCCCCATAGTCCTGCATTTGTATTTAAGATGATTGCATAATTCACTCCCAGTTCGACATCCTTTAATGAGATACGCGTTGGATTCGTATTGAAATATTCATTCGCAGGGATGAACTCATAAAATATTCCGGAGTTCACCATTAATAACAAAGAAGGATCATTTTGTTTATCCTGATAAGCAATGAATCCTTCACTCGCCGGATACAATTCTATGCTGTCCACTTTTTTTCCGATGCTTTGTTCGAGCTTATTGCGATACGGCTCGTAATTTACACCGCCATAAATAAAAAGATTGAATTCCGGGAAAATGTCTTTGATCTTTTTACCTGTACGCTCAGTAAGTTTGTCGAAATACATCTGCACCCATGGCGGAATCCCGGAGATGAGTGTCATGTTTTGCTGCAACGTCTCTTCAACAATTGCATCGACTTTTACTTCCCAGTCTTCAATGCAATTCGTCGGGTAACTCGGCAACTGATTTCTGCGGAGGTATTGTGGCACATGATGATTTACAATTCCTGAAAGTCGTCCGACAGGAATTCCATTAAGAGTTTCCAATGCCGGACTTCCGGAAATAAATATCAACTTGCCGTCTAAGAATTTCGCTTTTCCTGTTTCATGAATATAACTCAACAATGCATTACGTGTTGAGTTAATGTGATTCGGAATAGACGCGCGAGTGAGTGGAATATATTTTACGCCGGAAGTTGTCCCGGAAGTTTTAGAGAGATACAATGGTTTTCCCGGCCACAATACATTCTCTTCACCTTTTTTTATTTTTTCAATATAAGGTTTGAATTCTTCGTAATCACGAATAGGAACTTGTTCGCGAAATGACTCATACGTTTTCACTGACGATAACCAATGATCTTTACCGAACAAAGTTGTTTTTCCGCCGGTGATTAGTTGTTCAAAGATACGCTTCTGCATCAGAGCAGCATTTTTCGACCACATCATCGTTTGCTTCGTCATATACGATGCAAAAGGTTTGCTGAGGAGTGAAAGAAGTGCCATGTGGGTGAGCGAAATTAAAATGCGACAAATTGCATTGGGTCTATTGGAGTTCCGTTGAACCAGAGTTCGAAATGAAGATGTGGCCCTTGACTAAGTTCCCCTGAATTTCCGATAATTGCAACTACATCACCGGCCTTTACAAAATCACCGGCTTTTTTCAGTAGAGCGGAATTGTGTTTATATAGTGAGAAGAGGTTGTTTGAATGTTGTATTCCGATTACGTAACCGGTTTCAGAGGTGAAGTTTGCAAACACAACAGTTCCGTCAAGTGTTGATTTGATGGCTTCATTCGGGTTCGATACAATGTCGATTGCATAATGTTTCGTGACCGGATCAAATCGATTCGTCACCGTTCCTTTTAAAGGCGCAAAAAACAAAAAACTCTTGATGCTGTTTCTAATAGAAGCAGATCCTTCCGTAAGTGAATAGGCATCTTGTGATTCGATTTGTTTTCTCAATTCCGCATCTTCTTCCGATCGAGTGAGATGATGAATCGTATCATACTTTGAAGCGCCGGATTTTTGTTTGGCTGTATCTTCATTCGGCAAAGTGCCATTGATCACATTCCGGATATTTTCAATGTAAGCATTCCGATTATCGATTTCCTTCTGTAACGAATCTGTTTTCAGCACCATATTATATACATGCCGCTGCGTTTTCAAATCAGCATAGCCTGGAATGTATTCGCGTAATCCTGTAAATGCAATGATGAAAGTGGTAATGGTAATCAGTAAAATGATGATGATTCCGGTTGCAACAAAAACTTTGAGCGGTCGCAGATTGAAAGACGCCTTTTCCTCAAATGTTTCGTCGTTCATAATGACCAATCGAAACTTCCCCTTTAACCGGCGGATATATTTTAAGTCCTTAAACTTCATTTTTAGAAGTCGCAAGCTACATTTTTTGGGCGAAAATGGAAAGGTTGTTTTTTCCCTCGAATTTGGACGTTTATCGTGAATTGCCACTCACCACTTACTACTTACCACTCACTTAAATCCATTGGATTTATAAAATATTTTCGCAAATTTGCAGTTATTCCACTTTCAATGGTCCCGCACAATTTTTTTCGTCGAACAGCAAGGTTGGGCCTTGCATTTCTGTTGCCCGTGGCGATGGCCTGGACTTCGTGCTCACAAACGAAGGATACATTCATTAACAGGACATGCCATAATTTAAGTGCTCATTACAATGGGTATTATAACGCAGGAATAAAGCTGGAAGAGGCGACAGACAAACTCGCTGAGACCCATGTTGACCATTACGACCGAATTTTATCGGTTTTTCAATATGCAGATGCAACAAAGGCAAAGGCTATTTATCCGCAGTTGGAAGATGCCATGAAGCGCACGAAGACTGCAATTGAACGTCATACGATCATCGATAAACGCGGAAATGAAAAACCGGCATCTGAAAGATGGATCGACGATAATTACTTGTTATACGGTAAATGCCAGTTTTTTAAGCACGATTATTTTGAAGCAATGGCCACTTTCAAGTATGTTGAAACGACATACAGAAAAGAAGAGGGGCGACATTTAGGCACTCTTTGGCAGGCAAAGACATTTCTTGAACTTACGCAGTTGAGAGAAGCAGAAGAGAAGCTCGATTATGTTCGTAACCAAGGTGATTTTCCAAAAAACAGTAAGTGGGAACTGGAAGCGGTAACAGCAGATTTTTATCTTCAGACAAAAAATTACGAAAAAGCAGCAACACATTTGGCGCGTGCTGCAGAGTTAGTGAAGAAACGAGATACAAAGATTCGTTGGCTTTTTATCCTTGCTCAACTACATCAGGTCAAAGGCGAATTCAAACAGGCTTTTGATCTGTATACAAGAGTAATAAAAATGAATCCGAAGTATGAGGTTGGATTCAATGCGCGTTTAAATCGAGCTCGTTGTTCGGATGGAAGCACAGGAAATAATCTGACGGTTCGTAAAGAACTTGAGAAAATGGAAAAAGATCCGAAGAACAAAGACTTTTTGGATCAGATCTATTTTGCTTTTGCCGGACTATCGAAAAACGAAGGCGATGAAACTGCTCAGATCGAATACCTGAATAAATCAGTGCGGGCTAGTACAGCCAACGTGAACCAGAAAGCATTGTCATATCTTGAATTAGGAAAAATAGCATTCATTAAACGCGAATATAGAGTTGCTCAAGCATACTACGATAGCACAACTTCAAATCTTGGGAATGACTATCCTGACTATACAGAAATTTTAAATCGAAGAAATAGTCTTACCAAGTTAGTAAAGAATCTTCGCATCATTGAGAATGAAGACAGCTTGCAGCGAATGGCTAATTTGACGCCAATGGAAAGACAGCGTATGGTGGAGGAAGTATTCCAGCAGGAAGAGGCAGAAAGAAAGAAAGCGGAAGAAGAAAAGCAAGCGAATCAGATCTTCCAGCCTGCTGACCCTAAAGTGCTCAATGCAATGAATAGTGGAACAGGTTCTAGCTGGTATTTTTATAACCCGCAAGCTGTTGGCCTTGGATTTAATGAATTCCTTAGAAAATTTGGCGATAGAAAACGTGAGGATAACTGGAGAAGAAGCAATAAGCAATCCAATATCAATGTGGAAGAAAATATTGAGATGGAAAAAATTGTTGATGTGACTGCCAAAAATGACTCACTCGCACAAGGTGGAAATGCAAAGGAGATCCGAAAACAGGAAATGTTGAAAGCAATTCCTTCAGACAAAGAAGCATTAGATAAGTCCACTGCTAAGATCATCGAAGCCTATTACACGATTGGATTGATCTATCGTGAACAACTCAACGATTTTGCCGCAGCTGCCGATGCTTTCGAAGCGCTATTAAAAAGATTTCCGGACAGTAAATATACATTGCAGTGTTACTATCAGTTGTATCGTTTGTACTCGGGCGCAACAAACAACAAACAACAAATTGGTCCGAGTGTTGAAAATAAACAACGTGCTGATTATTTCAAGGATATTATTCTTACAAAGCATGGCGATACTGAATATGCTGAGATCATCCGCAATCCAAATTATGCCATTGAAAAAGCAAACAGGAAAACGGAATTGGAATTGTTTTATGAAGAGACATATCGTAAATATTTGAATGGAGAATATCAGGCAGTTATTCAACGAAAAAACGAAGCAGACTCAAGATTTCCTAAAAGTATTCTTTCTCCACAATTTGAATTATTGAAAGCACTGGCCATTGGTAAAACACAACCACTTTCAACATTTGAAGCATCTCTTTTGGAAGTAATAAAGAATAACCAAGAAGATCCTGTAAAAGATCGTGCACAGGAAATTTTAGATGCCATTCATGCGAGAGGAACTACAACACCTGTAGTACCGACGGCTCCCACGGTATCTTCAGAAGTGATAAGTACCCCAACTGAACAACCGGTTGTTGCTTCAAGCGCATTCAAATATAATCCCGACACGATTCACTTTGTAGTTGTGATTTTCCAGAACATTGGCGGACCAATAGATCCAACACGTTTCAAAACGAAATTGTCAAATTTCAATTCCACAAATTTCGGATCCAAAGCTATTCAGGTACAAGATCTTTTATTTGGTCCACGAAATAAGATCTTTGTTTTGCGTTCATTTACTAATAAGGCAGAAGCGTTGAGTTATAATACTATGATGTATGACAACGATGACGTGTACGGAAATGTCAGTACTGATAATTACTTCCAATATGTAATTTCCGCCAACAACCTTCCTGAACTTATCCGCCAAATGAAAACGGAAGAGTATGAGGATTTTTACAGGAATTTCTATAGGTAGTCTGTTTACAGTTTATAAGTTTTAGGTTTCATGTTACAACACGTATTATTAGCTTGAAAAGCTTCGAATAATTAAGTATTTTCATTGTTATTCTAGTCGTAAACACCTCATTTTTAGGATGATTTAACGAATCGACGAACCTTTAACCTGAAATCTTTAACCTAAAACACCCATTAAAAATATGGCGGTTCCCTTGTTGGGACAGAAGGATGAAAAACCTCATCTTATTTTCAATTTTAAATCTATATTTGTAAGCCTGAACACAATAACGGGGAACAAAAGTTCGGGATTTATTCATCTATAATTTGGGATAAACATGTTTAATAACAAAGGAAACAAAGAAAATGCGCCTTCATCAAAAGCTGTAGAGGGTGGAAATTCTTCGATCAATTTGATCGGAGCAGGAACAGTGATCGAGGGTGACATCCGTTCGAATGGCGACATTAGAATTGATGGAACAATTATCGGTCACGTAGTTTCAAAAGCGAAAGTTGTGATTGGCGCAACAGGAATAGTTGAAGGCGATGTGAACAGCCAGAATGCCGATGTTTCGGGAGTAATCAAAGGAAAGACAGTTGTTTCAGAATTGTTATTTCTCAAATCAGCATCAAAAGTAATTGGCGATATTGTTACCGGTAAATTAGTTGTTGAAGTAGGAGCAACATTTACAGGTTCATGCAATATGGGCCCTGTCATTAAAGACATAAAGGATGCCGACAAATCAAACGAACTCAACAAAGAAAAAACAGCCTGACGATAAAAATGCCATGATGCGTTATGCATCAATGGGTACACAGATGATGGTCATTATCGGACTAGGTGTTTTCGGAGGAGTAAAATTAGACGAATATCTCGGCTGGAAAATTCCGATCGCTACACTTGTGTTAAGTTTACTTTCTGTTTCTGTTGCTATTTATTTGAGCATTAAAGATTTTTTGAAAAAATGAAACAGTACTACATCCAATTCATCCTCTTGATTGCTGCTTGTGCGGCGTTGATCTTAATGATTGGTGGAACAGTGGAGGAAGTTGTGATGCGTTGGCAGATCTTAGGTTATTTTTCAATTGTATCTTTCAGTTTTCATTATGGTCTGGTCAAGAGCTCTGTTGGGAAACCGCAGAATTTTATCCGTTATTATATGGCTGCGACAACTTTTAAATTACTAATACATTTAGGTGTTATTCTGATTTATGCAATGACACATAAAACAAATGCAATTCCTTTCATAATATCTTTTATGGTCGCATATGCATTATTTACTGCATTTGAGGTCATCACTGCTATGAAATATAGAAAAGTGCAAAATTAAACGGATTCACACTTTTTTCTGTTTTGTCTTTTTGCCAATAAAAATTAGATTTGCATTCGCTTTTTTTTTAGCGCGCTCTTAACATCTTAAATTTCCACTTTAATGAAGAAGATCACTTTACTCGTTTTCTTACTTGCGAGTCTGGCTACCAATGTTTCTTTCGCTCAAAGTCGACTGATATGGTCGTCAGTGTCAGCTCAAACAAATTCTCAAATTACAGATTCAAGAAGTTTTGCTTCGGATAATGCTGGAAATACATACTCCGTTAATTTTACTCAGTCGGCGCTTTCATTTTATGTGACCTATGTTTTTTATGCACACGATGCAAATGGACTTAAATTATGGGAATATGTAAATGATAGTTGCTTCACCGATTGTAATGATAAGTACTTTAACATTGTGCCAGTAGAGAACAACGGTGCGATCTTTATAGGAGAATATGATGACATCACAGGTACACAAATTAGAATAAAACGTATTGATGGATCAGGTACATTATTGTGGCAGCAATACTGGATCTCACCTTTTCTTTCTGCACAACCGGTTAAATCTGTGCTGGATAACAATGGACACCTTGTGGTCGGTTTCTCTGCGACTGTTGACAGTATCGATCAGGAAGACTTTGCAATTGCGAAATTCGATACTTCAACTGGTTTTCTCGACTGGCATTTCGAACTTCCTGACGGAGGTATTGGTGATCCGCTTTCTGAGATCATTGCATCGTTTACTATTGATGCGAGTAATAACATTTATGGAATTGGTACTGCCACTAATAGTTCTGTAGGAATTTATAAAAATTATTTTTTCAAACTTGATGATACAGGTAATCTTGATTACCGATTGGAAAGTTCTTACAGTGGTATCAATTCGAATCATCAATCAATTCAATTAGACAATGCCGGAAATTTTTACACCCTTGGATTTACCGGTTCACAACCTGTTATCGAAAAACGAAGAGCCTCATCTGGAAATATGATCTGGGCCGGAGAAATCACAAAAGATACCGCAGTACTTTCCAATGTTGGATTTTCAGTCATCGGTAATTCTATATATTCTGCGAGTAATTTCAAGTATTTCAATCCGGATACATCATTCGCCGGCGGATATTGGGATAACGTTCACTATATGTTGACAAAGCTTGATACAAGTGGAAACTTCCAGTGGCAAAAAGAATATTTCACAGATGCCGATTCGCTTTCAACACAGGAAGGTTATGGCGGCGCAGTTCAATTCGGTGTTTGCGATGACAAATTATATGTTCTTTCATCGCAGCATCTGGATACTTTGAATAACATTCTTATTCTTCATAGTGCAGATACAATCGGGAATACTATTTGGTATGATACGGCATCGGTAAATACCGTTCCTGGAAGTTTCGATTTCGATGATCAATGTGAAATTTATTTATCGCGTACGTTTGATAATTACAATCTCACACAAAAATATACTACTGCTCCTTTAAGTGAAGTAACTGCCTTAAGTAAAGAAAATATTTTTGATATTTATCCAAATCCTGCTCACGATGAGTTTTCAATTCAATTCAGAGACGGAAAAATTAAAAACGGCTTCATTCAAATTTTTAATTCACTCGGAGAAATAATAAAACGACAATCTGTTTCCGGAAACAACAATAAGATTTCAATATCTGACATGACACCCGGTTTCTATTTCGTACAACTTATTTCCGAAAACAACGGGAAGTTCACTAAAGTCCTTTTGAAGAACTGATTTAAGTCAAATGTCAAGGGCACTACTGCCTTGTTAAAAATCAATGTTTAAAATAGAAATTTTAAATTATTCTTAATCAAATTTTCGAAGAATAACTTTTTACCAAGCCCCCCTGTCATCTGTTGACAAGCATGTTTTTTATTCAAAAATAAAGCAGTGGTTGTGCGGGGAGTCCACGCGTTGCGCGAAATCATTTGAAAGTTTAATCAAGGAAGTGTCGTATAATCGAAGATTCAAATGATTTGGTGCGCGTGGGGCCCTTTTTTTGTTTCTTTTTTTGGGCAAACAAAAAAAGAAAAATTGAAAAAAGCGGCTTACCAATTCTCACATACTTTCTAGTGAAAACAGCTTTGTCGGAAAGTAGAAATTAATAAATAATAATTGTTTCTAGCATTCTGCTGATTCGTAGCCAAACCGTCATTATTAATTATTTTGCCAACCTCAAAAACCTCAAATAAAACGGCGTCTTACTCTTTTCATTTCGCTCATCCGTAGGACCCGATAATAAAGAAACATACATTACCCGACGATGACTTTTCTTTCCCACATGTGGAGACATTGCAACGCGATGCCATAGGCGGCCATCATGTACACAAAGATCTCCGACTTCTGCTTCCATTGATACTTCATTCGGATCTTCTTTCGTATTCAAGACCTGCAGCTTCTTGAACATGGTTTGAAAACCATTTTGTTTGTGTGTTCCCGGTAAAGTACGAAGCCCTCCATTTTCCGGATTTGAATCAGTCAGATAGATCCCAACATTTAACATCGGATACATTCCTTTTCCTAAAAGAAAGTCACGCGCAACATCAGTATGCCATCCAAGTTGTTTGTAATTACTATTTCCTGTATTCACATAATGATTTGCAACAACGCCATCTTTTTCATTTAATCCAATTCGTCTCGGATAACCTGCATCAGGTACAAGCTCTTTAAGATTCTCCAGTCGTGGGTCGTCATATAACTTTGCGACTTCAGGAACGTTTTGCGATGTATATGGAAATCTTTGAATGATTGGTTCACTGTTTTCGTCTTCGCCAAACTTAATAGGAATACCATTGATCTTCTGTATGCCTTTCGCGATGATTTCCTTTTGCTTTTCATCGATTGCAGCAGAAACGGTTTGCGCACGTTCAGGCGTGATAAAATTTTTATAATGGATAAATCCATATTTATTAAAAAAGTCAATCTCGGCCTGCGAAATTGACTTCCCTAATTCAAATTTTTGATAGGATAACGTTTTGCTCACTTTGAATAAATTAAGACAGCAAACGTATTTTGTTATCGTCTAATAAAGAATGACTTTTGTCAAAGAATGAAAAGCATAAAGTCAACTTGTTGAATAACAGCACTCTTAATGGTTGTTTTTAAATGATTCAGCCTTGTGTTTGATATTGTTTGTCAGATCATCTAACTTTTCTTCTGCCATACTTTCAAGATCTTCTGCCTGTTTGCGTAAGTCGCGGGCTTCTCTTTTTAACTTGCTTTTAATGTCGTCAGTAAGATCACTTACTCCGTCCGCAATTTTTCTGCGTGTACGACTTCCTTTGTCAGGTGCGAAAAGAACTCCGATTGCTGCTCCGGCCACTGCACCAATTACTAATGCGCCAATCACTCTTAGCGTGCTGTTTGAGTTTTCCATTTTTTAATGATTTTTATTGGTTTAACTAATCGTTGATTTTCGCAAAATCATAAATGAATTTTGCGACTACAAGATAAAAGATTTGCAGTGAAATACAAATGATTTTTGAATCGTTGAGGTATGATTAATTTTGCATATTTTAGTGTGCATCACAAAACCAAAAAATGTTAAGATCCCTACTTCTAATTTCTTTCACAGTCATTTTTTCATCTGCCGGATTTTCTCAACGTACCTGTGGCACGGTTGAAAATTATAATCAGATGATCCTGAAAAATCCTGTTTTACGAGAGCAAATCGAAAATGAAGTAAAAGCGATCACAGACAGAAACGAGCTCACAAAAAGAAGAACTCAGGTGGTCGTTGCCATACCTGTTGTAGTTCATGTGATCCATAATAATGAAGCGATTGGTACAGGAACAAATATCAGTGATGCACAAATACAGTCTCAAATTCAGGCAATGACAAAAGATTTTCGTCTTTTGAATCCTGATTCACTTCAGCCAAGTCATCCGTTTTGGCAATTCACTTGCGATGTATTGATTGAGTTTTGTCTGGCACGACAAACACCTGGAGGACAACCATCGACAGGTATTGAGCGATTAAATAGAGGGTTAGATTGGTCCATGAGCGATTGTAACAACATTTTGAAACCACAGACCATTTGGGATCCTCATCGTTATTT
>ERZ795061.4177-NODE-4177-length-12288-cov-12.334342_pt1 | contig 12288 bp, 10 predicted proteins | sample MGYA00375145_ERZ795061 | MGnify/ENA primary metagenome ERZ795061 (study PRJEB30190, sample SAMN05720144) | anaerobic digester metagenome | isolation source: active sludge of municipal wastewater-treating anaerobic digesters | place: USA | collected 2014-12-22 ... | reverse complement strand
AAGATGAACCAGTCGGCGTAGGGCGACTTGCGGCTGTCGTAGGCGCTCTCGAACACGGGGTGAGCCGACGACACGTGGTTCATCACGTAGTCGAGGATCACCGCGATGCCGCGCCGGTGGGCCTCGGCGAGGAACTTGTCGAAATCCGCGAGCGAGCCGTAGTCGGACTCGATGTCGCGATAGTTCACGACGGCGTAGCCGTGATCGTGGTCTTCGCTCTTGAACACGGGCATGAGCCAGATGCCCTTGATGCCGAGTTGCTGGAGGTAGTCCAGCCGCTGGGTCAGCCCGGCGAGGTCGCCGATGCCGTCACCGTTGCTGTCCTGGTACGAGCGCACCAGGATTTCCATGAACACCCCGCGCTGCGCCCAGCCGCTAGGCATCGTGTCGGCCGCAGGCACGGCGGCCACCGGGCCCAGATCCGGGATGGCCGGCGCCTGCGCCGCGGCACCGCCCAGCAGGGCGATGCCACAGGTGAAGCCAGCGGCCAGACGGCGAAGCCTCGCCGTCACGGACGGCGGCAGGCCGACATTGATCACTTGCAGGGATTCTCGGCACGGCCCTTCTGGGCCTCTTCGAGCGACGTGTAGATCTTGCGATCACCGTTGTTGACCCAGATCTCCTTGACGGTGTTTCCGTCGAAGGACATGTCCTTGCCGCCCTGGTCCTTGCTGTCTCCCTTGTGGATGATGTAGTTGACCTTGCCCTTGCTGAAGTCCTTGAAGTCGGCATGCCAGAACACGCCGAAGTCGGTCTTGCCGGTGGGCATCAACGGGTTCTGCCACTCGATGCCGGACAAGGGGATTCCCGGGTCCCTCCACAGGTGCACGCCCCAGCCGTCGTAGTTCTTGTCGCAGCGGTTGTAGTTGATCGCGACCTTGCCCTCGGGCGGCGCGGCCAGGGCGAGGCTCGGCGCCAGCACGGCGGCGGCGATGAGCCCCTGGAGCAGCAGAATCGGCTTGTTCATGATGATCCTCGACAGGTGGTGGTGAAAGACCCGCGGCGACGGGCCGCGGAGATTGGAAAAACGTGGCCGCCGCAGGCGGCGCCGACCGGGTTCACCCTTTGATGCCACCCGCGGTCAGGCCGGAGATCATCCACTTCTGCGCCAGCATGAAGACGATCGTGATCGGCAGGCCGGAGAGGATGGCGGCCGCGGCGAAATCGCCCCAGAGGTACTTCTGTTCGTACAGGAACATCTTCGAGCCGACCGCCATGGTGAGCAGATCCTGGCGCTTGAGCAGGATCGAGGCCACGGGGTACTCGATGATGGCACCGATGAAGGCAAGCAGGAACACCACCATCAGGATCGGTACCGCCATCGGCAGCAGCACCAGGCGGAAGGCCTGCCAGGGAGTCGCACCGTCGACCTTGGCCGCCTCCTCAATCTCGTAGGGAATGGTGTCGTAGTAGCCCTTGATGGTCCAGATGTGCAGCGCGATACCGCCGGAGTAGGCCAGCAGCAGCGCCCAGTGCGTGTCGATGCCGAAGGCCGGGAAAGCGTTGCCGATGCGGTCGAAGATCGCGTAGATTGCCACCAGCGCCAGCACCGACGGGAACATCTGCATCAGCATGAGCCCGGTCAGCGCCTGCTTCTTGCCGCGGAACTTCATGCGCGCGAAGGCGTAGGCCGCGGTCGTCGACAGGAACAGGCAGATCAGCGCCGACAGCGTGGCCACCTTCACTGAGTTCCACAGCCAGCGCAGTACCGGCAGGTCGGGTTCGATGAGGCGTCCATTGGCATCCTGGAAGGGCAGCCCGAGCGCGAAGCGCCAATGCTCCAGGCTGATCGTCTGCGGGATGATGCTGCCGGTGGCGAAGTTGCCAGGCCGCAGCGAGATCGAGATCACGATCAGGAACGGGAAGATCACCAGCGCGCACAGGCACGCGAGGAACACGTGGGCGGCCACGACGCGCCAGCGATGCGAACGGTCCAGAACGATGGCCATGATCGGCTCTCCTTCAGCGCTTCTCGTCTTCGACAACCTTGGTGAAGCGCATCTGCACCAGCGACACCACCGCCACCATCAGGAAAATGACCGTCGAGATCGCCGCGGCCAGACCGTAGTTCTGGCCCGAGTCCTGGAAGGCGATTCGGTAGGTGTAGCTCACCAGCAGGTCGGTCGTGCCGGCCGGCACCGTGGTGTCGAGGAAATCGGGGCGCCCACCCGTCAGCAGGCTGATCAGCACGAAGTTGTTGAAGTTGAACGCGAACGAGCTGATCAGCAGCGGCGTCAGCGGCTTGAGGATCAGCGGCAGCGTGATGCTCCAGAAGTTCGTCAGCGGGCCCGCTCCGGCCACGGCGGAGGCTTCGTACAGGTCGGCAGGGATCGCCTTGATCAGACCCATGCAGATGACCATCATGTACGGAAAGCCCAGCCAGGTGTTGACGATCAGCAGCATCGTCTTCGCCAGCAGCGGGTCTGAGAACCATTGCGGCTTGATGCCGAACAGCGAGCTCAGAATCAGGTTGATCTCGCCCACATTCTGGTTGAACAGGCCCTTGAAGACGAGGATGGAGATGAAGCCTGGCACCGCATAAGGCAGGAACAGCAGCATGCGGTAGGTGCCTTTGAAGCTCAGCGCGTCCCAGTTCAGCAACACGGCCAGCAGCATGCCCAGCGAGGTGGCAAACAGCACGGTCAGGCCGGAGAACAGCACCGTCCAGGCAAAGATGCGCACGAACGGCTCGCGGAAGCGCTGTTCGGTGAAGATGCGCCGGTAGTTGTCCCAGCCGATCGGGACCTGGAAGCCCGGCTGGATCTTCTCGCCGGCCGCGGTCTCGAAGAAGCCGCTCTCACGGTTGGGCTTGATGACGTTGCCGTTCTCCTGGTTCTTCAGGCTGCCGTCGGCCTGCTTGACCCACAGCGGCTGCACCGTGGCGAACTCGCGCAGCCCGGCCATGCGCACCTTGACCCCGCTGGGCAGCTTGACGGTCAACCCCTGCAGCGCCTTCTGGTGACCGATCAGGTCCTTCAGCGTGACGGGCACGGGAAGGGCGGCCGCACCGGACGGCTCCTCCTCGGCAGTGACCTCGAGCACACGGGTTGCCGCCAGCGCGAGCGGACCGAACTGAAAAGTCTTCTGCGTCTCGGCATCGACCAGGCGGCCACGGAACTCGTCGCCGGCTGGATGAAGGCTGAATTCGAAGGTCGATCCCTCGGCGCGGAAGGTCTCGCTGAGGAAGTAGGCCTCGGCACGCGGGAACTCCAGCAGGTTGCGAGAGCTGTAGTTGCTGAAGCCGATCGTGATGGTGTACAGCATCGGGAACACGACGAACACCAGAGCCGCGGCGATGCCCGGGAAGAGATAGCGGAATGCGTAGGTCGAGCGCGCGGAGTAGATCCACACCGCCAGCGTGCAGATCACCAGCAGCGTGCCGGCCAGCAGCAGTTCACCGGTCGCGTAGACGACGACGACGAGGTACAGCGCTGCGGCGATGACCAGTGCGAGCAGCGCGGGGCCTGCCCAGCGGGCGGCGGTCGTCGGTGTGGCGGCGGTCGGCATCGTGGCGGCGGAACTGTGGCTTCGAGTGGGCGGTGGGCGGGGCGCCGCAACGCTGCGGCGCCCCGGGGCGGCGTCATGCGGTGGTCGGTTCCCTGGCCATCGCGTGCGGCCTCACTTGGCGGTGATGCGCTTGGCGGCGCCGTCCAGCGCCTCCTTCGCGCTCTGGCGGCCGTCCATGATGTTGCCCAGTGCCGACACCATTGAGGACCAGAAGCGGCCCATCTCCGGATTGTTCGGCATCGGGGCACCGTCCTGCGCGGAAGCCATCGTGGCCTGGATGCGAGGGTCGCTCTTCAGCTCGGCATACAGGGCCTTGCTCGCCGGCGTGCCCAGCGGAACGTCGTCGTTGATCATCTTCAGGCCCTTGACGCTGAGCATGTAGTTCTCGATGAACTCGACCGCGACGTCACGGTTGGGTGTCGACTTGTTCAGCATTGCTCCGAGCACGCCGACGAACGGCGCAGCCTTCTTGCCACCCACAGTCGGGATCTTGGCGACGCCGTAGTCGATGTTGGCCTTTTTCAGGTTGTCCCACGACCACGGGCCGTTGATCATCATGGCGACCTTGCCCTGGGCCATCGCGGCCTCCATCTCGGCGTAGCCGCTGCCCTCGGGCATGTATTTTTCGCGGATCAACTTGTTCAGGAGTTCGCCGCCCTTGATCGCGCCGGCGTTGTTGACCCCTGTGTCGGTCGGGTCGTAGTTGCCGTCGGCCTTGAGCTTGAACGCGTACCCGCCATTGGCTGCCAGCAGTGGCCAGGTGAAGTAGGTGTTGGTGTAGTCCCACAGGATGGCCTTCTTGCCCTGGGCGGACAGCTGCTTGTCCAGCGCCATCACCTCCTCGAAGGACTTGGGCGGCGTCTTCACCAGCGCCTTGTTGTACACCAACGAGACGGCCTCGATTGACATTGGGTAGCCCCAGGTCTTGCCACCGACCGTGAAGGCCTTCAGCGCCAGCGGATCGATGTCGGCCAGCACCTTCTTGCTCGGCGTCACCGGCTGCAGCAGGCCGCCGGCGATCCATTCGCCGATGCGGTCGTGCGGCCAGATCCAGATGTCCGGTCCCTTTCCGGCGGCAGCGGCCTGCTGGAACTTGCCAGGGGCGTCTTCCGGGTGTTCGACCGTGACCTGCACGCCGGTCTTCTTGGCGAACTCGTCACCGATCTTCTGCAGGCCGTTGTAGCCCTTGTCGCCGTTGATCCAGATCAGCAGCTTGCCGGGCTCGCCGGCGAATGCGCTGCCACCGAATGAGGCGCCGAGCACCAGGGTGGCGGCGGCAGCGACGAGGCGGATGCGTTGACGCGGGATGTTCATGTGTCGATCTCCTTGGGGGGTGCCGCAATCGGCTTTTCGGGGTTGAACGCGGGCGTAGAACGCGCCAGTCGCTGAGGGGGTTGTCGGGGCCGACATTCAGTTCGCGCGCGCGAGCGTCTTGCCCCGCTCGCTGAACAGAAAGCAGCGACTCGGCGGCAGGGTCAGCCAGGCCATGTCGCCGGTGTCCACGGGGTTGTCCGGATCGGTGCGGATCGTCATGCTCTCAGTCGCGCCGGTCAGCGTGGCATGCAGGAAGATGACGTCGCCCAGGTGCTCGGCCAGTTGCACGTGGCCCTTCACGGCGTTCTCCGCAGGCTTTTCCTTGCTCGCCTGCATGTGTTCGGGGCGAATGCCGACGGTGACCTTGGCACCGGTGGCGAGCGAGCTCGCATCGGCCTCCACGTGCACCACGCTGCCTTCATACAGCTTGACGGTGGCCAGCCGTGGCGTGGCTGACACCAACTCGCCGGTGATGAAGTTCATCTTCGGGCTGCCGATGAAGCCAGCCACGAACTGGTTGATAGGCGAATGGTAGAGCTCCATCGGCGTGCCGACCTGCTCGATCGCGCCGCGGTTGAGCACGACGATGCGGTGTGCCAGTGTCATCGCCTCGACCTGGTCGTGCGTGACATAGATCATCGTCGTCTTCAGTTCCTTGTGCAGCCGGGAGAGCTCCACGCGCATCTGCACACGCAGCGCGGCGTCCAGGTTGGACAGCGGTTCATCGAACAGGAACACGCCGGGCTTGCGCACGATCGCGCGGCCAATCGCCACACGCTGGCGCTGACCGCCGGACAAGGCCTTGGGTTTACGCTCGAGCAGCGGCTCGATCTGCAGGATCTGCGCGGCGCGGTCGACCGCCGCCTTCATCTCTTCCTTTGTGTAGCCGGCCAGCCGCAGCCCGAACGCCATGTTCTCGGCCACCGTCATGTGCGGGTACAGGGCGTAGCTCTGGAACACCATGGCGATGCCGCGCTTGGCGGGGGGCACGTCGTTCACCAGTTCGCCACCGATGTACAACTCGCCGGACGTGATGTCCTCCAAGCCGGCGATGCAGCGAAGCACCGTCGACTTGCCGCAACCCGACGGTCCGACGAATACCATGAACTCGCCGTCGCGGATCTCCAGGTCGATGCCCGGAATGATCACTGCCTCGCCGAACGACTTGGTCAGCGATTTCAGGAGCAGGTTGGCCATGAAGCGGTGCCGTTGTGCGGGTAAGGGCATTGACGCGCAAAGGGAACGGCGCGGTGGCTCCGTTCGCTCTGAGAGCCTCTCGATAGAGCGATGCGCCGGGCGGCTCGTGGCCGCCCGTGCACCTTCTCTAGCAGCTCAGATCACCACCATGCTTCGACCTGCACGCCGTAGGTCATGCCGGTCTTGTCCGGTGCGAACACGCCGCCGCCCTGAGCGCCGGCTGCGTCGTTCCACTTGGCGTAGGTCGCGAAGGCGCGGAAGGCCGGACGCGCCCAGAATCCACCCGACAGGGTGTACTGCGGAGCGACGGTCAGCTTGGCCAGCTTCGCCTTCGTCGAGCCCGACTTGACCTGGTCGAATCCGGCTTCGACGGCGACGCTGACGTTCGCGTTGAAGTTGTACTGGGGACGCACGCCAAAGCTCAGCCAGGTCGTCTTGTCGCCGTTGTCGGGCTTGACTTGCGAGTACACCGCCGTGCCCATGCCCGACCAGCCAGTGCCCTTCAGGTCGAAGTACAGCTGCTCGATGATGCGGAACTCGTCCGTGCCCTTGCGGCCGTCGTCGGCGGTCGAGTAGGTGGGGTTCCAATTGCCGCCGGCGGCGTCGTCCTTGCCATAGATCAGGGCCAGCTTGTTGAAGCCGCCGAGCACGCCGTTCTGGGTGTGCTCGAGCATCAGCGCGAAGCCGGAGCCTTCCTTCGGCGCGGTGGTGCTCTTGTCGGCGGTGCTGCCGGTCAGGTAGACCAGTTCGCCCTCGAGCTTGCCGCCCGGGTTGACGTCGATGTCGTACGCACGGGCCGACAGGCGGCGCGTGCTCAGCGTGTTGTTGCCGTTGCCGTTCTGATGGTAGGCGAAGGCCAGCTTGGCAGCGCCGGCGTTGATGTCTTCGATGCCGGTGCCCAGGCCGCTGTTGTTCCAGTAGAAGTAGTCGGTGATGTGGACGTCGTGGCGGTTGTAGTAGCGCTTGCCGACCCAGATCTTCGCGTCTTCCAATGCGCCGCCTTTGGCGAAGAAGCCGCCGGCCTGGAACCAGTTCTGGCGGCTGGCGATGTCGTACTTGCCGCCGTTCACGGACTCGAAGTCTCCCTGGCCGTTGTTCTCGATGAAGGCCAGCATGACGTTGTACTTGGCCCAGGCGCCGTCAGACTTGCCGAAAGGCAGCGCTGCGGCCAACTCACCGTAGGTCTCGCACTCGTTGCCGAGGCGGTACTTGGACGGCGCGATGCCGAAGCACTTCTGGTCGCCACCCTCGCTGGTGGTGCCCACGCCTGTGCGCAGGTAGCCGTGAAATTCCTGCGCATAGACCGCCGGTGCGGCAAGGGCGCTGGCCGCGGCTGCGGCGATGGCCAGTCTCTTGAACTTGTGTTGCATCGAGTTGACTCCTCAGAGGTTGTGCTTGGGGACTGGAACCGGGGCTGCGCGCTTCAACGAGGCGTGCAGGCTCCGGCGGGGGAGAACACGGCGGCCGGGGTGAGAAAACACGCGCCGTCCCTTGCGGGACGGCGCCAACTCGCTCTTCCGGGAAAACGGCAGGCACGACGCGACGCCGACACCAGCTCATCAGGGCGTTCAGCGTGCTTCACGTCAAGTAGTGCGACTACAGTCGATCGCGTAGTTTTGTGGCAGCCCGGACTCTAGTAGTGAGACTACAAGGCGAGTACAAGGGTTTGCACCAGTGTTGCGCGCCCGCCTATGGGCATTGACCCAACGCAACGGGCTGGCGAACTTCTGAACGCAGGCTCGCATTGTCATTGGTCCGTAGTTTGGCTACATTGCGGCCTTTCCGATGCCGGGCTGCGAGTGGCAGGACCGGCGCGATGTTTGCTGGAGGATTCCTGGCAGGCTTCGCGACAAGGCGACAAAACTCCATGGCTTCAGACGACGACCAGACCGCGGCCACGCGCAGCTATCCCCGACTGCTCGGCGACATCGGTGGCACGAACGCCCGTTTCGCCTGGCTCGCCGGACCGGGCGAAACGCTCGGCACGGTGGCGACCTACCCGTGCGCGGACCACGCTTCGCTGCAGGACGCCATGCAGCACTACCTCGACGCGCATCAGATGCCGGCCCCGCGGTGGTGCGCCATCGGCATCGCCAACCCGGTGGTCGGCGACCTCGTGCGCATGACCAACCACGACTGGTCGTTCTCGATCGCCGAGGTGCAGGCCCGGTTCGGCATGCAGCGCTTCTTGGTCATCAACGACTTCACGGCGCTGGCGCTGGCCCTGCCGGCCCTGCAGGCGAGGGATTTGCGCCAGGTCGGGGCCGGCGCACCGATGGCGCAGGCGCCGATCGGCCTGATCGGCCCGGGCACCGGGTTGGGCGTGTCCGGCCTGCTTCCCGCCCAGGGCGGTCGTGGCGCCATTCCGATCAACGGTGAAGGCGGGCACGTTACTCTGGCCGGCACTTCGGCAGTGGAGGATGCGGTGATCGAGCGGCTGCGACTGCGCTTCGGGCACGCATCGGCTGAGCGCGCCCTGTCAGGTCCCGGTCTGGTCAATCTGCATGCCGCGCTGTGCGAGATCGAGGGCATGCCGGTGACCGCAATGGACGCGGCCGAAGTGACGCGACAGGCGGGCGCAGGAGGCGATCCGCGCTGTGTCCAGGCGGTCGACCTCTTCTTCAGCTTCCTCGGCACCGTCGCGGGCAACCTGGCGCTGTCGCTCGGCGCGCGCGGCGGCATGTACATTGGCGGTGGAATCGTCCCGCGCCTCGGCGAACGAATCGACCGCTCGTCGTTCCGCGAGCGCTTCGAAGAGAAGGGCCGGTTCCGCGGGTACCTCTGTGGCATCCCGACCTACGTCGTCCAGGCGAGCACTTCGCCGGCGTTGATCGGGGCGGCGCGGGCGCTCGAAGACCTTTGAATTTCACGCGCGGCATCGTGCCGCCACCACAGGAGACTCTTCCGTGACCTCTGCCCCGCGCTGGCTGGCGCCTGCGATCCTGTTTGCCGGCGTCACGCTGGCTGCGCCCACGGCTGAAGCCGCCTGGACTGACTTCCTTTTCGGCAGCAAGAATTCGCAGCCTGACAAACCCGCTGCCTCCGCGGACCGCCGCATCTGGCGCATCGGCGAGTTCACTGCGATCCAGCTCGTCGATCGCGAACCGGGTGCGGCACTCAACCAGCACCCGGCGCGCATCCAGCCGGAGTCGCTGCGCCAGCTGCTCGCACCGGTACGTCTGGTCTTCGGCCGTGGCACGCAGCCGCTGTTCGCGAACGACGAATTGACCGACCTCATTGAGCCGCTGGCCGAAGCACTGTCCGTCGCAAAGCCTGGCGATGACCTGCTGCTGCTGAGCACACATCGCCGGGGCGAAGGCGTGATGCTCGCGCCCCTCGGACTGACGGCTCGACTTTTCGTGCAGGGGGATGCTCTGCACCTCATCGTCCAAGAGGCGCGCCGGGACTTCGTCAACGCCTATATCGGCTCCCGCATCACGCCGACCTTCATGTTCGGCTCGCGCACGAGGCCCGGCTTGGCGTCACTGCAGGACCCGAGCGCGACGCAACGCCGCGCTGACTGGCTGGAGATTCCCGTTGCTCGCGCGGCGGTGCCCGTCGCCGCACCCGCGCCGGGCGTGTTGCCGGCCGGGTCGGCCCCGGTCACGCCACCCTCGGCAGTGCCCGCGGCACCCGCTTCAGTGCTGCCCGTGGCGCCAGCGACGGCGCCGCGTGTGCCGGCTTCCGCCGAGGAGGTCGAGCAGCGCCTGCTGACGCTGAAACGGCTGCGCGAGCGCGACCTCATCAGCGAAGAGGAATACCAGCAGAAGCGCCGCGAGATCCTGCAGGCGCTCTGATGCGGCGGCTCAGGCGTTGCCCGAGCCCGCCATCACCTGGCTGAAGCCGCCGTCCACGTAGGTGATCTCGGCGCTCACACCCGCAGCCAGGTCAGACAGCAGGAAAGCGGCCACATTGCCGACGTCCTCGATCGTCACCGCGCGCCGGATCGGCGCCATCGCGGCGAAGTCGGTCAGCAACTTGCCGAAGTCCTTGATGCCCGAAGCCGCCAGGGTCTTGATCGGTCCGGCCGACAGGCCGTTCACCCGGATGCCCTTGGCGCCCAGGCTGTGCGCCAGGTAGCGCACGCTGGATTCGAGCGAAGCCTTGGCCAGGCCCATGGTGTTGTAGTTGGGCACGTAGCGCACGGCACCGAGATAGCTCAGGGTCAGAAGTGACGAGCCCGTGCGCAGCCGGGGCAGCGCCGCCTTGGCCATCGCCGGGAAGCTGTAGGCGGAGATGTCGTGCGCGATGCGGAAGTTCTCGCGCGTCAGACCGTCGAGGAAGTCGCCGCCGATCGCCTCGCGCGGGGCATAGCCGATGGAGTGCACGAAGCCGTCGAACTCCGGCCAGGCCTGGCCGAGGCCGGCGAAGAGCGCCGCGATCTGCGCGTCGTCGCCGACATCGCAGTCGAAGGTCAGTGTCGAGCCGAACTCGGCGGCGAACTCGGCGATGCGCTCCTTGAATCGTTCTCCCTGGTAGCTGAAGGCCAGTTCGGCCCCCTCGCGATGGCAGGCGCGGGCGATGCCGTAGGCGATCGAGCGGTTGTTGAGCAAGCCGGTGATCAGAAGGCGCTTGCCGGCAAGAAAGCCCATGGGGTCTCCGCACTGTGGTTCGAGGGGCCGGATTTTGGCATGGGGAAGGCCTCCTCCCAGGCCCCTTGACAGCGCAACGGCTTGCCTGTACCTCGGGGCCGCGCTACAATCTGCCGTTTCCTAGAAAGCTGCGTGGGCGGATTCTTCCAGCCCATTTTTTTTGCTTGAACGTTTTTCAACGACGATTGATCTGCGGAATCTTTGGCAAAGGTTGATGACCCTGTGACGAGTTGGCAAGGCGCTGTCGAACGCACCGTGACCGGTCTGGGCTACGAGCTCGTGGATACCGAACGAACCGGCGGCGGCTTGCTGCGCGTCTACATAGACCGTGTCGCCGGCGATCCGAACGGCGAATTCATCGTCGTCGAGGATTGCGAGAAGGTCACGCGGCAGCTTCAGCATGTGCTCGAGGTCGAGAACTGCTCGTACACGCGGCTCGAAGTTTCGTCGCCGGGGCTGGACCGGCCGCTGAAGAAGCCCGCCGACTTCGCCCGCTTCGCCGGCGAGCAGATCGATCTCACGCTGAAGCTCGCCTTCCAGGGCCGCAAGAAGTACAGCGGCACGCTGCAGGCGCGGCCCGAAGGCGAGGGCGAGCGCTGGCGCATCGTCTTCAACGACGGCAAGACGGATCAGGCATTGGATTTTTCACTCGACGAAGTGCGCGAGGCCCGGCTGGTGCCGGTGGTCGACTTCAAGGGGCGCCGTTTCGCGCCCGTGCAGTCGCCCGCCGACACGCCGGTCCCCGGACAAGAGGTTGACGGAGGTCGTGAGCGATGAACCGCGAATTGTTGATGCTGGTGGATGCCATCTCGCGCGAGAAGAGCGTGGATCGCGAGGTCGTTTTCGGTGCGGTCGAGGCCGCACTCGCCTCGGCGTCGAAGAAGCTGCACGGCGGCGAGGTCGACATGCGCGTGTCGGTCGACCGCGAGAGCGGCGAATACGAGACCTTCCGCCGCTGGCACGTGGTGCCGGATGAAGCCGGTCTGCAGCTGCCCGACTCCGAGATTCTGCTGTTCGAGGCGCTCGAGCAGATCCCCGACATCGAGGTCGACGACTACATCGAGGAACCGGTGGAGTCGGTGTCGATCGGCCGCATCGGTGCGCAGGCTGCCAAGCAGGTGATCCTGCAGAAGATCCGCGACGCCGAGCGCGAGCAGCTGCTCAACGACTTCCTGTCGCGCGGCGACAAGATCTTCGTCGGCACGGTCAAGCGGCTGGACAAGGGCGACATCGTCGTCGAGTCGGGCCGAGTCGAGGGCCGGCTGCGCCGCAACGAGATGATCCCGAAGGAGAACCTGCGCAGCGGCGACCGCGTGCGGGCGTTCATCCTCGAGGTCGACCCGACGCTGCGCGGTCCGCAGATCGTCCTGTCTCGTTCTGCGCCGGGCTTCATGATCGAGCTGTTCGCGCAGGAAGTGCCCGAGATCGAGCAGGGCCTGCTGGAGATCAAGAGCTGCGCCCGCGACCCCGGTTCGCGCGCCAAGATCGCCGTGGTCTCGCACGACAAGCGCGTCGACCCGATCGGCACCTGCGTGGGCGTGCGCGGTTCGCGCGTCACGGCGGTGACCAACGAGCTCGCCGGCGAGCGGGTCGACATCGTGCTGTGGTCGGAAGACCCGGCGCAGTTCGTCATCGGCGCGCTGGCGCCGGCGAACGTGCAGTCGATCGTGGTGGACGA
>ERZ795061.4176-NODE-4176-length-12290-cov-7.270372_pt1 | contig 12290 bp, 13 predicted proteins | sample MGYA00375145_ERZ795061 | MGnify/ENA primary metagenome ERZ795061 (study PRJEB30190, sample SAMN05720144) | anaerobic digester metagenome | isolation source: active sludge of municipal wastewater-treating anaerobic digesters | place: USA | collected 2014-12-22 ... | reverse complement strand
ACAGGCCCTAGCGCTTGGCGGCGCGCCACTCGGCCTCGAGGTAGGCCTTCATCTCCTCGGGCGAGATCAGGTGGTCGCCGTTGGTGTCGATCTTCTTCCAGTCGCGCACGGCGGCAGGGTCCGTCTGTGCGAGGGCGGTGGTGCTGCCCAGCGCGAGCAGGGTGGCCAGGGGCAGGGCGGCGAGGGCGTGGATGCGCTTCATGCGTGAGACTCCTTTCGGTGTGGACGGATGGAACGGACACCCGCGCGAACGCGGCACGCGCGCGGGCGCGCCTGCAGCGTTCGTCAAAGGTCTGGCCTGCAGCCGGTGGCTGCCGGGCCGCCGGGGCGGTGCAGGGCGCACCAGCCCGTGTTGACGACGGCTCCGCGGGAAGCTACTCCCCCTTGGCGGGAGGGGCCGTGCGAGCGGGGTCGCGCGGCCACCGGCAGGCTCCGACACCGGCCGGTGCCGGCGAGTTCCGTCAGGGCTTTCCCGGTGTCCGGGGCTGACCCATACTGCGCGGGATGAACCCTCCGGACTCCGACCGCGCCCGCGTGCCCCGCACCGAGGCGCAGGTGCGCATCGACCTCGCCGCCGCCTACCGCCTGGCCGCGCTCAACGGCTGGGACGACACCGTCTACACCCACCTGTCGGCCAGCGTTCCCGGCGAACCCGGCACCTACCTGATCAACCCGTTCGGCTGGTGCTTCGACGAGATCACCGCGTCGAGCCTGGTCAAGGTCGACGTCGGCGGCCGCGTCGTCGACGGCTCGGGCCGCGCCGTCAACCCCACCGGCTTCACGATCCACGGCGCGGTGCACGCGGCCCGTCCCGAGGCCGAGTGCGTGATCCACCTGCACACGCCCTGGGCGTGGCGCTGTCGATGCTGCCCGAGGGGCTGCTGCCGACCTCGCAGTTCGCGATGCGCCTGCACCGCCGCCTGGGCCGCCATGCCTACGAGGGGCTGGCGCTCGGCGCCGAGGAGCAGCGCCGCCTCGTCGCCAGCCTCGGCGCGCTCGATGGCCTGATCCTCGAGCACCACGGCACGCTGACGGTGGGCCGCACGGTCGCCGAGGCCTACATGCTGATGCACCTGCTGGAGCGCGCCGCGCAGGCGCAGCTGCGCGCGATGGCCGCGGCGGGCGGGCGCATCGCCGGCGTCGCCGAGGCCCTGGCCGACAAGACCTACCGGCAATGGGTCGGCGACGGCCGCGAGTGGGACGGCGACGTCGAGTGGCCGGCCCTGCTGCGGCGCGTCGAGCGGCTGTCGCCGGGCTTCCGCGACTGATCCGAGGGGGCGGGACGTCCACGCCGGGCGCGGCCCGCGGCGCGCCATGCCACACTCGCCGGACTCACGAACCCTGCATCAGGAGACCCCCATGCCGACCCTGCGCGTCGAACTCTTCGAAGGCCGCACCGTGGAGCAGAAGCGCGCCCTCGCGCAGGCCCTCACCGAGGCCTGCGTGCGCACCCTCGGCGGCAGCGCCGATGCGGTCGACATCCTGTTCTTCGACATCGCGAAGCACGACTGGTCGACCGGCGGCACGCTCTGGTCCGACAAGCTCGCGGCGCCGCCCGCCTCGCCCTGACGGGCGGCGGCGCGGCCGCGGCCTGAGGCCGGTTCAGTCCGCGGTCGGCGCGTAGGCGGCGAGGCTGCCCGCATAGGCCTTCGGCATGGGCCGCGCGTAGTCGCCGACCTTGCTGGTGCGGATGCCTGCCCGCACCAGCGCCTCGGCCTGCGCCACCGCGGCGACCACGCCGTCGATCACCGGAACGCCCAGCGCGTCGCCGAGCCGGTCGCACAGGTCGGCCATGCCGGCACAGCCCAGCACGATGGCCGCGCTGCCGTCCTCGGCGAGGGCGCGGCGGCATTCGTCGAGCACCGTGCGGTAGGCATTGCTCTGCGGGTTCTCGAGCTCGAGCACGGCGATGTCGCTGGCGCGCACGCGCCGGCAGTGGCCGCGCACGCCGTACTTGTCGACCAGGTGCTCGGCGATGACCACCGTGCGCTGCAGCGTCGTCACCACCGAGAAGCCGGTGGCCACGTAGCTCGCCGCGCGCATCGCCGCCTCGGCGATGCCGATCACCGGGCCGCGCGCCACTTCGCGCGCCGCGTCCAGCCCCGGGTCGCCGAAGCAGGCGATGACGTAGGCATCGACGCCCTCGGCCTCGCCCTGGCGCACCTCCTCGAGCAGGCCCAGGCAGGCCATCGCCTCGTCGTAGTGGCATTCGATCGACGCCGGCCCGTGCTTCGGGCTGACGGCCACGATCTCCACCCCGGGCGAGGCCACGCGGCGCGCCGCGGCGCCGATGGTCTCGGTCATCGACCAGGTGGTGTTGGGGTTGATCACTTTGATGCGCACGCGAGTCTCCTGTGGGGGGTGTGTCTACGGGTAAGTCCTAGAAACGTGTGCTAAAGCCTAGGCTAAATTGTCGACAATCGCAAGTCAGCAATGCACTCAATATGCGATCGAACGCGGCAGCAAGAGCAGGCGTTCTGCAGGCACGAAGCGTGCCCGAAGTCCCCCGACGACCACTCCCGAAAGGACCGACCATGAACAAGCGAAACCACCTCCGACTCACCGTGATCGCGCTGGCCGCCCCCTGGGCGCTGCTCGGCGCGCAGGCCCAGGCGCAGGAGGTGCTGAAGATCGGCGTCAACGGCGTGATGTCGGGCGAGGCGGCCTCCTGGGGCCTGGTCAACAAGTACTGCGCCGAGACCACCGCCGACCTGTACAACGCCAAGGGCGGCGTCGACATCGGCGGCAAGAAGTACAAGCTCGAGATCGTCGCGCTCGACGACAAGAACGACCCGAAGGTCTCGGTGACGAACGCCGAGAAGCTCACCAGCCAGGGCATCAAGTACATCATCGGCCCGAACATCGACACCACCGCGCTCGCGGTCAAGCCGGTGATGGAGCGCGCCAAGGCGATGAACTTCCCGTACGCCTTCGCCAAGGAGCTCTACAAGGCGCCGGCCAACGCGTCGGTGCTGGGCATGGTCGCCAGCTACCAGGTCGGCCCGATCATGTACGACTACCTGAAGTCGAAGAAGGGCGTGAAGTCGATCGCCTTCCTGGCGCGCAACGAGTCGGACGCGAAGAACCAGCAGACCGAGGGCGTCGAGGCCGCGAAGAAGCTGGGCCTGAACGTCGTCGCCGAATCCGAGAGCTACGAGCCCGGCACCAAGGACTTCATGCCGGTGATGACCAAGATCATCAAGACCAAGCCCGACCACATCGTGCTGTCCGGCGTGGCGCCGGCGGATGCGCCGCTGCTGAACAAGGCGGCGCGCGACCTCGGCTACAAGGGCACGATCTCGACCGAGACCGCGCAGGACTCGAAGATCCTCGCCCAGGTCGCGGGCGCCAAGGCCGCGGGCTTCATGAGCGTCGGCGGCGCCTCCACGCCCGAGATCCAGTCGGACGCGATGAAGGCCTTCGCCGAGGCCTACAAGAAGCGCGTCGGCGAGTGGAACGACGAGGCCGGCACCAAGGTCTATGCGCTCGAGCTGATCCTGGCGGTGCTGCAGAAGAACCCGGTCGCGCTGAACGACGTCGAGGCCTTCAAGAAGGAGATGACGACCTTCTCGATGACCAACCCCTACGTGAAGGGCGGCGCGACGAAGCTCGAGTTCACCGGCAACGCCGACTTCGGCCGCCGCAGCCAGGTGGGCGTGCCGCTGGTCGTCAACGAGTTCGACGGCAAGGACTTCAAGACCCTGTTCGTCGGCACGATCAAGAACTGATCGACGTTCGCCCGACCCCCGGGCCGACCCCGAGCCCCGCGTCGACGAGCGCGGGGCCGGCGACCCTCGATGCCCCCGACTCTCTGCCGGAGCTTCCATGAACGATTCCTCCAGCGGCGCGGCCTCGCGCCGCGGCCTGCTGCGCGCCGCGCCGGCGCTGCTCGCCCTCGGTGCGCTGCCCACCGCGGGCCACGCGCAGACGACGGCGAAACCGCTGCGCGTGCTGCTGCTCAACCCGAACAGCTCGGACCAGTTCACCGAACTGATCACGCGCGAGGCGCGCAAGGCCGGTGCGGCCGGCACCGAGTTCGTCGGCGTCAGCGCGCCGATGGGGCCGCGCTACATCGGCACCCGCGCCAGCTCGGCGGTGGCCACCCATGCCGTGGTCGACAGCCTGGCGCGCACGCTCGCGAAGGACCGCAACTTCGACGCCGCGATCGTCTGCGGCTTCGGCGCGCAGGGCGCGGGCGCGCTGCGCGAGTTCGCGCCCTTCCCGGTGGTCGACATGCTCGAGGCCTCGGTCGCCGCGGCGCTGCAGGTCGGCATGCGCTTCTCGGTGCTGACGGGCGGCGCCACCTGGGTGCCGATGCTGCGCGACATCATCGTCGGCCTGGGCTTCGGCCAGCGGCTGGCCTCGGTGCGCTCGATCCCGCTGACCGGCGCCGAGATCGTGGCCGACCAGGAGAAGGCGATCGGCGCGCTGGCCGAACTGTCCGAGCGCTGCGTCAAGGACGACGGTGCCGACGTCGTGATCCTCGGCGGCGCAGCGGTCGCGGGCCTGCCGCGCAAGATGGCCTCGCGCGTGTCGGTGCCGCTGATCGACAACGTCGCCGTGGCCGTGGCCACGGCCGAGCTGCTGGCGCGGCATGTCTCGATGCCGCGGCGCGCCGGCGGTCTGCCGTCGATCGACAGCGCCGGCCTGTCGCAGCCGCTCGAGCAGGTGCTGCGGCAGAACTGAGCCACCTCGAAAGGGCCGACCATGTTCCAGGTACTGATCAACGGCGCCGTGCTCGGCAGCGTGTACGCGCTGATCGCGCTCGGGCTGACGATGGTGTTCTCCATCATGCGGGTCGTGAACTTCGCGCACGGCCAGATGTACATGCTGGGCGCCTTCGTCGTCTATTACCTCTACGGCGAATACGGCCTGCCCTTCTACGTGGCGCTGCCGGCGGCGGCGGCGGTGCTGGCGGTGGTCGGCGTGCTGTTCAACCGCTTCTTCTTCCAGCCGGTGCTGGCCACCGCCACGCGCGAGGAGAACTCGATGCTGATGGCCGTGGGCACCGCGCTGCTGCTCGAGAACCTGGCGCTGACGGTCTTCGGCGAGAAGCAGCGCGGCGTGCCCGCGGTGGTCGACGGCGCCTGGATCTTCGGCGACGTGGCCGAGGGCGGCGCGATCCTGACCTACCCGAACGCGATGGTCGCGCTGCTGTCGGTGGTGTTCATCGCCGGGCTGCTGGCCTTCGTGCAGTACACGCGCCCGGGCCGCGCGCTGCGCGCCGTGGCGCAGGACAAGGAGGCCGCGCGGCTGCAGGGCGTGGACGTGAAGGCCACGACGACGCTGGGCTTCGCGATCGGCGCCGCGCTGGCCGGCCTGGCCGGCGGCCTGCTCGTCACGGTCTACGGCGTCAACTCGGGCGTCGGCACGAACATCTCCACCAAGGCCTTCATCATGATCATGATCGGCGGCGCCGGCGTGACCTCGGGCGCCATCGTCGGCGGCGTGCTGCTGGGCTTCGCCGAGGCCATCGGCTACGACCTGCTGCCCGGCAGCCTGACCTACCTGCTGATCTTCGTCGGGATGATCGTCTTCCTCGTGTTCAAGCCCAACGGCCTGTTCGGCAAGCCGTGGGGGTGACGCCGGACCCCCGACCGTGCCTGCCCACGGTCGGGCGCCGGCGCCGCGGTCCCGGCCCGAGGGTCGGGCCTGGAGAGATCTCACTCAGGACATCGCCATGAATCCCCTGAAGAAACGCGACCTCGCGATCGCACTCGCCTTCCTCGCCGTGCTCGCCGTGCTGCCGCTGGCACTCGGCGGCTCGCGCTACCTGCTGTCGGTGCTGATGAACTGCGCCGGCCTGTCGCTGATCGCCTTCGGCGTATGGATCACCTTCACGATCGGCCGCATCAACATCTGCCAGGCCGGCTTCGCGCTGATCGGCGGCTACACCACCGGCATCGTGCTGTCGCGCTACGGCCTGAGCTTCTGGGTGGCGCTGCCGCTGTCGGCGCTGGTCTCGGCGCTGCTCGGCGCGGTGGTCGGCAGCTTCATCCTGAAGCTGCGCGGCATCTACTTCTCGATGCTGACGATCTGCCTGACCGAGGCGATCCGGCTGGCCTTCCTGAACGGCGGCGACTTCACGCAGGGCAGCAAGGGCATCACCGGGCTGCCGCAGCCCTTCGGCGGCGACTCGGCGCTGCCGATGTACTACCTGTCGATCGTGCTGCTGGGGCTGGGCCTGTGGGTGACCTGGCGCGTGCACTACTCGCGGCTCGGGCGCATCTTCCGCGCGATGCGCCTGAACGAGGACCTGGCCGAGAGCTTCGGCACCAACGTCTGGCGCTACCGCGTGACGGCCTTCGCCATCGCCTGTGCGCTCGGCGGCCTGGGCGGCAGCTACTTCGCGGTGTTCACGCAGAGCGTGTACCCGCAGAGCTTCACGGTCGAGCACAGCATCTACTACATGCTGTTCTGCTTCCTCGGCGGGCTGGAGTTCGTCTCGGGCGCGATGATCGGCGCGTTCGCGCTGACCATCCTGTTCGAGCTGCTCAGCCAGTTCCAGCAATACCAGACGCTGATCTACGGCGTGCTGATGATCGGCGTGATCCTGCTGCTGCCCAACGGGCTGATGGCGATCCGCGCGGCGAAGGAGGCGCGTTCATGAGCACCCCGATCCTGGAGGCGCGCAGCGTCACCAAGCGCTTCGGCGGCCTGACCGCCAACGAGGACGTGAGCCTGAAGCTCGACGGGCCGCCCGGCCAGGTGGTCTCGGTGATCGGCCCGAACGGCGCCGGCAAGAGCACCTTCTTCAAGATGCTGTCGGGCTTCCTGAAGCCCAGCAGCGGCCAGGTGCTGCTGCACGGGCAGGACATCACCGGCATGCCGCCGCACCGCATCGCGAAGCTGGGGCTGGTGCGCACCTTCCAGGAGACGACGATCTTCCCGGACCTGACGGCGATGGAGCACGTCTCGCTGGCGCACCAGCTGCACCGCGAGGCCAGCGACCTCGAGGTCGTGCTCGGCCTGCCGCGCGCCCGCGGCGACGAGCAGCGCCTGGGCGCGTCGGCGCGCGACATCCTCGAGCTGATGGAGCTCGGCAGCGCCGCCGACACCGCCGCGCGCCACCTGCCGCAGGGCCTGCTGCGCCTGCTGGGCATCGCGATGGGCCTGGCGGCGCGCCCGCAGGTGCTGCTGCTCGACGAGCCCTACGCCGGCCTGAACCCGGAGGAGACCAACCGCGCGGTGGCGATCACGCGCAAGGTCGCGGCCTCGGGCGTGTCGGTGCTGCTCGTCGAGCACGACATGAAGGCGGTGATGGCGATCAGCGACCGCATCCACGTGCTGTATTTCGGCAAGAAGATCGCCGAGGGCACGCCCGAGCAGATCCGCAGCGACCCGAAGGTGATCGAGGCCTACCTGGGCCAGGAAGACGAGGAGCTCGGCCTGTGAACGACCAATCCACCCCCCACCTGGAGCTCGCGGGCGTCTCGCTGCGCTACGGCGAGGTGCGCGCGCTCGAGCAGGTCTCGATGCGCGTGGGCACCGGCCAGATCGTCGCGCTGATCGGCGCCAACGGCGCCGGCAAGTCCTCGTCGCTGCGCGCGATCACCGGGCTGCGCAAGGTCCACGCCGGCGAGGTGAAGCTCGACGGCCGCGTCATCAACTCGACGTCGACGCAGGCGCCGGCGCACGCCCTGGTGCGCCAGGGCGTCGCGATGGTGCCCGAGGGCCGCCACGTGTTCCCGTACATGAGCATCAAGGACAACCTGCTGATGGGCGCCTACACGCGCGACGACAAGGCCGGCATCGCCGCCGACCTGGAGCGCGTGTGCGAGCGCTTCCCGCGGCTGAAGGAGCGCTTCCACCAGCAGGGCTCGAGCCTGTCGGGCGGCGAGCAGCAGATGGTGGCGATCGGCCGCGCGCTGATGGCGCGGCCCAAGCTGCTGCTGCTCGACGAGCCCTCGCTGGGCATCGCGCCGCAGGTGATCCGGCTGATCGGCCGCAGCCTGCTCGAGATCAACAAGGCCGACGGCATCACCGTCGTGCTCGTCGAGCAGAACAGCCGCATGGCGCTGGCGCTGTCGTCCTACGCCTACGTGCTCGAGAACGGCCGTGTCGCGCTCGAGGGCGACTCCAAGGCGCTGATGACCAACGAGCATGTGAAGCGCCTGTACCTCGGCGGATAATTCCGCCCGACCCCACCCGCCGGACGCGCCGTGACCTCCGAACTGAGCAACCAGGACATCTACGAGCGGATCTACGCCGCGATCAGCGAGCGCCGGCTGCTGCCCGGCACCAAGCTGAGCGAGGAGCGCCTGGCGCAGGCCTTCCATGCCAGCCGCACGCGCATCCGCGAGGTGCTGATGCGGCTGAGCCAGGAACTCATCATCGAGCTGCACCCGAACCGCGGCGCCTTCGTCGCCAGCCCGACGCCGCGCGACATGCACGACGTGTTCGCGGTGCGGCGCGCGCTGGAGCGCGCCATCGCGGTGCAGCTCAGCGAGCAGTACGCCGGCCAGACCATCGCCGTGCTGCGCGGCCACCTCGACGCCGAGGCGCGTGCGCGCGCCACCGGCGACCGGGCCGCGCTGGCCAAGCTGACCGGCGAGTTCCACGTGCGACTGGCCGAGATCACCGAGAACCGGCTGTTCAGCGACAACCTGCGCCGCCTGGTCGCGCTCACCGGCCTGGTGATCGCGCAGTACGACGCCCAGGCCAGCAGCGCCTGCCCCGAGCACGAGCACTCCGACATCGTCGCGGCCATCGAGGCCGGCGACGGCAAGAAGGCCGAGCGCCTGATGCTGGCCCACCTCGACCACGTGCAGGAAGGCATCCAGCCGCCCGAGGAAACGCCGCGCGAGATCGACTTCGAGCACATCTTCGGCCTCGGCTCGGCCCCCGCCGCGCCGCGCCGCAAGGCCGGCCGCTGAGGCCGGCGCCGCGCACCCCCGACCCCGGGGCCCCGACCCAGGGGCAACCCCGATTCATCGCGGGCGGTTCGCCCGCAGAATGCGACGACGCAGCGCGCCGATCCCGGCCGCTGCCTCGTTCGCCGCGCCGCACCGTCGAAGACCGGTCGCGGGGCGCCGCCGCAGGGCACCCCTGCGGCCGACTCGGCGATCGTCCCGTCCCCGTCCCCTTCCTCGACCGGCGTCCGCCGGCCGACCCCGCGCACCAGGAACCACGATGTCGACGACGTTGAAGGATCTGCTTTCCACCGGCGCCGAGGACGCGCCCGCGATCTCCGCCCCGGGCCGCCCGGCGCTGACCCACGGCGGCCTGCGTGCGCTGGTCGAATCGACGCTCGCCACGCTCAACGGCCTGGGCATCGGCCGCAACGACCGCGTCGGCATCGTGCTCGCGAACGGCCCCGAGATGGCCACCTGCTTCATGGCCTGCGCGCGCGGCGTGACCAGCGCGCCGCTGAACCCGGCCTACCGCGCCGACGAGTTCGAGTTCTACCTGTCCGACCTGAACGCCCGGGCGCTGATCGTCGAGCAGGGCAGCAGGTCGCCGGCGGTCGAGGTCGCCGAGAAGCTCGGCGTGCGCGTCATCGACCTCGTGGCCACGCCCGGCCAGGGGGCGGGCAGCTTCACGCTGCAGGCGCGCGACGGCGCCGGCGGCACGCCCGCGGCGAACGGCGGCGATGCCCGGCCCGACGACGTGTCGATGGTGCTGCACACCTCGGGCACGACCTCGCGCCCGAAGATCGTGCCGCTGTCGCAACGCAACCTGGCCGCCTCGGCGCGCAACATCCGCGACACGCTGCAGTTCACGTCCGCCGACTGCGGGCTGAACATCATGCCGCTGTTCCACATCCACGGCCTGATCGCCGGCGTGCTCGCGCCGCTGGCCGCGGGCTCGCAGGTGTTCTGCACGCCGGGCTTCAACGCGCTGAAGTTCTTCGCCTGGATGGACGAGGCCCGCCCGACCTGGTACACGGCGGTGCCGACGATGCACCAGGCGATCCTCGGCCGCGCCTCGAAGAACCTCGACGTGATCGCGCGCCACCCGCTGCGCTTCCTGCGCTCGTCGTCGTCGTCGATCCCGCCGCAGGTGATCCGCGAGCTCGAGGAGGTCTTCCACGCCCCGCTGATCGAGGCCTACGGCATGACCGAGGCCACGCACCAGATGTGTTCCAACCCGCTGCCGCCGCGGGCGCGCAAGCCGGGCGCGGTGGGGCTGGCGGCCGGCCCCGAGGTGGCCATCATGGACGAGCAGGGCGCGCTGCTGCCGGCCGGCGAGGTCGGCGAGATCGTCATTCGCGGCGAGAACGTCACCGCCGGCTACGAGAACAACCCGAAGGCCAACGCCGAGGCCTTTGTGAACGGCTGGTTCCGCACCGGCGACCAGGGCGTGATCGACGCCGAGGGCTACGTCAGCCTGACCGGCCGACTGAAGGAGATCATCAACCGCGGCGGCGAGAAGATCAGCCCGCGCGAGGTCGACGAGATCCTGATGGACCACGCCGCCGTGGCGCAGGTGGTGTGCTTCGGCATGCCGCACGCCAAGCTCGGCGAGGAGGTCGCCGCGGTCGTGGTGCTGCGCGAAGGCCAGTCGACCACCGAACGCGAGCTGCAGGACTTCGTCGCGCAGCGCGCCGCCGACTTCAAGGTGCCGAAGAAGATCCTCTTCATGGACGAGATCCCGAAGGGCGCCACCGGCAAGCTGCAGCGCATCGGCCTGGCCCAGAAGCTCGGCCTCGGCGCGGCCTGAACCCCGGCGGCCGCCCGCGCGTGGCGCTGCGCCCACCCCTCCTCCCCCGTCGTACCAAGGAGTTCCCATGTCTGCATACACCCCCGTTCGCCGTTCGGTCGCGGCCCTGGCCGCCGGTCTGCTGGGCACCCTCGCCGCGGGAAGCGCGGCCGCCTGGGAGCCGAGCAAGCCGGTCGAGTTCGTCGTGCCCGCGGGCACCGGCGGCGGCGCCGACCAGATGGCGCGCTTCATCCAGGGCGTGGTCACGAAGAACAACCTGATGAAGCAGCCGATCGTCGTCGTCAACAAGTCGGGCGGGGCCGGCGCCGAGGGCTTCCTGAACGTCAAGGAGTCCAAGGGCGACGCCCACAAGATCGTCATCACGCTGTCGAACCTGTTCACCACGCCGCTGGCCACCGGCGTGCCGTTCAACTGGCGCGACCTGACGCCGGTGAGCATGCTGGCGCTCGACCAGTTCGTGCTCTGGGTGAACGCCGATTCGCCGCACAAGACCGCGAAGGACTTCTTCAACGCGGTCAAGGCGCAGCCCGACAAGGCCGTCAAGATGGGCGGCACCGGCTCCAAGCAGGAAGACCAGATCATCACCGTGATGCTCGAGAAGGCCGCGGGCCGCAAGCTGACCTACGTGCCGTTCAAGGGCGGCGGCGACGTCGCCGTGCAGCTCGTCGGCGGCCACATCGATGCGACCGTCAACAACCCGATCGAGGCCGAGTCGCACTGGCGTGCCGGCAAGCTGCGCCCGCTGTGCGTGATGGACAAGAGCCCGCTGCCCTACAAGGACAAGCTCACCGCCACGCAGTCGTGGGCCGACATCCCCACCTGCACGTCGGCCGGCGTGCCCATCGAGTACGTGATGCTGCGCGGCATCTTCATGCCGCCGGGCGTGTCGGCCGACCAGGTCGCGTTCTACGACGAGCTGTTCAAGAAGGTGCGCGCGCTTCCCGAGTGGAAGGACTTCATGGCCAAGGGGGCCTTCAACCAGACCTCGCTGTCGGGCCAGCCCTTCTTCGACTGGCTGGGCCGGAACGAACAGATGCACCGCGAGCTGATGAAGGAAGCCGGCTTCCTGGCGTCCTGAGCATGAACCGCCCCGAAGACTCCCGGCCCGTGGGCCAGCGCGGCCCCGAGATCGTGGTGGCCGCGGTGCTCGCGGTGCTCGCGCTGCTGGTCATCAAGGACAGCCTGCGCGTGGGCACCGGCTGGGGCGACGACGGCCCGCGCTCGGGCTACTTCCCCTTCTACATCGGCTCGATGCTGCTCGGTGCCAGTGCCTGGATCCTGCTGCGTCAGGTCTTGACCTGGGCGACCACGAAGGCGGTGTTCGCCGAGCGTTCGCAGATCGCCAGCGTGTTCTCGGTGCTGTGGCCGATGGTCGTGCACGTCGCGCTGATCGCGCCGCTGGGCATCTACCTCGCGTCGGTGCTGCTGATCGCGTGGTTCATGCGGCGCCACGGCAAGTACCGGGCCGCGCCGACCGCGGCGGTGGCGCTCGGCGTGCCGCTGCTGTTCTTCCTGATCTTCGAGCGCTGGTTCCTCGTGCCGCTGCCCAAGGGGCCGCTCGAACGCCTGCTGGGGTTCAGACGTGTGCTCTTCCGATCAGATCGGAAGAGCACACGTCTGAACTCCAG
>ERZ795061.4171-NODE-4171-length-12294-cov-4.919520_pt1 | contig 12294 bp, 13 predicted proteins | sample MGYA00375145_ERZ795061 | MGnify/ENA primary metagenome ERZ795061 (study PRJEB30190, sample SAMN05720144) | anaerobic digester metagenome | isolation source: active sludge of municipal wastewater-treating anaerobic digesters | place: USA | collected 2014-12-22 ... | reverse complement strand
GTCTTGCTGACACCGTTGTTCGCGCAGATGTTGTTTCTACCGGGTGATTTGTTGACTCCGTTGATGATATCCCTGCTCGTCGGCACACCATTGATCAGTCTAGTAGGCGCCGTGATAGCGGCATTGACCGTAGGAATACGACACTCTGGTATGCTATTGGCTCTATTGGCATTGCCACTTTACGTACCCGTGCTGGTATTCGGCGCAGGCTCTGTTGTGGCTGCATCCCAGGGTTTGGCTTGGCTAGGTGCAATTAGCCTGCTCGGTGCTGGCCTGGTGATCGCCATGGTACTTGCTCCTATTTCAGCGGCTGCGGCCATAAAAATTTCCCTGACTTGAAATGAAAGCTTTAATACTTTGGTTTAACACAACCGGATCTCCCCCGAACTTCGAGCGCTTTGCTGCCCGTTGGACACCGATCTGGTTCACATTGGCTTTCTTGTGTCTCGTGATTGGAACTGTCGGCGGATTATTTCTTGTACCGGCAGATTCCAAACAAGGTGAAATTTTCCGGATTATTTATATCCACGTGCCAGCCGCATGGATGAGCTTGTTCGTCTTCATCGCAATGGCCGTCCAGGCATTTATTGCCCTGGTGTGGCGAATCAAAATCAGCGAATTGCTGACGATTGCATCGGCCCATATCGGTTTGATATTTACCGCCATAACGCTGATCACCGGCTCGATCTGGGGCAAACCCACCTGGGGAACCTGGTGGACCTGGGACCCGCGGCTCACGTCTGAATTGGTTCTTCTGTTTATTTATCTCGGCATCATCGGTTTGTATAACGCGATTGAAGACCGCCGTTCTGCAGCCAGAGCTGCGGCATTCCTGGTATTGATCGGCGTCATCAATGTACCGATCGTGCATTTCTCGGTCACGTGGTGGAATACCTTGCACCAGGGCGAAACCATCCGCCTGGTAGGGGAATCGAAAATGGCAAGCGAATTGATGTGGCCGCTAATCGTGATGACGCTGGCGACGAAATTCTGGTTTTTGGGTTCGGTCCTTAAACGTACGCGAGCAATGAATCTGGAACATGAAGCCGGCAAGGACTGGGCCAGGAAACTGGCAGGAGCAGATCAATGACCCATCTTCATCAGGAATTCGTAATAGCTGCCTATATTATTTTCGCCCTGGCTCTGCTGTGGGATTTTCTTGCCCCGCAATTCAGCTACAGAAAAACCTTACGCAGTATTTACCTGCGTGCTCGCCGCAACAAAACAAACTCCCGAGATCAAGCTCAATGAATCCCACCCGAATTCGTCGCATTTGGTTAATCGTTCTTCTGTTGGTCGCTGCAGCCATAGCCGGCTCGTTGATAACTTTTGCCATGCAGGAAAACATGACGTACTTGTTTACACCGACCCAGGTAAAGAACAAGGAAGCACCGGACAATGGCGTATTCCGTCTTGGCGGTGTTGTTTGCGAAGGCAGCGTTAAACGCACCGATGGCACCCTCGCCGTCTCCTTCTCGGTGACAGATCGCGTCAACCAGATCATTGTCGACCATGAAGGCATACTGCCGGACATGTTCAAGGAAGGCACCAGCATTATCACAACAGGAAAAATGCAGGGCACCCGCTTTGTTGCGAGCGAAGTTCTCGCCAAGCATGACGAGACTTACACGCCCAAGGAAATGCAGGACGCTATGAAAAAAGCGAAGGAACAAAAAACAAAATCCTGCGGAAAAATCTGATGATTCCGGAACTCGGCCAAATTAGTTTAATACTGTCGCTGCTCATCGCATTTTTATTGTCATGTCTGCCCTTATGGGGTGCACACCGGAACAATACGGTCCTGATGCAAACGGCACGCCCGTTGGCGCATGCGCAATTATTGTTCATCGTTTTGGCGTTTGTTCTGCTGACCTACAGTTTTACCGTGCATGACTTTTCGGTTGCATACGTCCAAAGAAATTCGAACACCTTGCTGCCATTTATCTATCAGATTTCCGCAGTCTGGGGTGCGCATGAGGGCTCGCTATTACTGTGGATCATGATCCTGTGCATCTGGACGAGTGCAGTTGCCATTTTTTCCAGGCAACTACCCGACAAGGTGATCGCACGGGTTCTGGCGGTCATGGGGATGATCGGCGTAGGCTTTATTTCATTCATGTTATTTACGTCGGATCCGTTTACACGCGCATTTCCTGTCCAATCTGAAGGCATCGATCTAAATCCGTTATTGCAAGACCCCGGCTTGATCTTTCATCCGCCGCTGCTTTACACCGGCTATGTGGGTTTTGCCGTCGCGTTTGCCTTCGCTATTGCTGCCTTGATTGATGGCAAGCTGGATGCACAATGGATACGCTGGTCGCGCCCCTGGACCAATATCGCGTGGGCATTTTTAACGCTCGGAATCGCCCTCGGAAGTTTCTGGGCCTATTACGAATTGGGCTGGGGCGGCTGGTGGTTCTGGGATCCGGTCGAAAACTCCATTTTCATGCCATGGCTGGTCGGCGCAGCGCTGATTCACTCGCAAGCGGTAACCGAAAAACGGGGCAGTTTCAAAAGTTGGACCTTGTTGCTTGCCATTGCTGCATTTTCGCTTTCACTACTCGCTACTTTTTTAGTACGTTCTGGCGTAATCACATCGGTACATGCATTTGCCTCGGACCCGGCGCGCGGAATATTTATTCTGACATTCCTGGTACTCGTAGTAGGCGGCTCATTGGTTCTTTTTGCTTTTCGAGCCCCCGGCAAGGAAGGCGGACAAGCCTTCAAGGCCTATTCGCGCGAAACACTATTGCTGTTGAATAATTTGTTGCTGGCAGCTGCTGCCTTGATGATCCTGATTGGCACTTTGTACCCATTGTTTGCCGATGCATTGGAACTCGGAAAAATATCGGTCGGTTCGCCCTACTTCGGTTTCATGTTCTCGTTGCTGATGTTGCCGCTGGTGATGTTGCTACCCTTCGGCCCGATAACACGCTGGCAAAGCGAGCAGGCGTCCAAGCCAATCAAATTGCTCTTGCCATGGGCGATACTGGCGCTCGGATTCGGCGCGATCAGTTTCTTTTTCTGGCCGGGAAGCACGATTAAAACCATTGGAGGTGTGATCGCCGCTGTCTGGATTTTATGCGGAACGCTTGTCTTCGTTCGCTCGCGCTTCAAAAGCTCCGGCAATGGTTTTACCGCGGAAATGATCGGCATGGTATCTGCCCATATCGGTGTCGGTATATTTTTCTTCGGTGTCTTGATGACTGAAAGTTTAAGTATTGAAAAAGATGTCGCTGCCAAACCCGGCTCCAGCTTTTCACTTCGCGGTTACGATTTCCAGTTCAAGGGTGTCGAACAAATCGAAGGTCCGAATTATATGGCCGACCAGGGCACGGTTGTTATCCGCAAAGGTGAAAGCATTATTGCCACCCTGTATCCGGAAAAACGCATGTATGCCAGCGGCGGCAACAGCATGACCGAGGCAGCGATTGATTCCGGCATCACTCGCGATTTATATGTCGCCCTGGGTGAACCACTCGATAACGAAGGCAGCTGGGCCTTACGGCTTTATGTAAAACCGTTTATCCGTTTTATCTGGCTGGGCGCCTTGTTGATGGCGATTGGCGGCTTCATCATCAGCTTTGACAAACGCTTCAAGAAACGTCATGCCAACGAGGCAAACCCATGATGAGTCGCTTACTGCCACTGCTGGCCTTTATCGCATTGGCGGCCTTGTTGTTTGTCGGTGTGCGAATGAATTCCGGCAAAGATAACAGCGCCATACCTTCACCACTGATTGGCAAGCCAGCTCCCGAATTTTCGTTGCCGGTATTGAATCAGGAAAATCGAATCATCAAGACAAGCGACCTGAAAGGTCGTCCGTATTTGCTGAATGTCTGGGGCAGCTGGTGCCCTGCCTGCCAGATTGAGCATCCGGTCATCAGCGAACTGGCCCGAAGTGGAAAGCTGAAAGTGGTCGGTTACAACTACAAGGATGAAACCGACGCTGCGAATAAATGGCTGCAGCAATTCGGCAATCCCTACGATTTGATCCTGTTCGACGATTCCGGACGGGTTGCGCTGGATTGGGGTATTTACGGCGCGCCGGAAACCTTTCTCATCGATGCCAAAGGCATCGTTCGCTGGAAACACGTCGGTCCAATCACGCCGGAAATCATCGAACAGGAAATTCTGCCGGCATTGGAGTCGAAGCAATGAAAAAAATAATTTTCCTTGCCCTGCTTTTATTCAGCGGCAACCTGCTTGCGATTGACCCGACTGATTACCGCAGCGCCGAAGAAGAACAGCGGTTTCGTAGCTTGGCCGCCGAACTGCGATGCGTCATGTGCCAGAACCAGAGCCTGGCGGATTCCAATGCGATGATCGCGAAAGACCTGCGCCTCGAATTATTGACGCTGATTCGGGAAGGCAAATCCGACGATGAAATCAAGCAATTCATGGTTAGCCGTTACACCGATTTCGTGCTTTACAAACCACCAATGCGACCGGGGACCTGGCTACTCTGGTTTGGGCCTTTTCTCGTCCTGTTTGTCGGCATCGGAATCATTTTCATGATTGTCAGAAAGCGAAGTGCAGCCATGCCGGTCATCAAAACCCAGGAAGATAACGGGCAGGAATGGTAATGGCACTTTTCATTTTGATCGCCGCTATTTTGGTAGCTGCTGCGTTGGGCATGGTTCTGCGCCCCTTGCTAAGAACGCAGCGAAAGCTGGCCTTGGCATTGCTTGTCGGCATGCCGCTACTTACATTCGCGCTTTATCGCCTGGTTGGTGCGCCGCAGGCGCTAGATCCGGAGTTCATTGCACGCAACCAGCCTGCACCTGACATCAATACTGCGCTGGCCAGTCTTCAGGATGAATTGAAAGCCAATCCGGGCAATATTGAAGGCTGGGTTTTACTCGCCCGCACGCAAATGGCCATGGGTAAAATCGAAGAATCAAAAAATGCTTTTCGGCAAGCCATCAAGCTGCAACCGGACAATCCGGATTTGAAAGCGGAATTGGCCGAAGCGATGTTGAGAACTGCAAAGGAACGTGCGTTTCCTGCAGAAGCCATTCAACTTCTGCAGCAGGCGCTTGCAGAAAACCCGGAACATGAGCGCGCCCTGTTTTTCATGGGCATGAACTTTTTACAAAAAGGTGACCTGAGCCAGGCCGAGACTTATCTCGACAAGCTGCTCCCGATGCTGGATGTGGAAGCCGCCAATGCATTGCGCGAGCAAATCAATATTGCGCGGGCGGAAAAAAAGCTGCCCCTGCTGCCGATGGCCGCCATGGCAAATGCCGGCAAACCAATCAAGATAAAGGTCACTTTGGATAAGTCCCTTGCGGCATCGGTCAAACCGGGCTCGGTCCTGTTCGTGTTCGCGAAGTCGCTTGATGGCAAGGGTCCGCCACTCGCCGCCAAACGCATAGAGGTGGATACTTTCCCAATCGAACTTGAATTGAGCGACGCCGATAGCCTGATGCCTACTGCGAAACTTTCGTCGCAGAAAAAAGTGTCCCTCTCCGCCCGCATTTCAATACAAGGCATTGCCAACGCGCAGGTCGGCGATATTGAAGCCGATTCACTTGTCGTTGATGCTTCCAGCGAAAAGCCGGTCGAAATCACATTATCGCGGGTAAAAAAATGACGGAATTCATTCCTGCCAACTCGCTTTTCATCCCGCTTCCCTCGCCCTTCCCGATGAAACGAGGCGGCGAGTTGATTCATGCACGCATGGCCTATGAAACCTGGGGCAGCCTGAATGCCGATGCCAGCAATGCGATCCTGATTTTGACCGGCCTGTCGCCCAACGCACATGCCGCCGCCAATGGGGGAAACCCCGAAACCGGCTGGTGGGAGGCAATGCTGGGTCCGGGCAAGGCGATCGATACCGACCGTTGGTTTGTTATCTGCGTCAATTCACTTGGCAGCTGCAAAGGTTCGACCGGTCCAGCCTCGATCAATCCGGTTACGAATGAAACCTATTGTCTCGATTTCCCCGAGCTATCTATCGAAGACGGAGCCAACGCAGCGTTTGAAGTGGTCAAGGCACTGGGCATTTCGCAGCTGGCCTGCGTGATCGGCAATTCGATGGGCGGCATGACGGCGCTCGCATTTTTACTATTGCATCCCGGCTACGCACGCTCGCATATCAATGTCTCGGGTAGCGCCCGTGCCTTGCCGTTTTCGATTGCCATCCGCTCGTTGCAACGCGAAGCCATTCGACTCGACCCGCAATGGAATCTGGGCCATTACACCGAACAGCAGTATCCGGAAAACGGCATGCGCATGGCACGCAAACTTGGCGTGGTGACCTATCGTTCAGCCATGGAATGGGATGGACGTTTTGGCCGGGTCCGTTTCGATAGCGAATGTTTTGATGACGATCCCTTCGGACTGGAATTCGAAGTGGAACGCTATCTTGAAGGTCATGCCCGTCGTTTTGTGCACAAATTCGACCCGAACTGCTACCTATATTTAAGTCGTTCGATGGACTGGTTTGATGCCGCCGAATACGGCCAAGGCGACGTGATGCGCGCACTTGCCTCTATTCAGCTTGAAAAGGCACTTTCGATTGGTGTCCATACCGACATCCTGTTCCCGCTCCAGCAACAGGAGCAAATCGCCGAAGGCTTGCGCGCAGGCGGCTGTGAGGCCGAATTCGCACCCCTGCCATCGCCGCAGGGCCATGATGCGTTCCTGGTCGATATCGAGCGCTTCAGCCCCACTATCGCCGGGTTCCTGGCAAAGTTATAGACTAAGACAATGGACGACTACCCTACCTTTACCGGCCGCGATGCACTGCTCGCAATGATCGACGAGGCGCTGGCGCTGGGCGATCACGAGGCAGTTACTTCTTCGCTACGCGACGGCCTCTGTCGACTGATTCGAGACAAGAGCGTATTTCTGCCGGAATGTGTATTCGAGCCGGTCGAAGGCCACTATGCCCGTCGTGAACTCTATGCCTGTTCCAAAACCGGTATCAGCGTGGTGGCGATGACCTGGGCCCCCGGACAGGGAACGCCTATCCATGATCATTGCGGCCTCTGGTGTGTCGAGGGTGTCTGGCAAGGCCATCTGGAAATCGTGCGCTACGAACTCGAGGAAACCAACGGCGATTTGAACCGGTTCTCGATGCACGAAACCCTGATGGCGGGAACCGGCACGGCGGGCAGCCTGCTACCGCCCCACGAATACCACACCATCCGCAATCCAAACGAAAAACAAATCGCGATCTCGTTGCATATTTATCAGGCCGCGATGAACGATTGCGCCACCTTCGAACCGCAGGGCGACAACTGGTACTTGAGAAAAAAGAAAGCTCTTTGTCTCGATACCGTCGAATGTCGCTGACATTCCGGAAAAACTTGGTATAATTCGCGCTCACTTCGTGCCGAAGTGGCGGAACGGTAGACGCAGCGGATTCAAAATCCGCCGAGGTAACCCCTTGTGAGAGTTCGAGTCTCTCCTTCGGCACCAACAAGTATTACGGTTATAGCACTTATTGATATAACTGTTTCAGATGTCGCAAAAGCGCCTCAGGCGCTTTTTTATTACCCGAATACATCAGTATGTCGGCAAACCCTTTTCCGCCAAAGATCACTCTATTGAATTAGAGTAACTATCTTCCGTATTAAAACGGCGGCATCCTCCATGATCAAAACAATCTTCTCGATATTGGCAGGCGCATTCTTTGCTTCGGTCACTTTGCTGCTGGTTTGCATTTACTGGTCTTTCAGCCTGCTCGCAAGAATCGGCAGCCTTGTCTTGTTGCCTTTACGTAGCCTGTTTTCCTCGCTTAAATCATCATGAAAATGATCGCGAATTGTATGCTGCGATAGATCGAAGTATTGACCATGACCAGGACAAAGAGAAAAACGATCGCACACAAGGCACCATACCAATAGGAACATTCGTAGACACGCCGAAATGCGGCGGCCACGAGCGCCGCGAATGAAGCCACAAGCAACCAGCCGGCAAATCTTGCCATTTGCCCCGTCAACCACTGGTCTCCGGAAACAATACCAATGATCGGCAAGACGAGCTGGATTGCCAGCAGCAAGGTCGAGAACGTAATGAGGGCGACGACAAAATGCTCGGCATAATATTTGCCGCTGCGCCAGAACATCAGCATCAAGGCCAATGCAAGAAAAGGCACATGCACGATGATCAAGAGCTTGCTGATTTCCCCTGATTTGTTATCGAAATCATCTGCCATGGTGTCCAGGTCGTAAGCCGGATCGGCAGCATGGCGTTGTGCAAGACGTGACTCGATCCATTCGGTCGTCCAGCGACTATGCAGCTGGCCACTCGACTTCTTCATGCGTTGAAGACGCTCGGGGGCTACCTCCCTGAATTGCTCCAGCTGCGCGGATATGCGCCCCGGAACCTGATCGCTGAACGGCAGATCGAAATCGCTGAGCACCGGAAAAAAGAAGTACAGCACATTGACCAGCAGAAATATCGATACCGGCGACAAATATGGCGTTCTGCGGCCGGCAAGATATTCCTTGGCCAGAAATCCGGGCCTGAAAATACCTTTGACCGAACGCCAGAACTTTCCGTCCAGCGAGAACAGTTCAGCCAGAAACAAGTCGATCAAATGGCGGAAGCGCCTATCCTGGTCAAGGATGTCTTTCTGACCACAGACATGGCAGTAATCACCTTGCATGATGGTTTCGCAGTTCTTGCAGTGAGTCGTCAAACAAGCCTCCCGTGAGCTAGGGCTTGCCCGACCAGGGCCACCAGCCCATTCCTGTCAGGGCATAGCGATCTGCTGCGCGTTCCATCGGATTTTTCACGCTGATACCGCCGCACAAAAAATAAATTGGCAAAAAAAACATTCCCAGCGTCATGTATTGATACACATGTGCGCGCTCGTGATTACCGATACGGATGCAATCATTGCGGTTCCCGTCGGCGCGGCATTGGTAGGTGGTCACCACGGCATCAAGATCCTTGGCCGTGTTCAAAATCACGTTGCCGAAAGTGATCGCACCGCCAGGACCCAGCGGAAATCGGGAAAATACCAATGCATGATCCGAATACCGCAATCGTGAGCCCATCGGCATGGTCACCAGACCGGCCACGAGGCCGACGAGGCTCATCGGCAAGGCCCAGACCAAGCCAATGGTAAACAGCAGCGTACGAAAGACAGCTTCAATCTTCATTTCGAGATGGTAACAAGATTATTAGCACCCAACAAAAATGCGGACCGAAGTCCGCATTTTTTTGTCTCTATACCGCTTGAGTATCAGGCTTCGGTAGCGGCCTGATCTTCGCCTTCGGTAACGGCTTTCATCGACAAACGGATACGGCCTTGTTTATCAACTTCGAGCACTTTCACTTTCACGATATCGCCTTCCTTGAGTTTGTCGGAAACTTTCTCGACGCGCTCATCGGAGATTTGCGAAACGTGGACCAGACCGTCTTTACCCGGCAGGATCGTGACGAATGCGCCGAAGTCCATGATCTTGGCGACTTTGCCTTCGTAGATGCGGCCTGGCTCGACATCGGAAACGATTTGGTCGATACGGGCACGGGCAGCTTCTGCGGCGGCAAGATTGACCGAAGCGATAACGATGGTGCCATCATCCTTGATGTCGATCTGCGTACCGGTTTCTTTGGTAATGGCTTGAATCGTGGCGCCGCCTTTACCGATGACTTCGCGAATCTTGTCCGGATGCACTTTCATGGTCAACAGACGTGGAGCGAATTCGGACAGTTCGGCACGTGGCGTGCTCATGGCTTTCGCCATTTCACCGAGGATGTGGATACGGCCGTCTTTGGCTTGTGCCAATGCGACCTTCATGATTTCTTCGGTGATGCCGTCGATCTTGATGTCCATCTGCAGCGCCGAGATACCCTTGTGGCTACCGGCAACCTTGAAATCCATATCGCCCAGATGATCTTCGTCACCCAGGATGTCGGACAACACGGCGAAATCACTGCCTTCCTTGATCAGGCCCATCGCGATACCGGCAACTGGCGCCGAAATCGGCACGCCGGCGTCCATCATGGCGAGCGAGGAACCACAAACCGAAGCCATCGAGGAGGAACCATTGGATTCGGTGATTTCCGAAACGCAACGAACGGTGTACGGGAAAGCTTCCATGGTCGGCATCACGGCTTGCACGCCGCGCTTGGCGAGACGCCCGTGGCCGATTTCGCGACGCTTCGGACCCATCATGCGGCCTGCTTCACCGACCGAGTACGGAGGGAAGTTGTAATGGAACAGGAAGTGATCCTTGGTTTCGCCTTCGGCGGCATCGATGACCTGGCCATCGCGGGCAGTACCGAGGGTCAATACGACCAGGGCCTGGGTTTCACCGCGGGTGAACAAGGCCGAACCATGGGTACGCGGCAATACGCCGGTACGGACGGTAATTGGGCGCACAGTGCTCAGATCGCGGCCGTCGATGCGGATTTTGGTGTTAAGGACCGAAGCACGCATGGTGCTGTATTCCAGTTCGCCGAATTCCTTGCTCAGCTCAGCGGCATTCCAGGCATTCGCTTCTGCTGCATCCTTGATCGATTCCATCACCGATTTTTTCAGTGCGGAAATCGCATCGCGGCGTTCCAGCTTGTTGCGGATCTGGAAAGCAGCCGACAGGCGATCGCCGATGGCTTCTTTCAAGGTGGCGATCATGTTTTCGTTGGCGACCGGAGCCTGCCATTTCCAGGCATCGACACCGACTTCGGCAACAAATTCATTAATCGCATTGATAACAGCTTGTTGCTGCTGGTGACCGAACATAACGGCACCGAGCATGATTTCTTCCGATAATTCCTTGGCTTCCGATTCCACCATCAGCACTGCATTGGCAGTACCGGCAACAACGAGGTCGAGTTGCGAAGTAAGAAGTTCGGTAGCACTTGGGTTCAACAAGTAATGGCCATTGGCGAAGCCAACGCGGGCCGCACCAATCGGACCTGCGAACGGAACGCCCGACAGCATCAATGCTGCCGAGGTACCGATCATCGCCGGAATATCGGCCTGAATTTCAGGGTTCATCGAAAGCACGGTTGCAATAACCTGTACTTCATTGCGGAAGCCTTCAGGGAAAAGCGGACGGATCGGACGATCGATCAAACGCGAGGTAAGGGTTTCGCGCTCGGTGGCACGGCCTTCACGCTTGAAGAAGCCGCCGGGAATACGCCCGCCAGCATAGAATTTTTCCTGGTAATCGACGGTAAGCGGGAAGAAGTCCATGCCTTCTTTCGCGTTTTTGTTACCGACGGCGGTGACTAACACCACGGTATCAGCCATTTTCACAATCACGGCACCGCTGGCTTGACGTGCAATCTCGCCGGTTTCCAAAGTGATTTGGTGCTGGCCGTATTGGAATGTTTTAGTTACTTTCGCCACGATTATCTTCCTTTCTCAATGTATTCCGGAAAACACCCCGTCTTCCGGATTTATTTCTTGCAATGTGTTTCGTAAAAAATGACTCTCAAAAAAATGCGGCGCATTTCTGCGCCGCATGGTATTTCTGTATTAACGACGCAGGCCCAAACGCTCGATCAAGGTCTTGTAGCGTTCGCCGTCTTTCTTTTTCAGATAAGCCAGCAGACTGCGGCGGGTGTTGACCATTTTAAGCAGGCCACGACGGGAGTGATTGTCGTGCTTGTGTGCCTTGAAGTGCTCGGTCAGGTGTTCGATGCGTGCGGTCAACAAGGCGACTTGCACTTCCGGGGAACCGGTATCGTTCGCAACGCGACCGAAATCGGTCATGATTTTCTGGGTATCAACTGCCATTTTATATATCTCGATGATGCGTAATTCGCAGGAACGTCCATCCATGAGGAGGATCGCACCGCAACATTCGCCGGTTATAGGGAGCGCCTGAAGGGAAAAGCCCCAATCAAGCCTGTCAATTATAGCGGTTAAGCGACTGCCCAAACAAGGCTTTAACATCTTCGTGGTGCCGGACCGAGCACGTCAGCCAGCTCATTTTGTCTATCGATTCACAGACTAGCTGAGTGCGGCCCATCGAAACAGCCGCTTGGCCTGCAATACACCATGTTGATCCAGGCTGGCCAAGCCAAGTGATCGGCCGGATTGATCACAAACATTAACATCACCGAGAATGCCGCTATCGGGTATTACCAGTCTTTGCCCCTGCCCAAATCGCCTGATTTGCGATTCGTCCAGATAAACCTCGGACCAGCCGGACAAACCTGCCTCGATAGGCAGAACCAACGGCAGCAATCCATCTTCGCCCAGCTCGGCGATGGCTTGCAGCTCATCCAGAGTGTGCATTTCAGGTTCTTGAAACGGAGCGACCCAAAGACGGCGTAAAACTTTTACATGCGCACCACAACCGAGAAGTTCGCCCAGGTCGC
>ERZ795061.4153-NODE-4153-length-12325-cov-34.704564_pt1 | contig 12325 bp, 14 predicted proteins | sample MGYA00375145_ERZ795061 | MGnify/ENA primary metagenome ERZ795061 (study PRJEB30190, sample SAMN05720144) | anaerobic digester metagenome | isolation source: active sludge of municipal wastewater-treating anaerobic digesters | place: USA | collected 2014-12-22 ... | reverse complement strand
CTATCGGCGATGTTCTGGACCGGCTATCAGCGATGTTTGAAGGACTTATCCACAGTGCATCCGCACCAACCGGCTATCGGCGATGTTTTCGCCGGCTATCGGCGATGTTTAGTACCGGCTATCAGCGATGTTGTTTACCGGCTATCACAGATGGAAACGACCTGCAAAGCCAGTAACGGCGCGGGATTTGGAAGCCTTAACACGCGCGCGCGGTTTAACGGTTTTTATTTAACGCTTTAACGCCCTGCTACCTCTGAGGCTCTGGCCAACCGAAGCTCCACGATCACTGCACTCCACATTAAACAGGCCCCCCCAAGGGGGCCATGAACTAGCCCCCCCACGACGGCTGAACCGCTCAAGCAGACTCAAACGCAACCGCCGCAGAACCGCCCCAAACCCCGGTCTGCAGCAGGCTGAGCAACGAGACGTCCAACGGCTTTCCTGAACCGTCAGCGCGCCCCAGTCGCCTCATGGATGCGACAATCCACGCCGCACTCCAGACCTGAACATCTCGATGACCACCCGCCAAGCCCCTGAAATCTTCCAGCTCCCGCTCGACGACCTCGACCTGGCGGGCTTGCCGCTGCGCGGCACAGCCGAGTTCGAGCAGGCGGTGATCGGGCGCTACGCGCTCGACTACGCGGCGCGCGGCTGGCAGGCCGTGGTGGCGGTCGATGACGCGTTCGTGCGCGTGGTCGCGGTCCCCGAGCGCGGGGTCGAGCCGAAGGCCTACGTGCTGGGGCTGCTGCAAAACGGCTTCCTGGAGGATGCGCTGCCGGTGCTCGAGGCGCTCGACGGCATGCTGGACGACGCCGAGATCGCCTACAGCCACGGGCTGTGTTTGTCCGAACTGGGGCGACCGGCAGAGGCGGTCGCCCCGCTGCAGCGGGCGGTCGAACTCGACCCCACGCACGCGAACGCGTTCATCGCGCTCGGGGTAGCGTTCGCGCGCACCGGGCGCGCCGACGAGGCGGCCAACGCGCTGCGCGACGCGGTCAAGCTCGAGCCGGAGAACGCCTTCGCCAAGCGCAACCTGGCGGCGGTGCTGATGCGCGCCGGCCGGGCGGCCGAGGCGCTGCCGTTCTTCCGCCAGGCGGCGAGCCTGGCGCCGGCGGATCCGGGTGCGCAGCTCGGTCTGGCGCAGTGCCTGGAAGAGCTCGGGCCGGCCTACGTGAAGGAGGCGGCCGAGCAGTACAAGGCGGTGGTGAAGCGTTTCCCCGATCACCAGGCCGGCGAAATGGCCGAGGAGGCGCTCACGCGCATCGGGCAGGACGAGCTGCGCGCGGCGGTCGACGGCGGGCTGCGCATGGACGCGGTGATGTACATGCAGGCGGCGCTCGATCGCTTCGCCAAGCTCGACCAGGCGAAGGTCGGGCAGATCGTGATGGAGATCGCGCTGCTCGGGCGCAACGGGCTGGAGATCAACAAGCCGGCGGTGCGCTACACGCTCGAGAACCTCGATGGCGAGTTCTCCGGGCTGGCGCTACTGGCGTACATGCACGTGGGTTTTCGGATGTTCGACCCCAAGGGCGACGCCGGGACCGGGCTCGATCGCGAATACGAGGCGGCGGTGAAGATGCGCCGCGAGCGCTGAGCCCGGCGAGGACCCCGACATGAGCCAGCTCCCCGAACGCTACCGGGCGGCGATCGCGCCGCTGATCGACAAGGCGCGCGAGTTCCTCGAGAAGGGCGAGGCGCTCGCGCCGATGGCCTTCGTCGGCAACTTCACCACCGGGGCGACGATTCCGGCGCCGCTCTCGATGAACTCGCCGGCCGAGAAAGACGCTGTCGCGCGCTCGCTGAAGCTCTTCGCCGAGCAGCTCGACGCCGACTTCGTTTTCCTGCTGATGGAGGCCTACAGCCTGCGCGCCGACAAGGTCGCCCGCTACGAGGAGATCCTCGACGAGTACGGCTCGCTCGCCGACTGCCCGGCGAGCTGGCGGATCGACGTGGTGAGCCTGTCGCTCGAGACGCGCCACGGCGTGTGGGTCGCCCAGGTGCCGGTCAGGCCCAAGGGCATCAGCAAGAAGAAGCGCACGATCGGCGTGCCCGAGTTCCGGCATTACACCGAGGTCGAGGGGCGGTTCACGGATCTGCTGCCGGTGAAGGAAGGCGAGGGCGGTGCCAGCGGGACGCTGCACTGAGCCTGCGGCTCGGAAAACGGAAAAAATCGTACGCTAAGCCGCGCCCGCCTTGTCGATCGGCACGGCCCACCATTCCTGCGCGTGCTGGGCCGTGCCCGGCCCGTTCCGCGTGCTGACCTGGAAGCCGCGCAGCAGCAGCCCGCGTGGGGTGATCCGCAGCACCTGGACGTCGAACAGCGGCGGCAGCAAGCCGCGCCTGGCCGAGGTCCCCCAGCGTTCCCACAGTTGTGCCGCGTGCAGCGGCCGCTTCTCGGCGGTCCCGATCGGGATGTCGCCTATGCTCAGGGTGCCGGTGATGCCGGGGTCGGCCAGGCACGCCTCGCGCGGGCGCCGCACCCCGGCCACCATCAGTTCGATGACTCTCACGCGCATGATTTAACTGTAAAAAAATCCAGCTTATTTTCGCCCAACGCGGCCGGTTTGGGGCGGCGATCGACCGCCGGGGCAGGAGGAGGACGCCATGTGCGGACGCTATGCGCTCTACGGTCCGGTCTCGCGTCTGCGCGAGACCTTCGAGGCCGCGCCCGAGGGGTTCGAGTTCGAGCCGCGCTGGAACGCGGCGCCGATGCAGTGGCTGCCCGTGGTGCGCCAGCGGCCCACCGGCGAGCGGGTGATCCACCGCCTGCGCTGGGGCCTCGTGCCGTCGTGGGCGAAGGACGAGACGATCGCCACGAAGCTCATCAACGCGCGCGGCGAGTCGGTCGCCGAAAAACCCTCGTTCCGGGCGGCGTTCCGCCGCCGGCGCTGCCTCGTGCCGGCCAACGGCTTCTACGAGTGGCAGCCGCTCGGTGACCGGCAGGGCGGCGGCAAGCAGCCGTTCTACATCCATCCGGTCGGGGGCGAGTTTTTCGCGCTGGCCGGGCTGTGGGAGCGCTGGACGCGCCCGAGCGATGGCGAAGCGATCGACACCTTCACCATCGTCACCACCGAGGCCAACGCCGCGATGCGCCCGCTGCACGACCGCATGCCGGTGATCCTGGCGCCGGGGGACTGGTGGGCGTGGCTCAACGGGGCGACCGCCGCCGACCAGGTGCAGGCGCTCCTGCGCCCGTGCCCGGAGGCGGCACTCGCGGCGTATCCGGTTTCGACCGCGGTGGGTAGCGTCCGCAACGACGCGCCGGCGCTGATACAGCCCGTTTGAGCGGCGTTTGCTCCGCGGCTGAGGGCGAACCCCGGTTCTGGGCGCCCGAGCCGTCCTGATCGGGCGTGGTGCCCTCCGGGGGAAAGGCCCCCTGCGGGAGCGGCGGGCAAATAATCGCTTGCATAATCATAATAATCATATTATTATGATTATTATCTAGTCCCGATTGGAGTGCCGTTATGAACCCAAACCTCTCCCTCGATGCCCGTGAGCGTGTTTTCGCCGCGGCGAGCCAGATTTTCGAAGAGTCTGGGCGCCAGACAATGCCCACGGTCGATCAGGTCCGGCGCCTGGCCAAGGTCGACATGCACGCCGCAACCGCCGCAATGCGTGAGTGGCGCCGCCAGCAGACCGCCCAGGCGGCGCCGATCGCCGTCGCCGTGCCCGAAGTCGTGGCCAAGGCAAACGAGCAGGCCATCGCCCAGCTCTGGACGCAGGCGCAGGAGCTGGCGAACCAGTCTCTGCGCGAGGCGCAATCGGCCTGGGATGCGGAGCGGGCCGAGCTCGACCAGCTGCGTGTCGAGCTCTCGGATGCGTTCGAGGCCCAGGCCGCCGAGCTGGAGCTCGCGAAGTCGCGCATCGAGGCGCTCGAGCGCGAGGCGCGCGAGACGGCAGAGATCGCTGCGGCCGAACTCCAGAAGCTGCGCGACGAGCTCGCCCAGGTGCGCGCCGAGCTGGGGGTGGCGACCACCCGCGCCGAGCGTGCTGAAGCCACTGCGGCCGAGCTCGAGCACCGGGTTGCCGATCTGCGTGGCGAGCTCGACCGCGCCCACACCGATGTCGATCAGGTACGGGCCGAGCTCAGCCGTGCGCATGCCGACGTCGACCAGGCGCGTGGCGAACTCAAACGCTCGGCGGCCGACGCCGAAGGCCTGCGCAGCGAGCTCGCCGCGGCGAAGGCGAAGGTGGACGCCGCCGAGCAGGCGCACCAGGAACACCGCAAAGAAGCGGCCAAGGAAGCGCAGCGCTGCGCCGACAAGGTGCTTGCCGCGCAGAAGTCGCACGACGCGATCGCAAAGGAGGCCGCCGCCGCCCGCGAAACCGCCGCGCGTTTGTCGGGCCAGCTCGAGGCCGTGCAGGCGCAGAACGCCGCGCTCCTGGAAACCTTGCGCGGCAAGGTCGCCGGTAATGGCTGATCGAACCGTCCGCGAGGCGATCAGCCGGCAGGCGCGTGCCTGGCTCGAGGCCAATGCGCTGATCCTCGACACCGAAACGACGGGCCTCGGCGACGACGCCGAGGTCGTCGAGCTCGCGCTGGTCGACTGCGCCGGGGCTGTGCTGCTGGACACGCTCGTGCGTCCGAGCGGGCCGGTCCCGGCCGAGGCCGCCGCGATCCACGGCATCACCGACGCCATGCTCGCCGAGGCGCCGACCTGGTCAGCGATCCACGCGCGATTCTGCGACCTGGTCGAGGGCCGCCAGGTCGTGATCTACAGCCGCGAATTCGACACTCGTGTGATCAGTCAGACCGCGCGCCGTTACGGCCTGCCGGCGCCGCAGGGTTTTGACCTGGTGCTCGATCATGGCCCGATCCATTGTGCGATGCAGGCTTATGCCCGGTTCCGCGGGGAGTGGAACGCGGAGAAGGGGCAGTATCGGTGGCAAAAGCTCTCGGCCGCAGCGCAGCAGCAGGGCGTGACCGTCACGAACGCCCACCGCGCGCTCGGCGACTGCCTGATGACGCTCGGTGTCGTGCGCGCCATGGCGTCCACGGAAAATGCCCAAGGGGTATGATGAGGACGTTTAAAACCCAATGGTGAGCACGATGGCTGCCCCGAAACTCATCTTCTCTTCGTCTGAGGAGATCAAGGCGTTCCGCCACAAGCATGGCATGAACCAGTCGCAGTTCTGGGGGCGGGTCGGGGTCACCCAGTCGGGCGGTTCGCGCTACGAGAGCGAGCGCAACATCCCCGTTCCGGTTCAGCTGCTGTTGCACATCGCCTACGCGCCCGCGGATCGTGCGGAACGGCTCGTCGCGCACCTTCGGAAGTGGAAAACCGAGGCGAAGTCCGGCGCGTGAGCGCTCAGCGGGCGGGGGTTTTCCGTGTCTTCCTGAAGTCCCAGGGCGCCACCGGCGCCCGGTCGCCCCACAGGCCCTGCCGGGCCTCACGTGCGCGGTCTTCCGCTTTCGCGTAACGCCACCGGTCTGCTGGCGACTGCTCCCGCGCGTACGCCTTGTAGTGCCAGGCCATCCCGGCCTCGATCTGGGCCAGGTTGGCGTCGACGCCGTCGACCTCGAGGCGGCACACCGCGCGCTTGTAGCGGTCGGTTTTCGGGCAGTCGGCCGTCACCTGCTTGCCGAACACCAGCGCCCCCAGGTGCAGCCGTGAGCGGTTGCCGAACGGCTGGCGCTTCTCCGGTGCGTCGATGCCGGACAGGCGGATCCTGTGCTGGCGCAGGTTGGCATCGAGCAAGGTGACGGTGTCGCCGTCGGCGACCGAGACGACGCGCCCGGTGAGCTCATAGGCGCTGCTGGTCTGGATGCCGGCCACGAACAGAATGGCGGCAGCCAACCAAAACAATCTTTTCACCGCCGGCGCTCCATCTCCTCGCATTTGAGCGCCCACATCTGGTCCTTCACGCGCTTGCGCTCTTCCTGCAGATAGGGGGTGCTGCGTTCGCGCTGGGCTTCAGTGATCTGCCGCAACTCCACCCTCAATGCGGCGCATTGGTTGGGGTCGAGCTCCTTCGCCTGGAGCGGGAAGGGGATCGTCAGGCCACTGATGAGGGTGACCATCAAAGCCGCGCCTCTCATCGTGAGCCCAGAGGGTGCACGAATAGTCATATGTCACATGATAAGGGGTTGTTCTGGCGCGGCAGATTAGCATGGGGCGGGCAGGCCAGCGCGCGCCACACGCACGCTCAAGCCATGAGGGCGCGCGATTTTCCGGGGGCTGGGGTGCTTGCCGCAGTCGGTGCTTAACCGGGTGTGTGAGCGGGCCGCAGCCTGTTGGGGGTCGGTTTTGAGGGTTTCTGTTTTCAAAAGAAAACAGTGAACGGGTCCTGCCTGCTGCGTGTGCTTCCCGCACGCGGGAAGCACACGCAGCAGGCAGGCAGCAAGCGCGGACTTATCCACGGCCGCAGGCGGTGGTTAAGTCCGGAAGCGCGCTAGGAACGACAGTGCCCACGGTTCCGTTGGCATGGGTGGGGGAGGGCAAAGAAAAACCCCTGGCCGATGGCCAGGGGTTTGGGAGTCGGCTACTTGAGCCTGTTGTTCGCCTCGAAGGCTACTTTTGTTGGCTGGGTTTCCCCAGGTTCTGCTCCGAAGAGCTGCCGTTTTCGCGGCATCGGCTTTTTCAGCCAGCTGGTTCCTCCTGGTCGAGGATTCAGCGATCTGCTCACGGCGGGTTCTGATCCAGGATTCCCGTCGGGCATGCTTCGAGCGTGGTCTCTCGTCGCGTCCCAGCCCGTTACGTCACCAGCTCCTCATTTTGCCGCTACCACTTTGTCGTTAACCGGCTAGCCCTGCACACCGCAGGGCAGAGGATCGGGCTGACCCGGCTTCGCGGCCGAGTCGGGTTGTTGCTCGTTGAAAATCCTTCTTTCGCTTTGAATGAAGGTCCCGTGTTGCTTTGCTCGGAAGGCCTGCCAGGGCCGCTTCCTTTGCATGGTTTTACGTCGTCGCATCAATGACAGGGCGGCCAAGCCCTGTCGTCGCATCACACACATATCCCAGCCACACAGCATCACCCCGAGCTTTCGATACTCACGCGGACACCCGTCAGGTCTGCCCTTGCTTTCAAACTCTACTCGCTCGGTCTCCCACTCCTCCCATCCGCCCGGTGCCAACCGTTGCGGTGCTAATGGGTAGGAGCTTCCCACGTTAGTACATTCCGTCGACATAGCACGCCGCCGCGCTCCACTACATGTCCCTAGCCCTGTGGGCCTACCCCATTGGAAATGGGTTTCAGTCGGGCGAGGTTCCAAAGTCCCTGACTTACTAAACATGCGCTTCTTCACGCCCTGACCAAACTCATCGGTTCCACCCGATGAGTCCAGCGGCTTGCCCTGCCTTACCCCGACGCACCCTGCTATGGGCGCGATTACAGGTTTGAGCTGTACAGCGATCTGCTGAGGTTGCCCTCTGCAGTACCAGATGCGCCAGGTTTCCCCTTGCACCCCTACGCCATTTCTGACGTCTCAGCAGCCCACCTGCGTGGCGAAAGTCCGACCCTCACGGGCCGCCCTTTCGTGGGATTTTCACCCATTCGGAATATACAGGGTTGCTCTGGTCGCCCAGAGTCCCGTTTCCGTGTCGCCCAACATCAATCCCTTTTTTGACGCTGGAAGTGATCGAAAGAGGGAGTCTCACCCTCTAGCGCCACTCGTATGTCGCGCCAGCGCAATTACGCGCACGCGACTTCAGGCAATGCCCTCTTGCGTCTCGCGACGGTTGAGGCCGGCTTTCCTGCCAGTGACGAACTGGGTGGCGCCCAGTCCGGTGTGACGGTCTGCGTGTGCGGGGGTTGGCGTCCCCCGCAGCAGACCCATCCGGGTGTGTGCGGGGTGGCTAGCCCCTGATTTGCGTGACGTCTCCGTGATCATCTCAATCTAGGAGCCCGCTTGCAACTGTTCTGTAGGAACCTCATATTGTGTGGTCCCTTTGGGACCACCTAGATTTGACTTAGAATCTGCACCATTGCAATAAGGTATCTTTGTTAGGTTTCCAATTATGTCGATCTTACCCGACAGCCTGACCTACATGCAGCGCGTGCAGGATGCGGCCCGCCTGGGCTACCCCTGGTTCGTGACCGGCGAGCTTTCGCTTGAGAAGTGGCCTGCCCTGGAGGTCAAGCTGACCGAGCTGTACGACTGCAATCTGCCGAAATCGACCCGCAGCAAGCGCCGCTCGAGCGGCGAGGCCGTGACGCTGTTGTACGCCATCGCCGGGCCGCCTGACCAGTCCCCGCGCATGGTGCGCTGGCTGATGGCGGTCAGCGACGGCAAGGGCAGGGTACATGCGCGGGAGAAGCTGCTGCGCTTCGATGCACCAGAGCGCTGCTGCTTTATCGGCCGCTACGAGCTCGTCCACGATGGCGTGGGTTGGTCCTGGCGTATGAACAGGAAGCGTGTGGAGGCGTTGCGCGAGCGTATCCATGAGATCGCCTCGGCGCCGCCCGATCGCCGGCAGATCCGGCGGGATGCGGCCGGCGAGTACGACGCCGAAATCGAGGCGCTCATGGATGAGCTCTACCATGCGCCCGGCTTCCGGCTGATGCGCCGGCAGATCGGCAAGTTGGTGGCCTTCGCCAAGGGCGAGTGGCGCCGGCTACGGCCGGAAAGTGGGCCGCAGATCCGGCCGCGGACGTTCCTGCCTTACGTGACCCGTCGGCCGAACTCACTCAAGTCGAGTCTCAACGCCGGTGGGGATGCGCCTGAGGCTTAGGGGGTGTATGCGCATGCAACATGCAGTATGCGCATACAGCATGCTGCATGTTGTATGCTGCATGCGCATACACCCCGTGCCCCGGTGGTTGTCCTTTCCTTGAGCCTGCCTGAATTGGGCCGGCGTTCACCTGGAGAGTCGACATGAACCGCCACCTATCCCCTGCAACCGAACCGTGTAATCCCGAGCCACTGGCGTGCTCGCGGTGTCGTCGACTCATGCCCGATGGCGACCCGGAGCGGGATGAAGCGCTGGTCGTTTCTTTCCGCGCGGGTTTCTGGTCGATCTTTGGCGACGAGTCCCACGTCGAGGGGATCTTCTGCCAGCACTGTCTGAAGGCGTTGTTGGGACCCTGGCTCAGCGTGACGGAAGGCCGTCTGGGCGATGGATGGCATGAGCATCCTTCTGCGCGGGGGCGCCAGCTCCATCAACTGGACCATGACTAGGTGTGTGCGGGCCGGACCCGGCCCGCCTGCGCTACCTGCTCAAATTTTGAGCAGCAAGGAAACCCCTTGCGTGACAAGGGCGCCGCAGGCTTAACCAAGCCGCTGTCCACAGATCTTGTGGATAAGCTTGCCGGCAGATTCGCGAGCGGTCAGAGCTCAGTCCGTCGGGGTGAGGAGCACGTGAGCCGGCACGCCCAGAGTGCGGGCGAGCCGCGTGATGCTGGTCGGTTCTTTAACCGGGGCGCACTGCTCGCTGCGGTACGATGAGTTTCAGCGAAATTGCATAAAATGGCGGTCAGCTCAATCGACGGCGCTGCCCGCCAAAGACACTGATGAAGAAGAATCGCGCACCAGCAGGCATTGCAACAGAAGAAGAGCTGGATCTCATCAAGCGAACGGCGATCGTCGCCATGTTCTCCGATGACGATCTGATGGACCTGCTCGTCCTCAAGGGCGGCAACGCCATGGACATCATCCATCAAGCCAACGCGCGTGCATCGGTGGACCTCGATTTCTCCATGGAAAGCGACTTCGACTACGCGTCCGTCCAGCCCAAGGTTGAGCGGGCGATCCAGGATACTTTCGCGCAGCATAAGTACCACGCTTTCGACGTGAAGATGACCCAGAGGCCCGGCACAATGCCCGAGGATCTTGCGTCGTTCTGGGGCGGCTACCTGGTCGAGTTCAAGCTGATCGCCCAGAAGCGGGCGGACGAAGTAGAGCGTGATCTATCGACCATGCGAAGAGAAGCCATCCGTCTGGGTGAAGGGAATAGGTTCACGATCGACATCAGCTGCCATGAGTACACGGCCGACAAGGAAAGGCACGAGCTCGACGACTACTTCATCTACGTGTACCCCCCGGAAATGATCGTGAGCGAGAAGCTTCGCGCGATTTGCCAACAGATGTCCGAGTACGCGGAGATCATCCAGCGGAACGGCCTCGGCAAGCAGCGCGCCCGCGACTTCATCGACATCGAGGTCTTGGTGAGGAAGTTCGGCATCGACCTCGCCACAGAAAGAGTGCGGTACATGGTCGAGCAGATGTTCGCCGCCAAGCGGGTGCCGCTGGAGCTACTGGGGAAAATCGGACAGACCCGGGACTTCCATGCCCAGGGCTACGAAGCGGTCAGGGCGACCATGAAACCCGGGGTGGAGGTCAAGCCGTTCGACGACTACTTCGATTTCGTAGTCGACGCATGTCGGGGCCTAGAACCCCTCTGGAACGTGTAATCGCCAACGGCTGTTGTAGGCCGTCCGCCCCATGGCGTGGGTGAGGTAGAAGTCGCGCTCCATCGGATCGCGCATGAACAGATCGACGTGGGAAGAGCGATACCCCGCGCGCTCCAGGTAGAAGCCGATCGCCTGGTGGTACGGGTAGCCGAACCGCAGCTTCTTGAGCATCGCTCTCATCGCATTGACCGAGAGTTGCCCCTTGGCGTTTTCGAAGGCCTTGGCGACCTCGAAAACCCCCCCCGCATAGAAAGGGCGGACGGCGATGTCGATCATCGTCCGCTCGAGACTGGTGTAGCGCAGCCTTAGGGGGCGGTCGCCGCCGAAGTTCACCTCTCCGGCCGAGATCCCGAGTCCTTCCTGGTAGGTTGTCTCCAGGAGCATGATGCGAACTCCTTCCTCATCGACCTCGACCTGGTTGCTGGACATACGGGGCGGCTTCTGGAAGGCCTCATCGATCTTCTCCTGCGGGTAAAGCGCGAGCGCTTCCTTGCGAGGCGTTTCTCCACGACGTTTCTCATGGCTGAGATAAACGGTTTTCGGGACCTGCTCCGTCAGTCCGTGAATCCGGACCGCGGTGTAGTGGCTGTAGTAGCTGTCCTTCACCAGCCCGAGTAACGCCTCTAGAAGGGGTACCTCGCCCCACGTGTAGCCAGAGACGTTCTGCTGGGGGAAGGCAAGGGTGATTCGCCTCAGCTCGGTCTTCCCCACTAGGAAATCCACGAACTCGTGCAAGGTGGTTCTCTGTGCGAGGCGCCAGGAGGCGCGCTCCTCATTGAAGATCTTCACGATATCGCTAGGGCGCAGGACAGCAGGGCCTTGAGAGAAGGCCTTCACGATGTCGGGTTTAGCGATCTGGAGGCGAGAGGGCATTTATATGTTGTGCTGACGGGCATATATGCCCGTCAGCATTGCATGTTAAACAGATCAAGTCAATAGCAAACACTATGAAAATCTTGGCGGCTTGCCTTTACATAGCGCTAAATTAAGGTTACCCTTGCCGGCATATATGCCGGCAAGGGTTGCATATCTCTTGCCTCCTTCAACAACCATCTGAAGTCGATTTCACCGCCACAGCCGCTCGAACCGCGCCGGGTTGGTCGCCGTGTAGCGTACGGTGTGCTGGATGTTGCGGTGTCCCAGGTAGTCCTGGATGAGCCGGGTGTCCGCGCCCTGGTCGGCGAGCGCGTAGCCGCAGGCGTGGCGCAGCATGTGGGGGTGCGCCTCGACGGACAGCTCGGCCAGTTCCCCGTAGCGCCGGATCGCCACCCAGGCGGTCCGGCGGTTGAGCGGCGCCCGCCGCTCCGAGACGAAGAACGTGTCGCCCGCCGGCGCGAGACGCGCCCGCTCGGTGAGCCAGGCCTTGATGGCCCGCAGCTCGTCGCCCCGAAGCGGGTGCGTGGTCGACAGCCCCTTCTTCAGCCGGGCCACGTGCAGCACCCGGCTCTCGAGATCGACCTGGTGCAACTTGAGTGCGCAGGCCTCGGACACCCGCAGTCCGTGACGGAACATCAAGAGGATCAGGCAGCGGTCGCGCAGCTCGGTGCGGCTGCCGCGGGTGGCCGTGATCAGGCGCTCGACCTCGCGCGCGGTGAGGTGTTTGCGGTCGTTCATCGTTTTGTCCAATGTTCGGGAAAAAAACGCGGCGCAAAGCCGCGCCGTTGCTGGGGGTGGTGTCTGGACATTAGACAAAATGGTTCATTTTGTCTAATCACGCCGCGCCATGCCCCTCAACGACCTTTCTGCCGGTCCACTCATGGCAGACAGCACTCGGCCACCTGCTGCCGTTGCCCATTCCGTCGCACCGGTCATCCAGGCGACCGCTGCGCTCCGACATCTGCCAGTCGCCCAACTTCGGCGGCCATCTGTTGATCGACGTTTGCCATCGGTTGAATCTGAAATTTGAGCGGCTGGCTTAACCAGTGAGCTTCTTGCAAAACACGAAGTTGATAAATGGTGCGCCGCCACATGAGCGG
>ERZ795061.4144-NODE-4144-length-12339-cov-9.235754_pt1 | contig 12339 bp, 20 predicted proteins | sample MGYA00375145_ERZ795061 | MGnify/ENA primary metagenome ERZ795061 (study PRJEB30190, sample SAMN05720144) | anaerobic digester metagenome | isolation source: active sludge of municipal wastewater-treating anaerobic digesters | place: USA | collected 2014-12-22 ... | reverse complement strand
AGGAACTTTTTATGTTGATTTAAAGTACAAAAAACCCTCTATTTTTAAAAGAATTTTTCGTACAAAACCCCACAAAAAACCAAACATATAATTGGATAAATACAACAAATTTTTTAACTAAAATAGTTATTGAAAGGTAGAAGTAAAACATTAAATGGAAGAAAAAGATTCCTCTAAAGAGAGGCAGTTTCAATCAGAGCAAATTGAATCTGCCGATGAACCCCCTCTCGTCTGCTCAACCCAATCACAGGTATTCAAAAATAAATTTTATCCAAACATAACCCCAGAAGAATGGGGGGACTGGAAATGGCAAATCAGAAACAGTATCACTTCCTATGAAGAGCTTTCTAGGATTTTTGGTTCTTCTGATTATGAAGTTTCTGAGGATATAAATTTACCGCTTCGAATTACTCCTTATTACGCAAGTACAATTAGTGATCCAAAAGGTCCTATAGGACGTTGTGTTGTACCATCTAAAGAAGAACTTATTGTTACTGAAAATGAAGAATCAGATTCCCTTCATGAAGAACAATATAGTCCGTTACCTAATCTTGTTCATAGATACCCCGACCGAGTTTTATTTTTAACTACGGATTTTTGTTCATCCTATTGTAGATATTGTACTCGTTCTCACATGGTTTCTCATTCAGAAATTAATAAGAAAATGTGGGACAAAGCTATCGAATATATTCGTCAACATACAGAAGTTCGAGATGTACTTTTGTCTGGCGGTGATTTATTAACTATGGATAATGATTCTATTGAATATCTCCTTAAATCCGTAAGAGAAATAGAACATGTAGAATTTCTAAGAATCGGAACTAAAATTCCAGTAGTTCTCCCTCAAAGAATAACTCCGGAGTTATGTTCAATGCTTAAGAAATATCATCCATTGTTTATTAGCATTCATTTTAGCCATCCGGATGAATTAACCCCAGAAGTAAAACAAGCTTGCGAAAGACTCGCTGATGCAGGTATTCCGCTTGGTTCTCAAACAGTTCTTCTTAAAGGAGTAAACGATGATGTTCCTACAATGAAGGCACTTATGCATGGGTTACTTAAAATAAGGGTTAGGCCATATTACATATACGCATGCGACCTCGTACCCGGGACAAGCCATTTTCGAACAAAAGTAAGCAAAGGAATTGAAATGATTCAGGGGCTCCGAGGATGGACAACGGGATATGCGGTTCCTCAATTTGTTGTGGATGCTCCTGGTGGTGGGGGAAAAATCCCACTCCTCCCAGAATATTATATGGGGCAAGAAGGAAATAAAGTTCGTTTAAGAAATTATGAAGGCAAAGAATTTATTTATATCGAAAATTAGCGGATAAATAAAGAAAACCTTTATATGCAAGCTAAAAAAGTCTTCGAAGCTCAACATTTTGAGAGAGGAAGAAGTCCCAAAGCTTCCATGGATATTGGAGGAATTCAAATATCTTCTCTTTATACGAAAAGGGAGAATGAATATTTGGAAAGCATAAAAGAAAAAAAAGAAGAAGCTAAGAGAGAATGGACTCAATTTCTTCGAAAAACCTTTATTGGAAAAACTATAACCGCAAAACTTAAATCCCTTCCGTCTTTTGATAAAGATATGGGAATAACCAAAAATCGGGAAACAAAAAGAGGTGAATTTACAATTCGGGTTCAAGATGTAATGGATTCAGGTGATTTTGGGGAAAAATTTGGAGCTGTCAATATTATTTTTGCTGATATGGAAAATAATATTTATAGTTTAGAAGGCATTGATCAAAAAATTTATATAAAATAATGTACGAATATAAAGCTATTGTCAGAAAAATCTATGATGCTGACACCGTTACTTTAGATATTGATCTAGGATTTTATACATGGATTCATAGTCAATCTTGCAGACTTTTAGGAATAAATGCTCCTGAAGTTACTGGAGTAGAAAAACCACAGGGAATTATATCCAGGGATACTTTAAGAAGCTGGATTCCTTTAGAAAGTGAAGTTACTATTAAAACTTATAAAGATGATTCTGATAAGTATGGCCGTTGGCTTGTTGAAATATTTTATGAAGGGGTTAATATAAATCAGAAACTTCTCAATGAGGGGTTTGCTCAGGAATATCAAGGATGAAAGCCAAATTCATATATGAATCATTAAATTTTGAAAGAGGTGCGGACCCTAAAGATTCTATGGGGGTTGGTATTAGATATAGAAGAAGTTTCAAAACGGTACGAGAATGTGCTAATTTTTTCCTGAATCATATTGATAAACTTTCAAATGGAAGATTTAATAATATCGATGAATTAAAAAGAGCTTTTAGAGACGACGAATATAGAAATCAAATTATTCAAGGATCAGGAGAAGAAGATGAAAATCCTAATAGCACACTTCATTCCTTTGCTATTAATAGGAGTCCTCTGCGAATGTGTAAAGATTATCTAGAGGGATTTAAGAAAACAGATAATAAAGGAAATGTTCTTTCTAGAAAATATTCACCGGTTTATATTGAAGAATGGGGAAGTACTTTTGATGAAAATATTGCAAAATTAGCTTGTTTAAAAGAATTCCATCAAGAGATCCAAAAAATATTAGGATTGAGAACGGACGATTCCTTGATATAGGAATCCAATCTTAACGATTTTTTAACGGAAAATATTTTTTTATAAGAAAACTTTTAGTATATTTGCACCATAAAAAGATACCGTGGTAAGATAAGAGTTACTTCGTCCGATCCTATAAATCAGAAACTGAAACAACCTCTTAACAATTTTCCCGGAATTTTTTACAATAAGTTAAAACTTTTTTGATATTTGCAGTAATATATAGAGAAACTTAATAAATACTACTTTCAATGAAAAGGCGTGGAAATATGGATAATTTCGTGAATTGGTTTGGCTTTAATAGAGCAGCCGATAAAGACGGAGGAAGTTGCCCGCTTGAAAGAGTAGAGTAAGACTAGAAATAGTTAGGACTTTATATAAAGCGGGAACTTCAAAAGAGATTCCCGCTTTTTTTGTTCTTTAAAATATTTGGTGAGGTAGCTCAGTTGGTAGAGCAATGGACTGAAAATCCATGTGTCGGCAGTTCGATCCTGCCTCTTACCACACCAATTGGGGGAGTAGCTCAGATGGAGCAATCGCGTAGAGCGCTGGACTGAAAATCCAGAGGTCATCGGTTCGATCCCGATCTCCCCCACAACACCGATCTGAAAAGATCATGTTCTTTGACATGCTGGCAATTGCACCTGTAGCTCTAAATGGCGAGCCGTAAGGCGAGAGCAGCTGGCTTTTAACCAGCGGGTTGGGGGTTCGAGTCCCTTCAGGTGCACAATGCGGGTGTAGCACAATGGCTAGTGTTCCAGCCTTCCAAGCTGGAAATGTGAGTTCGATTCTCATCATCCGCTCTAAGAGTAGTAATGGATCAGGGTTACTTCGCACTGAATGGTTCAGTAATTGTCTGTTAAACAATGTCCGCGGTTCAAATCCGCCTCGTTCCCTACCGATTTTCTCTCTTAAATGGTCTCAGGGGCTGCTTGGCGTGGCCGCCGGGTTGTCACCCCGGAACAGAGAAATCTGACAGGAGGGTTCGAATCCCTTTGGGACCGCATATATTCTCTGTATTGGGACGTGGCACGTCTCCGAGTAGGTTGTCTTGATCAAGCATAAAATCCAATCCTACGGTGTCAGAATAAATGAGGTTCGATTCCTCGACGGGGAGCACCGGAGTTTTGAGCGTCAGCAGTACACTCCATTTATCATAAACTGATATTAAACAAAGTATAGCTGACACTTAGGGGTATGGTGTAATGGTAGCATGTTTCTCTCCAAAAGAAATGATTCGGGTTCGAGCCCTGGTACCCCTGCAATACTTGACAGACCCCCAAAATCGTATGGACGTGGCGGTTTTAATACCCATGAAATGGCATGGAGTCAAGTATACGGGTTGTTAGCTCAGATGGCTAGAGCGCCTGCCTTGCAAGCAGGAGGCCAAGGGTTCGACTCCCTTACGATCCACGATCACTCTCCTGTATCCGTAAAGGCATCCGGTACACTCTCTTAAAGTGGGCTATGCGGGTTCGACTCCCGTCAGGAGAACAAAACTAAACATAAAGTTATTAGTTCAAAAACCTTAAGTCTATCTATGTATATAAAATAAAAAGATGAAAGTTTGTGAAAATTGTAATATTGAGCATAATGGTTCTTATGGTTCAGGAAGATTTTGTTCAAAAAAATGTGCAAGGGGATTTAGTACAAGGGAAAAACGATCAACTATAAATAAATCTGTAAGTAAAAAACTATTGGGTAGTGGTCATGGAGATGTTGAAAAAATTTGCCCTGAGTGTAAAAAAATATTTAAAGTAAAATGGTATAAAAGACACATTAAAACGTGTTCTAGAAAATGCGGAGTTTCTTTAAAATTTAAAACAAATAGCAAATTAAAGGAAATTTTATCTAATGCAAGAATTAAAAACATTGAAAATGGAATTGTAAATGGCTCAGGAATAAAATGTGAATATAAATTTAAAGATAAAATAATTAAATGTGATTCAAAATTAGAATATGCAGGATTAGATTTTTTTGTTAATAATTATGATGTTTTAGACATAAATAGAGCAAATATAAAAATTGATTACAAATATAATAATGAAATACATGTATTTTTGCCAGACTTTAAAATTACAACTGCTGAAGGTATTTATATTGTTGAATGTAAATCTGAAAAAGTGACGTCATATATGCAACAAAAATGGAAAAATTATATTGAAACATCAAAAATTAAAAAGGAAAAATTAATTGAATATTGTAAAAGTAATAATTTTTTATTCTTTTGGTTTACTCAATATACATCAAATAATTATGCAAGTATAAAAATATAATTAGTGCGTTAGTTCAGTTGGTTAGAATATGTGACTGTCACTCACATGGTCGCCGGTTCGAGTCCGGTACGCACTGCAAATCTGTAGTAAGATAAGAGTTACATCGTTGGTTAATCATCGGTTCGAATCCGATACCAAGCTCCAAAAGTTGCTTAGTATAATACTCTTTTCGAATTTCTCAGATTATGTTCCGGTTGCCTTAGTTGGTCGAAAGGTCCTGGCCGTTAACCAGACGCTGAAAAAGCCGCCGTGGGTTCGAATCCTACCCGGAACGCAGAACATCTCCAGAGATAGTATCTCTGGACCGACACTTCTTCGGAAGTGTTTCATGGGGAGTAGCTCAGTGGTAGAGCTCCGGACTGTATACAGATAGGAGTATCTGGAAAAACCCGGGATAAGACCGAAGAGGTTATGAGTTCGCAACTCGTCTTATCCGCTAATCCGTAGGTCGTGGGTTCGAATCCCTCCTCCCCCGCAAATTAGGGTGGTTAAGAAGGGAAAGATTTAGTACGGCGGTGCTAATGATTTCCGGTCTTAACAACTCAGCAGAGGACGCCGCCGCTGAATCTGAGGAGTCCCGGGAAACCGGCCCCGATATAAGTTCCCTTAGCTCAGTTGGGTAGAGGAGTTGGTAAGGCGAAAGCCAAGCCGATCGGTCGTAGGTTCGATTCCTGCAGGGGGCACTAAAAATATAAATAAGGAATCGCCCTGAGATGAGACGATGTGAATTACCAGCAGAGGCTTCATGGTGTCCTAGAAAAATTCACTTTATATTAAAAATTAAGTCGTAGTAAAGGATAGAGTTACTTCGCGTGAAATGGTTTCACAATTGTTTGCAATACAATCGTTACGGTTCAAATCCGTCTGTTCACTCTACCGGTTTTCTCGACTTTCATTTTTGGGTCATTGGTATAGCTGGCTAACACACTTGGTTTGCACCCAGGAGTCTCGGGTTCGAAGCCCGAATGTATCCACAAAAAATAAAACATGAGGTCGGTTCGAAGATATATAAAATAAAAATGGAAAAAACCTGTCCTAAATGTAAATCTATTCATAATAAAAAGGGAGTTTTCTGTTCTAGAAAATGTGCAAATAGTAGAGAATGGTCGGAAGAACATAAGAAAAAATTGAGCAAAATATGTAAGCAATCTGAAAAAGTTAAATTAGCTAATTCAAATCCGGAGAAAAAGAGGATAATAAGTGAAGCAGTCAAAAAACAGGGAATCCTTGGATTAATAAATTATAATAATTTGCATACAGAGGAGGCTAGGAAAAAAACAAAATTAACTATAATAGAAAAAAGAAAGAAGAGATTATTATCAGAGGATTATCAAGATAAAGTTCAATATAGAAAAAATTGTCAATTTTATTTTCATTTAAATGAATATCCAGATGAATTTGATTTTTCTTTGATAAAAAAATATGGTTGGTATAGTGCACCCAATAAAGGCGGAAATACTAATGGCATAAGCCGGGACCATATGTATTCTATTTCGGATGGATGGAAAAATAAGGTAAGTCCTCTTATTATTAGTCATCCTGCTAATTGTAAGCTTCTAAGACATGATGATAATTTTTTTATAAAGAATAAAAATAGCTCTATTTCTTTAGAAGACCTTGAAAAAAGGATTAAAGAATGGAATAAAAAATATAAAGAATGCAAAGCGTAGCCGTAATGAGGAGATGGTTCCGAATCCCGTAAAACAGGTAGGCCTTTGCGCAGGTTCGAATCCTGCCCTTTGCATTCTTAATTTATATTGCGGGGTGGAGCAGAGGTAGCTCGTTGGGCTCATAACCTCGAGGTCGGGGGTTCGATTCCCTTCGGGTCCACAAGTTTTTTCGATATATAGAATAAATTTTTGTATATCAATGAAAAAACTTTTAATAGCTATTTTTCTGGTATTTCTTAGTTCTTTGACATTAGCACAAGATATTGTGTATGATTCAATTCAAGGTAACAGAAATTACTGGTTACGAATCAAAGGCGGGCAAAAAGAACAGATCACATTAAGCCTGATGTATGAGAACTTTGGAATATTATCTAAGTCTAAAGTTCTATCCGCTGCGGGATTGCTAGAAGGAATGGAATATGGAAAGGATTATTTAGACTATAGCTTTCTTTATGATACTTTAACTTATGAGATCAAAACAAAAGATCCAATAAATTTATTAGTATATAGATATTATTATAATGATACTACATTCTATTATTTTGCCGGATTAAGAAAGGCAGAATTTGGATCTCCTACTTTAGATGGACAATATTTTTTCATAACGCCTCTTGTAGCACAGGAAGCAGAGATTAAGATATATGACGGAATAGGACCAGATAGGAATCAGATTTTAAATATTTTTCCACCAGCTTTATCCGAAAATTTTCTGCAGGAATATACTCTTTCTAATCAGGTTACAATACAGGGAATTAAGGTAAGTAATATACTCAGAGCTTCTAAAACAACTGATTTCATTACTGATATAGATGAAACATTTGCGGATAAAGTTAAAATCTGGCCTAATCCAGTTAGTAATATACTTCATATAGAAATGGAGAATCTCGAAGGAGTGATAATAAGGATCTTTGATATAAGGCCTTTAATGCTATATCATCAACAAGTATTCTCAAATTACCATTTTATAGATTTTAGTCATTATTCTTCCGGAACTTTTCTGCTAGTTATTACTAATAAATTGGGAATAGTATTATATACGGTAAAAATAGTTAAAATATAAATTGCGGGGTGGAGCAGAGGCAGCTCGAAAGGCTCATAACCTTTAGGTCGGGGGTTCGAATCCCTCTCCCGCTACTAATGCCGGTATGGCACAGTGGCAACTGCAACACTCTCATAAGGTGTGGTCTTTAATGACTTCGTGGGTTCGAGTCCCTCTACCGGTACAAATTTTAGATAAAATATTTTTATTTGTCAAATTTTTTGATTATAATTGAAATATAAATAATGTATGGCAGAACTTAAATTACAAGATAAAGTGAAAGCGGCCGTTGAGATTAATGGTGAAGTAATTATCAACATGGACAATAGTTTAGTCTATGAAAACATAGGCAATGAAGAAGCGTTCTTTTATATAAAATCGAATGATGGAAAGGAAGTCAAAATTCGATTTATGAAAATGCAATAAATGGTGGTAGTAGCTCAATTGGTTAGAGCACTGGACTGTGGATCCAGTGGTTGGCGGTTCGAATCCGCTCTTCCACCCTTCTACGCTTGTAGCATAACTGAATAATGCACATGACTACGAATCATGAGACTGTGGGTTTGAATCCCGCCAGGCGTACTAATGGCTCGGTAGCTTAAATGGAAAAGCAGTAGACTTCTAATCTACCGAGTGTGGGTTCGAATCCCGCCCGAGTCACCATTTTTAATTATGTAATTTTTAACATATGAAAAAGGAAAAGGATTACAACAAAAAAAGAAGAGACGTAAAAAATCAAAAACGAGAAAATAAAAATTTTAACACTTCAGATGAACGTAAACGTTTTGTAGAAGGCCTAAAAAGAGAATATCGTGCTATAAAACGAAGTGAAAAACAAGCTATAAGAAAAGAGATTAACGATAAAGTATGGGGATTAGATGATGAACAATTTGATCCTAATGAAGATAAAATACTAGATTAACATGTCAGATAATTGGTACTTAAATATAGAAGAACCTATAAGAGAAATAGTTAAGACTCTTCGTGACAATGGAATAAATACGTTTTGTAGTTGTGGTCATGGAATGTGGGTCCAATGTGAAACATATGATCCAAGTGATGAACTAAAAACTATATATAACGTAATGCATGAAATAGGTATAAATAAGTATCGAGTAATCTTAGTTGATGATGTTGTAGAAGGATTTCGATATAAGCATATAGAAATTCAGTTTCCAGACAGTAAAGGTGAGTACTATTTTAGATTTAGTGATAATGAAGACTATGAACAAAGGAAAATAGATAAAACGATTTAAAACTTTGTTACTTTAAAAAATATAAATATATATAAAAATGGTTTGTTCATAACGTACTATTGCGGGATTAGCACAACGGTTAGTGCTTCAGCCTTCCAAGCTGAAGATGAGGGTTCGATTCCCGGTGGGGCTACAAAATAATTCAAATGGTTAAGTTTTAACTCCGGAAATTTTTTTATTTGGGAAATTATTTGTACATTTACTCTGTAATTAAAAAGAGAGAAATGGAAATTCTGAATAAAATTAAATCTATTTCTGAAGAAATCAAATCTTTAGAAGAAAAATTCAAAAGGGATAAAGAAAATCTGGAATATCATTATCAATCCTTAAAATCCCAAATTCTTGAAAAAGAATTAGGTCTTTCTATTGGAGATGAAGTTACTCTTTGCATTGAAGAATATAGGGATGACCGAATATCTTGTTTTGCTGTTAAACAAGAAGCCCAATGCTTTATAACGGGGGTGGAAATTCAAAAAGACGAAAAAGGGGAAACATTTCTAGTTCCTATTTTGAAGAAAAAAGATAAAAAGAAATCCATTTATCATAATTGGTATTTAACCTGGTCTCTTAAAAAAGATGGGGTTACCATCTTATCTCATAAAGCGGAGCAATTTATTATTCCAGAAAAATATACGGAAAAACAATTGCAGGATTTAAGGAATAGATTGTTACAGGCTCAAAAAATCTGATCATGGAAACAATAAAATTCCAGTTATCCAGAAATACCAAGGAAATTCATAAAATTTTCTCAGATCCTTCTACCCCTTCTTATGCTTCAGCTATTCTTTTAAAAGATTATTATAGACATTTAGACGATCCTGAAGAATATCAAACAGATTGGAGATATTATTTTATAGTTCGACGCCTTTGGTTAAGAAAAAACAGGATAGAGGTTAATGGGGATAAATTTTGGGTTTGTCATTATTGTGGAAAACATATTCACAAAATGCCTGAAAGAAATAAGAAAACTCAGAATTTACATCCTTGCGTTACTGTTGATCATAAAATTCCCAGATCCGAAGGAATTGATATATTGGACACTTCCAATTATTTAGTAAGTTGTTATGATTGTAATTGCAAGAAAAAATCAATTCCTTACGATCTTTTTATGAAAGGAATGACTTGGGTAGAATTTTCTGGAAAAAAGGAAAAAAAGAAAAAAGAACGCCCATCAGATCCGAATTGGTTTCAATTAAAAAGCCGTAAAGTAGCATAAAACAAAATATCATGGCAAAAAAAGTTGCAAAAGTAGAACACAAAGTAGAAGGCATTTACGCAAAAGTTATCTGCCCTGTTACAGGTAAAGAGGTTATGATTGAAATTGGCAAGTATAATTTTTCTCATTCCGATTCTCCTTGCGATCTTTGCGGGTCTCATGGACATATTGGATTCGATTATACCTGCCCAGAATGTGGCCAGCATCATGAATATGAAATAAGCTCTTGGTAAGTGACCAGATTGGCCACTTTATTTGGCCAGATAGTTCAATGGATAGAATTGGGGTTTCCTAAACCTTAGATATGGGTTCGATTCCCGTTCCGGCTACAAAACAAAATACATGAAAATAAAATTTCGATACAGAAAAACAGCTTGGTGGAGATTTATACATTACAATTATTTCCATAAGAAACTATTTAAGGAATTTTATGTACAAAGAAAAAGGCCTTTTACAGAGAAGCAAATTAAAAAATACCAAAGGTATATAAAACTTGATAATTTAATTACTCTAAGAAAGGTAGATTGGTTAAGAATATTAATTTGGAGATTGGAAAGATGAAAATAAAACATTCACTTAAAAAAATAGTTTCAAATACAGAAGCTATATTGTCGTATGTATGTGCAGGAAAAGTCTATTATACAATAGACGTGGAGGATTCGACATATCAGCTGGAAATAAATTCAATGGATGAAGAGTGGAATGTAACTTATCTTTGGCCAAAATTCAAAGCAATTACTTTGATGAGATGGATTAGAAAGGGAATGGAAGACGGAACCTTTATACAAATAAAATGAAACTTAAAAACCTCATATTAGGAATAATGGATCAGGGTCCTTTCAAAAGGGCTTTTAGAAATTTCTTCATTACTGGTAATGCATGGGGTTTATTTCATAAGAATTCGCATTTCAGGCAGGATAGCGGGGATCCAAAGGTGATGTATAACACTAAAGAAACTGCTCTAAAATCTGCTGAAGCAATGGAGAAAAAACGAAAGGTTCATTTCAGTGTTTATAAGTGCATTTATTGTGATGGTTATCATATTGGACGTAATAGAGAAAACAAATGAAATTAGCAGTAGTTGGTTCAAGGGGTTTCGATGATTATGATTTATTGAAACTAAAACTGGATACTATTCATAGCAGGAGACCAATATCTGTTATTATATCTGGGGGAGCTTACGGAGCGGATTCTTTAGCCGAAAGATGGGCGAGAGAAAATATGATTGAGCTTCTTGTTTTTCTCCCAGATTGGGAGCAGTTTGGTAAATCTGCCGGATATAAAAGAAATATTCAGATAATTGAATCAGCTGACGCAGTTATTGCATTCTGGGATGGTCAATCAAAAGGAACTCAGCATTCCATAAATTTAGCAAAAGATAAAGGAAAACCATTAGCAGTTATAAATTATAAATGAAACATTCTATGTAAAATACAAAATTAAAGTTTGTTTCCGAATATATAAATTAAAAATGGTATCTCAAAAAACAAGAGACAAAATTTCTGAGGGATTAAAAAAAGCTCATAGAGAAGGAAGACATCCAGGATGGAAACACATAAATGAAAATTCAAATATTAGTTATCCCGAAAGATTTCTTAAAAAATTAATGAACAATTTATATCAAAATCATTTAATATTGGAACATTTTTCTTTTGGAAAATATTTTTTAGATTTTGCATTTATTGATATTAAATTGGATTTGGAATTAGATGGGCAGCAACATTTTAGAACGGAGCAAGCAAGAAAAAAAGATAAAGAGAGAGATAAATTTCTTGAATTGAATGGATGGAAAATTTACCGAATTGCATGGTTGGAGTTATTTAACTATCCGGAAAAAACCATAAATGAGTTCTTTGATTGGTTAAAAAACTATTCAAATTCCCTATCAAGAAAATATAATTATAAGGAAATTATATATTTGAAGAAAAAGCACCATATTTATGGGGATAGAAAATCATATTCTATAGCGAGAAAGAATAAAAATGATATTAAAGCTAAACCATTAATTGATGCCATACTTAATTCGGAAATAAATTTTACAAAACATGGGTGGAAAACAAAAGTTGCAAAATTAATTGGTATATCCCCACAGAAAGTTCCTCAATGGATGAATAGGAATATGAAAGTTTTTTATTTAGATAAATGCACCGGTATCACGCCTCGCTACGAACGAGGAGAAGTGTAATTGGATTCATGAGGGTTCGACTCCCTTCCGGTGTTCAAAGTAAATTGATATACATAGGCGGAAGTAGCTCAGTTGGTAGAGCATCAGCTTCCCAAGCTGAGGGCCGCGAGTTCGAATCTCGTTT